>Ga0055451_10001068_pt1 | contig 11157 bp, 7 predicted proteins | sample China_Galinas_PW_3_FD_57745 | JGI IMG/M metagenome (GOLD analysis project Ga0055451, IMG submission 57745) | Wetland microbial communities from San Francisco Bay, California, USA, that impact long-term carbon sequestration - China_Galinas_PWB_D2 | ecosystem: Environmental > Aquatic > Marine >... | reverse complement strand
CTTTCGCAAACCAGTTATCCAGCGTCAGGTCATGACGCTGCGCGTCATGCCTGACGCACCGAAGAAAAACGGTGCGGCCGGGCCGCACCCTACGCGGCTCCGTCAACTCGCGCATATCGCAACCGAGCGGGTGGATCTGTCGATTCGTTGCGGCGGCCATTACTCCCTGTTATGTTCCTAGGTGGCAAAGCGAATGGCACTGGGTGCAGGACGGTGTTTGGTCGAGCCTTACCGGGCTGTTCGGGTTGCCAATTCATTCGTCCTTTTCCGGTTCGGTTACCACGCCGCTATGAGCCCGGCAATCACTACTGTGATAAACAGAGCGATCAGGACGGGAACAACAATCGCCTGCCAGTCGATATCGCGAACGGGCCGCCCGAATCCACACTGAGGACAGTGTGTCCAGGCGCGGCGGTCGGTGTGACGGCATTTTGGACAGGTGGGCATGATACAAGTATACACGCCGAGACCCGAGAGAAAAAGAGCGGGCAGCGGCTGAGCCGGGTCGCTGGCCCGACACCGGCTCAATCTCCCGCCTGCTCCCTTGTCGCGGAGCGAAAGCGGGCCAAGCACTCGGCGTCAAATGAGAGACCGCGCGACAGCACGCCCCGGATCGTTATCCCCGATTGTTGACAGGACGTCGATTGCGTCGCGAAGGCACCAAGCCCTCGCCGGCGTCGGCGAGCACAAGATGGCGGTCCACGACCACCAACGACAAGGGCATTTCGGGGGGGAATGGGCGGGCGCCGATGTTGCCGTGTGGATTCCAGAAGTGATCCTGTTGACCGGCTCGACGAAGAAAAACGGTGCGGCCGGGCCGCACCCTACGCGGCTTGGCACTCTGGTGGGATAGTCCTACGGTTTCAAGAACAGGCGATTTGTCATCGCCGGTCGCGCGATCCGCGATCTTGGACGCGCTTCGACGGTCCACGCTCGTTGGATGTGCCGGCACAATGGACGATGCGGCCGACGTCTTTTCCGGATAGCAATCCCTGGCGCCGCCATTCGTTGGCATGCCGCGCGGCGCAGGCGGTCATCTCGCCGTGGCTGTGAGCGGCGAACATGCATCCGTTCAGCACGTCCATCATCGTGCATCCGTTTTCAAGCAACGTATTCGGTACGGAGGTTTCGCAGTCATTGATGACGATGAGCTTGGCAAGGTCGGACCTGGGGCAGGCGTCACAGTCATCGAGGAGACCGTCGTGGTCGGAATCCGCTTCGCATTCATCGGGGACGCCGTTGTCGTTGCAGTCTTCACTCTGCCCGCAGCCGGGGCGGTTGCACGGATCTCCCGGCGGCCCACAGTCGATGTCGCAGGTGTCAGGGATGGTGTTGCGGTTGCAGTCCCTCGACAACGCGTTGCGCAGAACCGATACGCTGTCCTGGAAGTAGCTCGTGACCACGAGGTCAGGCATCCGGTCGCCGTCCACGTCGCTGATTGCAAGGGAATGCGACGCCGTGTCTGCCGCGTAGTTTTGCGCTGGAATGAAGGTGCCGTCTCCGAATCCCAGCAGGACCGATACGTGACCGGCATACCGATTAAGCTCGCCACCATTCGCCACGGCAAGGTCGGGTATCCTGTCGAGGTTCAGGTCGCCCATCAAGACACGAAGGGGATTCGTCCCCACTTTGTAGTGTACCGCTGCCGCGAACGAACCGTCGCCGTCCCCTAGGAGTACCGACAGGTTGTCGCTTTCTGAGTTCGTGACGGCCAGGTCGGGTACGTCATCGCCGTCCAGGTCGCCGATCGCCACAGAGGAAGGGGCGTCGCCGGCAGCGTATTCGATGGCCGTCCCATATGTTCCGTCTCCGACGCCCGTCAGGATCGCCACATTTCCGGCGACTGAGCCTGCTATGCCCTCGCTCGCGACTGCCAGGTCGGGGACTTCGTCGCCGTTCAGATCGCCGATGGCAACGGAACGAGGTCGGTACCCGACGACGAAATGCACTGGAGAGGAAAAGGTCCCACCGCCGGCTCCAAGCAGCACGGAGATTTTGTTGACCGTGTTATTCGTCGCTACCAAGTCCGGCACGCGATCGCCGTCCAGGTCACCGATCGCGATGAACTGGGGACTGGCGCTGGCGTAGTATCCTACTGCGGGGCCAAACGTCCCATCGCCGAGTCCAAGCAGCACCCGGACGTCAGAAAGGCCCCCCAGTGCCACGTCGGGCACTCGGTCGCCATCCAGGTCACCGATTGCTATGGATCGAAGGCCGTAGTAGACGGGATACCGCGCCGCTTCTGCAAACGTTCCGTCGCCAACACCGCGCAGCACGGCAATTCCTTCGTCCAGAGCATTGGCTACGACGATGTCGGGTACCTGGTCGGCATCCAGGTCGGACACCGCCACGGCAGTGGGCCCATCGCCGACGGCGTGCTCAGCCGCGGCGAGGACAGTTCCGTCGCCGACGCCCTTTAACACTGTGACGGCGCCGGCAGTACCGTTCGCGACAATCAGGTCGGGTGCCTGGTCATCGTCCACATCGCTTATTGCGATGGAATTCGGAAAGTAGCCTGCGATGTAGTGCTTCGCATTCTCGAACGTCCCATTGCCGAGCCCCAGCAGCAATGAGACGTTTCGTTTGTATTCAGGAGCTTTCCCAGCGTTCACCACGGCCAAGTCGGGTGTCTGGTCGCCATTCATATCTCCGATCGCCAAGCGCACCGGATACTCACCCGCGGCGTAGTTCACCGCAGTGGCGAATGATCCGTTGCCCCGGCCCAGTAGCACCGAGACTTTGTCAGGGTGCTGGCTCGTCACGGCCAGGTCGGGCACCTGGTCGCCATCCAAGTCGCTGATCGCGACACATGTAGGAGTGGATCCCACTTCGTATTCTATGCCGGCGGGAAACGATCCATCGCCAGAGCCCAGTAGTACCAACACACAGCGCCCGTCCCTGTCCGCGACGACCAGGTCGGGGACCTGGTCGCGATTCAAATCGCCAATCGCAGCGGATCGCGGAGATTCACCGGCGGCATAGGGCACTGCGGCTGCAAAGGTCCCATCGCCGGTGCCGAGCAGAACCGAGACGTCAGGGGCCGTGGGATAGTATCCCGGGTTCACGGCGACTAAATCGGGAACTCCATCGATGTTTAGGTCGCCGACCGAAACGCGCCGTGGATCCTCGCCTGCGAGGTACGTCACGGCTGGGCCGAACGACCCATCACCGACGCCGAACAGAACTGCAAGCCCAGGTGCGGAATAGTCAGCGCGCATATTTGTCACGGCCAAGTCGGGTACGGTGTCGCCGTTCAAGTCGGCGATTGCTGGGAACGAGGCCACGCCACCGGTGGCGAATTGCCTCTCAGGACCGAAAGTTCCGTTCCCCAGCCCCAATAGAATCGAGACGCCGGGTGTAATTCCGATGTACGATGTGTTGGCCACAGCCAGGTCGGGCACCTGATCGCCGTTCAGGTCGCCGACCGTGACGAACGAAGCGATACCGCCGACAGTAAATTGCCGGCCGGGATACATACCAGGATGCAACGGTCGGTTCGAGGCGGCAACGCAGTGCATGATGCGTTCTTGATCTTTTCCGGTAATCAGGCCTTCCTTTCTCCATCGGTTTGCATACCACGCAATGCAGGCGGTGAATTCGTCGTGGTCGTGAGCGGCGACCTTGCATTCGGTCAGCACGTCCATCATCGTGCAGCCCTGCTCCAACAACGTATTCCCAACTGAGGTTTCGCATACCTCGATGACGATGAGCTGGGCGAGATTCGACTCAGGACAGGCATCACAATCATCTGGGAAACCGTCGTCGTCAGTGTCGCCTTCGCAATCGTCCGGAGTGCCGTTGTCGTTGCAGTCTTCACTTGTCCCGCAGCCTGCCATGTGGCACGTATCGCCCGGCGGTCCGCATTCGATATCGCACGCGTCGGGAATGGCATTTCCGTCGCAATCCTGTATGCGCTGGTTGAGCAGGATCGAGACGTTTTCTGTGTCCGAGTTGGCCACGGCTAGGTCGAGGCTACGATCGCCGTTGAAGTCTGCAATGATCACGTCCCACGGTCTGCCTCCGGCGACGAAGTGGTTCGCGGCGCGGAACGTTCCATCACCCACGCCCGTCAGGACCGACACGTTTGCACTGTCAAGGTTAGCTGCGACGATGTCCGGCAATAGGTCGCCGTCCAGGTCACCGATCGCCACGGCGATGGGGCCAAGTCCGGCGTCATATCCCCCCGAGTATTCAAAACGGCCCCTGCCGAGACCGAATAGCACCACCACGCGGTTACGAAAGCGATCGGCCAACGCCATATCCAGAATATGGTCGCCATTCAAGTCATCGATTGCGATAGAGAACGGCCTGTCGCCCGTCTCGTAGTTCCGCATGTAATAAAACGTTCCGTCGCCTGATCCCAGTAGAACCGAAACGTTTTCGTTGTCCCTGTTATTGTTTGCGAGAGCGAGATCGGGTACTGGATCGTTGTTGAAGTGACCGATCGCGATTGACTCAACTGCGTGCTCCAATTCGAAATGCACGGCATCGGCGAAAGATCCGTCACCGACACCGAAAAGAAGCGCCACGGCTATTGGAAAGGTAGTTGCGACGGCCAAGTCGGGTATTAGATCGCGGTTAAAGTCGCCGATCGTGAGGGACCTCGGTGTATTCCCGGTAGCAAAATTCTCACTGGCTGCAAAGTTTCCGTCGCCCGCGTTGAGAAATACCTGCACATTGCCGTCAACGGCATTCGCCACGATCAGGTCCGGCACATGGTCGCCGTTGAGGTCGCCAATCGCCACGGATCCGGGAAAATCGCCAGCCGCGAGATTCGTCATATTGCCAAATGCCCCACTACCATCCCCGAACAGGATGGACACGTTGTCGAAGCGCGATCCGGCGGCCGCCAAATCCGGCCGACCATCACCGTTGAGGTCGCCAACTGCGAGGGAGCGCGGCGCACTTCCGGGTGTGTACGGCACCGCACTGGGGAACGATCCGTCGCCCAAACCGGTCAATACCGTGACGGTACCCGAGAAATTCACGACGGCCAGGTCGGGCGAAAAGTCTCCATTGAGGTCCGTGCACACGACGGAGTTGGGGGAGCGCCCTGCGGCGTAATCGGCCGCGGCTACGAACGTTCCGTCGCCCATGCCATGTCGTACCGACAAGAAACCGGTGGTCCTGTTCGGTATGATCAGGTCGGGCACCTGGTCATTGTTCACATCGGCAATCGCAATTGAATTCGGCGCAGCAAAGACCGCATGATTGATCGGTGCGGCGAACGAGCCGTCGCCATATCCCAGCAGCACTGAGATGTCGTCGCTTGCCGAGTTGGCGACCGTCAGATCCGGCAGCTGGTCGCCGTTCAGGTCTTCGATGGTGACCCAGGCGGGTTGGACGCCAGCTGAGTAGTTACTCGCAGTGGAGAACGTTCCGTCACCAATTCCCATCAATATCGAAACGTCGTCGCTCCAGATGTTAGGGACGGCCAGGTCAGGGACATGATCGCCGTTGAAATCGCCGATGGCCACGTTGGTGGGCCAATCGCCAACGGCGTAATGGACGGCTACGAGAAACGTTCCGTTGCCGACGCCGATCAGCACGGAGACGCTATCGGCCCCACGATTGGAGACCGCCAGATCAGGCACTCCGTCGGCGTCCAAATCGCCAATGGCTACGGATATCGGGAATAGCGCTGCGGCGTAGTGGACGGCCTCGGTGAATGTCCCGTCGCCCAAGCCCAACAGTACCGAGACATTCCTGCTGCCCCAATTGGCCACGGCCAAATCGAGGAATTGGTCGCCATTAAAATCGTCCATGGCCACCGACCGTGGATCTTCGTCGGCGAAATAATCAACGGCGGTGCGAAACGTTCCGTCGCCATTCCCGAGCAGAATCGAGACAGTCTGGCCGGTCTGGTTCGCGACAGCCATGTCGGGCACGCCGTCACCGTTCAAATCGCCAACGGCGAGCGAGACGGGACCTTCTCCGACGACGTACTGCGCGCCGTGGAAGAGCGGGGTGGTTCCGAGCGTCGTGGCTGTGGTGGTCAGCGCAACCGCCAATGACATACCGATACCATACCGACGGCCGTTGATGATCGTCTTCGTTCGGACTCTCTGCTTCATGAGAATAGACTCCATCCGCGCAGTGGTGGTTTCCGACCTTAATCTCTACCGCCATCGTAGCAGAACGGAGGATCAATATGAAGAGAATTCTGCCACGAGAGCACTACGGCATGATGAAATGAGCCTCTTGGGTGCAGGAAGCGGGGATACTGTTATTCGAGCATGATCGGCGACGGGCATTAGTTACCGGCCAGGTGTTATGTCGCCGGATTACGTCTTGCTCGTTAGGGTCTCGCCGGTGTCGGTCTGTCCGATTAAGAAGATGCGGTTTTTGCCGGCGCGTTTGGCTGCGAGGAGGGCTTCGTCAGCCTTCTTGAGTAGCACCCCCGGTGTGGTGCCGTCCCAGGGGAAGGTGGCCAGGCCGCCGCTGATGGTGAGTCGGTGTGCATTCTCCCCTTCCAACTCGACGAGCGGTTGATCGCGCAGGGCCTGGCTGACGCGCTCCAGGATGTCCAGGGCGCACTGCGGATGGTGGGAGCCGGCCTGTCGCGGGCCTTCGGCGTCCCAGAACACGACGGCGAACTCGTCACCGCCGTAGCGCGTGACAATGTCATGGTCACGGCAGTGTTTCTTGAACAACTCGCCCGCGGCTTGGAGAATGCGGTCCCCGACGTCGTGGCCCTCGGTGTCATTGAATGTCTTGAAGTCGTCCAGATCGAACAGCAACACCGATACCTGCCGCCGCTCTCTGCCCGCTTCCTCGAGGATCTGCGTCAGTCTCTGTATGAAGTACCGCCGATTGGGTAAGCCACTGGCTTCATCTGTGTACGCGAGTTCCTGCCAGCGTTTCTGTTTGATGGACGCCTCCAGCATTCTCCCGAGAAGTCTGGCATAGAGCGTCAGACGTTCCATATCGCCGGGCGTGTATGCACTGTCCAACCGGGCGGGCAATGTCAAACGACCCATGGTTCCAGATTCGTTCTCTAATGGCACGTCCAACACCGGCGTGCCACGCGACGCTCCATCCGACGCCACGGTACCCTGAACGACGACCGTACAACCGGGGGCGCGAAACGCGGTTCGAATCCACCGCGCTACACGAGACAGAAACATGGTCGGCGGACCGTCGAGTTCGGCCATGGCCTCAATGAGGGACGTCAGTTCATCGTTGGTGGGGGCGGAAGGCATGACGCGAGGCGGCGTCGTGGAATGCCGATCAACACCCAGGGCGTTGTCCAACTCGGACCGGTCAAAGGGCATCAGAATGTAGTCGCCACCCTCATTCGCCACACGGCGCGCCACGGGTTCATACTCCGGCGGGCAGCACAGCACGAGTCTGGCACTGTCACCGGCCGCTTCACGCAGACCGTTCACCGCATCCTCCAGCCGATTCGCCTGGGTATCCACACAGGCCAGCACGGCGCGCGCTTGCCGCCGGCCGAGATCATCAATGGCCGAGAGGAACGACTGATGTTTCTGAAAACTCCATTCCGGATAAAAGCGCCGGAGGTGTTCCAGCAGGTGCGGATGTTTGGATTCATCCGCGACCAGCAGGACGCGTTCGGACGCGAGCGGATCGTTGGCAGTGGCTTCGGTGATCACTCGTCACCTCCCCGCCCCGACCGATCGGAGGGCGGGCGCCTCGACGGCTCGCGCGGCGCGATGGCGGAGATGTCGTCGCCAATCAAAGCCTGGAGTTCTTCGTCCGTCAGGAGCGGTCCGGAATCGTCTCTGGCATCCTGCGGTTCATCGGTCGCTTCGTCGCGATCGTCTGAAGGTGTCGACTCCTGCGCCGACGGCTTCACGCGGGTCGGACCGCGACGGGTCGGCACATCCTCATAGCGACGCCAGGGTACGCGCGTCGGGTTGACTTCACGATCGTCACCACCGCTATCGTCACCGGTCGCATCGATGTCGTCCGGCTGATTCGGTTGCACTTCGATACGTGGTGCCTCGGCCTCAGGCGGTGCAATGGGCGTCGAGGGTAGCGGATCGAAACGTTGATCCAGTGAGCTTCGGGTCGGCTCCTCTGTAGAATCGGGTTCTTCGTGCGGTGTATCTGCCTTGTCGCCACGAAAAGTGGACGACTCCAAAAGTCCTTCGATCGCCTCCTTATCGGCCCATCCTGCCGCCCCGAGATGGCAGGCTTCACTGGCACGCGTGGTACCGGCCTGCGCGCCGTAGACCAGAATGGGGGCGTGAGGGAACAGACGGGCAGCAAACGTAAAGAAGGGCATTTCCGAAGCGGCGAGCGAATCAACTTCGACGATCAGGGTCCGTACTCTCGGACATTCAGCGGGATCGCACGCGAGCCGTCCGAGTCTGGCCAGGCCGCAGTACACATCCGTCCAGGTGATGACGTGACAGGGCATGGACGCCAAAAACGCGTCCATCTGCTCGGATTCACCGGGCGTACCCGCACGAATGTGAATGACCGAAGCGAGATCGGCATTCCGAGCATTTGTCACACGTCACCTCGAGATTCCAGCTAGACCGGTGTGGAGTAACTATCACCCTCCGCGCCAGTTTAGGGCTGCCTTTCAGGGTAGTCAAACGAGCCGGCATTCGGCTGCGCCCGCTGCCTTCGGCATCAAAACTGACGGAAATCGGGGTTATGTAGCCATTTGCAGAGCGACAACCGGACCATGCCCTCGCCGCGCGGAAGGTATAGCTCCCCGGCAACCGCCTGGCTTGAGTGTTTTCGGACGCACATGTAGCGCATGGTCCGATCGGCGCCGGGAGACCGGGTGGGCGCGCGCCAGGGACGTTTTTGGCTTGATGGAGGAGGATCGTCCGACGGCTATCTTTAGGAGCCCGAGTACATGCAATCAGTCAGCACGCTGCTCTCCGTCCTGACGCCGCTTGTCTTGGTGCCGCTCACCGTCATCACGTTCTACCTTCGATCGATGCGTGAACACCAGCTTTCGTGGCATGCCGCGCTGGTACGGCGTGTCGACGCCATTGAAGACGCCGTAGCAGAGGTCCGCCGTTCGATCAAGGATCTGGAACGCGAGTACACCACCAAAGAGGAATGGCTGCGTGAGTGCATGCACACACGCCGATTGCTCGAGCGGGTTACCGACCGGGCCCGGCACAAGGAGACGGCATACCCAGAGCACACCGCCGGCGGTTCCGGTGGGAAGTCTCCGCGAGCCGAAACACCATGACGACGGACAGCGCCGCCTACCCATGCCGCCGTCAGAAACCAGGGGGCCAACGTTGATGCCGAACGGGCGTGATACAAGGACGTTGAAACGGATTCGCAACGAGATTCTGGTGGCGCTGAAGGTCATCTATCCGGCCGCCATTCAGGTCGAACGGCTCTTGCGCAGCTTGCTGGTGCTCTTCCCCACCCTCGACCTGGATCAAATGAAGCGAGATTTGCATTATCTGAGCGAGAAGCGCTATGTCGAACGCGTGATCGCGGAGAGCGAAAACGGCAACGGCCTTACGCCGTGGCGTCGCCGCTGGTTCCGCCTTACAACGACCGGTGTTGAATTGGCCGACCGCTGTATCGCCGATCCAGCACTTGAAGATTAGGCATAGTCTGAAAATGCGCCTCCGGTGCAGGCAGGGATGCCTGCGTTACGGTCGTGGGCCGCCCATGTCCGATACACGACGAACCAATGATCGGCGTCCCATCGACCGGGTCTTGCCGCCCGCTGATCTGGCGGAGTTACGGCAGGCGAGTGCGACCGGTGCGGCCGTGACGCCGACCCTGGCACGGCAGGTGGTGAAAAGGCTCGACCTCGATGGCCGCTTCGGCTTATCGCCTCGGCGCGTGCTCAACTATCTGAAGCGCAATGCCGCAGGTGAGGTCGGCGGCAGGCCGGATGCCCCCCTACCTTTGCAAGCGGCCGATCCCACGCGCGATGATCGTCTCGCCGCCCATCGAGCAAGGCAGGGATCGATCGCGGACATACTCGAATCGTGCTTCGGTGGACCGGCCTCGCAAAAGCCTGAATTGTGGGAGCAGCGGGCCTACTTGATGCTCATCGGGCTGGTGTACGAACGGCTGGCTACTTCGGCCGAGGACATTTCCAGCTCGGAATTGTCCACGCTGGCCAAGGTGCTGGTCGACGCGCGGCGTGCCTTCGGTGCGAGCGGAAAACCAGCCGAATCCACGAGTCTTGCTGCTGATGCCGAGCCTTCCACCAAGGCACTGCCAAAATCGTTTCGCGAGGCAGTTCAACAGGTCTATGGGACGAAGATACCGGAGCCCGCGCGGGACCATCCATCGCTCAGTGACGAGGAGCGCCGAATCACGGAATCAGAGGATCGGCCGGTCGACTCTTGACCGGTCCCGGCGAACGGTCGCTCTACCTGCGGCCGAGCCCGGCCGGTGACAGCGGGGCAACGGATACGACAAGCTGATGGAGGAAGCGGGCGAGTAAGCCGGATTTTGTCCGCCACCGGAGCGGCGTGGCGATCATTTATCTAGGCCGGCGGTCGCCCACCGGCTCGAGCACCCTACCCGCAGCTTCGCGCCGGGTTTCGTTCCGGCCGAGGCCGGAGGAAACCGACACGCGAGACGGGCCGCCTCTCGCTGCCTATTTGGGCTTGCTGGCGGTGGGGTTTACCAAGCCGCGACCGTCACCGATCGCGCGGTGCGCTCTTACCGCACCATTTCACCCTTACCGGCGGACGCGAGCGCCCGCTTAGGCGGTGTCTTTTCTGTGGCACTTTCCCTCGGCTTGCGCCGGGTTGGCGTTACCAACCACCGTGCCCTGCCCAGTCCGGACTTTCCTCCCACGAGTCTTACCTCGCGGGCGATCGCCTCCGCCCGCTTCATCCATCAGCTCGTCGATCAAAGTGACCGCGAATGCCCTGGCGGTACACGTTCATCCGGCAGGAGCGGTCCGCGTTATGTGGTGTGCCACTGCATTCAAGCCGTGCGGTGGGGCTCGTGGCGGTCATGCGCTGCACAAGCGCGGTGGCACACCCGCATTCTCTACCATGCGGATGGATTCCGCTAGACCTGCCGAACAGAGCCGCTCGCAGCGCCGTCTTGAACGCGTCGAGTATACGTCGCCGATTAGGAGCCGCCAGCGAGCCACTTGGATCGTCGGATACCGGCGGGCGTGGCAGATGGCTGGTTCGCCGGCGCACCGGGCGGCGGGGGAACCGGAGGCCGCACACCGCC
>Ga0055451_10001067_pt1 | contig 11159 bp, 5 predicted proteins | sample China_Galinas_PW_3_FD_57745 | JGI IMG/M metagenome (GOLD analysis project Ga0055451, IMG submission 57745) | Wetland microbial communities from San Francisco Bay, California, USA, that impact long-term carbon sequestration - China_Galinas_PWB_D2 | ecosystem: Environmental > Aquatic > Marine >... | reverse complement strand
CGCTTTCCCGCTTGGTCGACAGCGTCACCGAGCTCACGGGCCTTCCGAGGAAGTTCGTCGAGCAGGCCGGCGGTCGTATCGAAACCCGCGCCTACCTCCGTGAAGTCCACCGTGACAGCGACGAGATCGGAAGCATCTACGACTCGAACGTGACCGCGTTCGATCCCTTCCCCTTCGCTCCGCAGCAACGGGGGAGCGATCCGCTCCTCGAGAGCATCATCGCTCCGACCACGACGGCGATGGTAGACTTCGTGACGAGGGTCGTGGGATGGCACGCCACGGGTGCCTATCACGCGCTCAGCTACGTCGTGAGCGGACAGTGGGATCGAAACAGCTCCGCGCTACGGGCCGGCGCGGTGCCGGATCTGCGTGAAGCGGTTGCGGCGGATCCCAAGCTGCGGGTCCTGATCGCCCACGGCTGGAACGATCTCTCGTGCCCGTTCATGGGCTCCGTCCTCACGGTCGAGCAGATGCCGATCATGGGCGACCCGTCGCGCGTCAGCGTTCACGAGTATCCGGGCGGGCACATGTTCTACACGCGTTCCTCCAGCCAGGCGGCCCTGCACGAGGACGTCGAGGCCATGTTCGCGCAACACTGAGGGAGACGAGCTCGGCAAGGACTTGCTGAATCCACACCCGAGGCCCTACCCTTACCTGGTAAGGGGAATGTCCATGGAGGAGGGATGGGCCGTGGCGCGCGAGCCGATGGATCTCATGCAGGGCACCTTGGACGTCCTCGTCCTGCGGGCGCTCGACCCCGAGCCCCGGCATGGCTACGCCGTATCACGCTGGGTACGTGACCGCACCGGGGGCGTACTCCAGATTGGGGACGCACCCCTCTACAAAGCCCTCCACCGCCTGGAGAAGGCCGCGTACGTCGAGGCCGAGTGGGCCCTCTCGGAGAACAACCGGCGCGCGCGGTACTACCGGCTGACCGCACGCGGACGCCAGCGATTCAAAGAGGCTGAGGCGTCATGGCGGCGGTACGCCGAGGCCGTCTCCAAGGTGCTGGATCCAGCATGAAGCGCCCACTCTTCGGCTTCCCCTGGAGGTCGGAGCGTGCGATCAGGGAGGAATGGGAGGAGGAGCTCCGCTTTCATCTGGATGCCCGCACCGAGGACCTGGTCGCCGACGGGGCCACCCCAGAGGAGGCCCGCGCACAGGCGCTTCGGGAGTTCGGGGATATCGAAGATGCGCGTCGCTACATCCGGAGCCTGGACCGGGCCGCGGAGGCGGGGAGGAGGAGGAGGAACGTGATGGGAGAGCTCCGGCAGGATCTGGTCTACGCGGTGCGCAAGCTTCGCGCGTGCCCGGCATTCACCGTGACCGCCGTCGTCACCCTGGCCCTCGGGATCGGGGCGAATGCCGCGATCTTCTCGGTCGTGAACGGCGTGCTGCTTCGACCACTCCCGTTCCCTCGGCCGGACGAACTCTACCGCGTCTGGTCGGCCAGTCGCTCGTCGAACCGCACGACGGTCCCGGCTTCGTCTCCCGACCTGGAGGATTGGCGGGCCGATCGGCAGCAGATAGCCGATCTGGGGGGATACTGGTACGCCGACGGAGGAAGCGGCCTGGACCTCACGGGCGTCGTGGAGCCGCAACGCCTGCAGGGTGTCTTCGTGACGGCGGGCTTCTTTTCCACCTTTGGCGTGCCGGCGGCACAGGGACGCCTCCCTCGCGAGGACGAGATGGTTCGGGGCGGCCATGACAGGGTCGTGGTCCTCTCCTGGAGCTTCTGGCAACGGCAGTTCGGCGGCGACCCGTCGGTCATCGGCTCATCCCTGACCCTGGGTGGCGAGCCGTTCGACGTCCTGGGCGTCATGCCTGCCGCCTTCCGCTACCCTGCCGAGGGGATCGATGTCTACGTGCCGTACTCGACCATTCCGGATCACGAGATCCCGCACATCCGGTCGGTCAGGACCCTCCAGGTGGTGGCCCGGGCGCGACCCGGCGTCGGTCCGACTACGGTCGAGACGGAGATGAGCAGCATCGCCGCGCGGTTGGCGGCGCGATACCCCGAGGACAAGCCATACGACAGCGCCACCGTGCGGCCCCTCCAGGCCGTCATCACGGGACCCGTGCGGTCCGGCGTCCTGGTACTTCTGGGCGCGGTCGCCTTCGTCCTCCTCATCACGTGCGTGAACCTGGCGGGTCTCCTTCTGGCCCAGGCCAGCACGCGGGGAAGGGAGATCGCGACGCGCGTCGCCCTCGGGGCGAGCCGCGCACGTGTCGCTCGCCAGCTCCTTACGGAGAGCATGGTGCTGGCCCTCTCGGGGGGGGCAGCGGGTCTCGGGCTGGCGCGCCTCCTGGTGGGCGCGCTTCTGGGCCTCAGCTCGGGACAACTGCCCCGGAGTCGAGAGATCGGACTGGATGGCACGGTGCTCCTCTTCGGCCTCGGGCTCACGGTGGCGACAGGTCTCCTCTTCGGTTTGGTACCGGCTCTGCGAGCCGTGTCGGGCGGAATGCGCGGTCTGCTGCAGGACCGTGGAGGGGGCTCACCGGGTCGCCGGACCACCCGCTTGCGCGACGGCCTGGTGGTCGCCGAGGTCGCGCTGGCCGTGGTGCTCGCTGTCGGCGCCGGACTCATGGCCCGGAGCTTCATCGAGCTCCTCCGTGTCGACCCCGGATTCCGCCCGCATCACCTGCTGGCCGCGAACTTCACCCTCAGCACCGAGCGTCACGGGGAGAGCTACGGAACGTTCTACGAGGAGCTCATCCAGAGGGTGAGGACACTGCCCGGAGTCGTCTCGGCGGGAGCGGTGAAGGACGCCCCCTTCCGTGGGATGGGCGAGCGTTGGGGATTCACCACTCCCGGAATGGTCGTCCCTGCCGGAGAGGAGGGTCCCACGGCCATGGTTCTGCACGTGAGCGACGGGTACTTCCACACGATCGGCGCACGTATCCTGGACGGACGAGAGTTCACGCCCCAGGATCGCGCCGACGCTCCCCCGGTGCTCGTGGTCAATGAGACGCTGGCCAAACGGTACTTTCCCGGTGAAGATCCGGTGGGCAAGAAGCTCTTCACCGGCGCGGATCATCCGGTGACCATCGTCGGCATCGTCGCCGACATCCGGCAGGCGGCCATGGACGAGCCGGCGACGCCGACCATCTATGTGGACAACCTACAAAACAGCCGGGTGAGGGTTACACTGGTGGTGCGCACGGTCGGTAACCCGCTGGCCATGGCGCGACCGCTGAGGAGGGCCATCTGGTCGATGGACCCGGACCAGACCATCACGTCCGTGTTCACGTTCGACGACATCGTCAGCGAGTCCGTGGCGCGCCCGCGACTGCTCACCGTGCTCCTGAGTGCCTTCGGGATCCTGGGCCTCGCGCTGGGCGCGCTGGGCATTCACGGCGTCCTGACGTACCTCGTGAGCCGACGTCAGCGCGAGATCGGGGTCCGCCTGGCCTTGGGTGCGCGTGCCTCCGCAGTGGAGCGGATGGTGTTGGCACGCGGCCTGGTGCTGGGGGGGATCGGTGTGGTCGTCGGTCTTCTGGGCGCGATCGCGCTCACCCGCTACATCACGGGTGTGCTCTTCGCGGTCGCGCCCACCGATCCCTTCACGTTGGGTGGAGTGGCGGCGATCCTCATGGGTACCGCCGCGCTGGCGAGCTGGATGCCCGCTCGCCGGGCCGGACGGGTGGACCCGGTGGTCAGCTTGCGAGCGGAGTGACGACCTACTCGCGATCGCCCTTGCCGTCGGATCCGTCCCCCGAAAGAGCGGGTCCCCCATCCAGAACCTCCCGAACGCGCGTGCCGAGGACCTGCATGGAGAAGGGTTTCTGGATGAACGTTTCGTCGGTGAGGACGCCTCGTTCCGTGATGACGTCCCCGGCATAGCCACTCATGAACAGCACCCGTGTCTGCGGTGAGCGCCGGTGGATCTCGCGGTGCAGCCGCGCTCCATCCATGCCCGGCAACACGACGTCGGTCAGTAGCAGGTCGACGCTCGTCTCGAGGTCGTCCAGAATCTCGAGGGCGTCTTCTGCGGATGCGGCTTGGTGGACCTGGTAGCCTTGCCGCAGCAAAGCGTTGACGACAAGGCCGCGAACGAGCGTCTCGTCCTCCACGACGAGCACGGTCTCGGCGCCACCGGAGGCGGCTCCACCGGGGGAGCGCGCCCGCACCCTCTCGGTGTCCGCCGTAGCCACCGGAAAGTAGCACGAGAAGGTGGAGCCTTCGCCCGGCCGGCTGACCACCTCGATGTAGCCGCCGTGCTGTTGGACGATCCCGTACACGGTGGCCAACCCCAATCCCGTGCCCTTCCCCTTGGGCTTGGTCGTGAAGAACGGCTCGAAGATGCGGCCGCGCGTGGCGGCGTCCATACCTTCTCCCGTGTCGACCATCGACAGCCGGGTGAAGCGTCCCTCTGTCGAGCCCGGATGAGCGCGCACGAACGCCTCGCCGAGCTCGACCTCCTCGGTGCGCACGGTCAGCACGCCTCCCCCCGGCATGGCGTCCTGGGCGTTCACGGCGAGGTTCATCACCACCTGCTCCAGCTGCCGCCGATCTCCTACCACCGGGGGTGTCGAAGGATCGAGATCCATCACGATGCGGACGTCCTCACGCACGGCCCGGCTCAGCAGCTTGTCGAACTCCCACAGCATCTCGCTCAGCTCGACCGTGTCCATCTCGAGGGCTTGCTGTCGACTGAACGCCAAGAGTTGCAGGACGAGATCGCGCGCTCTAAGGGCCGCTTGGACAATGGCCTCCGCCGAGCCCCGGCGCTCGTCTCCGGGAGGAAGATCCTCCGTGAGGAGCTCCGCATACCCGAGGATGGGTGAGAGGAGGTTGTTCAGATCGTGAGCCACGCCACCGGATAGCCGACCGATGGATTCCATACGCAGAGCCTGTTCGAGCCGAGCCTCGAGGGCCTTCTGCGCGGTGATGTCATGAAGGAATCCGAGGAGCGCGTCGCGACCTCGGTATTCGATCTTGGCTACCGATGCGGCTACCTCGACCCGTCGTCCGGATCGGTGCAGTATCGTGAACTCGTAGGACTCCCCCACCTCCTCGCCCCGTAACCGCTGCGTCCTCCGTCCCTCGACGAGTGGGGCGCTCTCCGGTGCGACGAGCTCCCGGAAGTCGAAGCCGGGCGCTCGCACCTCCTCGGCGCTCATTCCGGTCAGCTCGCAGAACCTGGGGTTCACGAGCTCGAAACGGTCGTCGACCAGGACATAGATGGCCTGGCTCGACTGCTCGATGACGCTGCGGAAGCGTTCCTCGGAGCTCCGCAGCGCCTCCTCCGCGGCCAGCTGCTCGGTGATGTCCTGGAGGACTCCGGTGACCCGATTCCGGCGCTCGTCGAAGCGGGCCACGGAGTGCACCGTGCGGACGTCGCCGTCGGGCCTCTCGACGGAGAACGTCACGTCGTACGGCTTGCCCTCCTGCACCAGGTCGCGAAGCGCCGCATCCAAGCGCGCTCGGTGCTCCGGGAGGGGAATCTTCTGGACCTCGGCGATCGTCAAGCGATCGGACGTCAGGCCGTAGATCCTCTTGGCTTCCTCGGACGCCGTCACCGAGCCCTGGTCGAGGTCGAAGGACCAGCTGCCCACGTGAGCGAGCTCCTGCGCGTGCTCGAGGTGGAACGCCTGCTCTTCCAGGGCGAGGCGCGAGCGCACCCGCTCGCTGATGTCGCGCACCACCGCCGTCGTCCCGGCGATCTCACCCGACTCGTCACGAACGAGGTTGATCGTCAACTCCACGGGGATCCGACGCCCGTCCTTGGCCAGACGCTCCGTCTCGAAGCCCGAGTACGAGCCCGTCTCGAGGATCCTCTGCCACGCGTGGGCCTGCTCCGCGAGGAGGTCTTCGGGACAAAGAATCGCGATCGGCTTCCCCGTGGCCTCTTCGGCGCGGTACCCGAAGATGTGCTCCGCTCCCGGGCTAAACGCGCTCATGCGGCCTTCCGGGTCGGCGGCCAACACTCCGTCACTGGTCGTCGCCATGATGGCGGCGTATCGCGCCCGCATGTCCTTGTGCTCGTCGGCGGCCCGACGTGCATGCCGGGCGAACGCCGCCACCGACAAAGCCAACACAAGGAGCGAGGCGCCCGCTACCAGACGCATGTAGAGCTCGATGGGCGACGGATGGAGGAGAAGCCGGAGAAACGGCTCTTCATAGAAGAGCGCTGCATCGACCACCGTGTCGACGACCCAAACGAGCAGCGCCGCGAACAAGGCGAGGGCGAAGAGCCTCGGGGTCGTGAGCTTCATGGGAAGAACTCGAACTCGCGGGCAAGGGGCGCCCCTGAGGGTTGAGGAACGAAGCACCGTAGAACACGGGAGCCGAGCCTGCAAGGAGGCGCCCAGGTTCGGCGCCGCCTCTCTGTCGACCCACGTCTCGATGGCCTGTGGTGCTGGATCGCGCACGTGCACGTTGCCGGTGGCCCCATCGTCGTCCCGATGGGCGTGAAAATGCCGACGACCCTTGGCCGGTGTCACGAGGCCTCCCGCCGGCCCCGATGCCGGTGGTGGGCATCCGGGTCGGCGGGCTGGGCCACGGGTTCACATCCGGATCACTCCGAACGGGTGCTCAACTCCTTGAACAGGGCCGGGTCGAAGGCCTCCAGGCCGGTGATGCTGTAGAGGTGGTTCGTGGTCACCCACGGCATCCACTTCTCCGGCGAGCCGAACCCCCTTCCTTCCCGGGCCACGCTCATCCGCCAGTTCTCCTGTTGCCAGCCCGGCCCCACCATGCCGTAGAGCCGCCCAGGGAGCGCCAGCATCCCCTTGGGGTTGTGCAGGAGGATTCGCGCCACGTCCTTGTAGTGCGGGTCGCCGGTGTACTCGTAGAGCTTCGCGTACGCCGGGACCGACCAGTCGAGGTACTGGTCGAAGTGGCCCGCCACCCGGGCCGTAATGCCTTGCACGCCCACCGTCGGAACGCCCTTCTTCCAGTGCAGGGAGTCGTTGTCGGCGTCCAGGGCCATCGGCACGTTCCAGATCCACATCCAGCTCTCCGCGAAATTGCCTGCCACCTGGGCACGCTTCAGCCACTTCGGATCCTTCGTCGCGTCGTAGAGCGTGAGGAACGCCTCCATCGAGAGCAGGCCCGCCTCCTTGTCGGTGATGTTCGGGTTGTCGATCGCACCGCCGATGAACACGCCGCGACTCCCGAAGGCGTCCCAGACGTACTCCGCGGCCCGCACGGCCGACGCCTGGTACTTGGGATCGCCCGTGTCCTGGCTGAGCATCACGAACAGCGGGACCACGTTGTAGCTCGTCGTGCCGGACTCCTCGACGACCTCCCCGGTCGCCGGACGGAACCCACGCGGGAAGGACCCGTCGTCGCGCTGGTACGGCATCACCCAGTCGGCGAAGGTCCGGCACCAGGCGATCCAATCCGGATGGTCGCGGCCCGCCGTCCGCTCGCGGCGGTACGCCTCCATGAGCATGCGCATGTCCTCCGCGGGCGCCCTGAGAAACCAGGTGTCGTACTGGGGGTTCGTCATCGACGGCCGGCCGGTCTTCAGGTTGAAGCCGGTTCCGGAGGGCGGAGACATCGGTACCAGACGGATGAAGGTCTCGATGATGTCGACGCCCTGCCGGCGCATCTTCTGCCCCCGTGGACTCGGGTCCCGGTCCGACTCGCGCAGGAGCTGGTCCGCGGACTCGATGTTCTTGCCCACGAAGCCCATGATCGAGCGCCACCACCAGTCGGGGTCGCCCCACCGCCCTCCTTCGTCGGGCCGGACCTCGCCCGTCTTCGTCGAGACGATGAAGGGAAGCGCCGTGCGCCCGTCGATCGTGTAGACCTGGCTCGAAAGCTGATCGATCAGGCTCCGACGCACCACCTCGATGTCCTGCCAGTTCACGGCGGGTTGCAGTACCTGCCACGCCCAGCGGTACGCGTCACGCTCCAGGTCCGGGAAGGACTCTCCGGTCCCGAACCGGAAGCTCGTGTTGTATGACTGCGTGAACCCGTCCCGCACGGGGTGGTAGCGACGCCGCCACGTGAGCGTCGGCGCGGGACGCGGGCCCGACGGAGCACCTCGACCCGGCCGGCCGGCGAACGTGTACTCGCCCACGCTGCCCGGCAGACTCAAACCGATCTGCACGCCTCCGTTCGGTGCCTGCGTAACTCCGAGCGCCGCGACGCCGAACCGCTCGTCGATCATCACCCCCGGCGACGCACGGGTCTCTTCGATGGTCGTGTTCCCGTCCGGGGCGGCATCGAGCACCGTGACCGTATTGCCGTCGCGGAACGACATCCCCACCAGCGGGGCGGGCAGCATGTCCTCGCGGATCCAGAACCGATGGGCCGCCCAATTGAGCGTGCCGCCCGGCGAGGTGTCACCGTCGTACGTCGGATCTCCGTACAGGAGACCGGGCGCGAGGTAGTCGGCGTCGGGCCACGTGAGGGACCGCTCCGTAAGAAGGTGGATCGCGGAAGAGAACCCTGCGCCGTCCGCGTCCCCCGACACGCGAACCGTGCGGCTCAGCGAGAGCACCGAACCGTCCACCGCCCAACGGTCCTCGAACGCGAAGTGCACCCCCTCGCCCGCGTCCACCTCGGCCCGGGCCACCACCCCACGGCCCGACCGCTCGACCGACGCGTACTCGGCGGACGGTCGGACGATGTCCTGCTCGGGGCGGTACACCTCGACCTCGGCTGGCCCGGGCTGCTCGAAGGTGGGTGCGCCGCCGCCTGCGACCTCCAGCCCCCAACCCCCGTCCTTAGATCGGGTGAAGGCCACGGTTGCCCCGTTGGACAGTGTCCCGAGCGCCATCCGCTGCTGGGAGCCCCCGCAAGAGCCCGTCGACAGGATAACGAGGGCTACGAGCACCGTCCTGACGAGTATCGTCTTTCCAGGCATGGACCCTCCTAGCGTGGACGTTCCGAACATGATCGATCGCGCCCGCCGCGCGTGGGAGATGCCACGGCGCCTATTCGTGTGACCGGGGCAGGCGCCAGGGCTCGAGGTCCGACGTGAACTCCTCGAGGATCGCACGCAGTGCCGCCATATCCGGTGGCCCTTGCCGCATCACGTCCACCCGCATCGTGGGAGGCTTGATCAGCGCGACCAGTTGGTTGGATTCCAGGAGATTGGCCGAGACTTCGGCGAGGTCCAGTCCCTTCTCCCAGGTCGCATCCGGATTCTTCAGCCACGCCCGGTTGGCCTCGACGGCCCGAGTCACGAACCCCTCGTTGTCCGGAACGATGAGCAGGGCATTGGGATCCCGGTTCCGGAAGATGCCGAGTAGCGCCGCCGCCACCGTCGGGTCGCGTACCGTCCCGTCGGGATAGAACACACCCTGGACCTTGCCCCAGTTTCCCGTGACCATCAGCTCCCAGATGTACCATCCCACGCCCGCCTTCATGTGCTCTTCGATCGCGATGTCATAGGGATTGGCCCGTCCGGGAGCACCGATCTCCGTGTTGACGAGGGGCTTGCCGACTCGAGTCGCGTACGCCTTCGCCTTCTGGATATCCGCGCGAATGGCGGCTCGTGTCGACAGGTAGTTGTGGAACGAGAGCACGTCCACCGCATCGCCCATCTCGATCATGTTGTCCGAGAACGCCGCGCCGATGGTCACGGGCGTGACCGGATCGAGCTCGTGGAACATCCGGGCCATGTAGACCGCGTGCGCCATGCGCGTATGGTTGCGGTCGTTCGGGGGCAGCGAGCAGCAGTCCGGCTCGTTTTCGACGTCCCAGATCGCGAGCGCCGGATGTTTCCCGATGGTCGCGATCAGGTCCTCGACGAACGGCTTCGCCTGCGGCCAGGCGTCTCGATCCATCTCCATGCCGCGCCCGTACTGTATCGTAGGCATGACGCCCATGCCACGCGCCTGGGCGGCGTCCATGAAGTCACGGATGTTCTTCTTGAACGCCTCTTTGTCGGCCTGCCACGCGGCCAGGGTCATGAAGATGCGCACCTGGTTCAGGCGGAGTCGCGCCGCGTAGTCCAGGTCGCGTCTCGTCTCCTCTGGGCTGTAGTGGAGCCAGTACTCGGTGTGGTTGCTGGTCTCCGCGGACATGTAGTCGAATCCGCGGGTCCCGGAGAGATCCTTCGGCACGCGACGCTGGGCGGCCAGGGGCGTGGCGAGGAGCGCGAAGAGCATGACGATCATCGAGGCGGGAGCACGCATGGGAGCCTCTGCGGTCAAGTGGGTCGCTCGGCGCGGGGGCAGGCCTTCCGTACCGGCAGCATGGACTCGGCGAGTCTACCGAGAGGTCGTCCGCACGGCAACTCGGCGTCCCGCAGGAACCCGGAAGGTCGAAGATCGACCTCCCTCAGATCCCTGAACGACCGAGCGCCTCGCATTCGCGAGCCCCCAGCTACCCCCGGGACGTTCAGGCCCCGGCGTGCTCCCAGAACGACCGCAGCACCCCGGTCGGATCGTTCTCCACCCGGCACTCCTGGTCGTAGATCATGGTCGCGCGCGAGGTACGGTCGTACGCAGGCCACGGCGGCACCAGGTCACAGTTCGGGTTCCCGGTTCGCGCGAACGTTGCAAAGCACGACCCGACGATACGCGCCATCTTGCGCGCACCCGGGGTATTGCCGTCGATCGGGATCCGGGGATCGTCGAAAGCGAGTCCGAGATCGGTGCCGTGGACCGCGCCGAAGCGCCCCTCGAAGGCGGGAGAGGGCCACTCGACGAGATACATGTAGACCGGGGCCCCACCCTGGTCGGCCTTCCGTTCGGCCATCATCTCCGCGTTGCGCCGAGTCCCCGGGTCCGTCTCGATTCTCGCCAGGACCTGGTACGGGGTCGCGTCGGGATAGACCCGCCGGTAGAGATCCAGGATCTCCTCGGCATTCGCCGCATGGGCCTTCCGGACCCACGCCTCGAGGTCCTCCTCCGAAACGTCACCGGTCGGACCCCGGTATCCGGAGTCCTCGCGCGCGTAGCCGACGAGAAGCGGCACGTCTCGCGACTCCTGCGGCGCTGCGGGATCGAATGGGTTGTGCGGGATGACCTCGCTCTGGAGCGTGGGGCCGAAGCCCGAGTTGGCCTTCGCTTCGATGATTGTCTCCCAATCGATCTTCTGGATCTCGTGGGGCTTGTCGGCGCTCACGCCCAGCTCCGCCACGAGACGGGAAGCCGCCTCCGCGGCTTGCTCCGGCGAGCCGGCCCGCAGGCGGGCTCCGCTCTGGACGCCCGCCCTGTGGAAGAGGCCTTTCGCCACGGGCATGCCCATCAGG
>Ga0055451_10001066_pt1 | contig 11161 bp, 11 predicted proteins | sample China_Galinas_PW_3_FD_57745 | JGI IMG/M metagenome (GOLD analysis project Ga0055451, IMG submission 57745) | Wetland microbial communities from San Francisco Bay, California, USA, that impact long-term carbon sequestration - China_Galinas_PWB_D2 | ecosystem: Environmental > Aquatic > Marine >... | reverse complement strand
CTGGTAGCGCACCTGCTTTGGGAGCAGGGAGTCGGAGGTTCGAATCCTCTCGCCCCGACCAATAATCGGAGTCGCGTGTGCGATGCGTCTCGAGCGGTCATTGCAAGTGAATTAAAGTAGCGCCTGTAGCTCAGGTGGATAGAGCAGCTGCCTTCTAAGCAGCGGGTCGGGGGTTCGAGTCCTCCCAGGCGCGCCATTTTTATTTTTGGGTTTTTTTGCGTTATAATATGTTTTGCCTTGGTGGGCGTAGTTCAATGGCAGAGCACTGGACTGTGGCTCCAGGTGTTGAGGGTTCGAGTCCCTTCGCCCACCCCATTTAGGTGGGAACCTGGATGCAACGGGTTGATTATAATATTAGCGCCTGTAGCTCAGTGGATTAGAGCATCGGCCTCCGGAGCCGAGTGTCGGAGGTTCGAATCCTCCCAGGCGCGCCATAAGAAGTTAGTAGCAGCAGTGCAGGGCCGCTAGCTCAGCTGGTAGAGCAGCTGACTCTTAATCAGCGGGTCCGGGGTTCGAATCCCCGGCGGCCCCCCACTGAAGATCATAAGAGGTTGCGCACGCCGCAACCTCTTTTTTGTTTTAATTCATTTTCCAGCTCAGGGAATTGGCAAACGGTTAAAATACATACATGCAATCTCCTCTCGTCTCAATAATAACCATATCCCGCAACAGCGAGCGCCACATCGAGCAGACCATCGCAAGCGTGGCCGGTCAGGACTACCCGAATATCGAACACATAGTCGTGGACGGCAGTTCCACGGACGGCACTCTCGGGATATTGATGAAATATAGCGGCGGTATCGTGAGGTGGGTCTCCGAGCCCGACCGTGGGCCCGGTGACGCAATAAAGAAAGGGCTAAAGATGGCCACCGGCGAGGGGATAGCACTTCTAAACTCCGACGACTATTATGCCGACACCACGGTCGTCCGCAAAGTGATGGTGGCGTTTGAGAGATCCGCGGACATCAGGATGGTGTATGGGATGGTCAGGTGCATCGAGGAGGAAAGCGGAGATACCATCATGCTGTGGGGGCGCGACAGGGAGCCCTCGGACATTAGAAGGAAGATGTGTCTGCCCACTCCATCCGTTTTCAGCAGGCGTGAGCTCTGGGACGAGGTTGGCCCATATAGCGATGAATACGAGTACGCCGACGATTACGAGTGGGCGATAAGGGCTCTTAAGGTGACCCGCCCGTATTTTCTGGACCACGTTGTCGCCTGCATGAGGAGCAACGGGAGAAGCCACCGTAACTATCGGCAGGGCCTTGCGGAGATGGCAAGGGCGTTGAAGGAGCACGGCTACCACACGGACTATGTGAGGGTCACTCTGAGAAACCGCGTTAGGATAGTCCTGAGAGAGCTCGGGCTCATGGGCTTCATATACAAAATCCGTATGAGCATGAGCTCAAAGGGGCTTTAACGGGGGGCAGTACTATTCACTTAAGCCCTTTTCCCCTTTGATTTTTAGCCGTATGCTGGTTTATCCTTTAATATCATGGACACGCTTTCCATACTGAAGAAGATAGAGAAGAAAAAGGTCCTCGTCATCGGCGACCTGATACTGGACTGCTTCATCTGGGGCAGGGTCAAGAGGATCTCGCCCGAGGCCCCGGTGCCGGTCGTGGAGGTGGAGGAGGAGACTTTTGCCCTTGGCGGCGCGGCGAACGTGGCCAATAACATCGTCGCGCTCGGCGGCCATGCCACGGTGCTCGGCGTCGTGGGCAAAGACAGGTCGGCCGAGAAGATGGACGAGATAATGAAGCAGAAGGGTATCGAGTTTCTCACCATCGAGGGCAGGAGGCCCACCACCGTAAAGACGCGGGTCATAGCGCATAGCCAGCAGGTGGTGAGGTTCGACCAGGAGGCAACGAAGAAGATAAGCAGCGCTACCCTTAAGGGCCTGATATCGTACGTCGCCGACGAGGTCAAGGAGCACGACGCCGTGGTGATATCCGACTACTGCAAAGGGGTGGTCTCCACGGGTCTTATGAAAGCCGTGCTGAAGGCGGCTGGACGCAACAAGCTCGTGGCGGTAGATCCCAAGACCGCGCATTACGGCCTTTACAAGGGCGCATCGATAATTACGCCGAACCTGATGGAGGCCTCGGCGGGCTCGGGCATTAACATCGAGGACAAAAAGACGCTCATCAGGGCGGGGCGCAGGCTTCTTGAAAAGCTCGGCCTCAAGGCCGTGCTTCTAACGAGAGGCGAGGACGGCATGAGCTTGTTTCAGAAGGGCAAGGTCACGCACATCCCCACTGTGGCCCGCAAGGTCTTTGACGTAACCGGCGCCGGAGATACGGTGGTCGGCACGTTCGCCATGGCGTACGCGGCGGGCGCCTCCATGGAGGAGGCCGCTGTGCTCGCAAACCACGCGGCCGGCATAGTGGTAGGCCAGGTCGGCACCGCGACCGCAACGCCCGTGGCAATGAGGCAGTCATTGAGAGGTTGGACTCCTGACATAGTTGAGGAGTCCATCTAAGAAGATGGCAAAGGCTATCGCTCTTCTTTCGGGGGGGCTCGACAGCACGCTGGCGATACTCCTTCTCAGGCGGCAGGGGATAGACGTTACGGCGGTTACTTTCCTGACTCATTTCGGATGCGACATCAGCGATTCGTCTTCGTGTTCGTCCGACTCTTCTTCCAACGCGGAGAAGTACGGCTTCACCGTCAAGCTCTGCCACCTCTCGGACAAGTTCATTGACATCGTTAAAAACCCCAAATTCGGCCACGGCAAGAACATGAACCCCTGCATGGACTGCCGCATCCTGATGCTCAGGGAGGCGAAGGTCCTGATGGAGATGATGGGCGCGGACTTCGTCGTAACTGGTGAGGTGCTCGGGCAGAGGCCCATGAGCCAGCGCCGCGATACCTTCCCGGTGATAGACCGCGAGGCCGGCCTCAAGGGCTATGTGCTCAGGCCGCTCACGGCAAAGCTTCTTGCGCCTACGGTTGCGGAGCTCGAGGGCCTTGTGGACAGGGAACAGCTCTGCGGGTTCAGCGGCAGGGGGCGCAAGCCCCAGATGGCGCTTGCCGAGGAGTTCGGCCTGAAGGACTATCCGCCTCCGGCCGGAGGATGCCTCCTCACCGAGCCGATCTACTCGTACAAGCTGAAGGAATTGCTCGAGCATAAGCCCGACGTGGACGTGCGCGACCTCACGCTTCTCAGGCTGGGCCGCCAGTTCAGGACGCCGTCGGGACGAAAAGTCATAGTCGGAAGAGACGACTCCGAGAACGAGAAGATCCAGCCCCTCGCCGAAGAGGGAGACTTCAGGATGTGGGTCGAGGACTACGGAAGCCCGCTGACCCTGCTTGAGAAGGGCGCGACGGAAGACGACATCCGCATCGCCGCTTCTCTGTGCGCGAGATACTCCGACGCAAAGCGCCTCGAAGAGGTGGAGGTGACGGTCTTAAACTCAAGCGGCACGTACAAGCTCGTAGTCGTGCCAGCAGATGAAGCCCTTATAGAATCGCTCAGGATAGAGGAGCGCCGGGAGAAGAAGCCGAAGGTCAGAGCTCGATAATCTCGGCCTTCATCGTCTCGGTGTCCAGCAGCGCAACTGTTGATTTCCCCTTGTGAAGTTTCGCCGCCTTGCCCGGGTTCACTATTATCGTCCCGTTCACGTTCCTTACGTCGGGGATGTGGGTATGTCCATAGACAACGAGCTCGAAGGCACCGCTCTTCGCGAAGGGCTCTACGGCGGAGGGCTCGTGCACCACGGCGACCTGAACGCCAGAGACGTCTCCCATGTATGGCTGAGTGAAGATGCTGTTGCCGGACTTTTCCTTAAGCAGCAGCTTGTCGCCGTCGTTGTTGCCGAAGACCCCGGTGAGCTTGGCCTCGAGGCCGCCCAGCACCTCGAAGGTGAAGGGCGAGACGAAGTCCCCGGCATGAATGACCGCCGAGACCTTCCGTGAATTGAAGAGCTCCACGGCGCGGCGTATCTGCTCCATGTCGTCGTGCGTGTCGGAGATGATTCCTATCAGCATTCGTCCCTCCCGAGGTTATCTACTTGAGATTATAGTTAGATTGTCTGCGCACGTTCAAGGAGTGTGGCGGCCAACACAACTAATAAGAGTATTTAAATATTGACAATTCGCTAATCCTTGTGTTATTAAATTGGGACTGCTGCTCTATAAATAATAACTAATTAGGCACTACTCACGGTAGTGTTTCAGCGTCAGAGGGAAGACGCAACGGTCTCGTGATAAGAAAGTGGGAGGTCGAGCCCACCAGCCATGGGGAGGGGTAACCATGAAAGCACGTAGTATCCTCGTTTTATTTGTTGTGTCGGCGGTTCTTTTTACTGCAACGATGGCATTCGCAGATTATGCCTATGTCCCGAATGCAATTTCCAATGACGTTTCCGTAATCGATACCACGACCAATTCGGTTATCACCTCTATACCGGTGGGAGACGCGCCTGAGGGAGTATGTGTATCACCTGATGGCGTTCGAGTGTATGTGGCAAACAGAAATTCCGGGGATGTATCGGTCATAGACACCGGGACTAACACGGTCATAGATACGATCCCAATTGGCTTGTACCCGATGGGACTGGCGGTCTCGACCGACAACAATTACCTGTATGTGGGTTCAAGGAGCTACCTATACATTGTAGATACCGCTACCGATACTGTAGTGGATTCGGTTTACATAGGCCTCTACATTTATGGAATGGCGACGACACCGGATGGTCAGAGTGTATATATCGCCCAATGGGGCGTTGGAAAGTTCTTTGTTTTCGACACGACCCTGAACCAGATAGTGGATCAAGTGAGGTTTGTGCCCTTTGGCCAACCATATGGAGTGGCTGCTTCCCCCGACAATACGCGGGTGTACGTAACGATAGATGATACTATGGGAGTCATAGATACCTCGGACAATTCCATTCTGGCAAGGATAGTGATTGGCGGCTTGCTTGGCGAATTGGCTGTTACCCCAGACGGCTCTAAAGTATATGTTACAAACCGAAGCACGAACAATGTTTATGTAATTGATACCGCTACCAATACTGTGGCCGCCACGATACCGGTTGGTGCAACCACTATAGGCGTCTCCATTACGTCGGACGGAACTTTGGCCTATGTCACAAACTTTCTTGCCGATACGGTCACTGTTATTGATACCGCAACCGACACGGCCGTCAACACGATACCCGTAGGCGACAGCCCTGTAGGTCTTGGGCTTTTCATTACGCCGGGGGCTGGCACTGCCGTTCCAGGTACGATTGAAGAGGCCATAACAGCGGTCGAAAACCTGCTTGCCAATGGCCAGATAGACAATGCCGGCGTTGCCAACAGCCTGACGGCGACACTTGAGAGTGCGCTACAGGCCCAGGAGAACGGAAACGTTTATGCGGCGAGAAACACATTGCTCGCATTCATAAACAAGCTGCAGGCCCAGACCGACAAGCATATATCCGAGGACGCGGCACAGCTCCTGATAGATGGGGCGATCCAGATACTCGACTCATTCGAATAGACTGAGAATTGCTCAAATGGGGGTCGCATGGTTTCCATGCGGCCCCTTTTTTATGACCTGCCTGCATTCGCTTTTACCATGAAAGACAGCCCCATTTTGTATAGTTATTGCCGCTGAAATTGACAGGCTCTTGAAAAAGGCGTATATATTTATTCAGACAGGTAGTCCGCAAGGGGGCGGATCAAGGGTAAACGTCAATTAATCCGAGGAGGGGGACATGCCAACCTATGTTATCCTAAGCACGCTTACGGACAAGGGAAGGAACACGCTGAAGGAAAACCCGGAGAGGATTCTTCAGGTGGACGAAGAGATCCAGAAGCTCGGCGTAAAGGTCAAGGAGCAGTACGCCGTGCTCGGGCCTTACGACTTCGTAAACATCGTCGAGGCCCCGGACAACGAGGCGGTCGCGCGCATGTCGGTGGAGCTGGGATCAAGGGGTACGGTACAGCTCCTTACGCTTGCGGCAATGCCGGTGGGGGATTTCATAAAAAGCATCAAGTGAAGGGAAAGAGTTCGACGCATAAGTTCGGCAACCCAAGGGCCGAGAGCATGAGGCTGAGGTCTCTTTATCGGGGACGGGTCCTCAGGGGAGAGCTGAAGGTGGAAAGCCCTAACGGACTTCGCGCCATGAGGGCCCTTGTAGGGCCGGACTGCGCATACCACCTCTATCGAGGGTTCAAGGTAGAGGACAAGTCCTGACCGAAGTCGCAGATATGACAGAAATGAAAGACAATATCACTCTCGACGCGTCTCGCCTCGCGAGGCCGCTTGCCGCGGTCAGGGTCAGGCAGGCCCTTGACGCCATGTGCTCCGGCGAGCTCATCCGAGTGCAGTCAGTTCCGTCAGGACTGGCGGAGGATATGGAGTATTACGCGGGCAGGGCGGGGCACGAGATAGTCCTCGTGGACGAGGAGGGCGGCCGCACGGATATCGTTATCAAGAAGGGATAGAAGCTTACGATAAGAAAAGCCCTCATCCCCGGTATGGAGATGAGGGCTTCGTTGTTTAGTTGCGACTCGGCTACTGGATCGTGAAGGTAGTGCTCGTCTTCACGCTGTCCCAGGTATAGCCGGCCTTGGTCACGTTAGAGACCCTCGCCGTGTAGCTGCCCGGAGTAGTCCCTCCGTTGCCCCTCCTGTTGGGCTTCGATGTCTGCCACGTCGCCTCGGCCACGCCGTTTGCGTCGCTCGGGCCAGTGGTTACGCTCGTGACCTCGGGGCCGGTGATGGCGATATCCACTGAAGCGTTACTAACAGGCAGTCCAGTGTCCACGTCCTTAACGTAGGCACGTATGATTACCGCGTCACCGGCCGTAAATGTGGACGTGAGGGTGAAAGTCGTCGTCTGGTTCTTTCCCTTGCCAGTGGTCGTGACGACTCCGGTTTCCATTTGGGTCACGCCGTCGTACTGAGTCTGGCCGATTGCTGTGGGCGTCGCGCACTGCACATTGCTGTACGTGGACTCGCAGGTGGCGTCGTAAGCCGTGACTTTATAGCAGTACTCGCTGCCGTTAGTAAGGTTCTTGTCCGTATACGTGGTGGTATTACCAGTGTCGGTTATGAGCTGCGACTTGCCGGCCTGGTCGTAGTAGACCTTGTAGCCCGTCGCGCCGGACACGGTGCTCCAGTTAAGCGATACCTGGTTGCTAGATGGCGTCGCGGTAGACAGAGTCGGGGCCTGGATGCTACATGCGGTCGGGCCCGTTCCCCAGGTGCCCTGGGTCATCAGGAACGGCTTTGCGCCGTCCACGTTCATGTTGTGGAGCCAGAGCTGCCATATAGTCGGTCCCCAAGCCCTCAACTGGTCGAAGAACCCGCTTGACTGAATGTTCGGAGTGTTGCTTATCTCGTCCCTGAGGAACTCGATGTACTCGCGGCTCGTGGTCTGGTAGTAGAGGTTAACCTCCACGTAATCCGCTCCGGGCGGAAGATCTACGGTTACCGCGTCGTAGCCGCCCGCGTATTCCTGCGAGGTGTAGTAATTTGGTGCCGGAGCGCCGTCCCATACGGGCTCGGAGAGCCTCGCCGTCGCCTCTGACACCCTGAACCCGCGCGGAGGAATGCGGTTGTCCTTGTAACGGCTGTCGGCCAGCACGAAGTGGAATGTCTCCTCACCGTTTGCAGCGGGGCGCATCTCGTAAACGAGTTCGTCCTCGTGCTCGGCGTTTACGAGTTGCGCGGAGGTCTTCGGCGCCGGAAGCACGGAGGTATCCGTGTTATAGACGACGTCTAGTCCGTCGAGAGTCCCGGCCGCGTAGTTGTAGGGGTTAACCTCGTATATGAGGTTCGTGCCGCCGTTGCTGTAGGCCTTGATGTTGACGAACATCCTTCTGCCCTCGGGGAATCCGGAGATGAGCTTGTGAGCGGAGTTGTTCTGCACTATGAACGAGAGCGTGCCGGAGCTCGGGCTGTAGGTAACGTTCTTGATGGTGGCCGCGAGCTGTAGCTGCTGTTTCGCGCGGTCTGAGCCCGCTTTGAGTTGCGCGCCGTTTTGCTTCGGCGACTCGCCTTGGCTCAGGTCGAGCGTGAGCACCGACTTGCCCTGGTCGAGAAGCTGTACGTTTACGGGATCATAGGTCGGGCCGTTCGGATCAAGCGTCGAGAGTATGTACGATATCCAGGCGTTGCCGCCGGTAAGGTCGTGAATGGGCAGGCCCGAATTCGGATGCTCAGTGCTTCCGTCAGGGCGAATGGGAACGCCGGCCTTGTTACAGCCGGGGCCGACGCCGTCGCGCATATGGCAGTCCTGGCACTTGGCGGCCCACTGAATGCCTGGTGCGCCCTGCGCTTGAAAGTCGGCGTTAGTAGCCGCTCCGCCCTGCAGGCCGTAATCGGAGAGCATGAACTCCGAGAACGTCCTCTCGACATGGAAGTAATTCGATGCCGAGTATTGCTCGGTAATCAGGTCTGCGCCTCCGGACTGGTCCTGCAGCCCCGAGAGCCCCAGGTTGGCGAGTACTGGGTTAGAGACGTCGTGGCAGGTAGCGCACATGAATTTCGATTTGTGGTATCGGCTGTAGAGGAACTGGTGTTTCGGTTTTGCGTCGGCGAAGCTCGCCCGCTTCTGCCCGTTGGGGCTCACGTAGTACTGGCCGCTTCCGTTAAGAGTGTATGTCGAGGCGTACTTGGGGGTATAGTTGTTGTAGAACGGAGCGCCGGAGTACAGCGCGATGTTGCCTGAGAGAATCCTGTCTTCGTACCAGGTCTTCTGGGCTTCGGTCTGCGAAAGGGTGGCTGTAGTACCCGTGTTGTTGGCCTCGTCCCAATATCCGATCCAGTCGTTGCCTTCGCGCGTGCCGGCGTACGTGGTCTCGAAGAACGGGTCGTAGAGCTGGTGGCAGAAGTCGCAGTGAAGGCCGTCGAAATCGCTCCCGCTCATTGCCGATGCGTTAGGCGGGTCTGAGCGGCCGCCGAGCCAACCCTCGGGGAAGTGACAGCGCTCGCAGATGTCGGCGGCGTTCGGAGAGCCGTTAAGGGCCGTCATGGAGTCGTTGATGCCCACGGTCAGGCAGGACCAGAACAGCGGGTCTCTCGCTGCCTGGGCCATCATCGAGCCCTTCCAGTTAAACCCGGGCTCCACGGACGAGTTGTAGCCCGCGTGACAGTTAAGGCATCTTGTCGGCGCCTCAAGGCTTACGCCCTGCGAGGGTTGAGTGCCGGGCATCCTGACAAGCGGGTCGTCGTGGACCCCGGTGAGAGTTGATACGGTGAGAACCTGCGCCTTGCTTACAAGACTGCTTTTAAAGATTCGAGGCCACTTCTTGGCCGCGACCCCGTAAGCAAGGACAAGGCAGAGCCCAATAAGCGAGATCAACAGTGTCTTTTTCATTCTATCCCCCCGGATAAAACATTTATATGGCGAATACTATAAAAATTATAGCCCGTATGTTTATTATGTCAAGTATCAAAACAGTTGTAAATTGTGGTTACTAAAGGGCAATGTTTTGACACCCGGCGGGACTTTATGATACCTTTAATGCAACCGCTAACTCTTTGATTTTGCGTTTAAAGTAGCGATAGCCGGAGTGGCGGAATTGGTAGACGCAAGGGACTTAAAATCCCTCGGTGCTTAGCACCGTGCCGGTTCAAATCCGGCCTCCGGCACCATAGAATATGCTTTAAAAACCTCGAAGTTTGTCTAGGGATTCCTCGGCTTGAGTCTGCACTATGGAATCGGGATCTTTGAGGGCCATCTCGATATACTTTCGGGCCTCCTTGCCTCCTATTTGTCCGAGGCTTCTAACGGCGCTCTTTCGCACACGGTAGTTCTCGTCCTTCAAAGTCTTGCCGAGTGCCTCCACGGCGTCGGCGGCCTTGAGCATTCCGAGTGCCTTGGCGGCGCTCTTTCGGACACCCTGTTCCTCGTCGTTGAGGATTCTGATTAGGTCCGGAATTGCCTCTGTCGCCCGGAGTTCGGCGAGAGAGAAGGCGGCGTTGTTTCTTACCCCCATGTGGTCGTCCTTGAGGGCACGAATTAGGAATGGAATGGCTCGCTTGTCGCCGAGTTTCCCGAGATCTCGAGCCGCGGCCACTTTTGACAGGCTCCGGCCGGTCTTAAGGTCTTCTACTAATTGTTCGATTGTCATATGTTGGATGAAGAAAAAGCCTTAGCCGTGGCCGCCCCTCTGACTTTCATTAAGTCGTATCGATTCAGGTATCTCGGACTAACAATTATATACGAGTCTTCGAGGCATTGTCCAGACGTATATACCCTGAAATCATGCTATAATTACAATAAGATTTGGCAGTTTGCAGGATCATGAACGAGGCGAGGATGAGGGTTTGATATACGTCAACAAGGCGATAGCGTTTTTTGAGACATACCCGGTCGTTCTGCTCGTAATCGGGATACTCATCCTCCTCTTATTTTTGTATAAACACCCGAAAACCTTCATAGTTCTCGCCGTAGTGGCAGTGGTTATTTACCTGGTGTTCAGCCTGGCCGCTGTAGGCACCAAGCGTAAGACGGCTCTTATCAAGAAATCTGCGGGTGCTAGCGACCTGAGCCGTGTCACTTATTATTATTGACAAAAATCCGCCGATTTATTATTCTCATGTGTCCCTGAATTTTTAACTTTAGCTTTGTAGGAGTAGGAGAATGAATCAGTTTCCGGCTGTTGGCCCGTTAATGCCCGAGATAGTGCTTACGGTGCTCGCGCTGCTTATCCTCATTGCCGACCTCGTGATCAAGAGAAAAGAGACGCTTGCCTTCATGAGTATCACGGCCGCGGCAATAGTTTGTTACATGGTATTCGATGCATCGGGGTCTGCCTTTGGCGGGATGTTCCTGGCCGACGGTTACAGCATGTTCTTCAAACTGATATTCCTGCTTAGCCTTATCCTATCGATACTCATATCCGTCAAATACATTGCCGTGGAGCGCGTGAACCACGGCGAGTATTACGTGCTAATGCTCTTTTCTACGCTTGGCATGATGCTCATGGCATCGGCCGGAGACCTCATAGTTTTGTACCTCGGCCTTGAGTTGATGGCGCTTTCCACCTACGTGCTCGCGGGTTTTCTCCGCCAGTCGGTCAAGTCCAACGAGGCGGCGATAAAGTATTTCCTGCTCGGCGCTTTCGCCTCTGCGATACTGCTTTACGGCATCGCCCTGATTTACGGACTCACCGGTACCACCGACATCAGGGGCATCGCGGCTTACATCAAACTGACGTCG
>Ga0055451_10001063_pt1 | contig 11172 bp, 7 predicted proteins | sample China_Galinas_PW_3_FD_57745 | JGI IMG/M metagenome (GOLD analysis project Ga0055451, IMG submission 57745) | Wetland microbial communities from San Francisco Bay, California, USA, that impact long-term carbon sequestration - China_Galinas_PWB_D2 | ecosystem: Environmental > Aquatic > Marine >... | reverse complement strand
AGCAAATGGTCTCGATGGAAGAGCTGTTGAACCTGATGGTTCAACGAGGTGGGTCGGACTTGCACATTTCGGTCGGCTCGCCGCCCAAGATCCGCGTCGACGGGAAACTGTACGACACCGAGCACGAGATACTGTCTCCCGAGGTCACGCAGAAGCTGGTCTACTCGGTGTTGACCCAGGATCAGATCGCCAAGTTCGAGAAGAACTTGGAGGTTGACTTCTCGTTCGGTGCCCAGGGACTAGGGCGATTCCGAACGAATGCATTCATGCAGCGCGGCACGGTCGCTGCGGTCATGCGAATCATCCCGTTCGAGGTCTACAGCTTCGAACAGCTCGGGCTGCCGGTTTCGGTCTGCGAGTACATCTGCAGCCTGCACAAGGGCATGGTTCTCGTGACCGGGGCCACCGGCTCGGGTAAGTCGACGAGCCTCGCTTCGATGATCGACTACCTCAACCGAATGCGGCAGGGCCACATCGTCACGGTAGAGGACCCGATCGAGTTCCTGCACCGAAACGACAGCTGTCTGGTGAACCAGCGCGAGGTCGGCGGCGATACCCACGGGTTCGACAGGGCGCTCAAGTCGGTTCTCCGCCAGGACCCCGACATCGTGCTGATCGGCGAGATGCGCGACCTCGAGACCATCGAGGCTGCGCTCACACTCGCCGAAACGGGTCACCTGACCTTCGGAACCCTGCACACGTCCGACTGTGTGCAGACGATCAACCGAGTGGTCGACGTGTTCCCGGCCCACCAGCAGCAGCAGATCCGCACGCAGTTGTCGTTCAGCCTCCAGGCTGTGCTCTGTCAGCAGCTGCTCCCGCGCTCGAACGGCAAGGGCCGTGCGCTGGCCACCGAGGTCATGGTCGTCAATCCCGCGATCCGTTCGCTGATTCGAGACGACAAGGCCCACCAGGTCTACTCGATCATCCAGACCGGTGGAAAACTCGGCATGCGGACGATGAATCAGTCACTGTTCGAGCTCTACAAGAACAACGTCGTCAGCTACGAGGACGTGATGGCCGTGTGCCCCGACCGAGCCGAGTTCCAGCGGTTGATTCGCAAGTAAGCATCTCGGGGGGGAGACCAGGTAGCGACCATGGCGACGTTCGACAAGAAGCTCGGCAACATCCTCGTCAAAGCCAAGAAGATGTCGGCTGACGAGGTCAGCAAGCTTCTCGTTTCCGCCGCACAAGAGCGCCGGCCTCTGTCCGAGCTCATTGTGCGCGAGAGGGTCCTCCCTGCGGACGAGCTGCTTGGTTTGATCGCCGCGCAGGCCAACGTGCCGCCGGTAGCTCTCGACAAGCTCAAGTTGCCGCATGATGTCGAGGAGATCCTTCCGCAAGAGGTCGCGCAGACCTACCGCGTGCTCCCGTTGTCGAAGATCGGTGACTATCTGACGATCGCTGTCGCCAATCCGTTCGACGTCCTGAAGCTCGACGACATCCGGATCATTACCGGGTGCGAGCTGCGCCCCGTCGTCACTCTCGAAGAGACGCTCGCCAACGCCATCGAGCTCGCGTATCGCAGCGATTCGCAGCACATGGACGAGATCCTAAACGGCTTCGACGTCGACGTCGAGCTGAAGGGGCACGAGAAAGACGAAGACGACGAGATGGACCTGGGGAACGTCAAAGACGGCGCGTCCCCGGTCATCAAGATGGTCAACAAGATCATCTACGACGCCGTCAACCAGAAGGCCAGCGATATTCACATCGAGCCGTACGAGAAGAAGCTCGTCGTTCGGTATCGCAAGGATGGCGTGCTCGTCGAGGCGCTGTCACCGCCGAAGAAGATGCAGAACAGCATCGTCTCGCGCATCAAGATCATGGCCAAGCTGGACATTGCCGAGAAGCGCAAGCCGCAGGACGGCAAGTTCCAGATGAAGATGGGCAACAAGGCCATCGACTTCCGAACCTCGACCCTTCCGGTGGTTTGGGGCGAGAAGGTCGTGCTTCGAATCCTCGATCAGGGCAACCTGAGCCTCGACCTCGAGAAGCTCGGCTTCGAGGAGCGCTGCCTCGAGGACTTCATGTGGGCGTGCTCGCAGCCGTACGGAATGATCCTGGTTACCGGGCCGACCGGTTCCGGTAAGTCGACGACGTTGTATTCCGGCCTGGCTCACATCCTCGTGCCCGACATCAACGTCGTGACCGTCGAGGATCCGGTCGAGTACACGATGGCCGGCGTCAACCAGGTCCCCGTCAACAACAAGCAGGGGCTGACGTTCGCCGCGGCGCTGCGGTCGATTCTGCGACAAGACCCCGACGTGATCCTGCTCGGCGAGATCCGAGACAAGGAGACGATCGAGATCGCGGTCAAGGCCGCGTTGACCGGCCACTTGGTGTTGTCGACGCTCCACACCAACGATGCACCATCGACGATCACTCGAATGGTCGACATGGGGCTCGATCCGTTCATGGTCGCGAGCTCCGTGAACGTCATCTGCGCCCAGCGTCTCGGCAAGCGCCTGTGTCAGTCCTGCCGGGAACCCACCGAGATCAACCCCGATCGGCTCATCGAGCTCGGTGTCCGGGAGTCGGACCTCAAGAACCTCGAGGTCACGCTGTTCAAGCCCGGTTCGTGCTCCAAGTGCACGAACGGCTACAAGGGTCGATTCGCGATCCTGGAGACGTTGCGGTTCACCGAGGGGATCAAACGCATGGTGACCGACGAGGCGTCTCTCCTCGACCTCAAGGACCTCGCGCTCCAAGAAGGCATGGTCACGCTGCGCCGCGCGGGGATGCTCAATGCCCTCCGTGGCGTGACGAGCGTCGAAGAAGTCATTCGCGTCACGATGGAGTGACCGCGCCCCTCCGCACTGCTGCCCGCAGTGCGTTCTTCACGGCAACTCCACGCGAGTTGCAAACCGGGTTCGCAAGCACGCTCGTCGTGCAAACGCCCGTACCGCCGCGCACTCGTGGCCACACGAGATGTTGCGATTTGCGACTGAAGTTCTCGAACGAGGTGCGACGAAAAAGGGGGGAAACGTAATCGGCCGGTCCGTCCGGCTGGCCCTTTGAATCTCCGGGGAAGAATTAATGACTCAGTTCACGTTCACCGCCAAGGACGTCCACGGACGAACCGTCTCAGGGTCGATCAACGCGGAGTCCCAGAGCGAAGTCATCGCCGAGCTCCGCAAGAAGAACCTGACGCCGGTCAACATCAAAGCGGGCGGCGGTTCGATGTTCGCCCAGGGCAAAGGGGGCGGGAAGAACAACACGAAGTGGGCGAAGGCGAAACCGTCGGCCAGCCTGAACGACATCGTGCTGTTCACGCGACAGCTCGCAACGATGCTGTCGGCCGGTATCCCGATGCTCGAAGCGCTCGAGATCCTCGCGGATCAGGCCGAGTCCGATGGGTTCAAGGTCGCGCTCAAGGGAGTAGTCGAAGACGTCCGCACCGGCGGTGACCTGTCTACTGCGTGTGCGAAGTATCCGAAGTGCTTCTCCGACATCTACGTCAGCATGATCCGGGCTGGTGAAGTCTCCGGCCAAATCGACATCATCCTCGAGCGCCTTGCGGAATACGTCGAAGCCGCGCAGCACCTCAAGTCCGAGATCAAGTCGGCGATGACCTATCCGGTGGTCTCGCTGTTCCTGGTCATCGGCATCGCGGCGTTCCTGATGATCGGTATCGTTCCGCAGTTCAAGCCGGTGTTCGAATCGCTCGAGATCGACCTCCCGGCCCTGACGCAGTTCGTCATGGACACTGCGTTCTTCTTCAAGGCCAACTGGCTCGTGATCTTCGCGGGATGCGGCGCCTTATTCGCCGCGATCAGCGCGTTCAAGAAGACCCCGAAGGGTCACTACATGTTCGACGCAATGATGCTGAAGCTCCCAGTCTTCGGCTCGTTGTTCAAGAAGGTCGCCCTGGCGCGTTTCTCGCGCACGTTCTCGACGCTCGTCAAGAGTGGTGTTCCGATCCTCGCGGCCATGGAAATCGTCTCGGAGACCGCGGGCAACAAGGTCCTCCAGGAAGTCGTCGACGAAGCGAAGACCAGCGTCAAGCAAGGCGACACGCTGTCCGAGCCTCTGGCCAAGTCCCCGGTGTTCCCGCCGATGGTCACGAAGATGATCGCGATCGGTGAGCGCTCTGGTGCTCTCGAGACCTTGCTCGAGAAGATCGCGACGTTCTACGACGAGCAAGTCGAAACCGAGGTGAAGAGCCTGACCTCGCTGATCGAGCCGATCATGATCGCGATCATGGGCTTCTTGGTCGGCGGCATCGTCCTCGCCGTGTTCTTGCCGATCTTCAAGCTGCAGGAGAAGCTCGCCAACTAGCCGGCTGCTCCTGCCCTCCCCCCTTCCCCCCCCGACCCCACGGAAGAGCAATGACTGAGTCGAGTTCCACCGACTTCCGCAACCGGGTGATGCTCTACGGCATCACAGCGATCTTGCTTGCATGCCTGTTCGTCATCGGGTTCGTCGTCCCGAAGTTCGCTCGCCCCGAGCCCGGAACCATGCTCGGAATGGTCGAGCTTCATCTGGGGATGGCCGAGGTCATTCCAGCCACGGACAAGCACGGCAAGAAGGTGCCCTTCAAGGAGGATCACCTGCGACAAGCCGAGGAGATTCTCGACGAGCTCGAGGATGAGGCTCCGGGCCTCGGGATCACGAGTGAATACCGGGCGTTCGCGTCGTGGATTCGCGGCGACTACAAGAACGCGAAGACACACTACCTCGAGGCGCTGTCGCGCTACGAGGGCAACGAAGAGCTATCGAACAAGACGCTGATCAACCTGGCCCAGGTAGAGCTCGCGATCAAGGCCGGCTCGAAGGACACGGCGTCCGTTGAAGCGTTTCTCGACAGAGTGCCCGTCAAGCAGCGGAATGCCGATTGGTACGGCATTGCAGCCAAGGCCTACCACCGCAAGAACGAGCCCGCCAAGCGAACCGAGGCGCTCTCGCGGGCTGTCGCGATCGCCGGCAAGGACCGCAAGTCGCTCGAGCACATTGCCGAAATCGCCTACTACACGGGCGACTCGACCGCCCTGTCGACCTATCAGAAGATCGATCCGAAGTCGGCTGGAGTCTGGTACCGAATTGCGAACCTCGAGTTCAAGGCCGGCAAGATCGACAAGACCTTGGAAGCGCTGGAGAGCTGCCGGAAGCGGAACTCGAATCTGCTCGTCCAGATGCTCGGCCAAGACAAGGCGCTCTTGGGCGACTCGAAGATCCAGGAGTTCCTGAAGCGGGCCAAGGCGGCAGAGAAGGAACGAGAGAAGTCCAACGGGAAGACCGCGGCGGTGCCCGGTCCGCAGCCCGGGAAGTGATTCTCGTGACGTGCCCGTTGCACGCTGCCGCGTCATGACGGGTTTTTCCGATGCCGACGGGGCTTCGCTCAATTGTCGACCCTTCCTGTGCCGAAGAGAGGCGCATGGCTGCTCAGTTTCTGGGAGCACAACCTGGTGAGTCGCACGGCGAAATGGTCGATGAAGCCCTGATCCAAGCGGCCCTGACCGCCGATGCCGCTGTCACGCACGCAGCGAGCGACGTGTCGCCGCGCTTGAGACAGGTCAGCATCGTCCTGCCGGTCTATAACGAGGCCGAGAACCTCCGAGCCTTGCTCGAGGAGCTCGTCGAGACGCTGATCGGCATCAAGGACCACCTGTTCGAGATCGTGGTTGTCGACGACGGATCCACGGACGACTCTGCCGCGGTCGCGGAGTCAATGGATGCTCGTGTGATCCGGCACGCGACGAATCTCGGCAACGGTGCCGCGGTCAAGCGCGGCATCCGCGAGGCCAACGGCGACTTCGTCCTGCTGATGGACGGCGACGGTCAGCATCCTCCGGCGCTGATTCCTCAGATGCTCGAGAAGCTGGCGTCCTACGACATGGTCGTCGGATCACGCGGCGGCTCGGGCGGCAGCGTGCACAGGAACCTCGCCAACCGGGTCTACAACGGACTCGCGAGCTACGTTACCGGCAAGCGCATCCCCGATCTCACGAGCGGGTTTCGCGTCGTTCGTGCCGATGTCCTCAAGGGCTTCGTTCCGCTCCTGCCGAACACGTTCAGCTATCCGACCACGATCACGCTGGCGATGTTCAAGGCCGGCTACTCGGTGTGCTACCTACCGTTCGAAGTGCGCGAACGAGGAGGCAAGTCGAAGATCAACATCCTTCAGGATGGATCCCGGTTCTTCCTGATCATCGTGAAGGTCGCGACGTTCTTCGCGCCGCTGAAGGTCTTCCTTCCGGCGTCCGCGTTCGTGGGGATGACCGGTATCGCATGGTACGTCTACACGTACTTGACGACCGGGAGGTTCACCAACATGGCTGTCCTGTTGCTGGTGCAGGCGTCAGTACTGTTCGCGCTCGGGCTCATCTCCGAGCAGATCGCCCAGCTCAGGTTCGAGCGGACCGAGCCGCCGGCGCGGAAGTCGTCGCAAAGGGGCTAGAGGAGGCAAGGTGAGTGGACGACGAGTGCTGTTCTTCGGATCGTTCGATCTGGAGCAGGGCTATCCGCGCGCTCGCTCGCTGATCCAGGCGCTCGAGACCGCTGGGGTCGACGTCTCGATACTCAACCGCCCGTTGTTCCCGACGAAGCGCGCGCGTCTCAGGTTGGCTTCGCAGCCCCTGCGATGGCCGATGGCCGCTCTGCGCGTCTGGTACGGCGGCTGGCTTCTCAGGCGGCGGCTCAAAGCCATGCTCAAGCGGCAGCAGATCGACGCGATCATCGTGCCCTACCCGGGGCACTTCGCGGTCCGCTGGGCGCGCAAGGTCTACGATGGTCCGATCCTGCTCGACCTGTTCCTCTCGCTCGCCGACACGATCATCTCCGACCGGCAGATGTTCCGCGAGAATGGGCTGGCGAGCCGTCTGTTCCACGCGGTCGACCGCATGGCCTGTGCCAAGGCCGATCTCGTGTTCTTGGATACGCCCGAGCATGCCGCGTTCGCAGCCGAGCTGACCGGGCTGCCGGAGGAGAAGTTCACGTTCGTGCCGATCGGCGACCCGGATGCTCCCCCGGACGCGTTCGAGTATCCCGAGCTGGTCGAGAGCGAGCCGCTGCGTGTGCTGTATTTCGGCACCGGCGTTCCGTTGCACGGCGTGCGCACACTGCTGACGGCGTGTGCGAAGACTCCGGGCGTGCACTTGACGTTCGTCGGGGGCACTCCGCGGCAGCGCGAGGAAGCCCGCGCGATCAGCCCGGAGAAGGTCACGGTTGTCGACGGGTGGGTCGGCAAGAAGACGATGCACCGCCTCTACGCGTCCCATCACGTGATCCTCGGGATCTTCGGGACGAGTTCGAAGGCCGGACGCGTGGTCCCGTTCAAGATTCTGCATTCGTTGTCGTGCGGGCGCCCCGCTGTCACGGCCGACACCTCGGCGGTGAACACCCTGCTCGAGCCGGGCTGGGACTGCTTGACTTGCCCGCCGGGGAACTCGGCGGCGTTGTCACTGACACTGCGCAGCCTCTCGGAGTCGAAGCACATCCTGCCGCGCTTGGCCAGTCAGGCCCGGCGTAGCTACGAGCGGATGTTCTCGCCCGAGGCGATCGGCCGCCGAATGTTGACTTTGCTCGAGTGGGCCACGGAGCAGCAGTGGTGGCCGGAAGAGGATCAAGAGCTCTGTGCGACCGGCGATCTGGAGCTGGCGAGCGAAGAGCCAGTCGGTGCCGACTCCTCGATGCCGTAAGCCGACAACGTCTCCTCGACGAGTCGCTCGCGCGTCCGCGATGCGAGCACGTCGAGGCCGCCACGAACGAGTCGCTCGCGCAGGTCCGTGTCGTTGGCGATGCGATGGATCGCGTCGGCGAGCTCAGCCGGGTGCTCGGGTGCGACGAGCAACCCGCTCACCTCGTCGGTCACGAGTTCCGCACAGCCGCCGACGTCTCCGGCGACTACCGGCGTACGAGCCTGAAACGCCTCGAGGTAGACGAGCCCGAGCGCTTCTCGCCGGGAGACCATCACCAGCATGTCGGCACCCTGCATCATCCGGCGGACGCGTTCGGGAGGGACCTGGCCGTGGAAGCTGACGCGATCGCGGATCCCGAGCTCGACAGCGAGCGACTCGAGACGCGCCGAAGCGCGGTCGTGCCCGGCGACATGGAGACGGGCTCCCGGCAGGCGGACCGACAGACCCGCGATGCTCTGGAGCAGCGTATCGAGCCCCTTGCGATAGAAGTTCCCACCCGCGAACAGGATCGCGGGCCGACCGTCGAGAGCCTCGGCCTCGCAGGGTTCGGTGTCACGCGCGATCGTCAGCGGTGCGACTCTGAGCATCGCCGGGTCGAGGCAGTATTGATCGCTCATGCTTCGCGCTGTCGCGATGGAGTTCGCCAGCAAGAGATCGAAGTGGCGATACGCGCGCCGTTCGAGGAAACCGACCGCGTGGTAGTAGACCCATCTCGTCCATGGGTCCGAGCAGCGCCCGATCAGTCCGAGCGGCGTGGCCGGGACATGGGCCGGGTAATCGTCATGAACCGTCCCGACCACGCGCGTGCCTCGGGGCTTCTTCGACCCGACCCATGCATAGCCTTCCCGGGCCTCGAGGAAGTGGACGAGCTCGAAGCGGCGTCCATCGAGCTTGTCAGCGAGCCGACGTCCGAACATGACGAACGAGCCAGGCGTCGGATCGAAACGCGGCTTCTCGCCGACATCGATCCACTCGGCGGTCGGATAGCGATCCGCGACGATCTCGTTGCCCCAAGTCGCGATCGTGAACGAGTGACCGCGAGCGACCAGCCCGTCGAGAAGCAGCCGGGCGTAGGTGCCCATGCCCGAAGCGACGTTCTTGACCTGCGTTGTCACGAGCAGGGAGTCGGAGACCTCCATGTCGTGTCGATCGGCGTGCCACGGCACTGTTCTTGATCCGTTGGCAACGAATGTTGGGAACAACTCAGGCCGATCCGGCCGGGATCCGATCAGTATTTCGTGAAGTCGTCGAGTCCCCTACTCCCGAGCAGCTCGCGGACTCGCCCTCCGGTCCACAAGCGCATGGACGCGCGCGCCCTCGCGGTCGTGCTGTTCGTGGTGCTCGCCTGTCTGGTACCGGCGCTACCCGGCGTGATGGTGTTCGATGACCTGCACTCGATCGTCGAGAATCCGGCCATCCGCACCCTCGAGAACGTGCCGGGTTTCTTCGTCGACCCCGCGAACTTCAGTGGGAACGGTGGGCGCATGTACCGCCCGATCGTGCTGACGTCGCTGGCGATCGACTGTTGGGTGGGCCGGGTGACGGGCGCGTTCGGTGATGCCCCGAGCTCGACGACGACGTGGCCGTTCAAGCTCGGGAACGTTCTCGAGCACATCTTCGTGTGCTGGCTGCTGTTCGAGGTCATCCTCGCGATTGCTCGGAGAGCGGGACTGACGGCGCGCAGGGCGCGCCAGGCAGCAGTGACCGGGGTGCTGGCATTCGGGCTGCATCCGTTGCATACCGAGACGATCTGTCTCGTCTCGTCACGGTCCGAGATCCTGGCTGCGATCGGCCTGTTGATCGCGATGCTCGGTTACTTGCGTGGATCCGACCGCGGGCGAGTCGTATCGCAATGTGTGTGGCTGTCGGTGGGCACGGCCTTCGCATGTCTCTCCAAGGAGATCGGCGTGCTCGTGCCCGCGGCCGTGTTCCTGGTCGAGCTCCTCGTGCCGCCGCGACGTTCGCCACGCCTGAACACCACGATCGTGCGCATCGCGTCGGCCGCTCCGGTCGTGATGGCCTATCTGTTCCTGCGCAAGGCGTTGTTCGGTGTCGCAACGGTCGGCATCCGCGCACTGCAGGGCGGCAGCGATCCGATCGCCGGCGGAACGCGGGACCTCGCGACCCAGCTGTCGTCGATGGCGTTGTTCTTGCCGAAAGCGGTTTATCTGTGGCTGGTTCCCGGGCCGCTGAACCTCGACCACGAGCGCTTCTACGAGCTCGGTCCGACATCTTTGCCGGTGATCTGCGGCGGGCTGTTCGTCATTGGCGTGATCGCGTACGCAGTCGCGGTGTTCCGCCGCCGCCCGATGGTCACGATCGGCATTCTCGGAGCGTTCCTGTTCGCAGCTCCGTGGATCCTGATCCCGCTCAATCAACCGTTCGCCGAGCACCGTGTCTATGCGCCGCTGGTGTTCCTGAGTCTGCCGTTGGCGATCTGGTGCGGGCGGCAGCGGATCTGGGATCTCGCGCGCTCCAGCATCGTGGCCGGTGCCGTAGTGTTGCTCGTCACGGGAGGCCTGTTTGCGCGCACGGTCGTGCGCGAGCTCGACTGGATCGATCAGAAGAGGATTTGGTATTCGGCGCTGCGGCTGAATCCGCACTCGTTCCGGGCCTGTTGTGGCATCTCGTACTTCGAGTTCGCAGAGAAGAACTACGAGGTCGCGAGTCGCTACCTCGAGCGCGCGTACGCGATCTACCCCGGGTACAAGGTCGCGTTGATGAACCTGCTCGAGGTCAATCAGAAGCTGATGGCGGGCCGCAAGGATCGCGAGTTCCACGATCGCTGCGTGCGAATGGCCGAGGATGCAGCCGAGCGGCACTGGAAGAACCCGTTCATACGGCTGTTGTGCGCGCGGACCCGATACTCGAGGTTTCGCGAGTTCGACTCCGAGGACGACCTACGGGCCGGACTGGCCTGGGCGCTCTCGTGCCTTGCGATGGTCGAGCCGAAGATGCTGGTGTACCGCACGGCCGCGACCGGCCTGGCGGATGCCAAGCGGTTCGACGAGGCGCTGTCGCTGTTCGATGCGTGCGAAGCTCGAGGGCTGAGCAACATGGAGTTCTTGCTCCACAAGTGCGACATCCTGTTGCGAGCCGGGCTCCTCGACGAGCTCGGGAAGCAGCTCATGGCGCTCAATTCCGAGCCGACCGCGCCGTTCGACCCGAAGCTCATAAGCATGTGGGCCAGGTTCTATGCAGCTCGCAAGAACTGGGACGCGTGGCGCCGGACCAAGCGCAAGCTGGAGTTGCTCGGCTACGACACGTCGGACCTTCCTCATCCCGCGCGTTAGGGCTCTGTCTGACAAATGCCGCAAGGCATTTGTCAGACAGAGCCCCCCGTGCCGGTGCCCGTGCCGGTGCCGGTGCCCGTGCCGGTGCCGGTGCCCGCCCGGCTCCGGCTCCGGCTCCGGCTTTGGCTCCCGCTCCGTCCTGCCCCCGCTCCCGCCCATGCCCGCGTTTGCAAAGAGATGCTGTGCCCATTGGACGAGCACGAGGCGGGCACGGGCACGGGCACCGGCACCGGCACGCA
>Ga0055451_10001061_pt1 | contig 11175 bp, 10 predicted proteins | sample China_Galinas_PW_3_FD_57745 | JGI IMG/M metagenome (GOLD analysis project Ga0055451, IMG submission 57745) | Wetland microbial communities from San Francisco Bay, California, USA, that impact long-term carbon sequestration - China_Galinas_PWB_D2 | ecosystem: Environmental > Aquatic > Marine >... | reverse complement strand
GTCGGACCGGTCCTCATCGGGCATCTTCCAGCCCACCGGATCAGCTGGTGCACCAGGTGGCCGATGACCGCGATCATGTGGGCTGGAAGATGCCCGATGAGGACCGGTCCGACTATGGATGGGGAGCGAACAGTTACCGCCCGGCCTATTTTGCCACCGGTGAGCCACAGGGCCTGAACCGATACCAGAGCGAGGCCACCGGTCTTTCAAATCTGGCAGGCCGCTCGGCTGCAGCCATGGCCCTGGCTGCACGAATATGGGGAGGAGAGCTGGAGGATCCCCTGTTTGCAGGCAGGTGCCTGGATGCTGCAAAAACGCTTTACCAGCTGGGTAAGGATAAGGAAGGATACCAGCAGGGAAATTCATATGGAGCTCCCTACCGGTATGGAGAGGAGACCTGGGCGGATGATATGGAGTGGGGCGCGGCTGAACTGTTTAAGACCACAGGCGATAAAGTATACCTGGAAGATGCCCGGAGGTATGCCCTGATGGCAGGGGTCGTATCATGGATGCCTCTGGACACGGCTGAACACTATCAGTACTATCCTTTCATCAATATGGGTCATTTTGCATTGCACAGTGTTGCGGAAGGATCTTTAAAAGATACCATGGAATTCTTCTACAGGGAGGGTATTGAGAGCTGCCTGAAAAGGGCTGAAAGGAATCCTTATGGAATAGGCGTCCCTTTTATATGGTGCTCCAATAACCTGCTTACCAGTCTGATAGCACAGGTGATCCTGTATGAGAAGATGACCGGCGACCACCGGTATGACCGGTTCCTGGTGGAGCAGCGCGACTGGTTATTCGGTAGGAATCCATGGGGTACCACTATGTTTACCGGGATCCCTGAGGGGGGTGAATATCCATCCGATGTGCATACCAGTTTAAGGGCACTCAGGGGACTGGAGGTGCCGGGCGGACTGGTGGACGGCCCGGTTTACGGTACCATCTACCGCTCGCTGACGGGACTGCACCTGGAGGATGCAGATGAATTTGAAGCATTTCAGAACCCATACGTTGTATATCACGATGATATGGGCGACTATTCCACCAATGAACCTACCATGGATGGAACGGCAGGGGCCATCCTGATGATGGCACATTTCGCCGGCCAGTGAAAAATTGTATGGGGGTATCCGAGCTACTTGCCCTTTTTCTGCAGCAGCAGATCAACCGGTACCATAGTGACCAGGCATCCTTTTTGCATGCTGAGCAGTTCCCCTTCGATCTCCTTGTAAAATTCCTCAAGCTTCCTGGTCTTATCAACAAACTCTATGACCACAGGCAGCTTTTCGGTCAGTTCCCAGAATCTGGAGGAGTTGATCCTGTTGCTTGAACCATATCCCATGATGCCCCTGAAGACCGTGGCACCACCGATCCCCTTTTCATGGGCAAGCTCTACCAGTTTCTGGTAGAGCAGTTTGGACCCTATCCTGTCGGTGGTGCTGGCATGCACCTTCAATACGCTGTACTCTGATTTCTTTTTCTTTTTTGCCATCTTCTAGCTCATAAGTTTTGTGGAAATGTATCCCAGATATACTGCTGTGAATCCCAGCAGGATGCTCAGTGCAGTGTAAAGAAGAAGGGGAAGGACCTGTCCGTTCTTAATGAGCATCAGGTTCTCACCCGTGAAAGAGGAAAATGTTGTGAATCCGCCGCAAAGGCCAACCATCAGGAACATCCTCCATTCGACTGTCAGGATAGGACTCTTTTCCGAGATGCCAATCAGAAAACCGATCAACAGGCTCCCAACCACATTTACTGTCAGTGTACCGATTGGGATGGAGAACCACTCTACGCGTGTGCTGAGCCTGGATACCAGGTACCGTGCCACGCTCCCGATAAATCCTCCTGTACCTATCAGTAAAAGTTGCTTGAACATATTAACCTAACACTCTAACGTTTCCTAATATTCTATCTACTTATCTGTCAACCACATATCCAGCCATGCCCTGAACTCCCTCTGCCAGAGGATACCGTTCTGTGGACTCAGGACCCAGTGGGATTCGGAGGGGAAGACGAGTAGCTTGCTGGGGATCCCCAGCATCTGTGCTGAATTAAAGGCGGCCATGCTCTGGGTATAGGGGATGCGGAAATCATTCTCACCGGTGATGACCAGTATAGGGGTATCCCAGTTGGCTACAAACTGATGAGGCGATCCTGCAAAGGACTTCATGGCTACCGGGTTATCCTTTTCCCAGGGGGCCCCTCCTTTTTCCCAGTTATCAAAAAACATCTCATCGGTGGTCATATACTCCATCTCCTCGTTGAATACCCCGCAATGAGCGATAAATGCTTTGAACCTTTTCTGGTGGTTCCCTGCAAGCCAGAAGACCGAGAATCCTCCAAAACTTGCCCCGATAGCACCCAGCCGTTCTTCATCCACAAAAGGTTCCTTGCTCAGTTCATCGATTGCCACCAGAAGATCCTGCATGGCCTGTCCGGCGTTGTCCTTGCTGACCTGGTCGGTCCACTCCTGTCCGTGTGTCACTACACCTCTCCTGTTAGGGGCCACTACGATATAACCATTGGATGCCATCTGGCTGAAGTTCCAACGGTAGCTCCAGAACTGGCTCAGGGGTGACTGAGGCCCTCCCTCGCAGTAAAGCAGGGCAGGGTACTTCTTACTGTTGTCGAAATGGGGCGGGTAGATCACCCATGTAAGCATCTGCTTGTTGTCGGAAGTGGTGATCCAGCGTTTCTCCACTGCAGGCATGGTCAGTTGATCCAGCAGCTCTTTGTTCTCGTAACTCAGTTCAGTAGCTTCACCGGTTACCGGATCGACACTGTAAATCTCCTGAGGCTTGGTCATATCCACCCTGGTGGCAATCAGCCTGTCTCCGGCAAGTGCAACTGAATGATAGTCATAATCACCCCTGGTAACAGGAGCGATCTCCATGGTAGCCATATCCATTCTATAGAGCTGGAAGGTTGACTTGACACCTGCTAAAAAGTAGAGGGTTTTCCCGTTGTCGGCCCATATAAGCCCCGACGGACTGTAATCAAATTGTTCGGTGAGGTACCTTTTTTGTCCGCTCTCCAGGTCCATTTCAAAGAGGCGGTCCTTATCCGATTCAAAGCCGGCACGCTCCATACTGAGCCAGTAGATCTTCTTCCCGTCCGGCGAGAAAAAAGGCGCTTTATCGTAACCTGGCATCCCGCTGGTGAGATTCGTGGTATTCCCGGCCTCCAGGTTATAGAGGTATATCTCTGAATTTGTACTCAGGGTATATTCCAGTCCGGATAACTTTTTGCAGGTGTAGGCAATTCCCTTTGAGTCAGGGGTCCAGGCAATCTCCTCCATTCCGCCAAAGGGCATCATGGGCGTATCGAAGGGTTCGTCGGGCATAATGTCATTCTCTCCGGTGATCTTCTCACCGTCAAAATCAGCAACAAAAATATGGCTGTAAGAACCATCTTCCCAAACATCCCAGTGGCGATACATCAGATCGGTAATGATACGGCCGTCTGATTTATCCAGATCGGGGTAAATGTCCGATGTGGAGGGATCTACCTTCACATCCTTGGTGATCAGTATGCTGTTCCCATCGGGTGAAAATGCGATACTGTTCATTCCGCCTTCAATTTCCGAGATCTGTTTCTTGCCTGTACCATTACCATTCATGACCCAGGCCTGGACCTCCCCTGAAGCAGATGAAAGGTAGACGATCCTCTTGCCGTCGGGGTGCCAGATGGCATTGAATTCACTCTGGGGTGTTTCGGTGAGCTGAATCTTACCCGATCCATCACTGTTCATCACAAAGAGTTCCCGGTTGCTTTTGTTCTGTTCGATGCTGTAATAGCTCACACCATACAATATTTTTGATCCATCCGGAGATACCTGTACGTCACTCAGACGTCCGAAGGACCAGAGCACTTCGGGTGTCATAATATCTGAACTGAGGGTCAGCTGGTTTCTGGTAATCAGGGGGGATTCATTTTCCTGGTTGGTAGTAACATCGCATGCGATCAGCAAACCCAGGAAGGTAATAAACAGCATAATTTTTTTCATGGCAATACAGTTTTTTTCGGATGGGTAAATGTATGAATTAATGGCGGGAGTACACAGCGTCCGTAAGACCAAATCAAAGGGCATTGATCATGTCCTTGAACAGGTCAGCCTTTGCCGGTTCGGCTATCAGCCGTTCCCATGACCAGACCACTACACCTGATGAAGGGGGTTGCAGCGCCGCCTCAACGGTCTCCCTGAATTCTTCCAATCCGAATACGTTCTCCAGGTATGCTTTATCCACCTGGATACTGGGCAACAGTTTGCCTCCCGTTTGCATAAAGAAATCCTCCACAATGTGATGGATCCAGGAAGGTGGTTGTTTGACCATATGCGCATAGGTCATGGGGGAGAGAAAGGCGCATGTTCCTGAAAGTGCCCTGATATCCTGTCCGGCTACCCGTTTGATGGCACCATTGAAATCTTCTTTTGCCCAGGGGACCAGGTGGATATTGATCATGATGTCCGGCTCTTCCTCCCTGACAGCCCTGGCAATCTCCTGTGCCATGGAAGTGATCAGGTGGCATCGCCAGGCGGTCCAGGCATCTTCATGATGCTCCAGTATCCAATCTGATTGCTGCGTGACTGTAACAAGGGAGTCGGGAACAGCTATGCCTGCATCCCTCTGGAAATTTGCCAGGCAGACCGGGTCAAAACAGGTGACGGGAAGTGTGTTAGGATCCCGGTCCGGATATACCTTTTCCCAGTATACGAAGTGGCGGATAAAGTCAATGCTGATGCCTTCGGGATGATACTCCCGTATGATCTGCCGCGCATGCCCAACCACCCTGCGGCGGTAATCCTCCCGGGAAGGACAGATAAATTCCACCCACTCTTCTGCCGCTTTTTCACCGTTCCGGTTAATAGCTGCCAGATCCGGTGATGCACTTAAAGCTTCCGGATCATAGAAAACCGGGAAGATGACAAAAGTGGAAATATGATGTATCCTGGCCTCCTCCATGAATGCATTGTCGGAGATAAGTTCCTCGCTGCAGAATCCTGTGTTGATACCCATATCGTTCCACTGTTCGAAGAGCGGACCATAGGGGCCAGGGTGTTCATAAATTTTAACCCCGATGACCGCTGGTTCCTTTTCAGGTTGGCAACCCGGGAAAAGAAACAGCAGGCTGACCAGAATAATGAGGGAAAATTTTAACATTGTTAGTATATTACATCTTTTAAACGTACGTATTGTTTTTTATGTTAACAATACACATATATCATCTTCAGAATTTATGGGTGAAAAGGTGGCTTTAATTACCGGAGCGGCATCTGGACTGGGATTTCAGTTCTGCAGGTTGCTGGCAGCCGAATCATACGACCTGGTCATGGTTGATAAGAACGGGGAGGGACTTAAGCAGGCAGCCGGGTTGATCGGTGAGATGTTTGGTACCTCTACGGTGATACTTGTAAAGGACCTTGGACAGAACCAGGCAGCTGAAAATCTATACAGGGATGTTGCCTCATATGAGTTTGATATCCTGATCAATTGTGCTGGCTTTGGCCTTTTCGGGTTCTTTGCGGAAACCGACTGGCAAATAGAGGAAGCAATGCTGCAGCTGCACGTTCTCAACCTGACCCACCTGACCAAGCTGGTTGTTCAGAAGATGATCAGCAGGGGATCCGGCAGGATTATGAATGTCTCATCAATTGCCGCCTTCCAGCCAGGCCCGCTGATGGATATTTACTATGCTTCGAAGGCCTACATACACTATTTTTCAGAGGCACTGGCCAACGAGGTAAAGGGTACCGGGGTCACGGTAACCGTGCTGTTGCCCGGACTGTTCAATAGTAATTTTGCCCGTTCTGCAGCCAGGTATTCAGGATCAACAGAAAAGAAGGAGAAGATAGTCACCACCACCGTTGAACAGGTTGCGGCTAAGGCCCTCAAGGGTATGATGAAAGGAAAGATCCGGGTCATTCCGGGTTGTACCAACAAAATGCTCGCCCTTGTGCCCCGGATCCTTCCCAGGGATATTGTTATATCTTCACTTCGAAAGATCCAGGAGCGTATCAGGGAAAAGGAGTACGCGTAGGATACGCCCATATATAGTTTCGTCTTTCTATTTCATCTATTTTAGCATTACCTAAAACTAATCTTATGAAGCATCCGGCCATCTTTATGATCTTATTGACAGCAGTAGTTTCACTTCATGCCCAGGAGAGGGAGACCAAGGATATCCTGTCGCTCTCGGGCCGGTTTGGACTTCCTCAGGAATACAAAGAGGTTTATAACGGGAAGGCCTATGAAACAGGTATGCTGAATTCTCTGACGGCCGGATTCAAATTGGCTCCAAAGACCATGTTTGCTATCAATGTGAATCATTTTTATTTCAATGTGCAGGATGAAACGGAGATGTCGGCCGGCATTGCAAGTCCCATTGTTATCAACGGAATTATTCTCAGGACGGGCATCATTCAGGAGCTCGGTAACGGGGGAAAGATCCAGCTGCTGATTGCCCCCCGGCTGATGTCGGATTTTAAGAACCTGGATGCGAACAGCATACAGATGGGAGGATTGGTTACCTATCAGAATGATCTCAGTGAAAATCTGAACCTTGGATTTGGAGCGATGTATAACCAGGAGCTTTTCGGTCCCTACCTGGTCCCGCTCTTCCTACTTGAATGGCAGGTCTCGGACCGCTGGTACATTGAGGGGATGATCCCGGTCACTGCCAAAGTCCATTATCGGGTAAACGAAGGACTGGATGTAGGATTTAATCATTTCGGACTCATCACCTCCTATTACCTGGGTAATGAGGATTACACCGGTGATTATATGGAGCGGCAAAGCATTGATCTCTCCCTGTTTGCCAGGCAAAGGCTCTTCGGGGGTATTTTTATTGAAGGGATGGTTGGCCGCTCCTTTGGAAGAGGATATAAGCAATATGCAGGGGACCAGACCGTTAAATTTGCAATACCCCTCGTGGCCTTTGGCGACAACCGTACTGTTAAGAACGTTACATTCAATGACGGGATGATCTTTACGCTGAAACTTATATTCAATATGAAAGTGCCTGACTGATCATGAAAACATGTATGGCCATTTCGGTTATTTTGCTACTCTTTGCACCAGGAGTCTGTGCACAGAGTAATCCGGATGTGCCAGTCAGGCAGTTTAAGAATGCAATCCATCTTTCGTCTGGCTATTTTCTTAATGCATCCCTTGAATACGAAAGGGTTCTCCATGCAGTGGGAGACCGGCTGGTGTCTGTTAATGCAGCATTGACCGGCGGGTATATGACAAATTTGTCGGGTGCGGGTCCAATCTCGGAATTGAAAGGGATCTTATTGACAGGTAAGAAGATGCACCATATGGAATTTACTGCCGGCGGGAGGCTGTTCTTCGACCGGGTTGGCTGGTACGATCAGAGGGAGTATCAAGTGGACCCTTATGCTACGAAAAGCGATTTCCTGACCCTTACTCCATCGGTTACACTGGGCTACCGCTATCAGAAGCCCGGGGGAAGTTATGTATTCAGGGTAGGATCCGGATTTCCGGTACATATGTTCTATATAAGTCTGGGGTTCGCTTTCTAACAATACCAATCACATATCCAGGGTATGATTCACACATAGATCCGGACACCCTGACTGCGGGCCCGGACAACTGACCGGTTCTGGCATATTCGGGATTTTTACTAATTTACCTGTATGAAAATTCAGACTAATCATTAACGTCATGAAATACATTTTAGCAGTATTGTCCGGATTACTTCTGTCGGGACTCTGTTCCGGACAGGATAAAGGAGGTTCCATAACAGCCGGTGAAGTAGTGGAGAGGATCAAACAGAATGTTACCTGCCCCTGGTCAGATGAAACGGTTGATACTTTCAAAGCAGGAGGCCCTGAAAGCGAGGTGACAGGCATAGCCTGCACATTTATGGCCACGGTGGATGTCCTGAAAAGGGCGGCAAAGCTGGGATGCAATATGGTTATAACACATGAGCCCACGTATTACAATCACCTGGACAACAAGGATATGCTTGAAGGGGACCCGGTTTATGCAGCCAAGCAGGCCATTATTAAAGAGAACCATATGTCGATCTTCAGGTTCCACGATCACTGGCACCGGACCACCCCCGACGGGATCTATACCGGGATGATCGACAGGTTGCAGTGGAAAACCTACCTGGTTGAAGGGGAAACGAATATTTTTAAGTTTCCGGGAATCTCCCTGCGTGACATAACCGAACATTTAAAGCAGGTCTTTCCTGATGCCAATATAAGGGTTATCGGTAATGCCAGGCTTCCTGTGAATTATGCGGCATTCAGTGCCGGAGCCCCCGGTTCTGAAAGTCATATCAGGCTGCTGCAGAGGGAAGAGATCAACCTTGTAGTTATCGGGGAGGCTCCGGAATGGGAATCCATTTCATATGCACGTGATGCCTCACAGGCTGGTTTGAAGAAATCGATGATCATCCTGGGTCACACTGTTTCTGAGGAGGCCGGTATGGAATACTGTGCGAAATGGATGCAATCCTTCATTGATGAGGTCCCCGTGTTCTTTGTTGAATCGCACGATCCTTTTTACCAGTAGGCCTACTCGCACTGACGCAAGGTTCACCCCTCCATGGGGTATCTGAAGATGGGATCAGTGGCAAGTCCCTTCTTTTTAATCGCCTCTGTCTCGCCACTGTCCATTGGTTTAAAATCTGTGGCCAGTTCCAGGGCCATGGAGAAGAGATCCTCGTGGCCGGGAGGTATGGCGGCAGTGACCGGGTGCGAAAGGGTAAACCGGAGTCCTTCACGGGCCTGCTCCTTATCCGTTAGTGGTTTGTACCATGTTTTAGAGTTGGTCCGTTCCTCGTCCTCCTTCCATCTTCTCCAGGCCATGGCTTTCAGGGCCAGAATACCCATTTTCTTTTCGCTTGCCTTTTGCAGGACCTGTGGACCGAAATTCCCGTTATACCAGGCAGCGAAGTTCACCGGAAACAGAATGGTATCAAAATCAAATCCCTCCATCAATGCCAGCGCTGCCTCCACCGAGTGGGCCGAAAAGCCCAGGTATTTTATTTTGCCTTCATCGCGTGCTGCCACAAACGTCTCCAGTGCGCCGTCTTTCCCAAAAATAATATCCACCTCTTCCAGTGAGGTGACGGCGTGCAACTGGTATAGATCCAGGTGGTCCGTGCGCAGATATTTGAGCGATTGCTCCAGCTCCCGGCGTGCACCCTCTTTCTTTCTTTCACCTGTTTTGCATGCCAGGAATACCTTTTTCCTGTATGGTTCCAGGGCCGGGCCCAGCATCTCTTCGGCATTCCCATAGGAGGGAGCCACATCAAAGTAATTAATTCCATAATCAATGGCTTCTTTCACGCGGCTCGCTGCCTGCCGGGAAGTGGCCCCATCAACCACGATGCCACCAAATCCGATCATTGATAACATCTCTCCTGTTTTACCAAGAGCACGTTTTTCGATCTTCCCCTTTTTGGTTTCACGTACAATGGCCGAAAGATTGGCAGGGAACATACTGATTAAAGGTACTGTCATAGCTGTTGTCTCAAGGAATTTTCTTCTTTTCATGGCCCCGGGTTTTTACACAAGTTATTAAATCGCCATGATCTTGTCAAATTATTCACCGGAAGTGGCTGATCCATTTTCAATGGTCGTAAAAAAGTCATTCAAAATTGCAGCACTGTTAAAATTCTCCCAGATGGAGATGGTCCTGCTGTTACCGGGCTGTTCCACCCAGCCATCGTTGAAGTAGAGAGGGCAGGGGATCTCATGTTTTTCAGCCCATGAGGGATTCTTAACAATGGCCACTGCCGCCATATCGAAAAGGGCCCGGTAACATCCATCCTCCAGGTCGGTAATATGTTTGAACAGATCTACTGAATAGTCGCCAAAGCAGGTGAACGATCCTCCATGCCTTCCTGTGACAGGCATTGCAACCACCGGTCCGCTCCCCGGCATCCGGGTATAGATCTCCCTGCGCCTTACTTTCACGTCTGCTGTGCCCGAGGTCTGACCATAACGGACAGTGGCCATTTCAAAGGGCACTTCTGTTTTCAGAATAAAATTCAGGGATGCGGTGTCATTTACCAGGTTGTATTCGCCCGGTTCGGGATAGTTGGACCCCAGCCAGATGATCCTGACCCTGCGAGCCATAGTGGGCTCCTTTTTAAGGGCAAGTGCTATATTGGTCAATTTCCCGACAGGTAACAGCACCAGTGGTTGTGCTCTTTTTTTCATGGCCTCCTCTATGATAAAATCGACTGCGGCAGATCCATCGAACTCATCCTGGTTCAAATGATCTTCAATTTCTTTGAAATTGGCATTGGCCCCTTTGAAAACCTGCACTTTATCTTTCCATCCCACCAGGCCGACCACCCGGTCCGCCTCCTTCTGGTGTTCCTCTATCCCTCCCCCGTTATAGGTAGCATTCACTGTAATACCCAGCACATTAAATGTAGTATCATTTAAAAGGAGGTAGGCCAGCGCATGCTGATCGTCCAGTTCATTATTGGCATCGGTATCGATGATCACCGGGATCCGGGGATCTTCTTTTTGTCCTCTTTCGGAGGCAGTATTGCACGAAGAGATCAATACCATGATACTCAATATCAGCAATATAATGGATCTTCTTTTCATCGGGTAAAAATTATTTCTATGTTCAATGCTGCTGGAATAAATTTCAATGCTGGTGGAAGGCTGCGGAAACAAATGAGAGCACTTCTGGAAGTGCATCTCTCCAGTAGGTCCATGTATGGCCTCCGTCACGGGTCCTGAATTCATGGGGTATCTCCTTTTTACGCATGGCGATGTGTGCCAGTGTGTTTCCCTCGAAGAGGAAATCATCGTCACCGCAGTCAATATACCACCTGACCGCAGTTTTCTGATCATCCGGCATGTCATTTATCAGCTCCAGTACACTGTGACCCTTGTACCAATTTTTCAATTGCTCTTCAGTTACGTCTTTCCAATTTCTGCGTTGTGCCTGGCGTTCCATATCTTCCATGCTTAATGGACCGCAGCTGGCACTGAGGGGACAGGCCGAAGAGAAGAGTTCAGGGTGGTGAAGGGCATACATAAAAGTGCCACCACCTCCCATTGAAAGTCCGGATATGGCCCTGTACCTCTTTTCTCCCTTGATACGATAGGTCTTTTCCACAAAGGGCATGAACTCATCGAAAAAGAAATCCTCATACCGCCACTCATTTTTC
>Ga0055451_10001059_pt1 | contig 11184 bp, 11 predicted proteins | sample China_Galinas_PW_3_FD_57745 | JGI IMG/M metagenome (GOLD analysis project Ga0055451, IMG submission 57745) | Wetland microbial communities from San Francisco Bay, California, USA, that impact long-term carbon sequestration - China_Galinas_PWB_D2 | ecosystem: Environmental > Aquatic > Marine >... | reverse complement strand
CGCTCTGCGCGCTTCTTCTTTCGTATATCCGTATCTTTCCTGAAGCTTCCCTTCGAGCTGGTCACGATTACCCTCGATAACGTCAAGGTCATCGTCGGTCAGCTTTCCCCACTTTTCCTGAGCTTTACCTTTGAGCTGTTTCCATTTGCCTTCAATCTGGTCGCGATTCATATGAATCACCTCCTGTTTCTTTGAATTTTTTATACACTTGCTAAATTTCTTCGCGTCGGCCGAACACAAGGGATACAACAAATAAAACTAAAAAGATTACGAACAGAATTTGTCCTATACCAGCGGCCGTGCCTGCTATTCCGGTGAATCCGAAAAAAGCAGCAACAATCGCAAAAATCAGAAATAAAACAGTTAGACTCAACATAAAAAACACCTCCTGAAATCTCCGCGTCTAACTCTATCTATCAGTTATGTGCAACACGCGTGCCAGCATGTTCATCTTTGGAAATCTTCCATTATTACAGTGCATTATGTGGGGTTCCCCATTCCAGAATTCCCCACGACTAACCCGTTTGCTTAATATCGGACTGTACGAGTTGTCGAATCTTGGACTAGCGACATTAACGGTATTCTTAAATGCAATCGCTATTTCATCACTTTGTTTCAGCGACTAATTCAAGCCTCTGCACCTTTGTTTATTTTTTAGTCCACTTGCCGTTTTTCTTCTCGTATTTCTTTTTCACAGCCGCCCATGCTACTTTATGCGCTGCTTCCTCGCGGGATGCACCGCCCTTTCTCTTATCAGGGTCCGAATACTCATCCCACGCATTGTTAAAAGCTTCCTTATAAATTTCCTGCGCGTGCTCCGGCAGATTGTTTTTGACCGAATCCGGCAATTCCGATTTTTTACTGTACGGCATTTTTATCCCTCCGCGTTCTTATTGAAATCAACTGCCTAGCCCGGAGTCGTATCTTCCTCGGACTCCTCGACCTTGAGCACGTTCGCCATGACCTCGTTCTTATGGTCGTCTATCGGGCAGTAGAGGTTGTATCTCGAAGGCTGAAGCCGAACCCTGACGCTTCTTGTCTCGCCGGGTTTCAGATGGTCATCGAAGCTCTGCATCGTGTCTACGCCTTCTATTACGAAGCCGTGCTCCATATTGCCTTCGTTCGTGACCATGAAGAGCACCTGTCCGGGCTCGACGCCTTCACCGTCCACTTCCATCGAGTAGTCGCTCAGTGTGACTTTTACCACGTTATCGCCGTTGTCCCTGTTCGAGTTTCCGCATGAAACGATTGTTAGTGCGGAAAGAATTAAGCACATCAACAACAGACAGCTTCCCGGCACAGTTAATAACTTTCTTCCCGTTATCATTTTCGCTCTCCATCGAATGTATTTGGTGCACATTATTATTGAGTGCAAGCAGTATGCCAACGAGAAGAATTTACAGAATTACAATAAAAACAGGCTGTTACGTTGTTATATCTTCATGACCGATTGGCAGCTCAACCGATTTTAAACAGTAAAAACTGCATATATTCGTGCTATTTAAGTCGCTTGTCCGGTTAAATTTGCGACGCTTTGACCTTGCTTCCGGCCTTAACCGCCCTTTATTATTGAGATAATATTTTTGTAAGCTTTAAAAATCACCGGCTGGCATCAAGATTGCTCTTTATAATAAGAAATAGATTTTTTTTTGAAACAAATGCAGCTTGCATTTGACGGATACCAAGAGGTTAAATACCCGGATGCTTTGGATGCAATTCCGTTTTAGCTATATTAATACTGGACATGACACTCGATAAACAAATAACAATCGGATTTCTGGTAATGCTGCTCCTCATCGTCATTGTGAGCGTGTTTTGCATGTACAGCATCAACAAGCTCAAGCATACGAAGTCCAAATTCGGCGAGCAGGAATATTCGATTTCGGAAATAATAAGCCGGTTCGCCGATGACGAAGACAGGGACGGCGATACGGACGTCGCGGACATATTCAGTAGGCAGAATCTCTACGACGCGATCAAGATAACCAACTCGCAGATCGGCGTCGCGTATCTGAATATACTTATCGTGGCCTCTCTCGCCATACTGTTCGGCGGCGTTCTGACGGTGCTTTTCCCAAAAAGAGTGACGAGGCCGATATTGAGGCTAGTGGATGCCACCGTAAACGTGAGAGAGGGTGATTATTCATACCGGGTAAAAAATATAGAGGGGACCGACGAGATAGCGAAGCTGGTCAGCTCATTCAATAAAATGCTGAACGGTATAGAGCGTGAGCACGAACAGCTCGAAGACCGGAACGCGGAGCTCAAGGAAAAAAACGACCTGAACAACAAACTCCTGGAGGAGACTAAAAATTTCAACACGACGCTCAGGCAAAAAATAGAAGAGGTCAAGGAGGAGCTGGACAGCAAGCACATGGAGTTAATGAGATCCGAGAAACTCGCGACTATTGGGGAGATAGCCACCCGGGTCGCGCATGAAATAAGGAACCCGCTTTCCGGCATAGCGGTAGCCCTTGAAAACCTTAGAAGCGACACGGATTTTGGCGGAAAGGACAACAAGGTTTCGGAAATCATAACCGAGGTGAATAGACTCGACAGCATCATCAAGGAGCTCTTTCAGCTCGCAATGCCAAGAGAGATAAGCCTGGTACCCGGAACCCCCAATGAATTGGTAGAGAGAGTCGCCAGTCTGATGACACCGGAACTGCGATCCAAGAATATCGAAATAGTGAAGGAGCTGGAGAGTAACGAGAAGGAAGTAAACTTAGACTACGAGCTTCTGCAGAGGGTTTTGATAAACTTGATGAAAAACGCGGTAGAGTCCGTGAAAGCCGGCCAGGGCAGGATTATAATAGGGACCTCTTATAAGCCCGACAGTGTCGATATCACAATCAGCGATACAGGACACGGAATTCCCGACGGAGACAGGGAAAAGATTTTTCAGCCGTTTTTTACTTCGAAAGAGGATGGAACGGGCCTCGGTCTTGCCATCTCCAAGAACATAGTCGAGATACACGGAGGGACGATTACAGTAGATAGCTCAGAGGAAAGCGGAACGAAATTCATAATCACGCTGCCCGCTAATCTTGAAGAAGGAGATATTAAAATAGGCTGATAAGAATATGAGCAACAGTATATTAATAATCGACGACGAAGTATTCTTTGCCAAAAAACTCGCAAAAAATCTCACGAACGCGGGCTACAATACGTTTACTGCTTTCAACGGGAAAGACGGGATAAGATTGGCCCTGGAAAACAATCCGAAGATAGCCGTGGTCGATTTCAAGCTCCCCGACATAGACGGCATCGAGGTGTTAAAGAGCTTTTCCAAAATGGACAATCCTCCGATATCGATAATCATCACCGCGCACGGGTACGTCGAAGCCGCCGTCTCGGCCATGAGGCTCGGCGCATACGACTTCGTGGAAAAGCCTTTCCCCGTGGATAAGCTCAAAATAATCATCCAGAACGCCCTGAGCTCAGCCTCCCTCAAAAAAACCGTGGATGTAGCAACAAAGAAAGAGAGGAGGAAACACAGCTTCGACTCACTCGTAGGCGATAGCGATTCCATAAACAAGGTAAAGGAGCTTTTAAAGAAGCTTGCCGCTGGCGACGCGAAGATGGTGCTCATCACGGGGGAAACCGGGACGGGCAAGGGGCTGGCTGCGAAGGTTCTGCACTATAACGGCCCCAGGGCCGAGAAGCCCTTTATGGAGATGAATTGCGCGGCGATACCGGAGAATCTCCTCGAGAGCGAGCTGTTCGGATATGAAGCGGGCGCGTTCACCGACGCCAAGAAATCCAGGTCAGGGATACTCGAGGACGCGGACGGCGGAAGCATACTGCTCGACGAGATAGGCGACATGAGCCTCAACCTTCAGGCAAAGCTGGTAAAGGTAATAGAGGAAAGGACTTTCAGGAGGTTAGGCGGCAAGAAAGACATTCACGTCGACGTGCAGATTATAGCGGCCACGAACAAGGACCTGAGAGAGCAGGTGAAAAAGCAGCAGTTCAGAGACGACCTCTTTCACCGCCTGAACGTGATTAATTTCGAGATGCCGACTCTAAGGGAGCGAAAGCAGGACATCCCACTCCTGACGGACAGGTTCATAAATTATTTCAATCAAGACCTGAACAAAAGCATAACCAGCGTGCCCGAAGAAGTGATGAAGTCATTTAAGCTATATGACTGGCCGGGTAACGTCCGGGAGCTGAGAAGCACGATTGAGAGGGCCATGATACTGACCGAAGGCGGGGAGCTGAACCCGATTTACATCAATCTCGAGACTGAGGAGAAAGAAATCAAGGTCAAATCCGAGGGAAGCAGGATGATGCTGGAGATATCCATGGATGACTCCTCCCTGGACGAGATAGAGCAGAAGATCATAAAGCAGGCGCTCGAGGAAAATGACTGGAACCAGACCAAGACCGCCAAAGCCCTTAAGATAAACAGGCAGAACCTAAGATACCGTATGAAAAAAATGGGCCTACTGAACTAGGCGAGTCTATAGTTTATCAACACAACCCGACTTCTATTTCTTATCGGCTATCATGACCGCCGCTTCAGGCTCCAGAAGCCTGAACGTAAGACTCTCTTCCAGATATAGCCCGACCTTCGTCTTCGTATGCTCCGTGTATCCGATCGAGACGTCCCTGCCCAATACGAGCTCGAAATCCCCTCCCCTCATGCTGATGATGAGAGCGCCCTTGATGGCGGGAGCCCATACTATGGGGCCGTCTATAAGTCTTCTAATGTGGTTTATGATCGGATATCCGCCCTCGACTGTGCTGGCTAGCCCCTTGTAGTTCTTCGGGCTGAGCGCTATTGCGTAAGGACCGTAAACACCGGTCTCGCGGAGTATCTCGATTGCTTCGGTGATCGTGGCCGGGTAGGAGCCGTAACCGGACTTGTTGTGCACGGTGCTGTGTATGCTTCCGGAGCATATGCCTTCGAAGTCCGCTTTCGAGCTGCCGTAGAACACGAGATTGTCCTCGGCCAGGGCGATCTTCTGAGCGGCGTCACGGACCGGATCGAGGTCCGGATTATCGAGCCCCCTGTTTACCGAATCGAGCTCGTCGAGAGATAACTCGAAGGGAACTTTAAGCTCGACCATAGGCTGCACGACTCTGGTGCGCATCTCTACTCCGCCTACGGGGCCTTCTTTTTCTTTTCTGTATTTCCCGAGATTTACGGCTGAAAAATCCCATCCCTCGGGGCCCCGGAAATCAACAAGCTTCCGCGCCGCAAGATACGTTTTTAAGGTATGAGCCGCTTCGTCCTCGATTTCAGTCCACGCCTCGTCCGTAATCGGTGCTAGCTCTCTTTTAAGATCATTCATCTTCGTTACCCCCTTTGAGACTTCCGATTTTGAGCGACTCGCCGGAGTGTTCCGATCCGCCCTTCGCTTCTTCCTCCTCCTCCGCTATCGACCCCTCCGTGAACAGATAGTCCCTCAGTTGTTTGTCGAAGCCCGAGTCCATTCTTCTGAGCCATTCGAGCGACATTGCTGCGTGCTCTTTTTCCTCGTCGCGGTTGTGCTCGAGGATTTTCCTGAGCTCATCGTCTTTCGTGGCATCGATTCTCTGCTGATACCAGTCGATGGCTTCGAGCTCCTCTATCAGTGAAACTATAGCCCTATGAACCTCAAGCGTCCTTTCGCTGAGCATCTCAATAGGCTCGTGATATGTTGCGCTTGAATCAGCCATGTTGCCTCCTTTTCAATTGTTCTCGTGATTATTATATATATTCTCTATATTATTTCTCCCCGTCCGGCTCACCCGGTTTGCTGCGTATAAGCCGTATCGGTATCGGCAGCTCCTCGTTGTATATCTTTAGCTCCGTAATCTCCGCAGGCAGTGTAATTTTGTGCTCGAGCAGCGCCTTCTTGGTCCAGTTCATCACGTCGCCAAGAATCTGCAAATTGGTTTTTCTCTCATCGAACGTATCCACCCAGAAATATACCTTGAGGTTTATGGTGCTCACGCCGAGGCTGTCTACATAAACCTCGGGCGCGTGCTCTCCTCCGAGAACGCCGTTCACCTTGCTAACCGCTTCAATAATAATTTTCCTCGCATTGTCCGCATCGTCGTCATAATCTATCCCTACCACGAACTCGTATCTCAAAAACCCGTCCCTCGTATAGTTTATGAGCGGAGTCTTTATCACTATCGCGTTCGGTATGTAAACGTCTTTCCCGTCGAACGTCTTTATATGAGTATTGCGGAGATCGAGCGACCTCACTATGCCCACCGTGTCCCCCGTTTCAACCCAGTCGCCTATGCCGTAGGGCCTGGAAAAAGCGAGAATTATTCCCGCGAGGAAGTTCTCGCCTATGTCCTTGAACGCGAAACCTATAATCAACGCCGATATACCCGCACCCGCAACCATACCGCCGGCGATTCCCCCGAGACCCAGTATCAGCATAGAGAGCAGCAGTCCCGCCAGGATGAAAAGCCACTTGGAGAGCGTCCCCAGAAACCTTACCAATAGAGGGTCTTCTATCCTCCTGGCGGCTCCCTTCATAACAAGCATGCCTGTTTTGGAGCCTATGAAAATAGCTATTATAAGGACGAGTACGACTATCGCCAGCTTGGGGAGCAGCAATAGCAGCGTCTGCCAGTAACTCTCTAAAATCGTCGTGATTTCCTGCAACGGGTCATATCTCCCAGATACGCAAAGATGCTCCGAAAAGCAGACCGTAATTTACAATCTTACACGTCATCTCGGACCGACGGAAATTCCCGCCCTTGTTTTTTTTCGCCCGATGAAATCCCGACGCGTCCGTACAAAAGCTGTAAACTTTTTCGCTTCGATTTGAGCACATAAATCTGATCTATCCCCAACCTCATGCATTACGTATTAAGTCCTGTAAATCCAAGCCGCTCTTTATACTCTCGGAATCCGGCATCCTGCCGAGCCGCATAAGCTCTTCGACGGCGGCTATGTCCTTGTCACGTCCGTTTCCGGAGGCGGCGAGAACGTCTCCGCCCTTTATGTAAAATGCGATAAAATCCTTCTCCGAAATATCTCCCCTTACGACGATCTCGTCCCACGACTCGGCGTGTCCCACGTACCGGAAATTGAGTCCGGCCTGCGCCGTCCAGAAGAACGGAACCCCGGCGAACGGCGTATTCATATCCAGCATGTTCTGCGCGGCCACCCTGCCCTGCTGCTCTGCTACGCGCCAGTGCTCGATCCTGACGTGGTTTCCGGTCCTCGCGTCGATATAAGAGGCGATGTCGCCGGCCGCGTATAGATCCCGGGCCGCCCTGAGATATTCGTCAGTCTCTATGCTTCCGTCTTTAGCCAGATCGAGGCCGTGCACGAGACCGGTCGAGGGCACGACGCCAATGCCTATTATAACGAGGCCCGTTTCCACTTCCGTGCCGTCGTCGAGCACTACACTTGTGACCTTCGTATCGCCCTTGAACTCTGACACTTTCCTTTCCAGTTTGAATTTCACGCCGTTTCGTTCATGCTCCCTCCTGAACATTTCCCCTACTTCGGCGCCGAATACATTTTCGAACGGAACGGACTCCATCCCTATTACGGTCACGTCCAATCCAATCTCCCTGAGGCTGTGCGCAGTTTCCATTCCTATGAAGCTCGAGCCGACAACGACTGCGTTTGAGACGTCTCCGGCGGACTCGATTATGCGGTCTCCGTCTCCCATGCTCCTCAGTGTAAAGATGTTCCCGAGGTCAGAGCCGGGAACGTCGAGCTTCCTCGGACTGACGCCCGTTGCTATCAGCGCCTTGTCGTACTCGAGCTTGCAGCCGTTACCGAGAGTGAACGTGTTATCCTCAGGGTCGAGATCGACAATCTCGTTCTCCATAATCGTTTCGATCCCGTACTTTTCGTAGAACTCCGGCGGCCTGAGCGGCATCCATTCGTCTTTCGCCTCTCCCATCATGTATTCCTTGCTCACGTTCGGACGGTCGTACGGAAGCCTGTCCTCTCGTGTTACGAGCTGTATCCCGCCCTCGTAACCGTATTCCCTCAAAGCCTGGGCGGCGGCAAATCCGGCCGCGCCCGCTCCGGCGATAATGAAAGTTCTGCCGTCGCTATCAGGGTCGGCATTTGACATCTCGGGCTCGCGCCTTGTCTCAAGCTCATCCGGCACGGAGAGAACGACATCGTCTCCATCCGTTTCGATGTCGTACGATACCAGCGCGTCAAACGACGGGGGTTCGAGCAGTCCGCCGTTTTTGGCGCTGAAGCACGCATGGTGCCAGGGACAAACTATTCTGTCCCCGCTCATTATTCCTTTCTCGAGCGGCGCGCCGTAGTGCGTGCACGACGGGCTTACCGCGAAGAACTCGCCGTCTATCCTGCAGACGAGCACCTTGCCGTCGCGGCCCTCGACTTCGACCGCCTTCATACCGTTATCTTCGAAATCGTCTTTCTGTCCGATGATTATTTTCTTGTTATTCATTTGACCTCCCTGAATTAAAAGCCGGGATAAAATTAATCAGCCCTGAAGCAATCTGCCTTATTCTCGTTTACCGCACTTTTACACCTTCCACATAGTAGAGATAGTGCAATACTGATACCAAAAAGAGCGGATGCTCATAGTTCAATGATTACAACACGTTGCGGTAGAGGTCAAGACGTTTACACATCGCGGGCACGGGGATTGTTAAATATTCAACAGCAGAAAATGCATATAAAACACCAAATCATCGATTGTTTAGCTGGTCTCATATCGTGCAGCCGAGCCGAAAACAGCCCCATTCAGCCGTGATATTCCGGCTGTATCATAACCCGGGACAACTTTCGCTTGATTGTCCGGACAAGATAAAGAATAATTGTGAACACCACTTACGAGTGTAAATTGTTCCGCGGACATAATAGAAGAGACCTCTTTACGGCTTATGCCGCAGCATAGAGATATATCAAAAATCGCGGATTTGATAACCGGACATACGGATGAGCACGGAAAAAGAAACAAACGAGAACCCGGATAACGGGAGCGACCTTTCAAAGATAAGCGAATTATTTAAAGGGCCGCTCAACGTGAAGTCCATCGCCCTGACCGGCTTGTTCATTCTCGCCGTAATGTACACGCTGTACTTCGCAAGGGCGATATTTATCCCGGTTTCCTTCGCGTTATTGCTGAACCTTCTTCTGGCCCCCGCCGTGGAAGCATTCAGAAAAATACGGATCCCCAGGGAAGCAGGGGCCGGCATAGTATTGGCAGTGCTGATAGCATTCCTCTTCGCATCCGTTTATTTCTTCTACCAGCCGGCATCGGAGTGGGTAGAGAAGGCTCCCCAGGACTTTCGCCAGGTCGAAAAGAAGCTGCGCGTGCTGAAAGAGCCGGTGGAAAAGGTAAGCGAGGCCACAAAGAGCGTCGAGAAGATCACCGACGTCGAAGCCGAGCAGGAAGAAAAGGCCGTCGAGGTGAAGCAGCCCGGCCTTATGAACGTGCTGATTTATCAGACCTGGGAGTTCGTTTTCGGCCTTGCGACCATGCTGATACTCCTTTATTTCCTGCTGGCCTCAGGGGACCTGTTCCTCAGAAAAGTGTTAAACATCCTGCCGAAACTGCACAACAAGAAGCAGGCCGTGGAAATAGCCAGGAATGTGGAACGCCACATATCGACCTATCTATATACCATCGTAGTGATTAATTTCTGCCTTGGAGCCTTGGTCGGGAGCGCGATGTACCTGCTGGGCATGCCGAACCCTTTCCTCTGGGGGATTATGGCGGGACTGCTGAATTTTATACTCTATCTCGGGCCGACGGTGGGAATAATCATCGTTGCTCTCGTCGCTTCGATTACCTTCGACAGTTTTTACCAGATAATCCTGCCCCCTCTGGCTTATTTCATAATAAACGGCCTCGAAGGGAACTTCATAACGCCGATGATTCTCGGGAGACGCCTTCTATTGAACCCCGTGGTTATATTCCTCGCGCTCCTGTTCTGGGGATGGATTTGGGGCATACCGGGCGCGCTGATCGCCGTGCCGATCGTCGTGATATTCAAGATAATCTGCGACAACGTGAAATCTCTCGCGGCGGTAGGTGAATTTCTCGGGAAGTGAAGAAGCCGCGAAGAGTCCGGTCGGATACGGTGCCGAAGCAGTATCCAAACGCCTTTACAAAGCAATCGGCAGTGCTCTTGTCAAATCAGTTCCGGGGCTCGAGCGGAATGCCTTTGTCGAAAGTAAGCACCCCGGTGAGATATTGAGCGCCCTCGGGAGCCTTGTCCGCCGGAACGCGGTCCTGCTCCGCGTACTTCTTTCCGTCGAATGTGTGTGTAACGTACGTGGGCGGCGCGCCTCCTCCGGATTCCTGTCTGATAATGTCATTCCAGCCATCGGTCTTGTTCGCGGACACAATTACCGGCAAACGGCTGATCGGGAAGTCGTTGACCAGCGAGTAACCTTCTTCGGTCTCCGTGAAGAGCATAAGATTACAGCCGCCTGTGCCGCAAAAGATCGAACCCAGAAGGTAAACGAAAACCTCGTCTTCTCCGTCCCCGTTCAGATCGACCCGGCCGTAGACGTAGCGGGCTTTCCTGCCGTCGATATCGACCATCTCCTTCGTATAATCCGGCGACGCCTGCAGTATTGCCTGCTCAATAACGGGGTTGGGCTTCGTCAGAAACGCGGTACCGGCCGTGAGAGGCTCCCACGCGTAGATGCCGCCGTCGGCCATCAGGCTTAGGTAGAGCCGCCCGTCCTTGAGCAGGTAGGAGCGTATGTATTGCGCTTGAACGGTTATCTGCTCGTCCATACTGGGCGGAGGGCAGAGGGCTTTGGTCGAGGCGAGAGGCCCGAACTCGAAGCTGCCGCTCGATGGATCGGAGGCGGCTTCCGCAGACCACGTGCCCGTTGCCCTGTTGCAGTTGAGCTTCATATTAACGGTTCCGTCTTCGTTGAGACGCATAGTGTATTTGGACGGGTCATCGGGGCGTGTCGTGCCCTGCGCGTCGTCCATAGACTGGAACTCCACAAGTTGCCACTCCGTGCCGGCGAGCGGACTCTCAGTAGCGGGCTCGGCGGCAGAGTCGGATTTCTTCTCCCCTGATTCAGGCGCAGCCGGCTCGGCCTCGGGCGACGGCGCTGTACTACCGCCGGAAGGGCCGCAATCAAGAAGCGCCGCTCCCGACAAGACTATCGCCGCAAAAAGACAGAATCCTATGATAACGCGGGTTTCCATACTCATAGCTTTGATACCTCCTATTCACGGACACGATAAGAGCGTAAAAATCAGC
>Ga0055451_10001058_pt1 | contig 11185 bp, 9 predicted proteins | sample China_Galinas_PW_3_FD_57745 | JGI IMG/M metagenome (GOLD analysis project Ga0055451, IMG submission 57745) | Wetland microbial communities from San Francisco Bay, California, USA, that impact long-term carbon sequestration - China_Galinas_PWB_D2 | ecosystem: Environmental > Aquatic > Marine >... | reverse complement strand
GGGCAGGAGCGCCGCGAGAAGCTGACCGAGGAAACCGACGATCTGCTGGACGAGATCGACGACGTGCTCGAGGAAAACGCCGAAGATTTCGTGCGGGCCTACGTCCAGAAGGGCGGACAGTGACCTGGCCCGATCGCGAACAGCTGGCCATCCCCAATCTCACTACCGGAGCCTCATCCGTACCACTGAACTTATCGTCATTTTCTGAATATCTCCGCCGGCAGGCACCGCAGCTGCTTCCGGTGAGCAGCGCGGGTAGCGCCGGTGGCGCCGGGATGCCCGGCGTGCAGTTGGCGCACGGCACCACGATCGTCGCGTTGAACTATCCCGGCGGCGTGGTGCTCGCCGGCGACCGGCGTGCCATCCAGGGCAACATGATCGCCAGCCGCGACGTCAAGAAGGTGTACATCACCGATGACTACACCGCGACCGGGATCGCGGGCACCGCGGCGATCGCCGTCGAATTCGCCCGGCTGTATGCCGTGGAACTCGAGCACTACGAAAAGCTGGAGGGCGTGCCGCTGACGTTCGCCGGCAAGGTGAACCGGCTTGCGATCATGGTGCGCGGAAACCTCGGCGCCGCCCTGCAGGGTCTGGTGGCGCTTCCGTTGCTGGTCGGCTACGACATCGACGATCCCAACCCGGAGGCGGCCGGCCGCATCGTGTCGTTCGACGCTGCCGGCGGCTGGAACGTCGAGGACGAGGGCTACCAGTCGGTGGGATCCGGTTCGGTGTTTGCAAGGTCGGCGATCAAGAAGCTGTACCCGCAAGTGGTCGACGCGGATTCGGCGCTGCGGGTGGCGGTGGAAAGCCTCTACGACGCCGCCGACGACGACTCGGCCACCGGCGGCCCGGACCTGGTGCGCGGCATCTACCCGACCGCGGTGACGATCAGCGCCGAGGGGGCGGTCGAGGTACCCGAGACGCGGATCGCCGAGCTGGCTCGAGAGATCATCGAAGACCGCACCCGGACCAAGACGTTGCGCGCCGACTTCACGGAGCCCACCGACGCGCGGGGTGGCCCGTGACGTTCCCGTATTTCATCTCGCCCGAGCAGGCGATGCGGGAGCGTTCGGAGCTCGCGCGCAAGGGCATCGCCAGGGGGCGCAGCGTGCTCGCGCTCGCCTACGACAGCGGTGTGCTGTTCGTCGCCGAGAACCCGTCGCGGTCGCTGCAGAAGATCAGCGAACTCTACGACCGGGTCGGGTTTGCCGCCGTCGGCCGGTTCAACGAGTTCGACAACCTGCGCCGCGGCGGCATCCAGTTCGCCGACACACGCGGATACGCCTACGACCGCCGCGACGTGACGGGCCGCCAGCTGGCCAACGTGTACGCGCAGACGCTGGGCACCATCTTCACCGAGCAGGCCAAGCCCTACGAGGTGGAGCTGTGCGTCGCCGAGGTCGCCCACTACGGCGAGACCAGGCCGCCCGAGCTGTACCGGATCACCTATGACGGCTCGATCAACGACGAGCCGCACTATGTGGTGATGGGTGGGACGACGGAACCGATCATCACTGCGCTGAAGGACTCCTACCAGGAGAACGCCACGCTGGCCGAGGCCTTCGGCGTAGCGGTCAATGCGCTCGAGGCGGGCACCGGCGGCAATGGCTCGGGTTCTTCCGATGCCCACACGCTGACCGTGTCTACGCTGGAGGTGGCCGTCCTGGACCAGAACCGGCCGCGCCGGGCGTTTCGCCGCATCACCGGATCAGCGGTGGAATCGCTTCTGCCGCAGGGGGATTAGGCGGACCATCCCTGCCTGCCGACTGGATTTACGACGACCCAGTGGGCCGATTGCGTGAGTCGGCGACAGGACTGCAGGATGCTTTGCCCGCCGCCGACCAGTCGGCTCATGGCCTTCCTCGGCAGATCAGTCGACGACGGTGGCCGAGGATCTCAGGTGTAGTGCAGGCGGCATTGCGCGATGCGGATCTCGTCTTTGACGACTTTGTAGGCGAGGCGCGAGACTATCCCGCGGGCCGCAGCCAGGGGGGCAAGAACCGCAACGGGTCCACGTACACGTTGTAGGGCTGTTCGGTCATCACCGCAAGGAGGTTGCGCCACGCGTCGGAGGGTTCGTTGAGCACGCCGCTGTGCGAATCCCAGCCGGCCACCCTGCTGCCGTCGTCATACTCGCCGGTGGCGAGCCGGATCACCCCCGCCATCTCGTCGGGGTCCGCGCCGTGCGGGTTGAGAGGCATGCCCTGGAGCGGCTCGATCCAGTCACCCGGCGCGGTCATCGAAAACCGCATCACATAGGGGTTTTCGTTATGCCAGTCGCCGAGATCGCCGACGCCGACGCCGGCGCCGGCGGCTTCGACGTAGATCGTGCGGTCGGCGGTCAGGCCCATGGCCTCGGCGGTGCCGAGGATCGATGCGCCGTAGGAGTGGCCGAGATAGGTCACGGCGGCGTCGCGGCCGGCGGCGTCGACGACGCGGTTGACGTCCTCGCTGAACGACACCAGCCGCGGCGCCATGTCGGTGGCGTAGGAGCTGTCCATCGCGTCGTCGATGCCGTCGGGAAATCCGCCCTGCGGGAACGGGCCGCCGAGGTAGGTGATCATCGCCAGATCGCCGCGCGCGGCTTGGACGAACCGGTTGGCGGTGTCGGTGTTGGCGGCAGAGTCCGCGATCGTGGTGTTCATGCCGGGCACCAGTACCCCGACATTCTTCGTTGTGCCGAGGTCGCCGATCAGTTCGACCAGTGACGAGCGGGCGGGATCGAAGGCCAGGATCTGGCGGTCCACCCGGCCCGGCCGGCCGATCGGGTCGCGAACCTCGGAAAGCAGATCCTGGTAGAAGCCGATCCGCCGCTGGACCGCATCGCGCTGCTTAGGGTCTGATGTGCGCTCGAGTTCGCGGCGCCCGTCGAGGATGGCTTGCCCGATGTTGATGCGGTTGGCGGCCACGCGCATGTCCCAGGGCACGCCGTCGGTATTGCCGACCTGCTGCGGGTAAGTCTCGACCAGTTGGCGACGCTGCTCGGGTGTCATGGTGGCGATCTGGGCCACGATGCTGTCCTGGCTCATGGTCGGCCAGTTGGCCACCGGGTTTTCGCCCAGACCGGCGGGTGCCGTGGGCTCTGACGTGACGCCGCGGAATGCGTCGTCGATGTCATGGGCGGCGTCGTCGTCCGCGGCGCCCAGTGCGTCCAGCTTGACGGCGATCTCTCGCGTGAATTGCTCTGCGCCGGAACGCAACACCTCCTGGGCGAGCTGAGTGTCGCCCCCCGCCGTCGCGAGCACCGTCGCCGGCGGCTGGGCGGGCGGTGTGACGGTGCCGTCGTCGGCGACGGTGAAACCCAGCGCTCGGACCGCGGCGATCGACCCGAGCACGTCGTCTCGGGCAGCGGTGATCACCTCCGCACCGTCGCGGGCGGCCACAGCTGCGGCCACCAGTGCGCGAGCGAGCCTGCCGGCGTCGGCCCCGGTTTTCGTGGCTCGCTCACGTGCGGCGTCGGCCGCGTTCCCCGTCCAGAAGTCGTGCGTGTCGTGCATGCCCTGCACCACCACGTCGAACTCGCGCTGAGTGTCGGAGGCGGCGGCGTCCCATGCATCGGCCGCCTGCCGCAACGAATCCGGGCGCCACGATTTCGCCTGCGACACAGTCGGTCTTCCCCCCATGCCTCATGCTGGCATTTCCGCGCGCACGGTCGCTCGCGTTATCCACAGGGCCGAGGCTCTATTCGCTTCGTACATCCGACCGGCCGACCGGGACGTGCTGACGACTCCGATGTTCGCGGCCGGGTTACACACCAGCTTGCTCGCGTAACCAGTACGCTCGAATGCGTGCAGCGGCGAATCATGGGCATCGAAACCGAATTCGGTGTCACCTGCACGTTTCACGGCCACCGGCGGCTGAGCCCCGACGAGGTCGCGCGCTACCTGTTCCGTCGTGTGGTGTCGTGGGGGCGTAGCAGCAACGTGTTCCTGCGCAACGGCGCGCGGCTCTACCTCGACGTCGGCAGCCACCCGGAGTACGCGACGGCCGAGTGCGACAACCTGGTTCAGCTGGTCACCCACGACCGCGCCGGCGAGCGGGTCCTCGAAGACCTGCTCATCGACGCCGAGCAGCGGCTCGCCGACGAGGGCATCGGCGGCGACATCTACCTGTTCAAGAACAACACCGACTCCGCGGGCAACTCCTACGGCTGCCACGAGAACTACTTGATCGTGCGGGCCGGCGAGTTCTCCCGGATCTCCGACGTGCTGCTGCCGTTCCTGGTCACCCGCCAGCTCATCTGCGGGGCGGGCAAGGTGCTGCAGACGCCGAAGGCCGCGACGTTCTGCCTGAGCCAGCGCGCAGAGCACATCTGGGAAGGTGTGTCGAGCGCAACGACGCGGTCGAGGCCGATCATCAACACCCGCGACGAGCCGCACGCCGACGCCGAGAAATACCGGCGCTTGCACGTCATCGTCGGCGACTCCAACATGTGCGAGACCACCACGATGCTCAAGGTCGGCACCGCCGCACTGGTGCTGGAGATGATCGAATCCGGTGTGCCGTTCCGCGACTTTTCGCTGGACAACCCGATCCGCGCAATCCGCGAGGTCAGCCACGACCTCACCGGCCGCCGCCCGGTGCGTCTAGCGGGCGGCCGGCAGGCCAGCGCGCTGGACATCCAGCGCGAGTATCACGCCCGCGCCGTCGAGCACCTGCAGACCAGGGAGCCCAACGCACAGGTCGAGCAGGCCGTCGACCTGTGGGGCCGCCAGCTTGACGCGGTCGAAAGCCAGGACTTCGCCAAGGTGGACACCGAGGTCGACTGGGTGATCAAGCGCAAGCTCTTCCAGCGCTATCAGGACCGTTACAACCTGGAGCTGTCCGACCCCAAGATCGCGCAGCTGGACCTGGCCTACCACGACATCAAGCGCGGCCGCGGCGTGTTCGACCTGCTGCAGCGCAAGGGCCTGGCCGCACGCATCACCACCGACGAGGAAATCGAGGAAGCCGTCGACACGCCGCCGCAGACCACGCGGGCGAAGCTGCGCGGCGAGTTCATCAGCGCCGCGCAGGAGGCGGGCCGCGACTTCACCGTCGACTGGGTGCACCTGAAGCTCAACGACCAGGCGCAGCGGACGGTGCTGTGCAAAGACCCGTTCCGGTCGGTCGACGAGCGGGTCAAGCGGCTGATCGCCAGCATGTGAGCCGCCGGGACGGTAGCCGGCGCGGACTTTTTCGAGTAACGACCACGCGGAACACCGTTTCGGCGCAATTAGGCTAGGCGGGTGGCGATCTCCAAAGTCGAGCGGCTGATGAACCTCGTCATCGCGCTGCTCGCCACCCGCAACTACCTGACCGCCGAACGCATCCGCAATACCGTTCTCGGCTACGCCGACTGCCCGACCGACGAGGCGTTCTCCCGGATGTTCGAGCGCGACAAGAACGAACTGCGCGATCTGGGCATCCCGTTGGAGACCGGCCGCGTGAGCAAGCTCGACCCCGCCGAGGGCTACCGGATCAAGCGCGACGCCTACGCGCTGCCCGACATCGCGCTGACCGCCGACGAGGCCGCGGCCGTCGCCGTCGCCGTCCAGCTGTGGCAGTCACCGGAACTGATCACCGCCACCCAGGGCGCGCTGCTGAAGCTGCGCGCGGCCGGCATCGATATCGACGCCATCGACTCCTCCAGCGCCGCTGTCTCGATCGCATCGGGGGCCGCGCTGCCCGGCATTCGCGGTTCCGAGCCGGTGCTGCCAATCCTGTTGAGCGCCATCGACTCTGGGCAAGCAGTGCAATTTCAGCATCGGTCGTCGCGAGTCGAGCCGTACAGCACCCGCACCGTCGAGGCGTGGGGGGTGGTCACCGACCGCGGCCGCTGGTATCTCGTCGGCAAGGACCGCGGCCGCGACGCGGTGCGGACGTTCCGGTTGTCGCGCATCGGCGCGGAGGTGACGCCGATCGGGCCCGTGGGGTCGGTGTGCAAGCCCGACGACGTCGACCTGCGCGACGTCGTCGCGAGGGCAGTGGGCGAGGCGCCCACCGGCGTGGAGGCGCGGATTTGGGTTGCCGACGGCCGCGCCACCGCGCTTCGGCGGGCCGGCGCCGTTGCCGAGCGCATGACACTGGGCGGCCGCGACGGCGACGTGGTGGCGATCGACATCGGCTCGGTGGATCGGCTGGCCCGCGAAGTCGCCGGTCACGGCGCCGACGCGGTGGTGCTGGGGCCCGAGTCGCTGCGCGACGAGGTGATCGCGCGGCTGCGCGCACAAGCCGGCCAGGTGAACGCGTGAGTCAGCTCTCCTCGCGGCTGGTGCGGCTGCTGAACATGGTCCCGTACTTTCAGGCCAACCCGGGGATCGGCGCCGCGGAAGCGGCCGCCGACCTCGGAGTGAGCACCAAGCAGCTGATGGCCGACCTCAACCAGCTGTGGATGTGCGGGCTGCCCGGATACAGCCCGGGCGATCTCATCGACCTGGCGTTCTCCGAGGAGAGCATCGAGGTGATCTTCTCGGCCGGAATGGACCGGCCGCTGCGGCTGACGTCACCGGAGGCGACGGCCGTGCTGGTGGCGCTGCGGGCGCTCGTCGAGGTGCCGGGCATGGTCGACCCGCAGGCCGCGCGCAGCGCGATCGCCAAGATCGAATCGGCCGCCGGAGCGGTGGGTCACAAGGTGATGCCCGGCGAGGTGAGCGCGGAGGAGAGCCCGGCCGCCGCGGCCGTCCGCGAGGCGGTGCGGCTGCGTCGTGCGGTGGCGATCGACTACTACTCGGCGTCGCATGACACCACGTCTCACCGGGTCGTCGACCCGATCCGGATCCTGTTCGTCGGCGACCAGAGCTACCTGGAGGCGTGGTGCCGCAGCGCCGAGGGCGTGCGCCTGTTCAGGTTCGACCGCATCGACTCGGCGCAGGTGCTCGACGAGCCGTCGGCCCCGCCGCCGCGGGCCGTCGAAGCCGGGCCGGACACGGCGCTGTTCGACGCCGACCCGTCGCTGCCGTCGGCGACGCTGCAGCTCGCGCCAACCGCGACCTGGATGTTCGACTACTTTCCGATGCGCCTGGTGCACGAACTCCCCGACGGCTCCTGCGAAGCGCAGATGACGTACGCGTCGGAGGAGTGGATGGCGCGGATGGTGCTGGGCTTCGGGGCGGCTGTAACAGTGCTGGGCCCGTCGTCGCTGGCAGAGCGAGTACGAAGCGCCGCGGCGGCGGCGCTGCAGGCATATGAGACCCCGTCGCTGCGGTAGCATCGAAGCGATGTCTGGAGGCAAACCATGGTGAACGGCCTACAACCCTGGCACGTGATCATCCTCGTCGCGGTGGTCGTCGTGCTGTTCGGCGCCAAGAAGCTGCCCGACGCTGCCCGCTCGCTCGGTAAATCGATGCGGATCTTCAAGTCGGAGATCCGTGAGCTGCAGCACGGCGACGAGCGCTCGCGCGACGAGCAGATTGCGCGCCAGCCGGAAACCCCGCCGAAGCCCAACCCGGTGCAGTCCGAGCGGGTCGACGCGCCGGCACCCGACCAGAACCACACCGACGCCCGGCCCGCCTGAGCGCGGCGCCGTGGCCGCGGCGCACATGATTACGACTTGTGAAAATCCCCGGCGTCGTTAAGCGCCTCGACCCACGCCGTCGCCGCAGCAGGGTCAACCCCGACGGGACGATGTCGCTGGTCGACCACATCCGCGAGCTGCGCTACCGGTTGCTTGTGTCGGTAGGTGCCATCGCGCTCACCACGATCGTCGGGTTCATCTGGTACAGCCACGGGATCTTCGGGATCGAAAGCCTCGGCGAGTGGCTGCGGCACCCGTACTGCGCGCTGCCCGACTCGGCGCGCGCCGACATCAGCGCCGACGGCGGCTGCCGCTTGCTTGCGACGGCGCCGTTCGACCAGTTCATGCTGCGGCTGAAAGTGGGGCTGGCCGCGGGTGTGGTGCTGGCCTGCCCGGTGTGGCTCTACGAGCTCTGGGCGTTCATCACGCCGGGCCTGTACAAGAACGAACGCCGCTTCGCGGTGGGGTTCGTCGTCTCGGCGGCAGTGCTTTTCGTCGCCGGGGCCGTGCTGGCCTACATCGTGTTGTCCAAGGCCCTGCACTTCCTGCTGACGGTCGGAAGCGACGTGCAGGTGACCGCGCTGTCCGGTGACCGCTATTTCGGCTTCCTGATCAACCTGCTGCTGGTGTTCGGAGTCGGCTTCGAGTTCCCGCTGTTGATCATCATGCTCAACATGATCGGCGTGCTGACCTACGTGCGGCTGAAGGCGTGGCGGCGCGGGGTGATCTTCGGGGTGTTCGTCTTCGCGGCGTTCGCGACGCCGGGCTCCGACCCGTTCTCGATGATCGCGCTGGGCCTGGCCCTGACGGTGCTGCTGGAACTTGCGATTCAGTTCGCGCGGGTCCACGACAAGCGCAAGGCGAAACGGGAGGCGGCCGCGGGCTGGGCGGTCGCCGACGACGAGGCCTCGCCGATCGAGGCGCCGGAGGCGCTGCCGTCGCATGACCACTAGCGAGCTGACGAACTTCTCTGCGCTGCTGCCGTTCACGCTCGACCCGTTCCAGATCAAGGCCTGCACTGCGCTGGAAGGCGGGCACGGGGTGCTGGTGTGCGCGCCCACCGGCGCCGGCAAGACCGTGGTGGGGGAGTTCGCCGTGCACCTCGCGCTGAAAGCCGGCCGCAAGTGCTTCTACACCACCCCGATCAAGGCGCTCTCCAACCAGAAGCACACCGACCTGGTGCGCCGCTACGGCCCGGAGAAGATCGGCCTGCTCACCGGCGACGTGTCGATCAACGCCGACGCGCCGGTGGTGGTGATGACCACCGAAGTGCTGCGCAACATGCTGTATGCGGATTCATCTGCACTGCAAGGGCTTTCGCATGTGGTGATGGACGAGGTGCACTTCCTGGCCGACCGGATGCGCGGTGCGGTCTGGGAAGAGGTGATCCTGCACCTGCCCGACGAGGTGCGCCTGGTCAGCCTGTCGGCAACCGTCTCCAACGCCGAGGAGTTCGGCGGATGGATCCAGACCGTGCGCGGCGACACCACCGTCGTCGTCGACGAACACCGGCCGGTGCCGCTGTGGCAGCACATGATGGTGGGCAAGCGGCTGTTCGACCTGTTCGACTACTCCAGCGGTGGCGGGCCCGACGATGCCGGCCGCGGCACCCTGGTCAGCCCGGAGTTGCTGCGCCACATCGCCAATCGCCGGGAGGCCGACCGCCTGCTTAACGCAGCGCCGAGAGGGCGGGGTCGCGGCCCTCGGCCTCGCCTGTACCGGACGTCGTCACGCCCCGACGTGGTCTCGGTGCTCGACCACAGCGCGCTGCTGCCGGCGATCGTGTTCGTGTTCTCCCGCGCCGGCTGCGACGGGGCGGTGGGCCAGTGCGTGCGGTCATCGCTTCGGCTGACCGACGACGAGGAGCGCGCCCGCATCGTCGAGGTGATCGACCGGCGGACTGCGGATCTGTCGGACGCCGACCTCGTCGTCTTGGGCTACCACGAATGGCGGGAGGGACTGGTGCGCGGTATCGCCGCCCACCACGCGGGAATGCTGCCGATCTTCCGCCACACCGTCGAGGAGCTGTTCACCGCCGGACTGACCAAGGTGGTGTTCGCCACGGAGACGCTGGCGCTGGGCATCAACATGCCGGCCCGCACGGTGTTGCTGGAGCGGCTGGTGAAGTTCAACGGCGAACAGCACCTTCCGCTGACCCCGGGCGAGTACACACAGCTGACCGGCCGGGCGGGCCGGCGTGGCATCGACATCGAGGGACACGCCGTGGTGCTGTGGCAACCCGACGTCGACCCCGCCGAGGTGGCCGGACTGGCGTCCACCCGCACGTTCCCGCTGCGCAGCTCCTTCGTGCCGTCCTACAACATGACGATCAACCTGGTGTCACAGATGGGGCCCGAGCAGGCCCACGAGCTGTTGGAGCGCTCGTTCGCCCAATACCAGGCGGATCGGTCGGTGGTCGGGCTGGTAAGTGCGACCGAGCGCAACGAGAAGCTGATGACCCAGCTCACCGACGAACTCGCCGACGAGGCGGACGCCGTCATCGACTATGCGCGGCTGCGCGCGAAACTCGGGGAGCGCGAGCGTGCGCAGGCGCGATCGTCGCGGCTGCAGCGCCGCCAGGCCGCCAACGACGCGCTGTCGTCATTGCGTCGCGGCGATATCATCTCGATCACCCACGGCCGTCGCGGCGGGCTGGCGGTGGTGCTGGAGCCCGACCGCGATTCGATGGATCCGCGGCCGCTGGTGCTCACCGAAAACCGTTGGGCCGGAAGGATTTCGTCGACGGACTACTCCGACGCCGCGGCACCGCTGGGGTCGATGACGCTGCCGAAGCGCGTCGAGCACCGCCAGCCGCGGGTGCGCCGCGATGTCGCGTCGGCGCTGCGATCGGCGGCCGCCGGGCTGACGATCCCCAGCCGAAAGGGCCGCCGCGGCAACGATTCCCAGGAAGACCCGGAACTGCGGGTGTTGCGCGACGAGATTCGTCATCACCCGGCGCATCGGATCGGCGACCGGGAGACCAAGGTCCGGGCCGCCGAACGGTACCTGCGACTCGAGCGGGAAAACGAGCAGCTGCGCGGCAAGGTCGCGACGGCCACCAACTCGCTGGCCCGCACGTTCGACCGGATCGTTGGACTGCTGACCGAAAGACGCTTCGTCGACCAGCGCCCCGGCGGCGCATTGCGGGTCACCGACGACGGCCGGCTGCTGGCCCGGATCTATTCGGAAAGCGACCTGCTGGTCGCCGAATGCCTGCGCGGCGGCGTGTGGCACGGTCTCGACGCGGCCGAACTGGCGGGGGTGGTGTCGGCCGTGGTGTACGAGTCCCGCGGGTCGGATGGCCCGCCGCCGCGGGCCGGCGAGATTCCGACCGCAGCGCTGCGGCGGGCGCTGGCCGACACCCGGCGAACCTCCGCCACGCTGCGCTCCGACGAACAGCGGCATCGGCTGGAGCCGAGCCGCGAGCCCGACGAAGGATTCGTTACCGCGGTGTACCGCTGGGCCACCACCGGCGACCTGACCGCGGCCCTGGACGCCTCCGACGTCACCGGCACCGGGACGCCCCTGCCCGCCGGTGATTTCGTGCGCTGGTGCCGCCAGGTTCTCGACCTGCTCGATCAGATCCGGATCGCCGCCGCCGACAAGGGCCTGCGCACCTCCGCCAAACGCGCAATCGACGACATTCGGCGCGGCGTCGTCGCAGTTGATGGCGGGTAGGGTAGGAGA
>Ga0055451_10001055_pt1 | contig 11197 bp, 8 predicted proteins | sample China_Galinas_PW_3_FD_57745 | JGI IMG/M metagenome (GOLD analysis project Ga0055451, IMG submission 57745) | Wetland microbial communities from San Francisco Bay, California, USA, that impact long-term carbon sequestration - China_Galinas_PWB_D2 | ecosystem: Environmental > Aquatic > Marine >... | reverse complement strand
TTTGCCAATTGCTGCGTAATGCTCGAACCACCTCTCGTGAATCTCCTGTTCTCTATATTTTTCAGCATCGAGTACCAGATTTCTTCCCAGTAAAAACCCTGATGAATCAGAAAATTTCTATCTTCCGATGCTATTATGCTCTGAACTAAGTAAGGTGAGATTTGTGATAGAGACACCCAGGTCTGCTTGCGCTCGGACGGGGGGTAGTTAAATTGCCTGTCCCGGATGCTCATGAATGCGGTTTCGACAGGATTTTTGTCAATAAGGTCCTCTACTCCAATTGTACGGAGATAAAGAATCGGCAGGCTAACTACCAGGATGGCTAAGATAATTGATAAAAAAATCAGAACGTACATGAATTCGAGGTTTAAGTGTCTACATTTGCTATACGGTTTGTTGTCCGTATTTGCATCTATTATAAATGTTTTACCATAGTTCCATTAGCATTTCTATATATTTCTCAAGAGGTACTTCTATCTATCAATACACCTCTTTAAGATATAATACTGACGGATAAATCATGAGCACTGTCGTATCAATTATGGACAGGGACAGTTGGAGTGAAAGGACGGACAATATCGCGGTGGTTGAACCGCTTAAAAAACGAATACTTTTTATACCTCGGGATCTATGGTGCGACACCATGCAAAACAGAATCAATACTGCGTTTCGCACCGGAGGGCACGAGCTTTTAATATCCTGTTTACATGAACACGAGGTAGAGGTTGATGCCAGCTTATGCCTGAGGAGGACAGCGACTGCAGAGAGTCTCCGAGACGCCCAAGTCTATGTGCCGATTCGGAAAGTAATGAGATTCTGGTACCCACTGCATCCGACAAGACCGATCGAAGAAGGGAGAAAACCCATAGTATTTACTCCGCCCGGAGAGCTTCTGTCCGGAGAAAGGATTCATCAATGGATGGGCGCAAGATACACGATTGATAAAAGGAACAGCGACCTAAGACGCCTGGACAGACACATAACTTTGCTCCGCAGTCTGTTGGAGCAAAATTTCGACTTTACGAGACTAATTACTAACAAGGAATATTATTCAACCTACGGCGCAAGCGTTTTTGAGGATTTAACGCAAGTCGAAGCCGATTGGAAGCTCGAAGTTCTGGGGCCGGTTGCACATAAGAAGATTGGAAGAAGGCTGGTAGTGATAAAAAAGAGCCGGTTTCATCCAAAGTATGTTCTGAAAAAGATAATCTCAAGATTCACTGATTCATAGAATCTAAATTAACGAGACCATATCCGCAGCTCATTGAATTGTCGATTTGTCCTGCTCGCCGGATGCATAGCTCCTTATGTCATCCCATTTACGTATCAGGCCGTTCATTATGGAATCGGCCTCATCGAGCTCACCCCGCTTTATCATCGAGATCGCATCCCATAATTCTCCGACCGACCGCTCGTTCTCGAGCGTATAGGGATTTATAACGGAGCAAAGGTCCCCGTAATTCAGAACGATATAACCGCTTGGATCAAACCCCGAAAGCCACGACCTCAGATGATCCGCGCTGTCCGAGATAGTTATAATCGCGTGAGCGGAATTCAAATTCTGAAACTCCTTTTTACTCTCCGCATCCGATATTACATTTCGTGCACTTTCGATACGCTCAAGCGCTTCCATGATTCTCGTGTCGTAATGAAGAGCATTAAATCCCCAGTGTGTGTAGAGAGTTTGCTTATCTTTTTCATCGAACATAATAAACCACTCGAGAGGAATAAAGTTCTCGCTGAAAAACAAGTTAGCCTTGGATTTGAGAGGGGCGATATAGTACCTGCCCTCTTCGTCTTTTGTGAAGAAACAGTGCTCTAGCTCCTCTTTATTTACGCCTATATGGGAGGCAAGGGCTTTTTCGAACGACTCGTATTCGTTACCGAACCATACACCGAACGGTGAAGTGGGACCGCCCCAATACTGCTCGTAAAATTCAATATATTCCTTCCAGTAATAGCTTTTATCGGTTAGGTCGGTAAGGGGCTCGTAAACTACAAGCGTACTTCTAGGCATATCAAAGTAATAAACTAAATCTCATTTAAAATCAATCCACTGTTCTAACCGGATTAGTAGATACATATATTTTTATTATTGTTAACGAAGTCAGCAATGGAGATATGAATAAAATCAGCTTGTTAAGACGGATAAATAACATGATTTTTAATAAGAATCAGGTTTAAAACTGATTGACAAAAGCTTCAGAACCTGCGTAATATCTTTTTATGCCCGATATTTCGCTCGAAGATATAATAAAAGAAGCAAAAAAAAGAAAAATTGACCTGGGTGATGATCCCGAAAAAACTATAAAGGCCTGTTCGAGACTCGGATTAATTCCAAAACCTAAGAGAAAGAGGGTTACGACCGAGGGGAAGGCTAAAACCAGGCTATTATTTCCCGAAAAAACCGTAGAAAAATTAGCGCATATAAAGGCGCTTAAATCCGAAGGTCTAAGCCTGGAGGAAATAAGGGATAGTTTCGCCCTCGAATATGTGCAGGGAGCATTGAAAGATCTATTGAACAACGCTGACGACGATAAGGTAAAGGAGCTCGCCAACCTCATAAGCAGGGAAAAAGAGCTTGAATCGATCGTGGAGGCGCCTCTAGTTTATCTCATAGAAGGTATGTCTCCGGAAGAGGCCAAAAAGTTACTTACTCTATTCTGCGGAGTAGGTTTCTACGCCCTTCTTGAAGCGCAGAAGGCGCTTGAGGAACTCAAATTCAACGATGCAAGGAAATCCCTTTTTAAAGCTATTTTCTATAATTCAATCGCAGTGCTTCGGCTGGCGCGAACAACCGGAGACACCAACCTCGAAGCCACAGCTTTTGAGCTGTACGAGAAGACCGTAATAGAGCCGATAGGAAAAGCAAGCGAACGCGTCAGGAAAGAGTTCATAAACTCCTTCGAGAAGTATTTAAAAGACAAGGGGTTAACCAATTAATCATAGTCAAGCGGGGGTGAGCTCCCGTCATCTATCCGACAACCAGCCTTTTGGACAGGTGATCGGCAATGCTGTCGACAGTCTCAAAGAAATCGGGAGTAATCTCACTCTCGTCGAGCTTTACGCGGAACTCCTCCTCGAGGGCCACTAGAAATTCCAGCCTGGATACGGAATCTGCTCCCACTCCATATTCAATAAGAGGAGCGTCATTTTCCAATTCATCGGCTTCCATATCCTTGAGCAGATTCTCAGTAAGTACCTTTTTGATTCTGAGTTTAATATCCGCACTCATGTTTGTTCCGTTTCAATAGTTTATTTAAGCCGCTCTCTTAAGACCTTTCCGGTAGGGCTCCTCGGAAGCTCACTCCTGAATTCGAATATATGCGGAATTTTATAATCAGCAATCTTCCCCCGGCAGAAATCCGTGATTTCTTTTACATCTACCGGCCCTGAGGGGACGATCACCGCTTTTATACGCTCGTTCCCGCTTTCGTCTTGCACGCATAATACGGCAGCTTCTCCGACATCGCTATGCCGAAGCAGCAGGTTTTCGACCTCCGTGGGATCGACCTTATAGCCGCCGACATTGATCAATAACTTTTTGCGCCCGACAATATAAAGATATCCGTCTTCATCTATCCTTCCCAAGTCTCCCGTGAAGTAATAACCGTTCCTGAACACCTTTGCAGTTTCCTCGGGAAGTCCGTGGTATCCGGTAGTCATTGACGGGCTCCTGACCGCTATCTCACCGACTTCCCCTATGGTAACTTCATTACCGCTCTCATTTAGAACCTTCACAACTACGTTACTTACAGCCCTGCCTACGGAATCGAATCTCTTTTCTATGTCTTCGCCGAGGTTGATCGAGATAACCCCGGTCTCTGTCGAGCCGTATAACTGCCTCGGACAGATCGAGAATTTCTCCCGAAACCTGTGAAAAGTTTCCTCCTTAAGAGGAGCGCCCGCTGAAATGACCAGTTTGAGCAACGATAGATCCTTTGGCTCGGGCAGAAAAGTTTTTGCCAGCACGTCGATCATGACAGGGACCGCCGGGAACACCGTTATCGCCTCTTTCTCAAGTACATCCAGCACCTTGTTCCGGTTGAATTCACCCGTGACAACTATCCCTGCCCCTATCTTAACTGCGCTTATAAAGTTGCCGAATCCGTATGTGTGGGATATGGGAATCGTGAATAGTATCCTGTCCTTCTCAGTCCAGCCCACCGTACTTGTATGGTTGTCCGCCAGAGCGGTAAGGTTTAAGTGTGTCCTCATTACTCTCTTCGGTTTTCCTGTAGAACCCGTCGAATACAGATATATGGCCTCGTCATTTGCCTTCACATCCGCTGAAACCGGAGCGCCGGCTTCATATCGTGAGTTGTCCCATTCGGCACCTCGACCTCTCACAACGGCAATCAAAGCATGGGCGTGAGACAATGATTTTTCGGCAATTTGCTTCAGGTTCTCTTCGGTAATTATGATTTTGGGAGCGGAATCCCGGATATAGAATTCCACCTCTTCTTCTTTGTACGCACTGTTAATTGGGACGGAAACCGCGCCAGCCAGAGCCGCAGCGAAGAAAGATACGACGAACTCGATGGAATTGGGAAGAAAAATCGCGACCCGGTCACCCTTTACGACACCCTTTGAGATGAGAAAAGAGCATAGGCTCTCGGCCATCTGCCCGATTTCCCCGTATGTGAATCTCCTGCTATCCTCCACAACCGCGGTATGGTCGGCGAATTCTCTTACAGAAGAAAGAAACATGTCCGCTACTGTATTCATTTTGCTAACCGCTACGGATATAACCCGGGACGGGCCAGGGAAAGGGTTTCGGGAAATCCGCACATTATGTTCATATTCTGGACTGCCTGTCCCGATGCACCTTTCACCAGGTTATCCAGAGCTGTGATAACCGTTAATGTATCACCTTGAAACCCGACTCCGATGCCGCAGTAGTTTGTATGTCTAACGTCCTTCAGCCCGGGATACTCCCCGATACTATGGACCCTGACAAAAGGCTCGTTGTTGTAAAATTCACTATAAAGCGCGTGTATTTCCTCAGGAGCGGCTTTATTGTCCATCTCGCAGTAAACGGTCGTAAGTATCCCGCGGTTAATTGGTACAGTGTGCGGAATAAACGTTATGTTTACTTTATCGCCTGAAAATATACGAATTGTCTCCTCCATCTCCGGCTTCTGATTGGCCGCGGCGCTCATGTTGAGGACGATGTTCTCGTTCATCTCGGAGAAATGGTGAGACAGCGTCGGGGCGCGCCCTCCCCCAGATACGCCCGATTTCGCATCGGCTATGATTGAACTCGCCTTGAATCGATTTCCTTTAACAATCGGCAGCACGCCAAGTATAACACCGGTGGAGTAACATCCCGGATTCGCTACGAGCCGGGCGCTTGTTATCCTCTCCCTGTTCATTTCGGGAAGCCCGTAAACGGCATCCTTCAAATATCCCCCGTGTTTGTGCGCGGTCTTGAATAAATCCTGATACAAGTCCTTGCTGCTAAACCTGAAGTCGGCGCTGAAATCAATCACACGCGCGCCCGAGTCGAGGACCCTGGCTACGAAGTGCATCGAGGTGCCGTGCGGAAGGCAGGAGAAAACGACATCGGCTTTCTCCAATTCTTTAAGCCGTGCTACGCTCGTGCATACTATATCGCAAAAATTCCGGAGCTGAGGAAACACGTCGGATATCTTTTTGCCGGCAAATTTTTCAGATGTAAGCCATATAATGCTCACCTCGGCATGAGTTACCAATATCTTGAGCAGCTCCGCGCCCGTATATCCCGTAGCTCCTAGGATTCCAACTTTAAGCTTCATGATCGGTTCCTGTAACACCCTGCAAACGCACAACTTTCATATGAATCATCGGGCATATGAGCATAAATTAATATTCATATGCAACACTTGACCGTGCCATGAATAAAAGATATTGTAATGCTCGACGAAGATGCGGACAACACTCGAAATTGTAGCGACATCTCTTTTTTCGCTTGTCTTATCCGTCAATTTATTATTGTACTCTTCTCAGCGGTATTACCCGCCAAGTCCGGAGTCGCTCTCCTACTCTATTCTAAATTGTACTTCGCATCAGAATCAAGCGTCGGTATCCGAGATAATTCGCCTTATCACCGGATCATCCGACAAAGAGAACGGCTCGGAAAAACACTGCTTCTGCTACAGCTGCTGCAATCCGAGAAATCCCTTAGCTATTCCGGCCGTTATTTCACCCAAACCAGAGACACAACTCATTACATTTCTCAGGACGAATAAAGAGTTTCTTCACGCCAGTGGGTCATTCAAAAACCTCCCAATCCGCTCCCCTCCTGAAGCATAGTTCCATTCCGAGCATTCAATAAGCGCTCGCATAAGAGGCTTTCGAGTAAATTCGCACGTCTCTTATCCCGCTTGTTGGGCTCTATATCTCGTGCACCTGATATGTGGATTCATCTGCCGTCACAGGTTGTCTGCACGTACCATACGTGGGGGCAAACCGCATAATACTGATTGCGTGAGACGCATCAATACAAATATCAGGAGGATATTCATGAAATATTTCAGTGATAACATTTCAAGAGCTTTATCAGGCTTTAAAAACGCTATGGTTTTATTTTTGCTCGTTTTCGGCATTACGGACGGTGTTTATGCCCAGCAGTGGTCGGGAGCCAGACCCGACGGGCACGCTCCGATAGGGGTTATGGGAGACCACACGCACCACGCAGGAGAATTCATGCTTACGTACAGGTACATGTTTATGAAGATGGACGGTATGAGAATCGGAACAAACGGGGTCAGCAGTCAGCGTGTGCTTGAGGACTTTATGGTTACCCCGACGGACATGGATATGCAAATGCACATGTTCAGCGGTATGTGGGCACCTACGGACTTCTTTACGCTCATGACGATGATCCCGTACGTCAAGAAATCCATGAACCACCTGACCAGGTCGGGAGTGCGGTTCAATACCGAATCGGAAGGGTTGGGCGACATCAAAATAACCGGACTGTTCAAAGTGTATGAGGGCCACGACCAGAGAGTCATACTGAACGCCGGGCTGAGTCTGCCTACAGGCTCGATCAATAAAAAGGCCGACACGCCCGCGGGGCCGAATCAGCAGCTCCCCTATCCGATGCAGCTTGGCTCAGGCACAGTAGATTTGCTGCCGGGGATCACGTATGTAGGACAGCAGAGGCTCTTTTCCTGGGGCGCGCAGGTGAGCGGAACCGTTAGGCTCGGGACAAATGACAGGGACTACACGCTTGGCGACAGATTGGACGCGACCGCATGGGGCGCATGGGACTGGTTCAACTGGGTAAGCACGTCCGCAAGGTTTGACTGGCAGTCCTGGGGAAACATAAACGGCGCCGACCCGGCATTGAATCCGAACATGGTCCCCACGGCAGATCCGAACCTTCAGGGAGGCGACAGACTGGATCTTCTCTTCGGCATGAATTTCTACGTCCCCGAGGGACCTATACTCATAAAGGGACAGCGGCTTGCCGTCGAGTTCGGTTTTCCGATATATCAGGATCTGGACGGCCCTCAGCTTGAAACCGACTGGGTACTGTGGCTCGGATGGCAGTACGCATGGTCGTTTAAAGGGAAAGGCGGAAGCCACGGAGGACACCATCATTAATACCTGACCAAGAAGGGTCACAACGGCTGATTTATTTATAAGAGGGCTCACAAAGTCTATGTAAAAATAAAACTTTTTCGGTTAATATAGACTTTGTGAGCTTTACATTTGGTAGTATTTGATTGCTTTATACCGTAATCATCGCCAACTCTATGGAGGATAGGATCATGGGTAAATTTCTCAATAAAAGTTCGTTCCTTTTAATATTGCTGCTGGCCGTTGCATGGGCTTCTTCAGGGCTCTCAGGATGTGATAACAGCGGAGGAGGAGACAACAGGACTAGGATTAACGGACTCGTGGAAGAGGTAATAGACGGACCGGTTTCCGATATCAGGGTCAGTATCTACGAGAACAATAACAGGCGAGCATCGACCAGAACGAACCAGTCCGGAGAGTTCAACCTGAGATTCAAGCCTAATTTCAACACAGTGCGCATCGAATTCGAGGGAGACGATTATACACTCTCCAGAATGATAAGCGTAACTCCGGACAGCGACGTGGATCTCGATGTGATAATCCAGATATCACCCGCCCAAATCACATTCACGAACTGGACCGTATTTCAGGACCCGTTGCGCGCCAACAGCTTTGACGACATTCAATTCAATTCCACCGAAGCGGACTTCAACGTAGACGGTAGAAACAACGATTGTATCAGTGTGAAAGGAGACAGCAGGATAGAAATTACAGCCCGGAGCATATCGCTGATTAATTGCAAGAATGGTATAAACGCCGAAAGCTTCGGCCTCGTAATACTAGAAGCCGATGAAGACATCAGCCTTAATGCAAACAGAGAAGGCATAAGAACTAGGGACAATACGATCGTCAGACTGGCGATGACCGGCAGCCCCGTAGATAACAACATCTTCATCACTTCACTAAGAGAAAACGGCATCAGGGCATCGGGCTCATCGGAAGTAATAATCGATCCCCAGAATAACTGCACAATTACCGGTGATAAGAACGCGGTAAATCAGAGCGGGACCTCTTCTGTGGACACAGACGGCTGCACGCTGGTAGACGGATAAGTCTATATAAAAGCGCGTATTACATATAAGAAGGGAATTTCCGGTTGAGGCAGTCAGTGGGCTTCTGCCCAGTTTTTCCCGGTTCCTATGTCCACCTTGATAGGGACGATTAATTCCCAGGCTCCTTCCATTTCTTCCCTGACCATTTCGGTGAGCCTGTCGACCTCGTCTTCGCGGGCTTCGAACAAGAGCTCGTCGTGGACCTGAAGTATCATGCGCGACTTGAGCCCCTGACGGAGATTTTGATCTATTCTTATCATCGCTATATTGATAATATCCGCGGCCGAGCCCTGTATTGGGGTGTTCATGGCAGCCCGCTCGCCGAACCCCCGCCTGTTCCTGTCGCTCGAGGTGAGCTCGGGTATGGGACGCCGCCTGCCGAGTATGGTCTCAGCGTAACCTTTGCTCTGCGCGTCGTTTATGGACTTCTCGATATACTCCTTTACCATTCCGTATCTTTTGAAGTACTCATCGATGTAGCTCTTCGCAATGGAAACGGACGTTCCCAGCTGCTTGGCAAGGCCGAACGCGCTTATTCCGTAAATTATGCCGAAGTTTATATTCTTCGAAAGCCTTCTCATCTCGGGCGTGACCATATCCTCCGTGACGCCGAAAATCTCGGCCGCGGTCCTGTTATGAATGTCGCTGCCCGTCTTAAACGCTTCGACAAGACTCTCGTCGCCCGAGAAATGCGCGAGCAGCCTGAGCTCGATCTGGGAGTAGTCTGCGGAGAGCAGTGTAAAGCCTTCTTCCGGTACGAACGCTTCCCTTATCCTTCTTCCCTGAGCGGTTTTTATCGGAATGTTTTGCAGGTTGGGGTCACTTGAGCTCAGTCTTCCCGTTGAAGAACCGACGGGATTAAAAGATGTATGGATCCTTCCGGTTTCCGGATTGATTAGCTTGGGAAGAGCGTCCAGGTATGTGGATTTGAGCTTCGATAGCGTCCTGTGCTCGAGAACCTTCTCCGGTACAGCGTGAAACTTGCTCAGGTCAGTCAGAACCTCGACGTCCGTCGAAGGCTCACCGGTCTTCGTGAGCTTCTTTTGCGGGAGATCGAGGGTAGTGAAGAGGACTTCTCTTAACTGTATGGGCGAGTTAAGGTTAAACTCGTACCCGACCTCGGCGTAAATTACCTTTTCTATTTCCCTGAGCCCGAACTCAAACTCGACTGAAAGCTCGCTGAGCTTCGAATCATCGATTTTGACTCCGTTCATCTCGACGCGCGCCAGAACTTCGATAAACTTCAGCTCCGTTTCCCTGAATACATTAGCAAGGCCCGTTTTCTCCAGCTCCTCGGAGAGCTTGACCGCGAGAAGCATGGCCGCGTCGGCATCCTCACAGGAATAATCCTTCGCGGTAGCGAGCTCCACTTCTTCGAAGCTTATCTTGGACTTCCCCGTGCCGGTCACATCCTTATAGGAAATCATCTGATGACCGAGATATACCCTGGATAGCTCGTCGAGGCTGTAGCTCATCCTGGAGGAATCTATCATGTGAGCGGCTATCATTGTATCGAAAGAAATACCCGTGATGCCAATGCCGTACCGCTTAAGAACGACAAGCTCGTATTTAAGGTTCTGCCCGATCTTATTTATTTTTTTATCCTCAATGACAGGCTTGAGCTTGCCGAGAACATAATCGATTTCGAGCTGCTTCTTTGAAGCGTCGGCAAGAGCTCTGTGCGCGACCGGCACGTAATAAGCCTCGTGCGGCGCCGGGCAGAGAGCGATGCCCACTATATCGGCAAGCATCGGATCGGTTGATGTGGTCTCCAGGTCTATAGAAAGTTCTCCGGTCTCATTTATCCGCCCGATTACATCATCCAGCTCTTTTTCAGTCAGGACGAGGGAATAATTATCGTTGGGAACGGACGTGTCGTTAGTCTGTTTCGTTTCGGGAGTCGTTGTATCTCCGAGCTCCCGAAGCAAATTCTTGAATTCAAGCTCTTCGAATATCCCTCTCAGCTTCTGCGCGTCAAATCCCCGGTACTCGAAGTCTTCTAGATCTTCCTCCATGTCGACATCAGTCTTGATAGTGACGAGCTTCTTACTGATGAGCGCGTCGTCCTTTTTTTCCACGATGAGCTTCTTCTGTCTTTTAGTAATCTCATCCAGATGCTCGAGAAGAGATTCGAGTGATCCGAACTTCTTTATAAGAGTCACGGCCGTCTTCTCGCCAATTCCTTTTACGCCCGGAATATTATCCACCGAATCTCCGGCCAAGGCGAACACATCGATCATCTTCTCGGGAGGCACCCCGTACTTTTCCACTACATCCGCGGTCCCCGTGTCTTTATTTTTCATCGTATCGAGCAGGGTCACCTTTTCCGAGACGAGCTGACAGAAATCCTTGTCGCCGGTAACGATCACGACATGCATGCTTTTTTTCTCGTACTCCTTCGCAATAGTGCCGATGATGTCGTCAGCCTCATAACCCTCCAACCGGAACTGCGGGATATTAAAAGCGTCGACGACGTCGAAAATCTTTGAAAACTGAGGTACCAGATCCTCAGGCGGCGCCCCCCTGTTCGCTTTATAAAGAGGGTACATCTCGTTCCTGAATGTATCGCCCTTGGC
>Ga0055451_10001054_pt1 | contig 11202 bp, 9 predicted proteins | sample China_Galinas_PW_3_FD_57745 | JGI IMG/M metagenome (GOLD analysis project Ga0055451, IMG submission 57745) | Wetland microbial communities from San Francisco Bay, California, USA, that impact long-term carbon sequestration - China_Galinas_PWB_D2 | ecosystem: Environmental > Aquatic > Marine >... | reverse complement strand
AAGCCCACTAACAACCAGCCGGTCCGCAGCGAAAGATAAAGGCCTATAGCCGCGGCCGCGCTCAGGGTTCCCCAGGCTGCAGCTCTGACACTTTCTTCGGTGGTTCGCCCCTGTTGGAGGTTCCCGCTGCCCCCGGAGAAGGGGGTGCGCCGTGTTAATTCATCAATCCCGGTGTTGAAATCGGACAGCTCGTTAAACAGGTTTACCGAAGCGTGGGCAAGAACGGCACCAGCCAGACAGAGGAGGAAAGGAACCGGGAAAAAACGTCCTTCGCCGTGCGCCAACCCGCCGCCTATGAGGACCAGGAAAACGGCCAGCAGCAGGAACGGAGCTCTAATCTGGCTTGCCCAGATCTTGACTTTGTTGTTAATAATACTTCCTCCCAGATAATTCCGGCCCCGGTTCAGTGCCGTGACCATATGGTCATGCCTTTATAGGGGTAGTTTCCGCTGCTGTCAACCGGCAATAATGGAAGCCAAGCCCCTCGGGAACAGGGCTCAAATCGGTACGTACCAGACCATGAAAGACGGTTTGGGAAAAGGGATCGTTTCGCATGCTGTCTGGATTTCGTGATTCGATCCTGCCATCCGTTCAGAACCGTGTCTTAAGGCCTGCCGAATTCGATTCCGTTTATGCCGGAAAGTCCAAACGAAGGTCCGGGTTTAGTAAAAATCCTGGTTCATCTTGGTAAGGAGGATAGTGATCCACTGGGACATGAATACCGTTACCAGGAGAAGATTCCCTTCCGAGCGTTTCAAATGAAGAAGGGACCGGGCACCTATAACGCAGACGAAAGGCACCAAAAACAGCCATAACCTGGCCGTTTCTCCCTTGGTCTGGCCGAAGATGTTGAGCGCAGTTACGACCAGGATCAGTCCCAGTGCCAGCATTGCAGCAGGATCTGCTTTTTTCACGTTAAAGGTCTTGAACATCCTGTAAACCCCGTAACAGGCTAACAGGGTCAGGGGCACACCGATCCAAACGGCGAACTCTACAAGGTTCATGGCACCCGAGTGAACCACATGAAAAAAGTCAAAAGCCCATTCTTTCCACTCAACGTGGTTTTCCATAGCACCCCTGAAACGGGCCACGATATGATAATTGAAGGCGATCCAGAAGAGAATCTCGCAGCCGATAAAACCTATGAGGGAGAAAGCGGCCTCAATAGAAACGGTTCGTGCCCTGCTGGCCAGGCTTTTCTCATGATCTATGCCGAGGGAGACTATAAGGAGAAGCGGCAGGATGAAAAGAAGGCTGAAGGTCGTGAAGATAATCAGATAAAACCAGATACCGGATGCAACACCGAGGACAGCGCTTCCCTTTTCCACAGCCCGGGCGAATAGATACAGGGCGCACATGGCAAACAAGGGAAAAAAGGTCTGATCGGTGTGCAGGGGCATAAGGGTAACAGATGGCACCAGGACATAGAGAGCACAGGAGATGATCGCCGTATCTTCATCCAGGAATCTGGTGGCAAACAGGTACAGGGGAATCAGGACCAAATAGGATATTACGGGCCAGAGATAGCTGGCCAGGGTGCGCAGGTTCCAAAGTCTTTGTTCCTGAGATGCACCTGGATCGGCAAGGTTGGCAAGGCGCTCCGTCGCCAGGTACAGAAGCATGGTGCCCGGAGGTTTGCTCCTGCCCCAGGTATCCTGTCCGTCCCTTTCCAGCTTATCAAGGGTTTTTTCATAGTTCTTTATGGTGCTGGAAAAACCGTCCACTTTTACAGCATAACGCGCAAAGGCAGAGTGCCCCGAGGTCTCCATGCGGTATCGGATTCCCTCGATTCCCCTGCCTTCCATGAAACCGAACCCCATTTGCAGGCTGACCCCGAGAATCATCAGTACCAGGACAGCCGATGCCTTCCGCACGCCGGCCCCGAAGACCCACCGGAGGCAGAAAAAAGTGAAAACGGCCAGAAGGGGCGCCATCCATAGTGCTTTCAGGGGCGTTTCGGTGAACTTCCAGAACCACCAAACGATCCAGGTAAATACCGGTAAGTGAAAATAAAGAATGGTCCAGTGAATGATAGACAGGACAGCGACTGCAAGGGAAAAGAGGCCCACCTTGCCGGCGGTACCCCTTTTGCCCCCGGCGTTGAAGCCTTCACTTTGAGCAGAATAAACTGGTCGCCCCAAAAACCACCTCGGTCCCGAAACGGTATTGACCGTCTGCCCCCGCCGGGAGAGTTAATCCGATCGTTTTATGTTCTACTGCAAGTGATCTCTTTCAGTTTCCTGAATTGTTCAGCTGATTTCAAGTTCTATTATCCTGAGTCAATTTAATTTGAGGCGCAATATGCCTTCCCGATGTTCGTGGGGTTTATGCAGATACACCATAATAGGAGGTGGTGCAATATGGGCAAGGACATTCACAGATTTAAGGGCGGCACCTATTGGCATTCCGTATTAAAGGGTCAAACCGGCGCATCAATCAACGTCTCACCTTCGGTGATGCTACAAAGAGCTTCATGATACCCGGTCAGTTTTTTCAGCGATCTTTCCAGGGCTGTCAGTTCCCCCTCGATTTCCTCTGAGTGATCTCGGCGTTTGGTAATAGCCATTTTGACCGCACCGTGGGTCGCCTCGATCGTTTCGGCCAGCCTGTCCTCAAGGGCCGACGTGAAACGCCGGAAAGCTCTATCAAGGTTCTGAAGTGTGGCCCATCGCAGGTTTTCCACATTGTGAACTACAAGGTCCTCCATTTGCTTCATGAGCCGGCGCTGCGTCACCGACCTTTTCATGGGTCCTGGAAGAAGGAAGTCAAAAGCACCCAGGGGAATAGGGTTGAAGGAAGTATTCCATTTGTGAGCCACCCAGTACGGCTGGCTAACCTCCTCGAAGATCTCACTGCTCTCCGGGGCCTGGTAGGGAACCTCGAAAAGCTCAGCTGCGGAGGTTCTGACGGCATCGATAAGCTCATCCGCCCTGACCTGATGGGGACGCAGGATCTCGGTAACATGGCTGTCGAACTCCCGGGAGAAGACCCCAAGCTCGTGCTCGAAAAAACCAGGTATAGCCTCGGCCAGTTTTTGATGGGCCCGTTTTTCCATCGAGTTCCTGTCTGCCGATCCCGCAAGTGAACCCGTTATGACATCCCCCAGATAATCCCTGGCTTTCTGGCGAAGGCTTGCGGCCTGTGCTTCGAGCAGCTGCATGGAGCGTTTTCTGTCCCCGACAAGAAGATCTCCGGCCGTCTCCCTCTGAGATCTTGCTTCCGAGATCTTCTTCTCTAACACTTCCATCCTTTCCTCGAGATTTTGAAGCGGCATTTTCAGGGACCGGACCCTGAGTTCTTCCTGCAACCGGACACCTGCCAAAATATCCGCCGCTTTCATAGCCAGAGCCTTTTTCAGTACTATGGTTTTCTCGTGCATAAGGAACTCCACAAGATGTTTCTCCACATCCATCAGGCCTGACGCCAGGAGAGCATTTTCGTCCTTTCGCAAGCGGGCTGCCAGTCCGTTCCTGGCCGAGAGGGAGAAGACAGAAACATCCTCGTCCAGGCCCACCTTCTGGACGAGGACGTTTCTGAAGAAGTCGATCGCTCTGGTTCTGTCCGTATCCTCCAGGTAGTCCACCTTGTTGAACAGAAAAAACAGACGAGAGATCTTACTGCGCACCTCATTGAGAAACCCAAGTTCCACCTCCGTCACCGGCGGATCCGCCGAAACGAGAAACAATGCGGCATCGCATTGAGGCAGAAAGTTTAGTGTAGTTTCGGTGTTGTGCTGGTAGGTAGATCCGATTCCCGGTGTATCGATTAGAACAAGGCCCTTTTGCAGAATTGGGGCGGGGCAGGAAACATCTGCCTGAAGCACTCCCAGCCTGTTTTCCGGATTAGCCTCCTCCGTTACGAACCTTTCAAGGGTTTCGGTCATTTTCCCGGGATCGGCAGCCTTGATAATTTCATCGGGACGTTCGTCGGAAAAAACGATGCGGACCTCGAAATCCTCCCCCCATCGAAGGAAGGTCGGGATCGCTGTAAGCGGGACAACGGATGTCGGCACCAGCTCCCATCCGAGCAAAGCGTTCAAAAAGGTACTTTTCCCCCGTTTGAACTGACCAAGGATAGCCAGGTGGAAGCTCTCCGCTTCAAGCCGTTCCTCTATCCTCGCAAGCGCCCTGCCCGAGCCTTCCATTCCGCTGCCCAGGGTTTGGACATGCCGGGCCGCCTGTTCCAGCAACCAGCCCAGCTCTTGAAAACGGTCCTTTTCCCTGCACCTGTCTTCCAGAATATTCTCTCCTCATACCCTTTGATATTGGAGGTTTTCGCTTCGCTCGACTCTCCAAGGAAGCCATGAGCGGCAGGTCCTCAGAAAAACTCCTGCCCGGTCTGGCTGCCGAGCAGGAGTCATCATCCCTTGGGGGCGGTTTACGGTGAACCCCATCACCGAAACAGTTTTCACTTACTCTATCCGGTCGAGGGGATGCGAGTCAAGACCGCATCACACCTGAAACCTCTGAAAAGGAGCCACTTTGATGAGGATAATCGGGGAAGGTGTAATGAAAAAACCGTTGGGCAGGCCATCCGATTGACCCGGTTTATCGGACAACCGTAGACGGACTGCTACTGGAAATAGTCCGGAAAAAATCTAACAATAACAATATTTTAGATATAAATGACATGCCCAAAATGGTCGCACCTGTTACAATTTTGTAATTAAAAAATCCTTCCCGTTTAATTTTTGTTATATTTATCCTTTATTTACAGTTAGTTACGTTTCCACCCCCGCGGTGCACAGCCGGTCCGCCATTTGCATAATGAGGGAGGTGTGTTTTTCGATTACAATTAGTAATTAATAGAATTTTGGGAGGTTAAAAATTACTGACCAAAACAGGAAAACGATCCTCCTAGTAGATGATAATGAATTTTTCCTAAAACAGCAGGTATCTTTCCTGGATGCGGGGAAATACAATATCCTGACCGCAAATTCCGGCAGCAGTGCCCTTGAAATAATCAATTCCTCGATCCCGGACCTGATCCTCCTCGACCACATCATGCAGGATATGACCGGTCCAAAGCTGTGCCGCATAATCAAATCGAAAGAGGATACTGCCCACATTCCCGTCATTATCGTCAGTTCCGGCGAAAGGGAATCTTCGCGGGAAGAGACGTTAGAAGCCGGTTCAGAGGGGATTATCTTCAAACCGGTCAAAAGGAAACAAATCCTCAGCCTTGTGGAGGAATACCTCGGTTCGGGGTTCCGCAGGTGGGCCAGGGTCTCTGTCTCCCTTGCATGCGAAGTGATGGGCGAGGAGGCCTCCGGGAAGGCGATGATCCTGTCCCTGGGGGCCGGGGGGGTTTTCCTGACAGGAGGACCGTCTTTTCTGCGCGGCGACACATGCCGGCTTCGTTTCTCCCTTCCCGAATCCGCCAGAGAGATTTCCATCAGGGAAGCGATCGTGGTGTGGATGGGGCAACTGGAACCTGGGGGTCCGGTAGGAACCGGTATGAAGTTCATCACGATCTCCAGGGACGATCAAGTAAGCATAGATCAGTACGCAGCCAGTATCAGGCTGTGAAACTGCCTGGGCTCTGTATGTCCATTCGCCCAATCCCGGTAATCCTTTCAGCGGCACGCACCTGAAGACCGAAAGCCTGGCAAAGCTCTGGTTTCCAGTGACTGTCGTGTCCCAGTCCCTGCTACCGGCCCATCTGGTGGCTGTCTTTAGCCCCCCTGGCGGCTCTTCCCATACCGGTGTGTTTTTGGAGGGTAGTGCAAACATCCCGAATACCTTAATATGTTTACATGAAAGCCCGGGTTTCCATCCTCTCTATTTCTTCGCCCAATGAGTACCTTCCTGTTGTCAGGCATGCCCTTGACGACATCAGTGCCGTTGAGGCCCTGAAGGGGTTCTCCCGAGTCATCGTTAAGCCCAACATGGTTAACGGTTCACCGCCTCAGGTAACTACCGACGTACGGTGCGTGATGGCCGTCGTCCAGTATCTGAAAGAGCGCTTGGAGGCGGAGGTCGTTGTGGCGGAAGGCTCCGGAGAGGGGAATACCCTGGAAAACCTTCGCCTCAACGGTTACGAAGAAATCACCCGGAGCTTCGGCGTTCAGCTGGTTGACCTCGACTCCATGCCGGTGAAGAAATATTCCCATCCTGATGCAAGGGAGTATAAAGAAGTTTACCTTCCGGCCTACATGGATGGGGCAGGGCTCATTTCTGTCCCACCCGCCAAGGACCACTCTATTACCCGCGTAACCCTGGGGCTCAAGAACATGATCGGATGTCTCCCGGCATCCCATTACAGCGGGTACTGGTCGTACAAGAAATCACGCATCCACGCTGTGGACACGGAGCAGGCCATTGCCGACCTTATGCTGTATATCAAACCTCACGTCACCGTTATCGACGCCATTGTGGGGCTGGCTGGAGGCCACCTGTCGGGGCGGGTTCCCGATCCCCCCATCGGGATGATCATCGCCAGCACCGACGTGCTGGCAGCAGACAGGGAGGCGGCCAGACGGCTGGGGCACAACCCCGATTTGATCGCTTATTTAAAGCTGGCCGAACAGTTCAATCAGCCTTATAAAAGAAGTTGAGTCGGCGCACCCGGAAAAAGGAGTATTCTCCATTTGCTATTTTCTATTTTCTGATTTTCAAAGGAGGTCGTCATGCCGGTCATAGTTTTCGAAGGTGGAAAAATGGAGCAGGGTAAAAAAAAGGAGCTCATCAGCAGATTCACCGAAACTGCCGCTGAGATAACCGGGATCGCCGCTCAATCTTTCGTGGTCTACATCAAGGAAAACGAACCCGACAACGTAGGCGTAGGTGGAGAGGTCCTTGCGGAAGTTCTCGCCAGAAGGGGTTGAGAGGAGGCGTTAATACCCTTTATCCCTCCTGTCTCCAATGTCCGGGGGCAGACCCGCATCCTGAAAATCAGGGTGCCTGGTTCTGCCCCCTCCAAAATCCTTTCGACCTTTCAAGGGCGGTCCTTTTCACCCTTTCATCTGCAGGACCTCTACGAAAATAATGCGCAGCGCTATGGCCGACAGAAGTGTCCTGTAGAGGATCCTGAAGTTCTTTTCGCTGATCCTTTTTAGAAGAAGCCTCCCTGCTGCAACCCCAATCAGGACCATGATACCCAGGTATAAAAGAGTTTGTTTATAAACCAGGACATTTGCACCGATAACAATTCCAAAGAGTGGGATCTTCAAGAGATGGCCCACCGCCTGGCAGGCTGCTTTGGTTCCAACCAGCTCTTCCTTGGATATGTCCCTTCGAAGGAAAAACCGGGCAATAAGGGGACCGATAGAGCCGAAAAATATCCCTAAAAGACCGGCGAAAAATCCGACAGGGATGAAAGTTCTGTAACCTATTTCCTTCTCCCCGCCGTTTAAAGGCAAAGCCGCCATGATCAGAATGAATATTCCCATTCCCATTTTTATCAGGTGCTCATTGAGCATTTGAAAAACGCTGATGCCGATAAGAGCCCCGGGCAGGGTGCCCAGGACGAAAAATCCCACTATTTTCCATCTGACATGGCGGAAAAAAACGGTTACCCGGGCTCCGTTGCTCATGACAGCGACTGCTGCGTGAAGCGGAATAACAAATTCCGTCGGGATCAACGCGGCGATGACAGCCAGAAGCAGCGTACCGCCTGCCAGGCCTGTCATTGCGGACACGGCCGCCCCAAAAGCGGTTCCGGTCATCAGGATTAACAGGGTTGAAAGTGGGAGGTCCAGTTCTGATCCCTCAGTTTTTCATCCGTAGTGAATCAGGTCAGTGATCCTGAAATCCTACTCATTTTTGGAACGCTTGATCCTGCTGAAAAAATGACCCGCGAAGGACGAAATGATGAAAACCGCAGACAGCGCCAGAAGTGCTGCTCCAATGGGATCCTTGTAAAAGGTACTGTAATCACCGGCCGCCATGACCAGAGCCCGGCGGAAATTGGTTTCGACCATGAAGCCAAGGACGACACCGAGGACCATGGCCAGCATACTGAACCTCAGGTACCTCATAAGGTAGCCTATTACACCGAATATCAATAATAAGGCGGGGTCGAAAAGGCTCTGGTTCAGGGTGTAGGATCCGGAGAGGACTAGAGCAAAGATAACGGCCAGCACATACGGTTTTGGCCTGTTGACGAGCCAGACGCACTGACGGATTGTGAAGTATCCCAGGATAAGCATGGCCATGTTCGCTACTACCAGACCCGCGAAAAGGCCGTAGACTACATGGGGTGAACGTTCGAACAGCTGAGGCCCTGGCGCCAGACCATGGAGAAGCAACCCGCCCAGGAGGATAGCCGCGGAGTTTGAGCCCGGGATACCGAAGGCCAGCACGGGTATAAGGGTCGTCGCGGTCACGACATTGTTCGCGCACTCTGGCGCCGCCACACCTTCGGGGGATCCCTTTCCATATTCCTCTTTATGCTTCGACCATCTTCGTGATTCGTTGTAGGTAATAAAGGAGGCAACAGTTCCTCCGGCACCCGGGACGATCCCTTCAAAGGTTCCGACGATAATTCCGATGATCTGTGGAATAGCGAGCCGCCCAAAAAGCATTTTTGGGCCGGGGAGTCTGATACGCACGTTCGCTTCCCCCTTTGGCCATGGGGGCAGTCCCACCTGAATGAGCAGCTCGCTCATGGCGAAGAGCCCTATCATGACCACGATAGGGCTGATGCCCGTGATGAGCTCCGGCCGGTCAAAGGTGAATCGGTTGACCCCGGAAAGGGGGTCGGCCCCGATAGTAGCTACCATCATTCCCAGGATCCCGGGGATGAAACCCTTGATCAGCGTGGAATCGGACAGGCTTGCTATAACGCTGAGACCCAGAACACCGATCCCGAAATAAGCCGCGGGGCTGAAGAGCAGAGCCACGTCGGCCAGCCAGCCGCTTAAGAATATCAGAACCACGATCCCAACCACACCACCGACCCACCCGGTTACCAGGGATATCCCCAGGGCCTCACCACCTCGCCCCTGCAGCCGCATCTGATAGCCGTCTATCACCGTCACTGTGGCAGCATTGGTACCAGGTGTGCTGATGAGAATAGCGGGTATGGATCCCCCGTATTCGGCGCCCACGTAAACGGAGGCAAGCAGAATAATGGCCACCACTGAGTTCATGCCGTAGGTAAAGGGCAGGATGAGGGCCATGCTGATGGAGGGTGAAATACCCGGTAGAGCACCCCCTACGATACCCCAGGCGACCCCGAAAAAAGCCGCAAAGATTGCGGGTGTCGTGGTGAGCACGTGCCAGGCTATACCGAGGCCTTCCATCCGCCTTTACCTCCACCCCAGAAGCGCCGCCCACTGTCCTGACGGCATGGGGGTTTTAAGAGCGAAAACGAAGAACGCCCAGAATAGAATCCCGCCAAGAATTGCCGTCACAAAGAGCTTTACGGAAAAGGGTTCCCGTTGATAGCGAAGGGCCGCACCGATAAGCAAAGCGATTCCCAGCATGTATCCCACCCGGGTGACTATGATCAGGTAGCCTATCCCAAGGCCCAGCATCCCTGCGGCCTGGGCAAAATCCTGCCAGGTTTTCTTTGCTCTACCTTCCTCTTCCCCGGCCTCCTGAGCCACTTTCCGGATAATCGTCTGAATAATCAGTATTCCTGAAAAAATGATCAGCACCAGAGCCAGGAGTTTGGGGAAGCCTGACGCGCCGACCCTGTCGCTGACAAGGCTGCGGGGCAGGGCATCGGCCGCCCTGTAATAAACGACTCCCAGGACGATGAGAAGCAGTCCTGCCACGAGGTCTCTGTCCAGGAACCTTTTCAAACGGTTGTCCTTTCCGATCGGATCCCGAAGAAGAGCCCTTCGGGCCGCCCCTGTTGAGGCAGCCCGAAGGATGATCGAATGGCTACTTTATAAGGCCTATGCTTTTGAAATAGGCTTCGATAGCATCGGCCCGCTTTTCCACGTAGGGTTTGAACTCCTTCTGGGGCATGAAATTTGGAATGAGAAAGTCACCTTCATAGATCTTTTTGTATTCAGGCAATGCGAGAAGCTTCGGGATGGCATCCTCCCAGGCCTTGACAACGTTTTCCGGCAGGCCCTTGGGACCGACGATGCCTCGAAACTTTGTAAGTACTACGTCATATCCCTGTTCCCTGGCCGTCGGGGCACCGAGACCTTGGACCCTCTTATCGGTAAAGGTGGCCAGGATGCGGAGTTTGCCCGCCTGCAGCTGGGAGAGGATTTCCCCTGGTTCACCCATACCGAAATCCAGCCGTCCGCTGAGGACGTTGAGCATGAGGTCGCCGCCGCCCTCAAAGGAGACGAGGTTGACATTATCGACGCCCGCTATTCCCTTGAGCTTTTGAATAATTTCCGTGCCCAGCTCAGTGGGGGTTCCCGTTCCCCACTTGCCTTTTCCGGGGTTATTCTTGGCGTATTCAACGGCGTCCTTAAGGGACTTGAACTTGCTGTCGGCTGCCGTGTAGGCCACCATGGGATCCAGAAAAACGCAAACAACCGGTTCTAAGTCCTTCCAGGTATATTCGGGTTTACTCAGCAGGGAGGTGTTGATATAAGTTGGGGTTGAACCGTAAAAAGTGCTCCCGTCCGCCGGCGCTGAAGCCAGGGCCGCCATAGCCTTGGCACCGCTGCCGCCTCTTACGTTTTCAACGACAAAATCCACGCCCATGATCGGGCCGAGGTACCCGACAGCCTGTCTTAGAAACCTGTCTGTTCCGCCACCCGGGCTGGAATGGGTTATAAGCCTGACCGTTTTGACCGGATAGTCCGCAAAAACGGGCACGGACATGGTCAGCGCAAAAGCAATAACAACGAACACCATCAATAATCTCTTCTTTGACATGGCTTCCTCTCTCTTTCTGTCAATGGAGGTCCCTTGAAATCAAGTTCCCCTGGATCAAAACCGTTTAGCCCTTTTCACCTCCCTTAACCTAGTCTCCCCCCTTATCGATCACATCCGCCATCTGCTCACTTAAAAGGTCGACACATCGATCGAGGTTAAAGATGCCGCATGGGCACGGCTGAGCAAGAAGTTTGGCAGCTTCCCTGAGCTCCAGTTTGCCCGCCTTGACCTTTTCCATAACCTCCTCGACCAGGTGTGTCGCGACCAGCCCATGACCACACATGGTCGTAATCTCCAGAACCTGTTCATCAGGCAGAAGTTCCCTCTTTCCATGGACCCCAAGGGAAAGAAGCGCCGTGTGGGGTTTTAACCCGACTTCCTTCCCGATCCGCTTTATCTCTTCCATGAGCCC
>Ga0055451_10001053_pt1 | contig 11209 bp, 7 predicted proteins | sample China_Galinas_PW_3_FD_57745 | JGI IMG/M metagenome (GOLD analysis project Ga0055451, IMG submission 57745) | Wetland microbial communities from San Francisco Bay, California, USA, that impact long-term carbon sequestration - China_Galinas_PWB_D2 | ecosystem: Environmental > Aquatic > Marine >... | reverse complement strand
TGCCCTTGCCCTTGCCCTTGCCCTTGCCCTTGCCCTTGCCCTTGCCCTTGCCCGATTCCGTTTCGAACCCGCTTGGCCGTTTCGACCCGCTCAACCGTCTCGAACTCTTCCCGTTTCCTCCCGAACCCTCGTGGCACCCTCGGTCGCCAACGGCGCCTGCAGCCCGGTTTCCCTCGTCGGGCAGGGCACGGGCACGGGAGGCGTTTCTGCCATGTCACCTGCGGTGACTTGGCAGAAGCCTAGGGAACAAGCTCCGAAGTCGCCGCCACGAGCGTATCAAGCTCGAACGGCTTCTTGAGCAGCGCCGCTGCGCCGAGCTCACGGGCCTGGGCTTCCGTGTCGTTGTCGCCGAACGCCGTGATCAGGATCATGGGAGGAAACCCGTCGTTGTGCGGGAGGCGACTCAGGGCTTCGAGTCCTGTCAGCTTCGGCATGCGGATGTCCGAGACGATCAGGTCGTACAGACACAATCCGCCCGGCCCCAGGCTCTTCGCGAGCTTGTCCAAGAGCTCGAGTCCGTCGCGACACGACGCGACCTGGAAACCGGCCTGCATCAACGCCTGCGCGAGCAACCAGCGATTGGCCTCGTCGTCTTCCGCGAGCAGAACGTGCGGTGAAGCGACACGCAGCAGCGGACCGATCGGCCGCCTGCTGATGGCTTCGACCTCGGGCGGTCGCGGACTGATTCGATTGTCACGGGGCCTGGCGAACATCTGGTTCCTCCGCGGACACCTAGCAGCAAGCATCGCGCCATCGCGGCGGCCGCGCGCGAAATCGGTGCCCGAAACCCCGCGCTCGGCTCCGCGCGACGTGATCGCGGACACGATCTCGCGACACCGGATTCGGGGATCGTTGTGCGTCGGTTTTCCGGGTCGATAAAGTCGCTTTGCAGGAGTGCCCAGGCCTCTCAGCGTGCAGCCGAGCCGACACTCCGGTGGTCCCTTGGAATCGAGTCATGTGGATAGCAGGTAAGGTCGTATCGATTCTCGTGATCGGGATCATGGTCGTGCTCGGGTTCGACGGCTACTTCTCGATCCGGCGAGACATCGCGCTGTTCGACACCGGCATGAGACGCGACGCGCGTCTCCTCGGCGATGGAATGCGGCGCCTGCTCGCGGATGTCTGGGAGTCCCGCGGGCAGGATCGGGCGATGGAGGTCGTCGAGCTCGTCAATGCCGGCGAGCACCGGCTCGAGGTCCGCTGGGTCTGGCTCGATGGCGCGAGCGAGACGCGCTATCGGCCACACGTCCCCGCGAAGCGGCTGGCGTTCGTCAAGGACGGCGAGACGCTGTCCATCGAATGGGTCGACCCGAGTCACGAGAGGTTTCTCTGCACCTACGTGCCGGTCACGATCGGGCAGCGCCGGGGTGCGCTCGAGATGAGCGAGAGCTTCGATCGGCGGGAGAACCACGTGCGCAGGAGCTTGCTGAAGCTCGCGATCCTGTTCTTCGTGCTGCTGTTGTCGGGCACCGGGCTCGCGGTCGTGGTGGGGGTGTCGTTCGTCGGTCGTCCGCTCGCGATGCTCGTCGACAAGACCAGGGAGGTCGGTGAGGGCAACCTGTCTCCGCCCAAGCTGCAGCTGCCTGGCGAGTTCGGAAGAGTCGCCACGGCATTCGACGAGATGTGCACGAAGCTGTCGGCGGCTCGCGACGCGAGGGAGGCCGAGACCGCCGCGAAAGTGGCTGCGATCGAGCAGCTCCGGCATGCCGACCGGCTCGTGACCGTCGGTCAGCTGGCGTCAGGAGTCGCACATGAGCTCGGCACTCCATTGAACGTGGTCCTGGGACTCGCTGCCCAGCTATCATCGGGCGACTTCCCTTCCGCGCAGGTCAAGGAGAACGCACGGATCATCAAGACCCAGACCGAACGCATGACCTCGATCATCCACCAACTGCTCGACTTCTCCCGCCGGAGGACGCCGAACCGAGCCGTCGTTGCCCTCCCCGTCGTCGTCTCCGAGGCGCTCCGGGTCCTGTCCCCGGAGGCGCGACAACGAGGCGCGACTCTCTCTCTGAGCGAGGGGCCGGAGCTCGACGTCATGATCGACGCCGCCCAGATCCAGCAGGTCGTGTCCAACCTGGTGGTCAACGCGATCCAGGCGATGTCCGAAGGTGGCGACGTGCGCGTCAGTGTCGAGGAGGTGCCGGTGAGCCGTCCAGAGCGGCCGGGGGCTGCACCCGGAAACTACGCGTGCATCTCCGTCGAGGACGAGGGTGGCGGAATCGCCGCCGACGACCTGCCGCATATCTTCGACCCGTTCTTCACGACCAAGGAGGTCGGTGCCGGCACCGGACTCGGGCTGTCGATCTCGTACGGGATCGTGCAGGAGCATGGCGGATGGATTTCCGTCGAGACCACTCCTGGGGCCGGTAGCACGTTTCGCGTGTTCCTTCCAATGGAGCCGGATGCGTGAACCGAGTCCTCCTCGTCGATGACGACGCCGCGATGCGTGAGCTGCTCGAGGGCGTTCTGAGCTCGAAGGGCTTCGTTCCGTCCTCGGTCGCTTCGGCGGACGAGGCGCTCTCGGTGCTTCGCGACCGGAACTTCGAGGTCGTGCTGACGGATCTCAACCTGCCCGGCATGAACGGCCTCGACCTCTGCGAGCGTATCGCCGCCAACCGGCCCGATCTGCCTGTCGTCGTGATCACGGCGTTCGGCAGTCTCGAGACGGCGATCGCGGCGATCCGCGCCGGCGCCTACGACTTCGTCACCAAGCCGATCGAGATGGATCTGCTCGCCGTGTCGTTGGACCGCGCGGCCCGCTACGGCGAGCTGCAGGACCGGGTCAAGGTCCTGAGCGAGACGTTGCGGGACTCCACCCGGTTCGAGGAGCTCATCGGCGAAAGCGAGCCGATGAAGAAGCTGTACCGGTTGCTGACGAGGGTGGCCGACTCCGAGATGTCGGTTCTGATCACCGGTGCGAACGGGACGGGAAAGGAGCTCGTCGCGCGAGCCCTGCACAAACAGAGCCGCCGGCGCGATGGTCCGTTCGTCGCGGTCAACTGCGCAGCCGTCCCCGAGGCGCTGCTGGAGAGCGAGCTGTTCGGACACCTCCGCGGCGCGTTCACCGACGCCGGGGCGGCCCGCAAGGGGCTGTTTCTCGATGCGAGCGGCGGCACGCTGTTCCTCGACGAGATCGCCGAGCTTCCGCTCGAGCTGCAGCCCAAGCTGCTCCGTGCGCTCGAAGAGCGGTCGATTCGACCGCTCGGCGGTACGACCGAGGTCCCGTTCGACGTGCGGCTCGTCACCGCTACGAACCGTGACCTCGACGAAGCGATCGAGCAAGGCAGGTTTCGCGAGGACCTGTTCTTCCGCATCAACGTGATCGAGATCCCCGTGCCGCCGCTGTCGGCACGCGGCGCCGATGTTCTGCTGCTCGCCCAGCACTTCTTGCAGGGCGCAGCCGTGCGCGCGGGCAAGTCCGTTCGCGGCATTACTCGCCCGGCTGCCGAGAAGCTGACCAGCTACTCGTGGCCGGGCAACGTGCGCGAGCTGCGCAACGCGATCGAGCGCGCAGTCACGCTGACGAACCACGAGGAGATTCTGGTCGACGACCTGCCGGAGCGGATTCGCGCCTACCGCAAGACCGACCTGCTGATCGGGGCCGAGGATCCGTCGGAGCTGGCCCGGCTCGAGGACGTCGAGCGTCGATACATCCTCCACGTCCTGAAGTCGGTCGGCGGAAACCGGACCCAGGCCGCGCGCATCCTCGGGCTCGACCGCAAGACGCTCTATCGCCGTCTCAGACAATACGAACGCAGCGAGCGTGCCCGAACCGAACCGGACGACGACGAATCGTCGCAAGGGACGGATTGACCGACGCGCCGTGGCACGGGTGTCATCGCCGCATGATGGCCCGGGCCGCGCGCAGCCCGCAGGCCTGGCTCGCCTGGCCGGCCCGTCCGACGCTGCGACTCGCGCTGCGGACCGAGACCGGTCCCGACGAGATCCAGCTTCCGCCGCGCTGCACGCGCTGGGTGCCGAGCGCGGCGCGCAGCCCGGTGCCGGGCTCGGGCCAACGTTCGTAGCCGACGAACGCGTCGGCGCACCATTCAGCGACGTTTCCGCACACGTGGTGGAGACCGAACGGATTCGCCCGCAGCGTGTGCACGGGTGCGGTGCCCGGAAAGCCGTCGTCGAACCCATCGGCGATGTTGATCGCGCCGGTCAGCGTCTCGCTGCTCGCTCCGGTCCACCAGGGCGTTTCGGTTCCGGCACGGCACGCGTATTCCCACTGGACCTCGGTCGGCAACTCCAGCCCTGACTTGCGCAGCACGTCGCGGCACGTGTGCCAGTCGACGTTTTCGACCGGGTGGGCGAGCGTGTAGCGCACCCCCTCGACGGTTCGCCCGGCACGGAACCAGGCCGGGTCGTCGCCGGTCAGGCGAAGCCACTGCCCCTGGCTCATCTCGTGCTTGGCGAGGAAGAACGCGTCGAGCGCGACCGTGTGCACGGGTTTCTCGACCCGCGTCGCCCCGGCATCGTCCGTTCGCGCCCCGATCCGCGCCGCGCCCGCGGGGACCAGCACGAACACGATCGCGGTCTCGCCGTCGCAGCCGAGCTTCCCGCTCGCGTCGCGCCGCGGGACACGCCCCGAACGCGGCTGCGCAAACTCGAACAGCCCGGTGTCGGGATCGGCGCCGACCGGAATCAAGCCGAGCTGCGGGAAGAGCTCGAGCCCGCCGTAGTGCGGGTTGTGCCGGACCGCTTCGATCGTCCGGTTCCACAGCGCGCGCGGCTCGTCGAGCGTCAGGCGTTCGACGCGCTCGGCCCACGTGATCCATTCGTGAACGCGTGGCACGTCGCGCGCGAAGAACTCGCGCAACCCGGCCGCGAGCTCGTCGAGAGTCTCGCGCAAGAACCCCTCGTCAGCCTTGGTCGCATCGGGCGACACGCGTAGCTCCGCGAGCGGCGCTTCGAACTGCTGTCTCCAGGCACGCATCGCCGGAAGCTGCTCGGGCCAGACAGGGTAGAGCTCGCGCATCGCCGCCCGCGCCTGCTCGAGCCTTACGAAGCCCGCGAGCACGTCGAACCGGCGCAGCTCCGCAAGCGCGTCTCGTTCGCTGCGCTCGGCATCGCGTCGCGCGTCGCGCGCGCGCGTGAGCGCGTGCTCGGCGTCGACGAAGCTCGCCAGCGTCGAGCCCGAGCCGACGACGAGCGCGACGAAGACGGCCGCGCCGAGACCGACGCCGGCGCGATTGCGGCGCACGAACCGCACGAGCCGCTCGCGCCGGCCCGGAACGCGGGCCTCGACCTCGCTTCCCGCGAGCCAGCGCGAAAGGTCCGCGGCCAGCGCACCCGGCGTGTCGTAGCGGCGTTCGCGATCGACCGCCAGCGCCCGCAGGATCACGGCGTCGAGGTCGGCCGACGCTTCTCCCGGCACGAGCGTGCTCGGGGCCTCCGGCGCGTCCTCGGACAAACGCCTGCGGAGCTCGATCAGGCCGCACGGCTCACCCGTGATCCAGGGATGGCGTCCGGTCACGAGCTCGTAGAGCACGAGGCCGAGCGCGAACACGTCGGCGCGTGCGTCGAGGTCGTCGGTTTCGCTGAACAGCTGCTCGGGGCTCAGGTACGCCGGCGTCCCTCCGCCGTCGGTGACAGCCGACACACCGGGCGTTCGTGCCAGGCCGAAGTCGACGACCTTGGCGGACCACGCGTCGTCGGCCCGGGCCACGAGGATGTTCGACGGCTTGAGGTCACAGTGCAGCACCCCCTTCTGGTGCGCGTGCTGCACGCCGAGACATGCGCCGCGCACGAGCTCGATGCGCGCGCGCGTCGTGAGTCCGTGGCGCGCGCAACACTCGGTGATCGGTTCGCCGGCGACGTGCTCGACCACGAGGAAGGCGCGCCCGTCGTGGGTCGTTCCGCCATCGAGGACGCGCGCCACGTTCTCGTGGTCCATGCGCGCCAGCGCGCTGCGTTCGGCGGCGAACAACTCGGCGATGCCGTCGCCCTGCATGCCCGGCTTCGCGACCTTGATCGCGACCTTCCTGCGCACGCCGCCGGTCTGCTCGGCGAGGTAGACGATCCCGGTTCCGCCCTCGCCCAGCGGTTCGCCCAACGTGTAGCCCGACACCGTCGGCGCGCGCGCTGTCACTCTCGTATCCTCCGTGCAGGGCGCAGGCCATAGCTGAACGTCCGCGCGTTCGGCAACGGGTCCCTGCGTGCCGAGCAACGCGCGAGCTTAGCGGGTGTCCACATGCTGCCGCCTCGCAGACAGCGACCGCGGACGTCGGACCGCTCGCGCAGGCCGTCGCCCGCGCGCGGCTGGATCGCGCGGTAGTCGGACACCGGATCGAGGCACCATTCCGACACGTTGCCGTGCACGTCGTACAGACCGAAGGGGTTCGCAAGGAAGCTGCCGACCGGCGCGTGCAGCGCGAAGCCGTCGTCGACGGGCAGGAACGCGACGTCGGTCCGACCAGGGGCGAACAGCCGGACCCCGCGCTCGTCGAGCAGGTTGTCGGTCGCCCGCAGAGCCCGTGGTTCGTCGCGGCACCACCACGGCGTGTCGGTGCCAGCGCGCGCCGCGTATTCCCATTGTGCCTCGGTCGGCAGCACGAGACCGTGTCGTGCGAGCAGCGACTGCGCCATCGTCCAGCTCACGTTCTCGACCGGGTGGGCGAGCGTGATCGGACCCGCGTCGCCCGCGCGACCGGCGTGGAACCGGCTCGGGTTCGTTCCGTCGCCGAGGCGCAGCCATTGGCCCTGCGTCATCTCGTACTTGGACAGGAAGAACGCGTCGAGCTCGACGACCGTCACCGGGCCTTCGGCAGGCCGGGCATCGGGATCGTAGTTCGGCGCGCTGGCGTCTTCGGCCTGCGCGCCCATGTGAAACCGTCCTTTCGGGAGCAGGACGAACACGATGCCCTCGTTCGGGCCGACTCTGCCGTCGCGCGACACGGTCCCCGAACGCAGGTGCGCGAACTCCCACAGCTTGGTGCGCGGGTTCATCCCGATCGGGACGAGCCCGAGCTGCGGCGTGAGCCTCAGCCCGCGGTAGGACTCGTGCGCGGTCTTCCCGTCGCCGCGCGCGATCGCTTCGCACGCGCGCCGCCACTGCGCGGCATGCGCATCGATCGAGCGGGCGCGGACGGTCTCCACCCACGCGAGGTCCTTGCGCACGGCAGGCAGCTCGTGGTCGCAGAACCTCTGGAGCTGACCGGCGGTCTCGACCAACGTGTCGTAGAGGAACCGATCGGCGTCGTTTTGGAACTGCAGTGCCTCGCCTCCTGATCCGTTGTCGGACTCTTCGAGTTGCTCGTGGAGCTCGGCCTTCTCCGCGGCGACGCTCGCCCGGACCTCGGGCTGGAGCTCGTCGATCGGGGCGGCGTCGAGCGCGGCGAGCCGCCGCCTCCGCTCGCGGTCCTCGGGGCTCTCGCGGCGTGGCTCTGCGCCGACCGGCTTGGCGAGGTCGCGGAGCTTCGTCAGGGCCTGTTCGATCACCTCGCGCGCGCGGGTGAGCGGCTCGCCGTGCTCCTCGAGATACGCGCGCAGCCGCGCGGCATCGCGCGGCCAGATCCGGCGAAGCTCGTCGCGAGCCTCGCGAGCGCGCCTGAGCTCGAACTTCCACGCGAGCAGATCGAAGCGCTTGCGATGCCGGGCGAACGCCTCGGCACTGGTGCTCGCCCGGGTCCGCGCCTTGGACTCCTGCTTCCCGAGCGCCTCGGCGCGCAGCCTTCCGACGTGCGTCCCGATCCCGCCGCCGACGCTGATGATGACGAACGCCGCAGCTGCCGCGGCGAGGCCGCGATGGCGGCGACACAGCTTGGTCAGCCGATACGCGGCCGTCGCGCGGCGCGCGAGCACCGGTTGGCCCGCGAGGTAGCGGCGCAAGTCGACGGCCAGCTCGCGAACGGTCTGATAGCGCTCGCTCGGGTCGCGCTCGAGGCAGCGCGAGACGATCGCGTCGAGGTCGCCGCGCAGCGCGCGGGCCGGCACCGGCGTCGGCTGCCGAGCGCGCAGCGCACTCCGGGCGCGCTTGCTCGGGACCACGAGTGTGAGGCTGCGCAGGAGCTCGCTCGCGGTCCACGGGCTGGCGTCGACGAGCTGTTCGAACGGAAGCCTGCCGCTGAGCAGCTCGTAGAGCATCACACCGAGCGCCCACACGTCCGAGCGCGTATCGACGTTGCCGGAGCCGTCGAGCTGTTCGGGGCTCATGTACGCCAAGGTGCCGAGGATCGCCCCGGGCTGTGTCAGCCGCTCGCGTTCGGTCCAGGCTTCGTCGCCGAACAGCGCGCGGGCGAGGCCGAAGTCGATGACCTTCGGCACTAGAGGCCGGTGGTTCCTGACGACGAGGACGTTGGACGGCTTGAGGTCGCGATGAACGATACCGCGCAGGTGCGCGTGCATGACCGCGCCGCACACGGCATCGAACAGGCGCAGCCGCGCGCGCAGACCGAGGCGCTCGCGGACGCAGAAGCGCTTCAGCGACTCGCCGTCGACGTACTCCATCGCGAAGTACGGGCGTCCGTCGTCGGTCGCGCCGGCCGCGTACACCCGGGCGATGTTCGGGTGATCGAGCTTGGCGAGCACGCGCCGCTCGACTTCGAAGCGCGCGAGCAGCTGGCCGGTGTCGCAACCGGGCCGGATCAGCTTGACGGCGACCGGACGGTCGTCGACCTCGTGCTGGACCGCGAGGTAGACCGTTCCCATCCCGCCGGTTGCGATGCGCCGCGCGATCGTGAACGGCCCGACCCGCTCGGGCATCGGCTCCTCGTCGAGCTCGCCGTCGTCGGCGTCCGCGGCCGCGAACGCGTCGCGCAGCTGCTCCGCGTGCTCGGGGTGCTCCTCGCACAGCTCGTCGAGGCCGGCGTTGGCCTCGTCGTCGTCGCAGGCGAGCAGAGCGAGCAGGCGGTCTCCGAGCTCCGGTGGGAGGTCACGATCCGAACGGCTGCTGGTGTCTCCGGGCACGTCGGCGATTATCCTGGTCCCGCGATGGATGGAGAACCCCCCGAACGAGCGACGTTTGCGACCGTCGAGCTGGTCGTGCGTGCGAAAGCCGGGGATCGCGCCGCGGTCGCCGAGATCTACGAGCGCCACTACGAACGCGTGCGCCGCGCGGCAGCCGTGCAGATGGGACGCGCGTTGTATCGCTGTGAGCAGGACATCGAGGACGTCGTCCACGACGCGTTCGCGGACGCGATCGAAGCGCTCGCGAGCGGCAAGTTCGACGAGGCGAAGACCGAGGGCGGCTTCCGGTTCTGGTTGAGCAAGGTCGTCGTCAACAAGATCCGCGGCCGCGCGCGCAAGGCGAGCACGCGGCGCGAGGGGTTGCTCTACGACCTGTGTGACACGGCGGCCGCCGAAGCGCGGTTGCGCAGGAGCGAGCCGGGGCCGCCGACGATGGCGGGCGACAAGGAGGTCTTCGACGCGCTGCTCGCACTCGACGAGGTCGATCGCAAGGTGATCACGATGCGCTACCTGTGCCGCATGAGCCGGGCCGAGGTCGCGCACGAGCTCGGCTACGCGCGCGAGCGCCAGGTCAGCTACGCGGCCGGCCGGGCGATGGATCGGCTGCGGCGGCGGCTCGGCGTCGATGCGGACGAGGTCCAGGGCTACTTCAGGGCTGTCTGACGGAGCGCGCCGGGACGATCATGGCGAGTTTCCCGGTGCCGGAAGCCATGGTGTCGCTGTTCGATCGCGGCTGCGAGGAGGGGTGGGGCGATCTGACACGGTTCTGGAGCAGAGCACGATCGAGGTCCGAGGCCTCTCGAGCGGGGACCACACGCTCGAGGCCACGGCCTGGCACGCGAAGCGGCTGATCTACGGTCGCGCCACGCGGGCTCGAGGAATCGTCCATTTTCATTTCTGAGTTCGCGCGGTTTTTGCGCAGGGGCGAGGTCGGGACCGCATGGCCCCGAAACTCGGATTTCTTCGTAACGGACGATTCGAATGCAACCACTACGATTCCTAGTCATCTCTCTGCTCGCGACGAGCGGCGTCGCCCACGCGCAGTTCCTGGCCGATCTCAAGCCGACGTATCTTCGGGTGCCTTCGCCCATCTTGCCTCGCGGAACGGGCTCGATCCGCTCGACGATCAAGAACGTCGGCATCTGGCCTTCGAGCGCGACCCGGTCCGCCTACTATTTTTCGACCAACAGCACGATCTCTACCGGTGACCGGCTGCTGGTGTCGTTCCCGACCAAGGGGCTCGGGATCGGGGGGTCGCAGACGGTGGACAGGACCGTGACGTTCCCGGTCGACATCCCCAGGGGCTCTTGCTACCTCGGTGTCTACGCCAACTACAACTCGGCGATCAGTGAGGTGACGAAGGGGAACAACGGGCTGGGCGTCAAGGTTTCGTGCCTCGGTGAGCCCGACCTGTATGCGCGTTCGTTCACGCTGACGCCGGCAAACCAGTGGGCCCGGGGGCAGTCCGTCGTCGCGAGCGCCAGCGTCGGCAACGCGGGTGGAGTGTCGGCGAGCCAGACGACCGGCTTCTACCTGTCGTCCGACTCCGTCATCACCTCCTCCGATCGGTTGCTGGCTACCTGGGCTGTCGGTCTCGGGGCGCGCGGGGTCGCGTCGAAGGCGATCAAGTTCACGATTCCCAAGGACGCGGCGCTCGGCCACTGCTATCTCGGGATGTTCGTCGACTACCTGCACCAGGTCTCCGAGAGCTCGGAGACCAACAACACGATCGCGCGCGGCGGGACCTGCTACCTGCTCGGGACGTTCACCCCCTATGGAAAGGGTTGCCTCGGGAGCAACGGTGTGCCGAGCCATGTCGCATCCAACCCCAAGGGGTATCCGTACATCGGCACGACCTCGACCTACACGCTCAACTCCGGCCCGAAGAACTGGCTCGCGGTCATGTTCCTCGGGTTCTCGCAGACGCAGTGGGGGGCGGTCCCGTTGCCGTTCGCGCTGGACTCGGTCGGGGCCAAGGGCTGCCAGCTCCTGGCACCGCCGACGTTCGAGTTCGGCGCCGGGACCAACGCTTCGGGCACCGCGTCGGTTCCGATCCCGCACCCGAACGACGTCCGCCTGATCGGCCTCGACTTCTACACGCAGTTCGCCGGCTTCGATCGGGCTGCGAACCCGCTCGGTCTGTCGTTCAGCAACGGCCTGCGGACGATCCTCGGCAGCCCGCGATAGGAAAGTCCGACAAACCGCCGGAGGCGGTTTGTCGGACTTTCCTCCCGTGCCCGTGCCCGTGCCCGTGCCCGTGCCCCTCAATGGCGTTAAGCCCTGCTCCGGCCTCGGG
>Ga0055451_10001052_pt1 | contig 11211 bp, 9 predicted proteins | sample China_Galinas_PW_3_FD_57745 | JGI IMG/M metagenome (GOLD analysis project Ga0055451, IMG submission 57745) | Wetland microbial communities from San Francisco Bay, California, USA, that impact long-term carbon sequestration - China_Galinas_PWB_D2 | ecosystem: Environmental > Aquatic > Marine >... | reverse complement strand
ACGATGCACGACATCGAGACGCTCATCACCCACTTCCTGGGTGTGAGCTGGGGGCCGGTGATTCCGCCGGGCGAGGGCTTCTGCGGCGTGGAGGCGACGAAGGGGAACAACGGCTACTACCTGATCTCGGATGGGGGCAACATCCCGTACCGGGTGCGGATCCGGACGCCGTCCTTCCCCCACATGCAGATGCTCCCCTTGATCGTGCGCCAGGCCTCGGTGGCCGACGTGCTCACCGTCCTGGGTGCCATGGACTTCGTCCTGGCCGACATCGACCGCTGAGAGGAGGATATGCCCTGATGACGAGAGATCGGAGCCCGAGGCGAACCTCCGGCGGTGGAGGCGCACGTTGCTGAGCCGGGACGAGATCAGGGAGATCGACGAGGAGCGCTCCCACTATCCGGACGACCAGGCGGCGCTGATCGACGCGCTCAAGATCGTACAGCGCCACCGCGGCTGGGTGTCCGACGAAGGCGTGCGGGACATCGCCGAGCACTTCGGCATGTCGACCGCGGCCGTCGACAACGTCGCCACGTTCTACAACCTGATCTTCCGGCACGAGGTGGGTGAGCACGTGATCCTGCTTTGCGACTCGGTGTCGTGCTGGCTCACCGGCTACGAGGATTTGCACGCCAAGCTCGAAGAGCGACTGGGCGTCCGCCTGGGCGAGACCACCGAAGACGGCCGCTTCACGCTCCTGCCGATGTGCTGCCTGGGCGCGTGTGATCACGCGCCCGTGCTCATGGTCGACGAGGACCTCCATCGGGACCTGACGCCGGAACAGGTCGACGAGGTTCTCGAGCGGTACCCGGCCGGAACGGAGTCATGATGGAGCGGCCGCTCACGAAGAACATCCGGCCCGGGGAGCCCCCGCTCGACATCGCCGCCTACGAGAAAGCCGGCGGCTACGAGGCGGTACGCAAGGCGGTCCGGACGGACCCGCAGGACGTCACGCAGATGGTGAAGGACGCGCGCCTGCGGGGACGCGGGGGCGCCGGATTCCCCACCGGCATGAAGTGGGGGTTCGTGCCGATGGGCGACGACGCCCCACGGCCGCGCTACCTCGCGGTGAACGCCGACGAGATGGAGCCGGGCACCTTCAAGGACCGGCTCCTGCTCGAGGGCGATCCGCACCTCCTGCTCGAGGGCGTGATGGTGGCCTGCTGGGCCATCCAGGCCGAAGTGGCCTACGTCTTCCTGCGTTGGGCGTACCACGAGGCCGCCGCCGCGCTCGAGAAGGCGATCGCCGAGGCGCACGACCGCGGCTACCTCGGCAAGAACATCCTGGGCAGTGGCCTGGACCTGGAGATCCACGTCCACGCGTCCGCCGGCCGCTATATGGCAGGCGAGGAGACCGGCCTGCTGAATGCTCTCGAGGGTAAACGCGCCACGCCCCGCGCCAAACCGCCCTTCCCGCCCGTGGTGGGGCTGTGGGGCAAGCCGACGATCGTCAACAACGTCGAGACGCTGGCCAGCGTGCCCGCGATCGTGACGCACGGAGCCCAGTGGTACCTCGACCTGTCCGACTCCGACGACGGCGGCACCAAGCTCTACGGGGCGAGCGGCAAGGTGAAGCGGCCCGGACTGTGGGAGCTCCCCCTCGGCACGACGCTGGGCGAGGTCCTGGAGGAGCACGCGGGCGGGATGCGCGACGGCTATGCCTTCAAGGGCTGCCTGCCCGGAGGCGCCTCAACCGACTTCCTGACCTCCGAGCACATGGACGTGAAGCTCGACTTCGAGGACCCGCAGAAGGCGGGCAGCCGCATGGGCACCGGCACGATCATCGTCCTCGACGACCGGTCGTGTCCGGTGGCCATGGTGCGCAACCTGGAGCGCTTCTTCGCGCAGGAGTCGTGCGGCTGGTGCACGCCGTGCCGCGAAGGACTCCCGTGGACCGCCAACCTGCTCGACGCGATCGAGCGAGGCGAGGGCGAGCCCGGGGACCTGGAGAAACTGGACATGCACGCCGAGCTGCTCGGACCGGGCATGACGTTCTGCGCGCTGGCACCCGGCGCCATGGAGCCGCTGCAGAGCGCGCTGAAGCACTTCCATGACGATTTCCAGCGCCACATCGACGAAGGCGCCTGCCCGTGGAGGAGGACGTAGTGTCCCTGATCCACATAGATGGGAAGACCTACGAGGTAGACGGCGAGCAGAACCTGCTGCACGTCTGTCTCGGCCTCGGCTTCGACCTCCCCTACTTCTGCTGGCACCCGGCGCTCGGATCCGTGGGCGCTTGCCGCCAGTGCGCCGTCAAGCAGTTCAAGGACGCCGACGACGAGCAGGGCAAGATCGTGATGGCGTGTATGACGCCCGCCTCGGACGGTACGCGCATCAGCATCGCCGACGAGGCTGCGACGGCGTTCCGTTCCCAAGTCGTCGAGTGGCTGATGCTCAACCACCCGCACGACTGTCCGATCTGCGACGAGGGCGGGGAGTGCCACCTGCAGGACATGACCGTGATGACCGGCCATGCCTACCGCCGGACCCGGTTCCGCAAGCGCACCTTCCGCAACCAGGACCTCGGGCCCGTCATCAACCACGAGATGAACCGCTGCATCGAGTGTTACCGGTGCGTGCGATTCTATCGCGACTACGCGGGCGGCGACGACCTCGAGGTCCTCGGCGCCCACGATCACGTCTACTTCGGCCGCCAGGAGGAGGGCACGCTCGAGAGCCCCTTCTCGGGCAACCTCGTCGAGGTCTGCCCGACCGGCGTGTTCACCGACAAGACGCTGAAGCGTCACTACACCCGCAAGTGGGACCTGCAGGCCGCACCCTCCATCTGCACCCACTGCGCGATGGGGTGCAACATCACCGCCGGCGAGCGCTACGGTACGCTTCGGCGCATCCTGAACCGCTACAACGGCGACGTGAACGGATACTTCCTCTGCGATCGGGGGCGCTTCGGCTACGAGTTCGTCAACGACGAAGATCGTATCCGGGAGCCTCGCGTGCGAAGCACGGACGGCGTCCCCGCCCCGGCCGGCGTGTCCGGGGCCGATGACTCCGCCGGGCCGGCCAGCGGTACATCCGCGCCCGCACCGGCCGAGTCCCCGCGTGCCCCCGCTGACGGAGCCTTCCGTGCCGCCGAGCCCGATGAGGCCGTGCGCGCGGCCGCCGTGTTCCTGAAGGCGTGCGACCGCGTCATCGGCATCGGCTCGCCCCGGGCGTCGCTCGAGGCCAACTTCGCGCTCCGCTCGATGGTGGGTGCCGAAGACTACTTCACGGGCCTCTCCGGGCGTGAGGCCCGGCTCACCGACAAGGCCATCTCGATCCTCCGTGACGGATCGGCGCCCTCGGCGTCGCTCCGCCAGGCCGAGGAGGCCGACGCCGTGCTCCTCCTCGGAGAGGACCCCGAGAAGACCGCGCCGCGCTTGGCGCTCGCGCTTCGCCAGGCCGCCCGCAACCAGCCCATGCGGGGGCTGGGCGACAAGGGCGTCCAGCAGTGGCACGACCACGCGGTGCGCAACGCCACGCATGGACAAAGCGGCCCGCTGTACGTTGCCACTCCCGACCGCACTTCGTTGGACCCGATCGCGACCGGGACCCACCGTGCCGCGCCGGACGACGTGGCGCGGCTGGGCTTCGCCGTGGCCCACGCGTTGGATCCTTCGGCTCCGGCCGTGGGCGGCCTGGGCGAGCGGGCCGAGTCGATGGCCCGGGAGATCGCCGGCGCGCTCGCCGGGGCCGATCGGCCGCTCGTGGTCGCCGGGCCCGCGGCCGGCTCGGAGGCCGTGTTCGAGGCGGCGGCGAACGTCGCCTGGGCGCTGCGGAAGGCGGGTCGGGACGCACGCATCGTGTTGACGTCCCGCGAGGTGAACACCCTGGGCGTCGGTCTGCTCGGCGGAGGAACGCTCGAGGAGGCCGTGGCCGTGGTGCGGGACGGAGGGCGCGTAGGCATGATCGTGCTCGAGCACGACTTGGCGCGGTCGCTTCCCGGGAGGGAGGCGGATCAGCTGCTCGATGGTGCCGATGCGCTGATCGTGCTGGACCACCTCTACACCGGAACCACGAGGCGGGCCGACGTGGTTCTGCCCGCGGGCACGTTCGCCGAGAGTCAGGGCACCGTGGTCAGCTCGGAAGGCCGAGCCCAACGGTTCTTCCGTGTGTTCCCGCCCGACGGCTCGGTGCGGGAGAGCTGGCGCTGGCTGAGCGAGCTCGCCCGTAGGACGGGTCGAGAAGACGCGGCCCCGTGGAAGCGGTTCGACGAGCTGGTCGCCCGTATGGCCGCTGCCGTGCCCGCCCTCGCCGGGGCGCGTGAGGCGGCGCCGGACGCCGATACCCGACTGCCGGGCGGCAAGGTGCCCAGACAGCCCACGCGCTACAGCGGGCGCACCTCCATGCACGCCGACCGGAACGTGAGCGAGCAGCAACGGCCCGACGATCCGGAGTCGGCGCTCGCGTACTCCATGGAAGGCACGCGCGAGAAGCCGCCGTCCGCGCTCCTGCCCATGTTCCATGCGCCGGGATGGAACTCGATGCAGGCCGTGAACAAGTTCCAGGAAGAGATCGCGGGGCCGTTGAAGGGCGGTGATCCGGGCGTGCGCCTTATCGAGGCCGACGGACGCGCGGATGCTCCCTACTTCCAGGACGTCCCGGCGCCGTTCGAGCCCGAGACCGGGCGCTGGCTCGTCCTGCCGGCTCCCCATGTCTTCGGCACCGAGGAGCTCTCCGCGAGAGCGCCGGGCGTGGCCCAGCGGGCGCCGGCTCCGTATGTCGGTCTCGCGTCCGCGGACGTTGAGCGTCTGGGACTCGAGCCCGGAGCACCGGCGGTGCTCTCCCTGGACGGCGAGGAGCTCCGTCTCTCCGTCTCGATCCACCCCGATCTGCCCGAAGGTGTGGCGGTCGTGCCCGCGGGGCTCTCGGGCCTGCCCGCCCTCGCGCTGCCGTCGGTCGGCACGGTGAAGGGGGGTGCGTAGCCGTGCCCGAGTCGCTGCGCCAGATCCTGATCGCCGTGCTCGTCCTTCTCGTCGTGCTCAACGGCGCCGCCGTGCTCATCTGGGTCGAGCGGCGCCTGTTGGGTCTCTGGCAGGACCGCTACGGCCCCAACCGGGTCGGCCCGTTCGGGCTGCTGCAGTCCGTGGCCGACATGATCAAGATCTTCTTCAAGGAAGACTGGATCCCCCCGTTCGCGGACAAGGCCGTGTTCGTGCTCGCACCCACGGTGGTCTTCGCCACGGTGCTCATGGCGCTCGCGGTGGTGCCGTTCACCGAGACCGTGAGCGTGGTGAACCTCGACGTGGGCGTGCTCTTCTTCCTGGCGATGGCCTCGCTCGGGGTCTACAGCGTGGTTCTGGCCGGTTGGTCCTCGAACAACAAGTACGCCCTGCTGGGTGCGCTGCGCGGCGCCGCGCAGATGCTGAGCTATGAGGTCTTCATGGGCCTCTCGCTCGCGGGTGTCGTCCTACTGGCCGGCTCGTTCAACCTGCACACGATCGTCGAGTCCCAGCGCCACCTCTGGAACGTCGTGCCGCAGATCGTCGGCTTTCTCGTCTTCATGGTCGCGGGCGTCGCCGAGACGCACCGGCTCCCCTTCGACCTGCCCGAGTCCGAATCGGAGCTCGTCGCCGGATATCACTCCGAGTATTCGGGGATGAAGTTCGGGATGTTCTTCGTGGGCGAGTACGTGGGGATCATCGTCACGTCGGCCTTCATCGCGACCTTCTTCTTCGGCGGCTGGCTCGGGCCCTGGCTGCCTCCGATCGTCTGGTTCCTCCTCAAGACCGGAGTCTTCGTCGTCTTCTTCGTGCTCCTGCGCGCCTCCATGCCGCGGCCCCGCTACGACCAACTCATGGGCTACGCCTGGAAGCTGCTGCTGCCGCTCTCGCTCCTGAACCTGCTCGTCACCGGCGCGGTCGTGCTCTGGAGGGTGTCATGAGGGAGGCCGATCCATGCTGAGCCTGCTCCGCACGATCTGGGAGGTCCTCAAGCACTCGGTGCGCAAGCGCGAGACGGTCCAGTATCCCGAGCAGAAACCCGACCTGCCGCCCCGCTGGCGCGGCCGCATCGTGCTCACGCGCGACCCGGACGGGATGGAGCGCTGCGTGGCGTGTTACCTGTGCGCGGTCGCGTGCCCGGTGGACTGCATCTCGTTGCAGGCCACGGAGGACGAGCACGGACGCCGCTATCCCGAGTTCTTCAGGATCAACTTCTCGCGCTGCATCTTCTGCGGCTATTGCGAGGAGGCGTGCCCCACGTACGCCATCCAGCTCATCCCCGACTTCGAGATGGCCGAGTACGACCGTCAGTCGATGGTCTACGAGAAGGAGCATCTCACGATCTCGGGCGAGGGCAAGCGGCCCGGCTACAACTTCTACCGGGTGGCCGGCCTGGCGATCGGTGGCAAGGACAAGGGCGAGGCCGAGAACGAGGACCCGCCCGCCGATCCGGGCAGCCTGCTGCCCGGCGGCAGGAGCTGGGAGTGAAGGGGGCGCCATGCTGATCGCGTTCTACGTCGCGGGTGCCCTCGCGCTCCTCGCCACCGTGCTGGCCGTCACGCGCAGGAGCGCAGTGCATGCTCTGCTCTACTTGATCGTCTCGCTCCTCTCGGTAGCGGTGACGTTCTACACGCTGGGCGCGCCCTTCGCGGCGGCGCTCGAGGTCATCGTATACGCCGGCGCGATCATGGTACTCTTCGTGTTCGTGGTGATGCTCCTGAACCTCGGGCCCAAAGCGGAGGAGCAGGAGAAGGAGTGGCTGCGGCTGGGCGTCTGGATCGGGCCCGCCACGCTGGCGACGATCCTCGTCCTCGAGGTGCTCGTCCTCCTGCTCGCCTCGCCGGCCGGATCCGTGGCCGAGCGGGTCGGGCCGGCGGACGTGGGCGCTGCCCTCTACGGCCGCTACGTCCTCGGTGTCGAGCTCGCCTCCTTCCTGCTCCTGGCCGGCCTCGTGGGCGCCTACCACGTCGGACGGCTGGGCAAGGGTGGCGCGGGGGAGTCGGCATGACCGCCACCGTTCCCGTGAGCTACGCGCTCTTCCTCGCGATCCTCCTCTTCGGGATTGGCACGGTCGGCCTGTTGTCGCGTCGCAACATGCTCTTCATGCTCCTGTCCATCGAGGTCATGCTCAACGCCGCCGGTCTCGCATTCGTCGCGGCCGGCGCCCGATGGGCCCAGCCCGACGGGCAGGTGATGTTCTTCTTCATCCTGGCCATGGCCGCCGCGGAGGTCGCCGTGGGCCTCGCCCTGGTGCTGCGCCTGTATCACCAGCGGGAGACCCTGGACGCAGACGCAGCCGACGAGCTGAAGGGGTGACATGCTGAGACTCCTCTGGCTCGTTCCCGCCCTGCCGCTCGCCGGCTTCCTGATCCTGGTGATCCTGGGCCGCTCGCTCCCGAAGCGCTGGGCGGGCGTGATCGGCGCGGGCTCGGTGGGCCTGAGCGCGCTCGTGACGTTCGCCGTTGCCGGATCCTACGTGGGCGCGACGGCGCTCCCCGACGGGATCTTCGTCCAGCGGCTGTGGACCTGGTGGACGGTGGCCGGGCTCCACCCGGAGATCGCGTTCCGGCTGGACGCCCTCTCGCTCGTGATGATCCTCGTGGTGACCGGGGTGGGCTTCCTGATCCACCTGTACTCCACGGAGTTCATGGCCGACGACGAGGGCTATGCGCGCTTCTTCGCGTACATGAACCTCTTCGTGGCCTCGATGCTGGTCCTGTTGCTGGCCTCGAACCTGGTGCTGCTCCTGCTCGGGTGGGAGGGCGTCGGGCTCTGCTCCTACCTGCTCATCGGGTTCTGGTACCAGGATCCGGACAACGGGCACGCGGCCCGCAAGGCGTTCGTGGTCACGCGCGTGGGTGACGTCGCGCTCACGATCGGGCTCTTCTTCCTCTTCCATCACCTCGGCACGCTCGACGTGCACGAGCTCATGACGCGCGCGTCCGCCCAGTGGACGGTCGGGTCGGGACTCGCCACGACGGCCGCGCTCCTGCTGCTCGGCGGCGCCGTGGGCAAGTCGGCCCAGCTTCCGCTGCAGACCTGGCTCCCCGACGCCATGGCGGGCCCGACCCCCGTGTCCGCCCTGATCCATGCCGCCACGATGGTGACTGCCGGTGTCTACCTCATCGCCCGCACCCACGTGCTCTTCGCGCTTTCGCCCACGGCCATGCACGTCGTGGCGATCGTGGGCACGCTCACGCTGCTGATGGCCGGCATCGCCGCGTTGGGGCAGCGTGACATCAAGCGGGTGCTCGCCTACTCCACCATCAGCCAGATCGGCTACATGTTCCTGGCGCTCGGGGTGGGCGCCTGGTCGGCGGCGATCTTCCACTTCATGACACACGCCTTCTTCAAGGCGCTCCTCTTCCTGGGCGCGGGCGCGATCATCCACTCGCTGCACCACGAGCACGACATCTACAAGATGGGCGGGCTCCGCAAGCAGCTTCCCACGACCTTCTGGACGTTCGTGGCGGCCAGCGGTGCCCTCGCCGGCTTTCCGCTGGTCACGGCGGGCTTCTATTCGAAGGACATGATCCTCGGGAGCGCGTTCAGCTCGCCGATGGGCGGCGTATGGCTCTGGCTCGGCGGCCTGGTGGGCGCGTTCCTGACCGGCCTCTACATCTTCCGGGTCGTCTTCGTGGCCTTCTACGGCGAGCCCGAGCGTGAGCTCGAGCGCACGCCTGGCGGCCTCATCCGGGGGCCTCTCATCGTGCTCGGAATCCTCTCGATCGTGGGCGGCTTCATCGAGATGCCGGGCACGCTCGGAGGCGTCCACATCCTCACCGGGCTGCTCCACCGGACGCTTCCGGCGCTGCCGGAGCACGCCGCTACGGGCACCGAGGCCTGGCTCGAGATCGCGGCGTCCCTCGCGTCGCTCGCCGGCATCGGGCTCGCGTGGGCGCTGTTCTACGGACGGCGTGCGACAGTGGAAGGGTTCGTGGCCCGACCGACGGGCGCGGCGCTGCGGCGGTTCGCCCACTCCGGCCTCGGATTCGACTGGCTCTACGACACGCTGCTCGTGCGACCCTATGTCTGGCTCGCCCGCATCAACCGTCGGGACGTGGTCGACCGCGTGGTCCGCTTCATCGGTGACGTCTGCCTGGCCCTCAACCCGGCGCTGGCCGCGATGCAGAACGGGCGCGTCCGCTGGTACGCTGCGGGAGTGGTGTTCGGAGCCGTGCTCCTCGTCGGACTGGTGGTGTTCTGATGGTGCTGCTCCTCTTCCTGCTGATCCCGCTGGTCGGCGGCCTGCTGTCCTGGTGGGCCGGTCGCTACGACGCGGACGCGGCGCGCTGGATGGCGCTCGTCACCACCGCGTGCGGCCTGGTGCTCGCGCTCGGGCTCTGGATCGCCTTGCCCCCCGCGGCCCACGGAGTGCGCTGGCTCCTGGAATGGCGGATGTCATGGATCCCCCGTTTCGGCATCAGCTTCCACCTTGCGCTCGACGGCCTGAGCCTGATCCTGCTCACGCTCACCTTCTTCCTGGGCGTCGTCTCCGTGCTGGTGTCGTGGAAGGAGATCACCGACAAGGTCGGCTTCTTCCACTTCAACCTGCTCTGGGTGCTCGGGGGCGTGGCCGGCGTGTTCCTCTCCGTCGACCTCTTCCTCTTCTATCTGTTCTGGGAGCTGATGCTGGTGCCGATGTACTTCCTCATCGGCATCTGGGGACACGAGCGCCGCACGTATGCCGCCATCAAGTTCTTCATCTTCACGCAGCTCGGCGGGCTCCTGATGCTCGTGGCGATCCTGGGGCTGGTCTTCGCGCATCAGCGAACGACCGGGACGCTTACCTTCGACTACCAGGCGCTGCTGGGTACCACGCTGTCACCCACGGTGGCCGGATGGCTCCTGGTCGGATTCCTGGTGGGCTTTCTGATCAAGCTGCCCGCGGTGCCGCTGCACACCTGGCTCCCCGACGCCCACACGCAGGCGCCCACGGCCGGCTCCGTGGTGCTCGCCGGGCTGCTGCTGAAGACCGGCGCCTACGGGCTCATCCGCTTCGCGGTGCCGCTCTTCCCCGAGGCCGCGCACCGGTTCGCGCCCGTGCTCATGATCGTGGGTGCAGTGGGCATCCTCTATGGAGCGAGCGTGGCACTCGCCCAGACCGACATGAAACGGCTCGTCGCCTATACCAGCGTCTCGCACCTGGGCTTCGTGCTGCTGGGCGTGTTCGCGTGGAACGAGCTGGCGCTGCAGGGCACGGTCATGCAGATGGTCGCGCACGGTCTCTCCACGGGCGGCCTGTTCATCGTGGTCGGGTTCCTGTCCGAGCGGATCGGCACGCGTGACATGACCGAGATGGGCGGCCTGTGGACCGTCGCCCCCCGGCTCGGCGCGGTGGCGCTCTTCCTCGCGCTCGCGGCCCTCGGCCTTCCTGGGCTCGGCAACTTCGTGGCCGAGTTCCTGGTGCTGGCCGGTGCGTTCGCCGACCACGTCTCGATCACCGTCGCCGCGACGCTCGGCCTGGTGGCCGCGACCATCTACGCGCTCTGGATCGTGCAGCGCGCCTTCCACGGCGAGAACACACGCGGCTGGTCGTTCCCCGACCTTGGCGCGCGTGAGATGGGCGTCATGGTCGCGCTGATGCTCGCCCTCGTCTGGCTCGGCCTCTATCCAGGCCCGGTGCTGAACCTGGCCCGTCCCGCGCTCGAGACGCTGCGGGCCGCGACCTCGACATTGGCCATGGGAGGCTGAGGCGATGACCGGATCCGATCTGCTCGCCCTGCTCCCGCTGCTGCTCCTGGGCGGGACGGCCGTTATCGCGCTCGTGGGCATCGCCGTGCGGCGCAGCCACGCGTTCACGGCGGGCCTCACGATCGTCGGCCTCGCGGTCGCGTTCTTCACGCTCCCCATCGCGGCCCGCGGCTCGCCCCGGCAGGTGACCGCGCTTCTGACCGTCGACCCGTTCGGACTCTTCTGGGTCGGCCTGATCGTCGCGGGTGCGCTCGCCACGGCCTTCCTGTCCGTGGCGTACCTGAACCGGCTCGGCGAGAACCGCGAGGAGCTCTACGTGCTGCTCCTGCTGGCCACGCTCGGCTCGTCGGTTCTGGCGCTTTCCCGTCACCTGGCCTCGTTCTTCCTGGGCCTCGAGACGCTCTCGATCTCGCTCTACGGGATGATCGCGTACGCGCGGGCCCGCAGGGTCTCGACCGAGGCGGGGTTGAAGTACCTCATCCTCGCCGCGGCGTCTTCCGCGTTCCTTCTCTTCGGGATGGCGCTGCTCTACGCAGGCGCAGGAACGCTGGAGCTCTCCGGCCTGGTGAGCGCGCTG
>Ga0055451_10001050_pt1 | contig 11215 bp, 9 predicted proteins | sample China_Galinas_PW_3_FD_57745 | JGI IMG/M metagenome (GOLD analysis project Ga0055451, IMG submission 57745) | Wetland microbial communities from San Francisco Bay, California, USA, that impact long-term carbon sequestration - China_Galinas_PWB_D2 | ecosystem: Environmental > Aquatic > Marine >... | reverse complement strand
TCGTGAACGTCAAGATAAAGTTCAGGGAGCCTTTCCGCCCGTTCGCGCCGTCCATTCTGCTGGAAAAGGCGGGAGATTACTTCGCTCTGGATAACCCCGAAAAGCATTATCCGGCCCGTTTTATGCTCTTCGTGACGGACGTCCATGAAGACAAAAAAGATGTGCTCCCGGCCATAACTCACGTGGACGGGACAGGAAGGCTCCAGACGGTCATGAGAGAGCTGAATCCCAAGTATTACAGACTTATCGAGACGTTCGGAGAAGCGACGGGTGTTCCGGTGTTGCTCAATACTTCGTTTAACCTCAAAGGCGAGCCGATAGTGAATACGCCCGGAGAGGCATTTAACTCATTTAACAAGAGCAAAATGGATACGCTCGTACTCGGGAATTATATTATCGAAAAAGACAAGCTGTCGTAAAATTCTGATGTTCAGCGGGAATTGATAAAAAACGTTATTATCTATATAATGTCGCGGGAGAGGATTAATAAATGTCGTTCATAAAAAACATAACCAACAGAATGGGTATTGCCGGGGAGCTGCTTCAGTTCTTCATACAGAACAAGTGGTGGTGGATCACGCCGATGCTGCTGATTCTGCTGCTTTTCGGTTTCCTGATCATTTTTGCTCAGGGCTCCGCCGTAGCTCCGTTCATATATACCCTTTTTTAAGGAGGGGCGGCGCCGGGCGTTATGTGCCGGATGCTGCTGTTTTGACAGTCAGGCGGGTGCTATATCGCTTTAGCGGTATTGTGTCCTGTCCTGAACAAACATGATGCACGGGGGCGCGGGTGAAAATTTTGACCTTTCCGTAAATTCACATAAACTCTTGTCCGCCGAAAAAATATTTAATATTTTTTACCGAGAGGTAAACAGGAGGTTTTTAGATGCAAAGATTTGTCATACCCCACTCACACGAGATAACAAAAGAGGACAGAAGGAGTCTCAACGAGCACGGCTCACTGGTGCTCTGGTTCACGGGGCTCCCCAGCTCCGGCAAGTCCACGCTGGCTAACGAGGTTGAAAAAAGACTGATCAGCACGGGGATAAGGACTTTTATATTAGACGGAGACAACGTCAGGACCGGGCTCTGCAAGGACCTCGGGTTCTCGGAAGAGGACAGGGCCGAAAACATTAGGCGTATCGGCGAGGTTTCAAAGCTGTTCGTGGACGCCGGCTGCATAGTGCTTTCAGCCTTCGTATCCCCGTACAGAAGAGACCGCGACGCGGTAAGAGATCTCGTAGAGGACGGGGAGTTTGTGGAAGTATTCGTTAAGTGCCCCGTTGAGGTGTGCGAGGGCAGGGACGTCAAGGGACTATACAAGAAGGCGAGAGAAGGCGTTATAAAGGGCTTTACGGGTATTGACGATCCCTATGAAGAGCCTCTTAATGCCGAGATCGTAATAGAGACCGACAAGATAAGCCTCGATGAAGGCGTCGAGCATATTATAGGCTATCTGCAGGAAAGGAAGGTACTTAGTACTTAAATCTGCTTAGACCGGGAGTTTATATTTACTCCGGCCGGTGAGATAATTACTCACATGAGAAAAAGGATACTGATAACCGGCGGAGCCGGGTTTATCGGCTCCCACCTCTCCGAGAGACTCCTTGAGGAGGGGAACGAGGTAATCTGCGTAGATAACTTCTTCACCGGAGTTAAGGATAATATAAAGCACCTCATCGGAAATCCGTTCTTCGAGCAGATAAGACACGACATATGCTTTCCTCTGTACATTGAAGTTGACGAAATTTATAACCTGGCCTGCCCGGCCTCGCCTATCCATTACCAATTCGATCCCGTTCAGACGACGAAAGTAAACGTAGCGGGTTCGATCAATATGCTGGGCCTGGCAAAGAGGCTCAAGGTAAAAATATTTCAGGCATCCACGAGCGAGGTCTACGGTGATCCGACCGTCCATCCGCAGCCGGAGAGCTACTGGGGCCACGTTAACCCTATCGGCCCCAGGGCGTGTTACGACGAGGGGAAGAGGTGTGCGGAGACGCTCTTTTTCGACTACCACCGCCAGCACGGAATCGATATAAAGATACTCAGGATATTCAACACCTACGGGCCCAGGATGCATCCGAACGACGGCCGCGTCGTAAGTAATTTCATACTGCAGGCGCTTCGGGGCGAGGATATTACCATCTACGGGGACGGCTCTCAGACGAGGTCCTTTTGTTACGTGGACGACACGGTGGAAGCGATGGTCAGGATGATGAACACTCCAGCCGGATTCACCGGGCCTGTGAACGCTGGTAACCCGACCGAAGTGTCTATTAAAGAGCTTGCGGAAAGGATAATAGAGCTCACGGGCACACCTTCGAAGATTGATTTCAGGGATCTTCCGGACGACGACCCTCGCAGGAGAAAGCCCGACATTTCGCTTGCGGAGCGAAAGCTCGGGTGGAAGCCCGAAGTCGACCTCGAGACCGGCCTGCGGAAGACGGTTGATTACTTTAAATCGCTGGTTGGATAAAAGGATTGTCGTTGATTGTGTCTTCTCTCTCAACCCATACTGAATGTCCGGGCGATTTATAATAAATATCGTTTAGTTGTATCTGCAGCGCCTTAGTTTTTCTCTTTTAAAGCAAACCTGTTGAGATTAGCAATACAAGGGGTACATTACTTATATAACGCTTATTTTAGGATAGGTTCGGGACTATGCGATAACCTCTTGGCAAAGGCAAAAAAAACTCTTGACTTCTTGTGTTCGGGTGTATTATGATTTAAATACCAATCCTAGGACCAAGAACGATCTAAATGTCTGAAATTAAAGCAAAAAATAGAGCCGAGCACGCCCGCTTGAATAAACTTCTGAATGAAATAGCCGTAAAGGCAAAAACCGCTTCCAACAGGCTTTCAAGAGCCGATTCCCAATCCAAAAACAATGCGCTCAACTCGATGGCCGAGGAGCTTAATGCCCGGTCGGGTTTCATACTCGAGGAAAATAGTAAAGACGTAGAGGAAGCGCGGTCCAAGGGACTTTCGGGCGCAATGGTGGACCGGCTCACTCTTACGGACGAGCGCATCGACAAAATCGCCCGCGGGCTGATCGAAGTGTCGGCGCTTCCCGACCCGGTAGGAGAGATTGTACGCATGTGGAAACGCCCGAACGGGCTCCGCGTGGGAAAGATGAGAATACCGCTCGGCGTGATCGCTATAATATACGAGTCGAGGCCGAACGTAACCGCTGACGCCGCGGGGCTCTGCATTAAATCCGGTAATTCCGTCATTCTGAGAGGCGGCTCCGAGACTATAAGATCGAATATCGCGATAGGCGAAGTACTGAGGGAGTCGCTCAGGTCAAACGGCCTGCCCGAGGATGCGGTTCAGATAATACCGGTAACGGACAGGACGGCGGTGCTTGAGATGCTCAAGCTCGAGGAGCAGATAGACCTCGTCATACCGCGGGGAGGCGAGGGGCTCATAAGGTTCGTTTCCGAGAATTCGAGAATACCCGTGCTTAAGCACTACAAGGGCGTGTGCCACGTTTTCGTAGACGAAAGCGCGGACCTGCGGATGGCGGAAAGAATATGCGTTAACGCCAAGGCCCAGCGCCCCGGTGTGTGTAACGCAATGGAGACGATGCTCGTTCACGAGAAGATAGCGGAGAAGTTCCTGCCCCGGGCGGCAGAAGCGCTCAGGCGCGAGGGAGTGGAGCTCAGGGGCTGTGAGCGTACAAAAGAGATAGTGCCCGAGGTAAAGGCCGCTCAGGAAGCCGACTGGTACACCGAATACCTCGATTTGATATTGAACGTAAGAGTGGTTAGAGACATGGAAGGGGCAATAGAACATATAGAGAAGTACGGTTCCGCGCATACGGAATCGATAGTCACGGAGAGCTACGGCAACGCTCAGGCGTTTATAAACGGCGTAAATTCCTCCACGGTCATGGTAAACGCGTCGACGAGGTTCAGCGACGGATTCGAGCTCGGACTAGGGGCCGAGATCGGGATCAGCACCTCAAAGCTACACGCGTTCGGACCCATGGGCGTCGAAGAGCTTACGACGACAAAGTTTATTGTTCTCGGCGAAGGACAGATCAGGGTATAGCCATCTAAACTAGAGGAGGATGGAAATTGAGAAAAACGCGAATAAAAAGTAAAACCCTTACTGCGTCCGATCACGGGAGTAAAAGAGGCGGTTCTATCAAGAACAAGAAAGGCAAGAAAAAGGAAGAGTTAAACAACGCTTCCTATGATAAGTACTCCGAAGAGATAGAAGACCTTCCAAAGGACGAGGAATTCATGATGGACCTCGAGGATAAAGTGTTGGAGGATATATCGTCCGACGAAGTCGAAATGAAGGATAAGCAGCCCAAGGAAGAAAGCTCCGAGCAGGAAGGTAAACAGTTTACCCCTGACGAGGAGTTCAGGCTGCTTCAGGTCTATTTCAAGGAGATGGGGATGGAGCCACTTCTGACTCCGAAGGAAGAGATCTAAGTCTCTGCCAAGATCAAAAGATGCGAAGCGAAGGCCGCGGAGATGAGGCTCGTAATGGAGAGCCTTTTTCAAAGGCGGCTTGGCAAGGCGCTCGAGAGCACGGTTAACCAGGTCGAGGGTTTTAACAGAGGACGCGGTAAGGTTAGAGCGAAGAGTCTCAAGTCCGCCGTAGGTAAGATGGACAGGGAAGCCGCGAAAAAGAGCATCAGGCGCTCAAGCATGCTTTCCAAGGTCTACCTGCTCAGGGCGAGGCGTTTCAAGGAGAGATTCATCAAGGCCAATCTCAGGCTGGTCGTGAGCATCGCGAAGAGGTACATGAGCCGCGGACTGCCTCTGCCTGACCTCATTCAGGAGGGTAACGTGGGTCTGATGAGAGCGGTTGAGCGGTTCGATCATACCAAGGGATACAAATTCTCGACTTACGCGTCGTGGTGGATACATCAGGCGATATCGCGCTCGCTGCTCGACCAGACGCGCACCATCAGAGTGCCCGTCTACGTGCTGGAGCAGGCGACCAAGGTACACCGCGTAAGCTCCGTAATGAACAGGGAGATGGGAAGAAAGCCCCTGCCGGAGGAAATATCTAAAAAGACCGGCATTTCGGTCGAGGGAGTCAAGCGTGTGCTGGAAGCGACGAAGGAGGTCGTGCAGCTCGACTCGCCCGTGCTGGACGGCGAAAAGACCACGCTTCTGGATTTCATTCCGGACGATATTTCGGGCTCGCCCGACTATGCCGTTGCAAAGGCCACTCTAACGACGAAAATAATGGACGCCCTCTCAACGCTGACCCCGCGCGAGGAGCAGATACTCAAGATGAGGTTCGGCATAGGGTTTGAGACGACGTTCACTCTCGACGAGATCGGCAGGCACTTCAGGCTTACGAGAGAACGCATAAGGCAGATCGAAAAGAGGGCTCTTGAGAAGCTAGAGGATTCCGAAGTAGGAGCGATATTGAAAAGCTTCATCGAATAAGTATCGATGCTCCTGGCACTGACTCTTAAAAACTTCACTATCATAGACGACTTGTCGGTCAATTTCGGTCCGGGTCTCAATATCATCACCGGGGAAACGGGGGCGGGGAAATCGGTGATAGTCGACGCCGTCAACATTATACTGGGCGTAAGGGCGGGTGCGGAGTATATAAAGACCGGCCAGGACGAGGCGCATCTCGAGGCGCTGTTCGACATCTCGGACATGCGGGAAACGAGAGAAGCTCTTCAGTCCGCGGGCTTCGACGCTCCGGGGGACGAGCTTCTGATAAAGCGGGTACTTGTCCGCAAGGGCAGGAGCAGAGTCTTTATAAATGGAGCGCTATCCACTTTTGCCATCCTTGAGCGCGTCACCGAAGGCATAATCGACATATTCAGCCAGCACGAGCACCAGAGCCTGCTCAAGAAGGAAAACCACGTCCGGATTCTGGACGAAGTGGGCGGGCACGGCGCCGCTCTTTCCGTAGTAAAGGATCTGTATCAGCGGTACCGTGAAGTGAACGGCGAGATTGAGAGGTTAACGAGCGCACAGAAGAATCTTGTGGAAAGGGAAGGCTTCCTAAAATTCCAGTGCTCGGAAATAGACGACGCACTTCTCAGGGAAGGGGAGGACGACGACCTGGAGGAAGAGAAAAAAAGACTGGTATACAGCGAGCGCCTGCTCTCCGCGGCGCAGGGAGCATACGAAGCGCTTTACGAGGACGAGCCTTCGATCCTGGGCACACTCACCCGTCTCTCGCAGGACATCGCGGATGCAGGCAGAATAGACGCCTCTCTCAAGGAAACTGCGGAGGCGATGGAGGGCTCCATACTGCAGCTCAAGGACGCCGCATTTGCGCTCAGGGATTACGCCTCCGAGCTTACGGTCGAGAGCGGGAGGCTCGACGTAATAGAAGGCAGGCTTCAGGAGATTAGCAATCTCAAGAGGAAATACGGGGACACCATCGAAGACATATTACGGAAAAGGGAAGAGCTCGGCAGGGAGCTTCACACGATAGCTAATTACGAGGAGGAGCTGTCCGCCCTGAAAACTCGATCCGAAGAGCTGTACAAAGAGCTTACGGAAAAAGCGAGGAAGCTCACCGAGCAAAGAAAGAAAACGTCTCGCAGTCTGGAGAAATCTTTACAGAAGGAGCTTAAGGAGGTAGGGATAAAAGGTGCGCGTTTCGGCGTGGGTATCGAGGAAAAGAATGTTTCGGCGGACGGCGCGGACGACGTCGAGTTTTTATTCTCGGCCAATCCCGACGAGGAGCCCAAACCGCTCGTGAAAGTCGCGTCCGGCGGTGAGCTGTCCCGTATTATGCTCGTGCTCAAGGAAGCAATATCAAGGGTGGAAGGGGGGTCGGTGATTATATTCGATGAGGCGGACTCCGGAATAGGCGGAGCGGTCGCCGAAACCGTGGGAAAAAAGATACGGGGGCTCGCGGAATCCTATCAGGTGCTCTGCATCACGCATTTACCGCAGGTCGCGAAGTTCGCGGATTCCCACTTCACCGTATCCAAGACGCTCGAGCGCGGTAAAACAAGAGTTGAGATCAGATCACTTACCCAAGAGGAAAGGGTGAAAGAGCTTGCCAGGATGATAGGCGGCATCAATATCACTCAGAAGACACTCGACGCTGCGCACGAGCTGCTCAATAACTAACCTCACGGCAAGCGCGCCTTATCTATCATCCGCTCTTTATCTAAAAACCGGAAGCATAAGCCCGCTCTAATATGCCGCGAACACAACCGCGGCCACGACCGTCGTCCACAGGCCGTTCTTGTCTCCCACAGCCGTCTGAGTATTGTTTTTGGTCTTGACTATATGTCCGCTGATTTCCCAAATGTCCTTCTGATCGTCGTAGCTCTTTTCGGGATCGAAAGGTGCCCCGAGTGTGGTCGCAAGCATGTATGCGGCGAGGTCTTCGGCGTATTCTCCGGCGACCGTGTCGTTCTGCCCGAAGCTGTGGTGCTCCGATATGTACCCGTATCTACTCGTGTCCCTCGGTATTGCCATTCCCGTGGCGGCGGCGACGAGACGGTTGGGCTCGTTGGTGGCGTTCTCGCTCATCACCACGTGCACGATCTGGCCCGGAGTTAGGTGTCTGAGACCTTTGTTCCGCGGGACGAGCTTACAATTAGGCGGGAATATACTGGATACCTTTACGAGGTTATATTCGGCTATCTTTGCGTCTCTGAGCGCCATCTCGAAACTTGTTAGTTTTTCTTTGTGTTTACCGACGCCCTTTGTTATAAATGCTTCTTTCGGCAGCAGCAATTCTGGTGTACCTCCGTTAAATAAAAGCGTAATTCTGTACTATAGAATACTCATTGTCAATGATTGAAAAAATTTCACGGAAAGGCGTCGGAAACTTATAATTTTCAGCCGTAAATCCGACCCTTTTACACTTCATGCTAAGTCTAAATATTGGGTTATAATCCCTCTCCAATACAATGAGTAATGTGTTATTTTTGACGTAACTCTCAATTTGAGAGTATATTAAATCCATGACGTGTAACTACACCGAAAAAAGAGGCGCTGCGTGAAGGCAGTCGTTACGGGCGGCACGGGATTCATCGGAAGCAGGCTTGTAGAGGAGCTTGTCTCTAACGGATACGACGTCAGGTGTCTGGTCAGGGATACGAGCGACGTCAAGGCCTTAAAAGAGCTCGGCGCGGAGCTTGTGCACGGCGACCTGGGAAACACGGAATCACTCGGTAAGCTGCCGCGCGGCGGCGACCTCGTATTTCATCTTGCGGCGCACGTCTCCGACTGGGGAGAGAGGGAGGAATTCTACAGGTACAACGTGGACGCGACGAGGACGCTGCTTAACGCGTCGCTCAAGGCGGGTGTCAAGAGATTTATTCACATGAGCTCTTCCACCGTCGTATGGAAATCCGATTTCTGGAACCTCCACAACCTCAAGGACATAGACGAGACTTACCCGTACAGGGATAAATACAACGATTATTACAACGAATCGAAGGCCGAGGCTGAAAAGCTGGTCCTCGGGTTCTGCGAGGAGACCGGTCTCGGCACTGTCGTAATAAGACCGTCCAACGTATGGGGCGCGGGCGATACGGTGATACTGCCGCGCATTGCAATGGCGGCTAAGAAGGGGATATTGTTCCCCATGGGTAGCGGAGAGAGGACGGTGACGCCGTGCCACGTTGACAACCTGGCGCGCGCCATGCTCCTCGCGGCGGAGAATGAAAACGCGTCGGGGAATATATATTTCATAAACGACGGAGTCAAGATAAGTTACCTGGAGTTTCTGAAGAAACAGCTCAAGGCGTGCGGCATCGACTGGAATCCCGGTTTCTCGATTCCGTATAAATTAGCGTACGCCGTAGCCGCGATGCTCGAATTCATATACAGGGCGAGGGGATCGAAGAAGCCTCCCGTGCTCACTCGCTTCGCGGTCGCCGCACTCGCGGGCAGCAGGAGCTACTCGATAGGGAAAGCGCGGAAGGAGCTAGGGTACGAGCCCTCAGTCGATCTCGATGAAGGTATGGAGAAGATGGCCGACTGGGTGAACCTTCTAGGCGGCACCGAGGCGCTTTTGAATAACATCTGACGTAATGCAATGAAACTAAGACTTAAATATCCACTGGAAATATATGTATGTTCAAGAGAGAAACAGAAATCAAGTTTGAGTACCTACTTCATTCGTGACGGCAATCGCATTAATATCAGGTTGATAGGCAGTGATGAATACGAGATGCCTGAAGAAATTCAAGGAGTTAAATTTTTTCGCCAGATTGAAGCAATAGAATATGAAATTGAAGAAATACAAAGTGACATTTCCGAATTATCACAACTAATATCACCCAAACCTGATCATATCAAGATAATAAATTTTCTGAAACCAATTATAAATAGAGTTTTGAGGTCCTTAAGAAACTGGGGGTTCCTTTATTCTATAGCTGAAATCGATCCTAGTGATACAAGTGCAGAATACAAAATTAGATTGTGGAATGTCGAATACTCTCTAGATTCTATTAATTGGAAAAAAGTAGTTGAGCCCCCCAAAGGAATTTTATCAACGCTTCTTAATTATAAAGACCCTGATGATCAAAAAGAAGTATTAAATGTAGGAAATTGGAAGGGTGTCGAGGAAGCTATTCAAGATGACATTGAAATACCACCGGAGCGTGAATTTCTAGCTAATGCGATGCACCATTTCAAACAAAGGAACTATAGAGTAGCTTTAGTTGAAGCTATTATTTGTTTGGAAATAGTGTTATCCCAGTTTTTAACTGCTTATTTATCTATTACAAAGAAAGTCCCCAATAAAAGGATAAAAAAATTTCTCACTCCACAGCTAAGTCTTGGTACGAAAATCTCTGGATTACTTGACTTGGTTTTAGTACCTGATGATCTAAAACAAATAGAACTCGAGAATGTACTTAAAGCTATTGAATGGCGCAATGATATAGTACATAAGAAAGGTAAATTGCGAAAAGACTTATCAGAAAAGGATATAGAGCAAAAGATAGTCTCTGTTTTAAGCTTGGCTTTGATCTTAGGTAGTAAACGTGATCATATTAAAAACTCTCCAATGTTTCAACAGTTGAGTACCATGCTTGCCGATAAGTTTAAATTTACTCAACCAGATATATTACAAGTTAGAAAACATGAATTTATTATTGAATTTGACTTTTTAGAGTTTCAATTGCCCTCTGACATCCAGCAAGTCTTGAATGATGTTGCAACTGAAGCAAAATCTTTTTTAACCTCACATGACTCGAGATTCGACCCCAAAGAACATCTTGAGATTAGATTCATGGATGTACTAAATGGTTTAAAAGCTCAATGGAAGAATGGTAATGTGAAGATATATTAGATTATGTCTCAAATATAATATTGAGTTGGGGATATTCAATATCATAAGCAACACTTTGCGTTAAGATCATATGTATTAATAAGAGTCCACAATTGGCTACTCCAAATATCTCACCGCTCTTACGTAATTAAAAGCCCTGACCTCGTCGTTCTGCGGCCCGTGCCCCGTGGGATAGTCCGCCGGGTCGCCCGCCTTCGGGTCGCTCCTCATCGCGCCCGCTCCGTGCACGTCCACGCCCCGATAGTCCGTGGCCTTGCCGAACGCCATGTACATTGCGAAATCGATTTGCTCATATGCCGTGGTGCTCGACCAGAACCACCCGTCCGGATCCGCGGTCTCGAATATAGGGTCTATAGCCGGGTCGTCCCTTGAGTAATCGGCGATGCTCTGAAGCTCCTTTATGTTGGGAAGCCTCCAGTCATCATAGCCTGCTAGTTCGAGGTCTTCGGCGTAGGCGAGGGCGTCTTCCCAGTTCCTGGCGACGCCGTCGTCGGACTTCTGCCACATGAGTCCCGTGGCCATGTCCGTTACGGTTCCGTCTCCGTTGTCCGTGAAATCGTTCTCACCGTACTCCGTCTGTCCCCTCACGCACCTCACGTACCAATCCTGAAGTCCGTCGAGCGGGTAGCATTTTATGCGTCCGTCCGCGAAGTTGAACCCGAAGAAACAGCTCTGACCGTCGAAAACCGTGGAAACGTACACGTTGTTCGAGACATACTGAGCGTCTATGTCGCGGTCGCCGGTGGACGGGTCCGGGTATTCGAAATCGAAATATTCTGTATCCAGATAAGGCGTAGAGGTGTTAATGTTTCCCGTGAAGTCGGTTATTGAGACCAGCTCTTTCACGGTCGGGACTCTCCAGTCCCCGTATCCTCCGGTAGAGGCCTCGTCGCAGTAGTCGATAGATTCGTCCCAGCTCATCTTATCGCCCAGGTTAGGCGTCTGCTCCCACA
>Ga0055451_10001047_pt1 | contig 11232 bp, 10 predicted proteins | sample China_Galinas_PW_3_FD_57745 | JGI IMG/M metagenome (GOLD analysis project Ga0055451, IMG submission 57745) | Wetland microbial communities from San Francisco Bay, California, USA, that impact long-term carbon sequestration - China_Galinas_PWB_D2 | ecosystem: Environmental > Aquatic > Marine >... | reverse complement strand
TGGAGACCATGTATGGCAGAAAGAGATATCTTCCTGATATCCTTTCAAGGAATTCAGTTGTCCGTGGTAACGCGGAGCGAAACGCTATAAATTCACCTATCCAGGGATCGGCAGCCGATATTATAAAAATTGCCATGATCAGGATCCAGGAAGTTTTTGAAGAGGAACATCTTCGGTCGTCCCTGATTCTCCAGGTCCATGATGAACTGAATTTTGATGTTTACCCGGATGAACTGGAGAGAGTAAAGCAGATCACGAAATATGCAATGGAACATGCCACCACTTTATCTGTTCCACTTATTGTCGATATGGGCGAAGGAACCAACTGGCTGGAGGCACATTAAGATCAGCATTTATTTGACGGCCTTGGCCAGTTTACCCTGGTTTCCGCTCAGTACTTCATTTGTCATTCCTGGTGTATTGAGAACTTCCTCGGCCTTTTCAAGTTGTATATCTGACTCAATCTGCGATAAAATACGTCCCTCATGATAATAATAGCGGCTGACGATCTCCTCGGTAAGCAACTGCCGGATCTCATCTTTGAATGTCTCAAGATCTTTCAGATTATTATGAGATAGTTTCTTTTCAAGAGAGGAGAATTCATCCTCGGCCAGCCCATAGTATTTTTCCCTTTTGGCACTTTTCACAAGATTGTCGAACGCCTCCTCACTTGAAGTGCGGAATTCAAATTTATTTTCTTGAAGAAATGCTTCAAATAAAGCATAATCTTCATCTGATAATGAGAATAAATCAGGAGATTCTATTTTATCATGTGTGTTACGATAACGGGTAGCAAAATCAAAGAACATGCCCTGCGTGTAAAGTTGAGCTGAAATCTCGGAAAGCGTTTCTGAAACCGCCTCAACATCCGGTTGAATACCACCTCCGTCATATACAAGACGCCCGTTTTTGGTTTCATATTCAGATATTAATGAATCGGGTATCATTCCCACACTCCCATCTTCATTGCGATGCGAATAATCAAGCGCCTGGATGCAACGGCCACTGGGAATGTAGTATTTGGCAGTAGTCACCTTCAATTGTGCGTTGTACTTAAGTGGTCTGGAAGTCTGAACCAGACCTTTTCCGAAGGTTCGCTGGCCAACAATTACACCCCTGTCAAGGTCCTGAAGTGCACCGGCAACAATTTCAGAAGCTGAAGCAGATCCACGATTTACAAGGATCACGAGCGGAATTTCAGTATCAAGAGGTTCCCTGGTGGTCGTATAATCAGAATCCCATTGTGTCATTTTCCCCCGCGTACTTACTATCTCCTCACCTCTGTCAACGAACAAATTGCATATTCGTACAGCTTCAATCAGCAATCCACCCGGATTGGATCGTAAATCAATGACCAGGGAATTCAATTCATGCTCTTTTTTAAGGGTGGTCAGCGCCTGGGCCACTTCATTACTGGCCCCTGTCCTGAAATCGGAAAGGCGTATATATCCTATACCGTTATTTAGCATTCCATAATAAGGAATATTCTGAATGGCAATTTTCTCCCTGGTAAGTTTGACTTCGAAAGGATCTGTCACCCCATAACGTTCTATAGTCAATTTGAGTTCTGTCCCTGGTTTTCCTTTTAACTGGTCACTGACCGATTCGATGGCCATCTTTTGAGTTGAGACACCATCTACATTGAGAATGATGTCCCCGGCACGTATACCGGCTTTAGCTGCAGGGAATCCGGCATAAGGTTCCGCAATCATGATCTGATCACCCGACCTGCGGATCAGGGACCCGATTCCCCCATATTCCCCTGTAGTCTGGAATTTAAAATCATCCATATCAGATTCAGGAATATAGGTTGTATAGGGATCCAATGATGCCAGCATGGCGTCAATACTGGTGGTAACTAACTGTTCAGGATCTGTATCATCCACATAAAACATGTTCAGTTCCCTGAATAGCGTATAATAGATATCAAGGTTTTTTACCAGTTCAAGATCCTTGTTTTTCAAGGTCGAAAAGCCGACAGTAAAAAACAGGATGATAAATCCGGTTATAAATATGATATGTTTCTTCTGCTTCATGGTTGTCATTTTTTTAAAACTCATTCTATCACCTGTTTCTAGCAGCTATAAAGGAAACACAAAGAATTCATTTCTTACCATGATATTAACTTTTTTTAAGAAAGTCTGATGTATCTTTGTGCTCAATATTTGCAAAAATGCAAAGCTTAGATACCACTCTTTTAGCAGCTTTTGGAGGCTCAGAAATGAAACAAGTTGCGAATGTTGCAGCCGGAGGCATGGAGATGATTGAAAAGGTGCAGATCCAGCAGCCCACGTGGTACTTTATCTATCTTTTCCTTCTGATCGGGTTGTTAGCCTGGGTCAGGATCAATTATGGCAATATTCTGATAGAATCTTTTCAGGCGTCCACCAATTTTCAGGTTGCCATCAGGATGTTTAAAGATAATAGCTTATTACAGAATCAGTTAGACTACATTCTTTATATCTATTATTTCCTTACAATAGCTTTTTTACTGTATTATATAGAGTTAAGGGTAGACATGCAACCCTATGAATTGCAGGGAGCTTTACTCTATTTCTTCAATCTCGCAGTTCTGGCTGGTGTATTTTTAGGCAGAATACTTTTGATCAATATAGCTGGTTTTCTGTTTAAAAGGGGGAGTATACTGAGGGAGTATTTATACAACATATTCATTTTTAACAAACTCGCAGGATTGGTTGTATTGCCCCTCGTATTCTTGCTTGTCTACACGAAAGGATCACTGCAGGAATTATTCTTTTGGATCACGCTGTTTGTTCTTTCTAGTGTTATAGTGATGAGGTTGATCAGGGGATTTGTATTTTCTTACAAGAAAGAAGTTTTAATTTTCTATATGTTTTTGTATCTTTGTGCGCTTGAATTATCACCTCTCGTATTATTATACAGATGGTTACAAGGTATCCTTTAAGTTGAGAAATAAAAACGGAATATATGGGAAGAATAAGGAAAATCCTCGTTTCTCAGCCTGCACCTGAGAATAACAAATCACCCTATTTTGATTTAGCCAGTAAACATAACCTGAAAATTGACTTCAGACCATTTATTCATGTTGAGGGCGTTACAGCAAGAGATTTTCGACAGGAGAAAATCGACCTTGGATCGCACACAGCTGTTATTTTCACCAGCAAAACATCAATAGATCACTATTTCAGGATGGCTGAGGAGACCCGGACGAATATTCCGGATACTATGAAATATTTCTGTGTTTCGGAAGCTACGGCTTACTATCTTCAGAAATATATTGTTTATCGCAAAAGGAAGATATTCTTTGGGAATGGAATGGTTCCCCATCTGGTTGAGATTATGAATAAGCACAAAGATGAAAGGTTTCTTCTGCCTCTTTCAGCTGCTCATAAGGAGGAGATACCGGAGCTATTGAAGAAAGGGAATTTTAATTTTTCAAAAGCTGTCCTCTACAGGACCGAATGCAGTGATTTATCTGACCTGGCTGACGTGAATTATGATATCCTGGTATTTTACAGTCCATCCGGTATTAAATCACTGTTCCAGAATTTTCCCGATTTTAAACAAAACAATACTAAGATTGCATCCTTTGGCTCCAAGACGGCTAAAGCCGCGATGGAAGCCGGATTACGTCTCGATATTACTGCTCCCCAGCCACAGGCCCCATCTATGACCATGGCATTGGAGAATTTCATAAAAGATTATAATAAGAGTAACGGGAAATCGTAAAAAAGTTTTCATTATCCAGAACCGAAAGGCTCTCCGGCAGGAAATCCATCTCTGATCTGTTTGAAACAGGCACATCTATCTATGCACCTCCCCTGAGGATCCTGTATAATCTAGAAGGTGCGGGCCTTCATCCGGTTGCCATGGCAGTTTCAGTTCCCAAAAGGTTTTTTAAGAAAGCGGTGGACAGAAATCTGCTGAAAAGAAGGATACGGGAGGCATATCGGTTGAATAAACCAGGGTTGTATGAATTAGTAAGGAACAGGGGGGTGAAAATTCACATGGTTATTCAATATCATGAGCGGGAGATCAGCAACTACAATGCTATTGAAAAGGGATTTCACAAGGGATTGATGAAACTGGCTCACAACCTGAATAAGCAGGATCCGGATTAATGAATGATTGTACGTCCTCCCAGCCCGATGGAAAGTTCCCGCTTAACCGATTCAAGGCTTTGGATCCTAACTATGACCTGGTTAAGTTTTTCTAAATCCTTCTGTTTTTCACTCTTTCCCAGATCATTGCGCAGTTGTGTCAGGGCTTTTTCAACAACCACCATTTTGTATGAGAGCAGTGTTTTGGGAACCTCAAATCCCAGGTTTTCTCCTGGCAGTTCCACGTAAGCCTCTTTCCGTTTCCATACTTTACTTAATACGTAGCGCGAAGTAAAAATATCTACTGCCAGTTCCCTCACACCAGCCTGATCGTGGTAAACAAAATAACGTTCTGCCACTTCTTCTCCACGCTCGATCAACTCCTTTACATCTTCAAAGATCTGTTTGTATACCAGGTTGGTGAATTCAAGTTCGTCGTTCTGTATTTCTCTTGTAATATATTGCGCCACACTGATCTCAGCATCTTCTTCGCTACCTATATGAAGCATATGATTTCCAAATTTCAGCAGGAAATAGATGATCTCCCTCTCCTCAACTTCTGAATATATATTTTCCACGAAACCTGGGACAACCGGTTGCTTTGGAAGCGTGGTAACGATTTGATCCTTTTGTTGATAGTAGCCAGTTTGTTCCCTGTGCCAATGCTGTTCCTGCTTCCTGCGCCTGATTTTATTCACTTCATTATAGAGTACCTGCTCTTCCACTCCCAGCTGCAGGCCACTCTCCTTCAGGAAGACACTCCGCATGATCCCATCCGGTATAACCGCCACTGATCTTACAATATCTGTTATCAGCTGGGCTCTCTTAATGGGATCGTGCCGGGCATCAGTCAACAGCAATTCAGTTTTGAACGATATAAAATCTTTTTCATTGGTTTGAATATAATCCAGGAACTCTGATGAACTGTGAGACTGGGCGTAGGAATCAGGATCCTCTCCCGGGGGTAGCATAACCACTTTTACATTCATTCCCTCCTCCAGGATCATATCGATCCCTCTGAAGGAGGCCTTGATACCTGCTTCATCGCCATCATATATGATGCTTACGTTTAATGTAAACCGCTTGATCAGACGGATCTGTTCAGTGGTCAGCGCAGTTCCTGAGGATGCAACTACATTGTTAATTCCAACCTGGTGCAATGAGATGACATCAGTATAACCCTCTACCAGATAGCACCTTTCGCTGGATACTATCGATTTCTTCGCCTGGAACAGGCCATACAGAACACTGCTTTTATGATAGATATCTGATTCGGGGGAATTCAGGTATTTGGCTATGTTCTTATCTGTTTTCAGCGTCCGGCCACCAAATCCAATGACATTTCCCGAGAGAGAATGTATGGGAAAAATGACCCTCCCGGCAAAACGGTCAAACAGATAGTCTTCTCTTTCAATAGAGAGACCTGTCTTAACAAGGTAGTCCTTCCTGTATCCTTTCTTGCCGGCTTCTTCGGAAAAAGCCGTCCTTTTTTCCGGGCTGTAACCCAGCTCGAACTTTTTTAAAATATCATCTCTGAATCCCCTGTTCCGAAAGTATCCCATACCAACGGCTCTTCCCTCTTCAGTATTGAGCTGCTGAGTGAAAAAAGTGGTGGCATAGGCGGTTACTGCCATCAAACTTTCGCGTTCGTTTTTCTGCTGGATCTCCTCTGAAGTGAGCTCCTTCTCCTCAATGGCAATATTGTACCTCTGTGCAAGATATCTGAGTGCTTCAGGATAGGAGAGTTTCTCGTGCTCCATCAGGAATCCGACCACATTACCACCTTTCCCGGAGCTGAAATCTTTGAAAATTCCCTTTGCAGGGGACACCATAAAAGAGGGGGTTTTTTCATTGGTAAAAGGACTGAGGCCCTTATAGTTAGTTCCGCTCTTTTTAAGTGTTACGAAATCAGAGATCACCTCAACAATGTCGGCGGTATCAAATATCTGGTTTATGGTTTGCTGGTCGATCATCCTTATTAAAAGTAAAGAAACTAATAATTCAGCCAATATTTTATATTTACCTTTATGGAATAGCAAATGGCAATGAAAAAACTGGTAGTGTTAACCGGCGCAGGTATGAGTGCAGAAAGCGGACTCCGGACCTTTCGGGAGATGGGAGGACTTTGGGAGGAACATGACGTTTACGAAGTTGCCAGTCCGGCCGGATGGCAACGGGACAGATCGGTGGTTTTACGATTCTATAACGAGAGAAGGAAACAATTACTTGAGACAACGCCCAATTCCGGGCACTTCGGGCTGGCCGATCTGGAGAAGGAGTTTGAGGTGTTGATTGTAACTCAGAACGTGGATGACCTGCATGAAAGAGCAGGTTCACAATTTGTTCTGCACCTGCACGGGGAACTCATGAAAGCACGTAGTACGGTAGATCCGAAACTGGTCTATGATATTGAAGGCTGGAAACTTGATGAGGGGGATCTCTGTGAAAAGGGATCTCAGTTGCGTCCTCATGTGGTCTGGTTTGGTGAGGCTGTCCCGGCCATTGAAGAGGCCATAAGTATAGTATCTGAGGCTGATATTTTCGTTGTCATAGGGACCTCTATGAATGTTTATCCCGCCGCAGGGCTGATCAATTATGTTCCCCTGGCGGCACCTATCTATGTTATTGATCCCAATGAAGTGGCTATTGCTGAAGATCCCAGGGTCCGGATTATCATGAAAGGAGCCGGTGAGGGCGTGCAAATACTTAAGAAAGAGCTCAGTAATGTATGATTCAAATTGGACACGCACCAGGATCAAGGTGATTTTCACTTTGTTGTTCGTTATAAGTATTTCAGCTAGAGGACAGCAATTGAACATCGGTATATATGGTGGTATTACAGCGTCTCAGGTGGCCGGTGATTATTATACCGGGTTTAATAAAGTTGGATGGGCACTTGGGTTTTTTATGAACCGGGATATTGCGTATAATATTCACTGGCAGGCTGAGATCAAGTATGGGACCAGAGGAGTTTATAAGGCTCCAACCGATATGGATCTAACCCTTTACAAAAGCAGTTATCATATTCTGGAAATACCGCTTTCTGTTCATTACCTGTTTGAAGAGAAAATAATGATGGAGTTGGGCACTTCGCCCGAGCTGCTGGTTACAGCTCTCTTCTGGGATGAAAACGGTTTGCTGGACAGATCTACTTATCCCGATAACAGGAGACTTGGTTTGAGTGTTTTTGCTGGTGCAGGATACCGTTTCAATGACAGAATAATGGCCGGGATCCGGTATACAAACTCAGCGATCCCGTTTCGTGATCCCCAAGAGTGGAACAATCCGCAATACCGTGGCTATTTTCACAATGTTATTTGCCTTACCATTGCCTATACCTTCAACCGGAAATAATCAGGCGTATGATACAGTGGCAATGTAAACCCGGCACCTGTAGTTTTTGATCAATACCAGGCTGCAGGCTTCAAGTGTGGCACCAGTGGTAACTACATCATCTATAAGAAGAACCCTTTTTTCAGTCAGATCCACGGAGGAATTGCAAAGGAAGAAAGCCGCTGCGATATTATCAAATCGCTCCAGTCTGTTCATTGAAGTCTGGGAGCGGGTGTTCTGCTTTCTTTCAATCAGGTTTGTGAGCACCGGGATCCCTGTGATCTCAGAGGCCCCCCGGGCGATGATCTCACTCTGGTTGTATCCCCTTTGATTCAACCTTTTTCGGTGAAGAGGGACCGGGATCATCAGGTCACATTGGGAAAATGAAGTGTGTACTAATTCCTGACCCAACAACCTGCCCAGGTATAGTCCGACATTAATGTTTCCACGGTATTTCAGATCGTGAAGCAACGATTGATAAGCAGATCCCTTTTCAAACCTGAACAGTGAGGTTGCGGAACATACCGGGACCCTGCCCCAGAAAATTTTATTTACAGGATTATCCGGAAGATCCCTGAATCCCGTTTTGGGCATCTTCATTTCACATTCAAAACACAGGACCGCCTGAGGAGCATGGAGCCTTTTGCCACAAACGAGGCAATTTGAAGGAAAGAAGAACATCAGAAAATCGATGATCCACTGCATCTGGTTTTCATTGTTGATAGGATCACATCCTATTTTTCAGCCAGCCTTTTCGTGGAAAGAAGGCCACATGCGGCCCAGATATCCTGGCCCCGGCTGGCACGAATAGTCGTGATGATACCCCTGGCGTTGAGCATTTCTTTAAAGTGGATAATGGTATCCTCATCGGGTGATTCGAGAGGCGTCTCAGGGATCGGATGAAAACGGATGAGGTTGATCCGGCAACGGATCCCATGAAGGATCCTTGAAAGTTCCTTTACATGTGCCGGCGAATCATTAAAATTCTTGAACAGGATATATTCGAATGAAACCCTGCGCTGTTTTCCAAAGTCCCAGGACCTGATCTCCTTCAGAACCTCTTGAAGGGGGTATACCTGCTGTACGGGCATCAGCTTGCGGCGCTCCTCATCAAACGGAGTATGCAGGCTTACCGCAAGATGTGCATTGCTCCTGTTAAGAAATTCAAGCATGGCAGGAGTAATTCCAATGGTAGAAACAGTGATTCGACGCGGGCTCACGCCAAACCCCCACTCAGAAGTCAGCACCTCCAGGCTCTTTAATACCTCTGAAATATTATCAAGAGGTTCACCCATACCCATATAGACAATATTGGTAATGTTCTTCCATTCAGGGATGCTCCTGTATTGATTCAGGATTTCTCCTGAACTAAGGTTTCCCTGGAATCCCTGTTTGCCTGTCATACAGAAAAGGCAACCCATCTTACAACCCACCTGGGATGAGACACAAACCGTACTACGTTCTTTTTCAGGAATATATGCTGTTTCAATGTACTTACCGTCCAACGCAGGGAACAGGTATTTTCTGGTACCGTCCACCGATTCCTGGACATCGATGGGAGGGGTGATACCGATGTGGAATTTTTCCTGAAGCATTGTCCTGGCATTTTTGGAAAGATTGGTCATTTCCCCGAAAGAGGAAACCTCTTTTTTGTAGAGCCATTCAGCAAGTTGGTTGCCTGTAAAGGATGGAAGACCGAGGCTCTGACCCACAGTCTTCAACTCCTCCAGAGTCTTACCGAACAGGTATTCAGGCATGATTCAAAAATATATTTCAGAGATAATATTTTCGAAGGGAACCCCTTTTCTGATCAGGATGTCCCTTGTTTCTACAACCATTTCAGTACTGCCACAAAGGTAGTACTTTAACTCCGGATCCAGGTTTTCCTGTTCCTCTAGGTACCCCGTGACCCGACCGGCATAAACTTCAGTATCGTATTCTCCACTGCAGCACCTGGTATAATTGTCGCCCAGCACCTCCCTGAACTCATCATAAAAATGGAACTGTTCCAGGTACCTGTTACCATGTAACAGGATCTTGTTTCCTCCCAGGCCGGAACGCAGCATGGAATAAAAGGGTGCAATCCCGGTTCCTGCGGCCACCCATACAGCCGGTCCCGGAATACCTGTAAATTCTCCAACGGGAGGAGTGATCCAGATGGTATTTCCGGCCTCCAGATCTGAAAGTTGAGGTGTCAGGTACCCCTCTTCGACTACCTTGTAAAGGATACTGATCTCCTCATCCTGCTCCCCGCTGCAGATGCTGTACAATCTTCTGGCATCATTTTTTCGAATGGCTATACCAATGACCTGTCCGGCCAAAAAATCGAATATGCGCTTAAAACCAATCAGGAATATTCCCGGGGAGAGCTCTTCTGTGAAACTGATGGTTACGGGTTGTATCTCTTGCTTACTGCTGGATGTCATTAAACTATGGCTTTTTCCCGACGAAGCGGATCACAGAGGCCTCGCCCTGGTGGAATGAACCTTCGTTGAGCAGGATTTCCTGTTTTTCAAGCAACAAATTTATAAATAAATTAAAGTCAGAAGCGAGGGTCTGTTCATCAAAGAGCATTTCCGGAGATTTGGGCCCCCCGGTATTTTTGCTCAACTGTTCTTTATGAAACGCTTCAAGTATCAGCGTCCCACCCGGTTTGAGTGATTCATAGACTTTGCGGTGGAGAAATTTTCGTCCTGGATCATCGGCATGAAAATAGATCAACCCGGCACAATCATAATGATCGGGCACAAAAGGGAAATCTTCTAACTGGCAGACTTTATAATCGATCTGTACGCTGTTTTCAGAAGCAAGTGCCAGGGCTTTCTCCTTTGCAATTCCGCTTTGATCAAATGCATCCACGGACCAGCCCTTTATCGCTGCAAAAACAGCGTTTCGTCCCTCCCCTTCTCCGGGTAAAAGGATTTTTCCGGGAACTATTCCATTCAGTTGAGAGGAGAAAAAGCCGTTGGGCTCCTTTCCATAAACATAATTTTGGGTATTGTACCTGTTATCCCAGAATGGGTTCATTTCGTAAGATTTATTCGCATGATGAAGATGAATAAAGAGATAACCAATAAATGGCAAAAAAGTTAAAATTGGAAAATATTTACTTACTTGTCTACGCTAAACGAAAAATAATCCTCATGAAACGAATGAACTTATTGGTCATTGGTATGCTGGTTTCCTCCCAGTTACTGATGGCTGGAGCCCTTGTCACCAACACAAACGGGAGCGCAGCCTGGGCACGTATGTTAGCCCGAAATGCGACTCTGGGGGTCGACGCGGTATATTTCAATCCTGCTGGCCTGGCCCAGTTTAATAACGGACTACACCTCTCTCTATCCAATCAGACCATTTTTCAAACCAGGACAATTACCAGCGACTACACCTATCTGGCAGGTTCTCCCAAAACATATCAAGCAGATTTAACGGCACCTATCTTTCCAAGTATTTATGCAGCCTATAAAATGGATAAATGGACCTTCTCCGCTGGTTTTAATGTTATTGGTGGAGGAGGAAGCGCTGATTTTCCCGGTGGACTTCCATCATTTGAGATTCCTGTGGCCTCCGTTGTACCAATGCTTCAGGGTTCACTGGCTCCAATCGATGCTGGATTTACAGGATTAGGGGCTCCCGATCCGATGTTCCGCAATATCACAGGATATAATTTGGATGCCTCCTTTAAAGGATCGTCTGCCTATATGGGATATCAGTTGGGCGCTACCTATGCCATTAACGATATGATTTCGGTGGCTATTGGAGGTCGTCTGGTAATGGCCAAAAACAGCTATGAAGGAGCACTGACCGGAGTAACCAT
>Ga0055451_10001044_pt1 | contig 11247 bp, 7 predicted proteins | sample China_Galinas_PW_3_FD_57745 | JGI IMG/M metagenome (GOLD analysis project Ga0055451, IMG submission 57745) | Wetland microbial communities from San Francisco Bay, California, USA, that impact long-term carbon sequestration - China_Galinas_PWB_D2 | ecosystem: Environmental > Aquatic > Marine >... | reverse complement strand
CGCAACGAGATCACGCCGGGCAACTTCATCTTCCGCACCCGCGAATTCGAGCAGATGGAGATGGAGTTCTTCGTCGAGCCGGCGAGCGCGCCGGAATGGCACCAGTACTGGATCGACACCCGGCTGGGCTGGTACGTCGACCTGGGCATCGACCGTTATAACCTGCGGTTGTTCGAGCACCCCAAGGACAAGCTGTCGCATTACTCGGACCGCACGGTCGACATCGAGTACAAGTTCGGCTTCCAGGGCAACCCGTGGGGCGAACTGGAAGGCGTCGCCAACCGCACCGATTTCGACTTGAGAACGCACTCCCAGCATTCCGGTGCGGACTTGTCGTTCTACGACCAGGCCACCGACACCCGCTACATCCCGTACGTGATCGAGCCGGCAGCCGGGCTCACACGTTCGTTCATGGCCTTCTTGATCGACGCCTACACCGAGGACGAGGCCCCGAATGCGAAGGGCGGCATGGACAAACGCACGGTGCTGCGACTCGACCCCAGGCTCGCGCCGGTCAAGGCGGCGGTGCTGCCGCTGTCGCGGCACGCGGACCTGTCCCCGAAGGCGCGCGACCTCGCCGCCGAGCTGCGGAAGTGCTGGAACGTGGAGTTCGATGACGCGGGCGCGATCGGCCGGCGCTACCGCCGCCAGGACGAGATCGGCACACCCTATTGCGTCACAGTCGATTTCGACTCGCTCGACGACCATGCCGTGACCGTGCGCGAGCGCGACAAGATGACGCAGGACCGGGTCGCAATCGACGGTGTCTCTGACTACCTCTCATCCCGACTGCGAGGCTGCTGACCCGCCTATAGGGGAGGCGCCGAGATCAGAAGCGGCCGCCGCCGCCGAAGAAGCCGCCGCCCGAGGGGCCCGACGAACCGCCGAAACCGGTGGAGCTCCAGCCTCCACCGAAACCGCCCATCCCGCCGCGCATCCCGCCGCCCAGGATGTTGCCGATGATGATCCCGCCGATCATCGCGCCCATGTTCGACCCGCCGCCGCCGTACCGTCCGGCGTAGTGCCGCTGGGCGTTCTGCACGTCGGCGTTGGCCAGTGACTGCGCCTGGGCGGCAAGCATCGACGCGCCGTTGGCGTAGGCGATCGCTTCGTTGACACTGCTCGATCTGGTGGCCTGCGCAGCCTGCAATTGGCGGACGGCCTCCGCCAGGCGGGTGCGCGCCTCCGGGCCGATGCTGCCGCGCCGGGAGTCGATGTAATCCGACACCGCGCGCACCCGCGATTGCCCGGTGAACAGCGCCTGATCGAACGCGCGAGCCAGCCGTTCGGCGGCTTCGCGTTCCTGGGCGAGCCCGGCCAGCAGCCGGTCGAGTTCGGCGTCGGCTTTGGTCAGCTGCGTGAACGCGCCCAGCGGGTCGGCGGATCCGGTGGCTTGCGCAGTTTGCACAGCGGTTGCGGCCGCCTCCCGCGCGGCGGTGAGTTCGCGTGCCCGCGGGACATTGTCCCGGCGAAGTTGCGCATCGGCCGCTGAGATGCCGTTCTGAATGTCGGCGATCGCCGATGGCAGCATCGCCGCGGCCCGCTTGATGTCGCTGTCCGCGGAGTCGACGGCGTCCAGCAGCGACCGGGCCTGGGCAAGCGCCGACTCGGCTGCCCGCACCGTGTCCACGAGTTCGGCCTGCCGGCCGGCGACCGGGCGTGCCGCCAACTCGCGGGCACGCGTGATGTTGTGGTCGGCGAACGTCAACCGCTGCTGCGCGTCGCCCACATTGCCGGACACCGAAGCCAAAGCGGCGCTGTCGAATTCGCGGCGCAGCCCTTCCAACTGCTGCTCCGATGGTGCGATTCTCGCGGTGATGTCCACGACCTGCCGAGTGAGCGTGTCCAGCTTGGTCGGCGCGTTGATCACCAAGTCGCGCAACTGGTCGAACGCCTCCTTCTGGTTGTCCAGCTCACGGTCGGCGGTGGCGGCGGACACGACGACGCGGGTCAACAAGCTCCGGCGCTGTGCCGGTGTCTCCGGTATGGCGTCGTCGAGTTGCTGACGGACTGTGAACGCTTGTGCCAGTGCAGCTTTGGCGTTGTTGACCGCGCGGGTGAACGGCTCGGTCCGCTCGGCGCCGAACTCGTCGACCGCGAGGGCCAGCTCGTTCACGCTGTTGCGGACAGCGTTGTCCACCTCGACGACCTTCTCGCGGGACAGATCGTCGAGCGCGTCCAGCGACACCGAAGCCAGCGCGTTCGGATTCGTCGGGTCCACTCTGCGGGCCGCCGCGAATTCGGCGGCGCGCCTGCGGCGTCGACGCCAGCGCATCAACACCAGCAGCGTGGCCAGCGCCAGCACGATCACGGCGACCCCGATGAGCAACCCCGGCCACGGAACCCGCGCGGGTGCGGCCGCGGCGTTCAGGCCGTTGGCGGCGGCGACGGCGGCTCCGCTCCAGTCGCCACGGCGCAGCGCGGGCTCGATCTGGTCGCGCTGGAGGTTCTTCACCTCCGACGAACTGAGGTTGTTCACACTGTCGGGGACCTGGAAGGCATAGGACCGGTCTACGGTTGCCACCGCAAGCAACGCGTCTTGGCCGCCGAGACTGCTTGCCCGATATGTACTTTGGGCCCAGCTGACGGGATCCTGGCCGGAGAAGTCGTCGACGTAGACCACCCACAACCGGACCTTGCGGTCGTCGTAGAGCGTGTCGATCGCGGACTGCACCTGCCCGCGCTCGGTGGCGGTCAGTGCGCCCGCGTTGTCGGTGACGTAGGCGGCCAGCCGGAATGGCCGGTCCGCCGCGGCAGTGGGGGCGACGAGCAGAGCAGCGGCGAGAACCGCCAGGACGAGGCCGAGCAGACGGGCCGTGATGGGTCGCTTGCGCGAAGAGCAGAAGGCAGAGCGCATGCCCGCCAATGTAGTGGGATGCGCGGAGACGGCGGTGACGGCTGGCAGACTGAGCCTCGGTGAGGCCGAATCAGCACGCCTACGACGCGCACGACCGTGAGCGGATGGTGGTCGAGGCGCCGAAGACCGCTGCGCTGACGGGAACGGCACCCGAACATCGCACGGACTTCGCCCGCGACCGGGCCCGGGTTCTGCACAGCGCCGCGCTGCGCCGACTCGCCGACAAGACCCAGGTCGTCGGCCCCAGGGAGAGCGACACCCCGCGAACCCGGCTCACGCATTCGCTCGAGGTCGCCCAGATCGGCCGCGGTATGGCGGTCGGGCTGGGCTGCGACCCCGACCTGGTCGACATGGCCGGCCTTGCCCACGACATCGGCCATCCGCCGTACGGGCACAACGGCGAGAAGGCCCTCGACGATTTCGCGGCCGCCTGCGGTGGCTTCGAGGGCAATGCGCAAAATCTGCGAATCCTCACCCGGCTCGAACCGAAAACACTTGACGCGCAAGGTGAGAGCGCCGGCTTGAACCTGACCCGCGCCGCGCTCGACGCGGTGACCAAGTATCCGTGGTTCCGCCGGGCCGACGGCCGCAAGTTCGGCGCCTACGCCGAGGACGCCGACGTGCTCGTCTGGGTGCGCGACGGCGCGCCGCCGGACCGGCCCTGCCTGGAGGCTCAGGTGATGGACTGGGCCGACGACGTCGCGTACTCGGTGCACGACGTCGAGGACGGCGTGATCTCGGGGCGCATCGACCTGCGGGTGCTTGCCGACGACGACGCGGCGGCGGCGCTGGGCAGGCTCGGCGAGCAGGGCGGCGGGCTGGCCGCCGAGGACCTGGTGGCCGCCGCCGGCAGGCTCTCGCGGTTGCCGGTGGTGGCCGACGTCGGCAAGTACGACGCCACGCTGGCCTCTTCGGCCGCGCTGAAGAGGCTGACCAGTGAGCTGGTCGGCCGGTTCGCCTCCGCGGCAATCGCCGAGACGCGGGATGCGGCCGGCCAGGGGCCGTTGCTGCGCTACGACGCGAACCTGCATGTACCCGGGCTGGTGCGCGCGGAGGTCGCGCTGCTGAAAACTCTGGCGCTGCAGTTCATCATGTCCGACCCGCGTCACCTGCAACTGCAGGAGCGGCAGCGAGAACGCGTCCATCGGGTGGCGAGCTGGCTGCTGGCCGGGGCGCCGGCCACGCTTGACCCGCTGTTCGTGCCTGCGTTCAACTCCGCGGGCGACGACGGCGAGCGGCTGCGGGTGATCGTCGACCAGATCGCGTCGTTCACAGAGGGCCGGTTGGAGCGGTTGGCGCAAAATTGACGGGTCAACTGATTTGTCGGGATAGGCTGGTTGCGACGGGCCAACTGCGAAAACGGGGGTGCTTGGTGTCGCCTCTAGCATGGGCTGAGGGCTGAGGGTTGCCGCGATGCAACGCGCCGAGCAGCCCGTCATCGATGCGGAGAAGCGCCACGGCACTCCTGATGATCAGGTCGTGGTCTTAGCGCGGACGTTGCGTCATCGTGCGATGTGCTCGTGCGGGTGGACGGGTGGCAACCGGTTTCTTCTGGCCGCGGCCAAGGTCGACGCGTTGATTCACAGCGGGGACACACGGCACGAACCCACGGTGCCGCTGGTGGTGCGCAATAGCAGGAGTTAATCGCCGGACGCGGCCCTAGACTGAGCCGGTGGCCGGCACGCGGATCTCCGATCGCGACATCGCCGCCATCCGCGAACGCAACCGCATCGACGACATCGTCGGCGACTACGTGCAACTGCGCCGGGCCGGCGCCGACTCGCTGAAGGGGCTCTGCCCGTTCCACGACGAGAAGTCGCCGTCGTTTCACGTCCGGCCCAACCACGGCCACTTCCACTGCTTCGGCTGCGGCGAGGGCGGTGACGTGTACGCGTTCGTGCAGAAGATCGAGCACGTCACGTTCGTCGAGGCCGTGGAGCGCCTGGCCGACCGGATCGGCTACACCATCACCTACACCGGCGCCGTATCGGCCGTGCAGCGTGACCGCGGCAGCCGCAGCCGGCTGATCGCCGCGAATGCGGCCGCCCAGGAGTTCTACGCCGCGGCCCTGCAATCCGAGGAGGCGGGGCCGGCCCGCCAGTACCTGCTCGACCGCAACTTCGACGCCGACGCGGCGCGCCGCTTCGGGTGCGGCTTCGCACCATCGGGCTGGGACTCGTTGACAAGACACCTGCAGCGCAAGGGTTTCGAGTTCAAGGAGCTGGAGGCGGCCGGCCTGTCGCGGGAGGGCCGGCGCGGGCCGATGGACCGGTTCCACCGGCGTCTGCTGTGGCCGATCCGGGCCAGCAGCGGCGAGGTCATCGGCTTCGGCGCCCGCCGCATCTTCGACGACGACACGATGGAGGCCAAGTACGTCAACACTCCCGAGACCGTGCTGTACAAGAAGTCGGCGGTGCTGTTCGGGCTCGACCTGGCCAAGCGCGACATCGCCAAGGGGCATCAGGCGGTAGTGGTGGAGGGCTACACCGACGTGATGGCGATGCACCTGGCCGGGGTGACCACCGCCGTGGCGTCGTGCGGCACCGCGTTCGGCGACGAGCATTTGGCGATGCTGCGCCGGCTCATGATGGACGACAGCTTCTTTCGCGGTGAGCTGATCTACGTGTTCGACGGCGACGAGGCCGGCAAGGCCGCCGCGCTGAAGGCCTTCGAGGGTGAACAGAACCTGGCCGGGCAGTCGTTCGTCGCCGTCGCCGCGGACGGGATGGACCCGTGCGACCTGCGGCTCAAGGCCGCCGACGGCGCGCTGCGCGACCTGGTGGCCCGGCGCACGCCGCTGTTCGAGTTCGCGATCCGCTCGGCGCTCGCGGAGATGGATCTCGACAGCGCCGAGGGCCGCGTCGGCGCACTGCGTCGGTGCGTGCCGATGGTCGCGGCGATCAAGGACCCGACGCTGCGCGACGAGTACGCCCGCCAGCTGGCGGGGTGGGTCGGCTGGGACGACGTCGCCCAGGTGATCGGGCGGGTGCGCGAGGACGCGCAGCGGCGCGGCGGAACGCTGCGGCGCGAATCCCGGCGCGCCGCAGCGGCGGCGAAACCGCCAGCGAGGCCGGAATCGCCTGTGGACAGGCCGAATCCGAGCGATCCCACTCTGTGGCCGCAGCGTGAGGCGCTCAAGGGCGCGTTGCAATACCCGGCGCTGGCGGGGCCGGTGTTCGACGCGCTGCCGGTCGAGAGCTTCACCCATCCCGGCTACGCGGCGGTGCGGGCGGCGATCGAGTCGGCAGGTGGCACGTCGGCGGGGCTGACCGGCGGGGCGTGGATCGATGCGGTCCGTCAGCAGGCGGCCGCCGCGGGCGCTTTGGTCAGCGAGCTGGGGGTCGAGACGATCCGGGTGGACGACGACGAGAAGCTGCCGCGCTACATCGGCGGCGTGATGGCCCGGCTGCAGGAGGTGTGGGTGGGCAGGCAGATCGCCGAGGTCAAATCGAAGCTGCAGCGCATGTCGCCGATCGAGCAGGGCGATCAATACCACGCGTTGTTCGGCGAGCTGGTCGCGATGGAGGCATATCGTCGCAGCCTGCTCGAGCAGGCAAGCGGAGACGGCAACGGCCTTTCCGCGTAAGGTGGCCCCGCGATTTCGGCGCGCAAACAGTCGGTCAGCGAACGTTCGCGCGCCGAAATCGGCGACGTCAGCGTTGCGCTTGCGCCTCTTCCGGCTGCAGCACCAGGGTGTTCCCGTCGATCTCGGTCAAGGTGACCAGGGTCGGGTCGGGGGAGAGGCGGTTGGCGAGCTTGCGACGGCCGGCGTCGATCACCGTCTTGGTTGCAGGACTGCTCGTCACTGCTTTGCAGGTGCCGACGATCTGCTCGTAGCGGCGGCGGCCGGCCTTGGTGCCCAAGACGTAGCCCGCGGCCAGTACGACGGCGTAACCGATCACTGTCGTCCCCTCCAAGTAGTGCTGTGGGGTCCATCCTGCCTGATGGCCTGCGTCTTGGCAGGCGATGGTGCCCGTACGCTAGAGTCGTCCCGCGTCACACGTGGGCGAGCGGTCCCCTGTAGCTCAATTGGCAGAGCATTCGGCTGTTAACCGAAGGGTTGCTGGTTCGAGTCCAGCCGGGGGAGCTTCCAAAACCCCAGTTCAAACACCTGCACCCAGCATGGCCGAGGGAAGTCGTGCCCCCTGCGTGCCCTTGAAGCACCGCAATTGAAGACTGGAGGTCGCCCATGATGCTGAGTTGGGATGAGCAGGAAGCGTTGAAGAGCATTCTGAGCTTTCACGACGTGAGAGACCCGGAGCTTGACCGAACATTTGGCCAGCTTGATCGAGTGGGTGCATCAGAGCGAGGCGGCCAAGCACGGAGGCCCCGAACCTGTCTTCTTGCTCGTCCTGGAATCGCTCTTAGGCCTACGCACACCGCACACCCGAGGGAGGCAACAGGAGGCTGCTCGTGGACTCGTTGCTGTCTGAGCGCCAGGCTGTTCAGGAGGCGCTGATTGCCGTGTACGCAGGCGATGCCGACTGGATTGAGCGGGTCGCCCATGGTGTGACGGCCCAACATCTGGAAGGACCGAATCGCGATCTTGCGCTCGGGATCTGGCGTGCGGTTGGGATTGAGCCACGCAGCCGCAGGCGAGGACGCCCTCGAAAGAGAGCTGAGTAAGAAATTCCTTTGGTGCGCGACTGTTTTGCTTCTTCTACAGGCCTAGCCCCCTACTGAACTGCCTCGTTGGCGCACGAGTATGCCCCCGACGGGGCATGGCTTTTTACGGTCGGCTACAGGTTTCATGACGGTTGTCTCGCGGCTCGGGCCTGACCGGCGGGCACGCACTTGACGAGGTGCCCGAAACGGCCAAATTCTGTGGCTTAGAGGTTAAGTTAGGGAACTCTGGGGGCATCAGTCACTTATCGGTTCCGACAGCAGCGGGGAGTCTTATGTTGGCCGCGAGCTTAAGTGGGTTCTCATCCGGGAGCGTTGTTCTTGTTGGCGTTGTGCTGATGGTCCTGGGTGTGATCGTCCTGGCGTTCGGGGTCGGCGGCGAGGGAATTATCACAGTCGCATCAACCCATCGTTTTCGAGACAGGCGGTGACCGGGAGCGACTTCATATGCGCCAAGTCGTGGTGCAGGATGCTTATTGGGAGTTACGCACCAACGGGAGCCTTTCGCGGGCTGGGCGGGCCGCAGCCCGTCGATGTCAGGGACGAGGGTGGTGGAAGCAGACGTCGGCACCGATGAGCCTGGTGGGTTGAGGGCCTTGCCCGTCGAGATGTCGGGGCTGCTCGAGGGCCTCCAGGGAGACGCGCGGCGTGATCGCGCGGCGTTGATTGCGTGGTTGCTCGGTCGCGGCTTTAGGGCCGACCAGATTCGCGGATCGTTGGCCCCGATGATGTTGCCCGCCAACCGCATGATGGGTGATTACGGCCTGTACGTGTCGGCGCGAGAGATGTCCCAAATGACCGGCGTCGACGTGGAGCTGCTGCAAAAGCTGCAACGCGCGGTCGGCCTGCCGCGCATTGACGATCCCGACGCTGCCGTGCTGTCGAGGGTGGATGCGGAGGCAGCCGCGTGCACGACCTTCTTTGTCGAATTCGGTATCGACGCCGAAGAGGCGGTTGCCCTGGTCCGGGTGTTGATGGAGGGTCTTCACCGGGCCGTGGCGACGATGCAGGAGACGGCTTACAGGATGTTGGTTAGGCCCGGGGCCAGTGAGGTCGAGTTGGCTCAGGTAGCGGAAGCACTGGCACGGCAAGCCATGCCGCGCATTGGGCCGATGATCGAAGGTCTGTTGCTGCTTGAATTTCGGCGCATGTTCGAAGCAGAAGGAATCGGTGCCGCCGAACGCGCCACCGGCAGACTTCCCGGAGCACGCCAGGTCGCGGTGGCATTTGCCGACCTCGTGGGCTTCACGCAGCTCGGTGAGGCGCTTGCCCCCGAAGAACTGGCCCGCCTCGCCAGCCGGTTCGCCGAGCTGGCCCACGACGTCGTGGTAGCGCCGGTGTGGTTCATCAAGACCATCGGCGATGCGGTGATGCTGGTGTCTCCCGAACCAGTTGTGCTGGTCAACACGGTCCTGGAGCTAGTCGAAGTCGCAGCAGCCACCAGCGGCTTGCCGCAATTGCGTGCGGGGGTTGCCACCGGATTGGCCGTCAGTCACGGCGGGGACTGGTATGGCAGTCCTGTCAACATGGCCAGCCGCGTGACCGGGGTCGCGGGCCATGGCACGGTGCTGGTCACCGAATCGGTACGTGAATCCGTCGGCGGGGCCGAGGGTTTCGAGTGGTCTTCGGCGGGCACACACCACCTCAAAGGCATACCCGGACCGGTGGAACTCTTCCGCGTCAGTCGCGCCCCGCACTGAGGCGTCGCGGGGTCTGCACATGGTCGATTTCGAGAACACCCGAAATCCTGACCGATGCGCCGGGAGCGCGCATACCGGTGGTAGGCATCGTCGACTACGGTGCCATCAACAGAGGACTAAATCCCGATGCCCTCCACCTTGCCTCGGTAGCCGGTGTCGATTGCACCAAGCTGGGTGTCAAAAAGGGTGCAGGATGAACGCAGTCATAGCATCGCCTCACCGGCGGGCGCGACCGATTCCATCCGCTGTGCCATACCCACCTGCTCACCGATCGCGGTGTACCCCAAAGGCCCGGAACCGATGTCACCGGCGATCACCTGACCCGAGTTCAGGCCAATCCGCAGCCGCAGGTCGATCCCATCGCGGTCTTTGATCTCAGCGGCCAGTCTGGCGGTCTCATCTTGAATGTCCAGCGCCGCAAGACAAGCGCGGACTGCGTGGTCCTCCAGCGCCACCGGCGCACCGAACACGGCCATGATCCCGTCGCCGGTGAATTTGTCCCCGTTCCGCCGTACCGCTTCACCACTAGGAAAGCTCGGTTGACCAATTCGGTCATGATCTCGCGCAGCCGCTCCGCGCCCACTGCTGCAGCGATGTCCATCGAATGCACCACGTTGGCGAACAGCACCGTCACCTGCTTGTACTCCGCAGATTTCGGGGCCGATGCCACGGGGGCCGCGCACTCGTGGCAGAACTTGTCGCCTGCGTGCAGTTCAGCACCGCACGACCCGCACAACAGCCCTGCTGCTGTCATCTCAGGCGGCCACCCCACCTCGGCTCACCACACCATGGTGGCACCGCTGGCCCGCCAGTGTGGGATATCCCCCGTTGCGGTCCCGCGTGGTGATCGGGGGCCCGATTCCGGCGATGCTCAAGGTCAGACGCGGTTCGGTGTGGCATTCTGCGGGGGTGTCCGCTGCTGCGGCGGCTGCTCCTTCGGGGGTGGTGACGTTTTTGTTCACCGATGTGGAGGGGTCAACCCGTCGGTGGGAATCGGATGCCCAGGAAATGCGGGCGGCACTGGCCGCCCACGACCAGGTCCTGTGTTCGGCGATCGAGGCGCATGGGGGCTGGGTGTTCAAGCACACCGGCGACGGGATGTGTGCCGCGTTCACTTCGCCGCAGGGGGCGGTGGAGGCAGCGATCACCGCGCAAAGAGCGCTGGAGTTGCCGGTGCGGATGGGGATAGCGACTGGCGAAGTCGAACTCCGCGAAGGAGACTACTTCGGGACAGTGCTCAACCGCGCCGCGCGGGTGATGGCTGCCGGGCACGGCGGTCAGATCCTGGCCGCCGAGTCGACCGCAGGACTGCTCAGCGGCGTGGATCTAATCGATCTCGGGCCACGCCGGCTGCGGGACCTGCCAACCCCGATCGAAGTGTTCCAGATCCGAGCCGCCGGTCTGCGCAACGAGTTTCCGCCCTTGCGGGCGGTGGATGCGGGTCCTGGGAACCTGCGCCCTGGGGCCACCAGCTTCATCGGGCGCGAGTCCGAGGTCGCCGAGGTGGTCGGGGCGGTGAAGGCTCATCGGTTGGTGACGTTGACCGGAGCGGGCGGTGTCGGCAAGACCCGGCTCGCGCTGGAAGTTGCCGCATGCCTGACCGATGAATTCCCCGACGGGGTGTGGTTTTTCGACTTAGCCGCGGTCGCTGATCCGGCGGCAGTGCCCGATGCGGTGGCCGCGGTGCTGGGCATCACCCAGCAGCCGGGCAAGCGCGTGAGCGAGTCGGTGGCGGCGGCGTTGGAGGGCCGGGTGCGGTTATTGGTGTTCGATAACTGCGAGCACGTGCTGGATGCCGCCGCGGACCTGGTCGAGGCCATTCTGACCCAGTCGGTGACGGTGAAGGTCTTGGCTACCAGCCGGGAAGGGTTGGGGGTTGCCGACGAGCAGGTGTGGCCGGTGCCAGCGCTGAATATCGGGGGAGGAGTCGACTCGGCGGCGGTGAGCTTGTTCGTGGAACGCGCCCGCAGCGTGGCCCCGCACTTCTCACTGAGGACGTCTGAGGAGACGGGTGCGGTGGTGGAGATCTGTCGCCGCCTCGACGGGATCCCATTGGCCATCGAGTTG
>Ga0055451_10001043_pt1 | contig 11248 bp, 11 predicted proteins | sample China_Galinas_PW_3_FD_57745 | JGI IMG/M metagenome (GOLD analysis project Ga0055451, IMG submission 57745) | Wetland microbial communities from San Francisco Bay, California, USA, that impact long-term carbon sequestration - China_Galinas_PWB_D2 | ecosystem: Environmental > Aquatic > Marine >... | reverse complement strand
GCATAGTGCAAATCACGTTGTACATAATCTTCTAGGCGAAACTTCATATTATCGCGTAAATAATCAAAGCCCAACTCATTGTTTGTTGCATACAAAATATCGCACTGATACGCTTCTTTACGTTCCGTATCGCTCATATTATTTTGTAAATATCCTACCGTTAACCCAAGCATTGTATAAATAGGCTTCATCCATTCAGCATCACGGCGTGCCAAATAATCATTGACGGTCACCAGTTGCGCACCCTTACCTTCAAGTGCATTTAGGTACAAGGGAAGTGTTGCAGTTAATGTTTTACCTTCACCGGTCTTCATCTCTGCAATTTTACCTTGATGCAATGCAATAGCACCCATCATTTGTACATCAAAATGGCGTTGCCCTAGCGTACGCTTACCCGCTTCGCGCACGCAGGCAAATGCTTCCGGCAAAATATCATCTAATTTTTTGCCTTGGGCTAATTGTTCACGAAATTCATTGGTTTTTGCCGCAAGTTGTTCATCAGTTAAACTGCTTATGAGCGGCTCAAATGCATTGATCTGTTCTACAATAGGGCGCATACGCTTGAGCTTACGCTCATTATCTGTCCCTAAGATTTTTGCTAAAATACCTGTTATCATGCGCGATCCTTACTCTGGTTCATTATTACCTTGCATATGGAATAACATATAGAAATGCAATGGTAAAAGGGAATAATCTATAGATAAAATGTAGCATAATTGCAGTAGTTTTACAAAAGCAATCACTTTAAACTGACAACCGTCATCTGCCGCTTTGACTGCATGCCATCTCTCCGATAGGAGCAAAAGTTTTCATCACAAATCGTACAAATGTTATATTGCAAAGCAATACCCTCTCTTTTGACCCCATATGCCTCAAGCTGTAAGCGATTAAACAATGGCAAATCAAAAAACAATCCATTATCACGTTGTTGTAATGTACGGTCTGCATAAGAAAATGACTCTAAAGATGTTGCAAAATCATCACCTACACGGTAACAGCATACTTGTGCAGATGGGCCAAAATAAACTTGAACTTCTGCAAGCTGAGTTTTATATGCCCGCTGCATAGCCTCAAGCGTTTTTATCCCTACCGATTGTACTGACCCACGCCAGCCTGCATGGGCAATACCTACTGCCTGATGCCGTGTATCATAAAAAACTATAGGTAAACAATCTGCCGTTACTACCCCCAGGCCAACATGATGTAAGTCGGTAATTAAAAAATCGCCGTCATGCTTAAAGGGCTGAAAATGTACTGCGTTCTCAGGTGTAATCTGAAAGCCTTCTACACTATGCGTTTGATGTAAAAATAGTAATTGTTCAAGCTGCAATGCTTTGTATACTCGTGCATATGCTGCATGCCCATCAAAAGTATAACCCGCAGGAAATGTAAGATATTCCTGCGGGTTAAGATTGTCGTGTGCATTGCCAAAATAGATATGAAATAATGGCGCTTTGTGTAATAGCATATTACTAATAAGCCCCATCTTCTTCGTCAAATGGCGGTGCTGATGGTTCAGGCATCACAATATTATGCTCTTTCATGTAATGCGCATACTCTTCTTGGGTCATTGATGGCGCAGAAGGTTGTGGCATCCAAGCAGGAGTAGGCACATATTCTGTTTGATACTGTTGTTGCTGTTGTGCTTCTTGCTGTTGCCGTGCTTGTTCTTGAGCAAGGCGCTGTCTTTCTTGTTGTTGCCGCATATGTTCAGCTTGCAATCGTTCTTCTGTAAGCCGCTTACGCTCTTGTTCTGCTTTTATACGCTCACGCTCAAGTTCAATACGTTTTTTTTCTACTTGTTTGCGTTCGCCTTCAAGGCGCTCAAGCTCTTCTTGTAACTGTTTCAACTCACGCTCTTTTTGTACCATATTATTGTACAACATGCTCGTGTTTAATGTATGTTTAATCGCTTGCAAATCTGCATATAATAGGCGCACTCTACGCACCAATGCGGTAGTAGATGCATATGACGCACTTTCTAGCTTATGTTGAAGCATGCGCAATATACCCTCTAAACGTTCCATGTATCCCGTATATGGATAGGTATACGTTGCTCTGAGCGCTTCTATGTATGGCTGTAATGCTTGCATAGAATGTTTATTACGACGCTCTTCTTGACTATATGTATTCAGCACCCGTTGCTCAACACTATGTAAAGCGAAGTATGAGCGATTATGTCTATACCAATCACGTAGATAGATAAGACGCACATGTAACTGCTCTGCATCAATAACAACAATACGCATCTTACGATATAAATTATTGTCTTGTGCATCATCTTTTAACAAGGTCATACACTCGCGTACTGCTTTTATATGTTTACTGAGTTGAGACATCGCACTATCGACAATAGTATCATACCATGACCAGCCAGCAGATAGGTTCATGAGCGCAAATGTTTCGAGTAGATCTTCATGCACACCTTGGATGCTTATATATTTATTTTTTGCGGTAATATGATATGCCTCTTCTACCATAGTCGCATGGTGATTATGTGCTTTAAAAACCTGTTCATAACAATCATACGCATCTTGATATACCTGCTCGGGTGAACGTTTGTCTAGCAACCAATACCACAGGCCACCACAAACGGCTATTACCGCAGCACAACTAACACCAATTTTGGTATTGCGATAATTTTGCTGGGTCCAAAATACAGGGTCAAATAATTGAGAGAAACGATTTTCTGAAATACTAGGAACATGAGATAAGGTTACGGAATGAATACTAATGCTTACTACCAACACTCCTGCCATTAGGTTTTTATATACGTTCATGGCTTCTCCTTGCTGAGCAGGTAAAGTTAAAAAATTAATAGATAAAGCTTTATCCTAGCACGAAGATATACGCATGTAAAAAGGGTTTTTATATAAAAAAAGTAAGTGGCCTATAAGGTATCCACATCACAGGCCACTTACTTCATCTACTCATGCTATGTTTATTTAAGATCTTTTTGCTCCACCTTATTGCGTAAATAAGTAGGCACATCAAGATCATTTACATCAACAGAACTATCTCCTGCATAGATAATTTCTTCTTGCTCTTCTTCTACTACAGCAAGCTTTTCTGAATGTGTTGCCGGTTGAAGTTTTTCTTCTTTCTTATACACTTGCTCAGCCGCTTGCAATGCAGACTCTAATACTTCTTGTGCTTTTGGAAGAGCAATATATTCTGTCAATTCTTTCATTGCTTGCAATTCTGCTTCTTTGCGTATTGATTCTGATGCATCAATTACAGTTGCGTGTATTTTTGCTTCTTGTTTTACTTTTTGCTCAAAGCCGGTTGCTATAATAGTAACCACAACTTCATCGCCAAAACTTTCATCTATAACTGAACCGATGATGATGTTTGCATCTTCTGCTGCTTGCTCATACACAATAGATGCCGCTTGGCTAATCTCATGTAAACCAAGATTGGCACCACCACTGATATTAAGCAATACGCTATGTGCACCCTCTATACTCATATTCTCGAGTAATGGAGATGATATTGCTTCAAGTGCTGCGTCTTCCGCACGCTCTTCTCCTTTTGCACGACCGGTACCCATTACTGCAAGACCACGATCTTTCATAATGGTACGCACATCAGCAAAATCAACATTAATGTGACCAGGTTTGGTAATGATATCAGAAATACCACGTACCGATTGACTAAGCACGTCATTAATCATGCCAAATGCTTGAATCATAGATACATTTTTATCAGTTACTTCTATCAATTTTTGGTTTGGAATTACCAACAGGGTATCAACTTCCTTTCTAACCGAGGTAAGTGCTTCTTCTGCGATTAGTCCGCGTCGTTTGCCTTCAAATAAGAATGGTTTGGTTACAATGGCAATAGTCAGTATACCTTTTTCTCGTAATGCACGTGCAATAACCGGCAATGCACCAGAACCAGTGCCACCGCCCATACCCGCTGCCAAGAATACAATATCGGCATCGCCAACTGCTTTTAAAATTTTATCGATATCTTCTTCTGCTGCGCGTTTGCCAATATCAGGATTAGTACCCGTGCCAAGCCCTTTGGTAGACTTGATACCCATTTGTATTTTTGTTTTTGCTTTAGATAGTTCTAATGCTTGCGCATCAGTATTTGCTACCACATATTCTATGCCTTGGTACCCAGACTCTATAATGCTATTCACCGTGTTGCCGCCGGCGCCACCTATACCAATTACTTTAATGGTAGCAATTGCTTTTTGTTCTTCTTTTACATCAAATTCTATCATTTTTATATCTCCCCTTTTATTCTCCACTTTCTACGTTACTTCAAACTTTACTTTTAGAATGGTAATTCATTAAAAAAAATCCAACGCCCATGATTTCATACGATCAAATACACGAGCAAATAATGGACCATGCGCATTATCTGCTGCATGATTTTTTTGTTTTTTCAGTACATAACGTAGGAGTCCATAACCGGTTGCATAAATAGGACTCTGCAATGATTCCGGCGCGTCAAAATCTATATGTGGATTTCCCAAACGTACCGGAATATCAAAAATTTCTTCTGCAACCTCTTGCATACCATTCAACAATGAGCCGCCGCCGGTAATAACTAATCCTGTAGTCATAAACGGCTGCAAATGTTTGGCTAAAATCTCTTCATGTACTAAAGACAACAATTCTTGTGCACGTGGACGTAAAATAGCTGCTAAATCAGATAATTCGATAATCTGTTTTTTTCCACCTTGCACCATGTCGAGCTCTACCACATCATTCGCCGCATCACGTTTAGCAATTGCATGCGCAACACCATAGGTAACTTTTACACGCTCAGCATCACGAATAGTAGTACGCAATCCAATTGCAAGATCATTGGTAAAATGATTACCTGCAACCGGTAATACCATCGTGTGGCGAATAGTACCATGTTGATATATTGCCAAATCTGAAGTGCCGCCACCAATGTCCAGCACGGCCACACCAAGCTCCCGCTCATCATCGCTGAGTACTGCCTCTGCAGATGCAAGTTGTTCAAGCACAATGTCTTGCACATGCGCACCGGCAGACTCGCAACATTTTACTAATGTTTGCACCGAAGAAACTGCACCTAGAATAATATGTGCTTGCACTTCAAGACGAATACCATGCATACCAATAGGATCAAGTACACGATCTTGCCCATCAATAACAAAATATTGCGGCAATACATGTAAAATTTGTTCACCTTCAGAAATTGGTATAGCTTTTGCTGCATTCAGCGCATTCTGCACATCTTCTTTAGTGATTTCTCCCCGCTTGATTGGAACTACACCATGTGAATTGCGAGAAGAAATATGCGCACCGGCAATGCCCACAGCAACTGAAGTAATATCAATACCTGCCATGAGCTCAGCTTCTTTAATTGCACTATGAATAGAGTGTACTGTTTTTGCAACATCAACCACTACCCCCTTACGCAATCCATCAGAAGGCGATTTGCCAACACCAATAATTTCTATATGATCATTATCAAGTTTGTGCGCAACAAGTACGCATATTTTTGTCGTCCCTACGTCAATCGCCGTAACGAGACGATCAGGATTAATTTTAGCCATACCTACGTCCCCCTTTATCTTCAAAAACTATAATTTGATTGGTAAAACGAATATCTGCAATCCAAGTCTTTTTTTGCTGCATCAGATTATTTTCTATTAAATTCTTTTTGATGACATTGCAGTCTGCAAGTACCGGAAGTGTAGGCAACGTTTCGGCATTGAAAAAAATAGAAAAGTTTCTTTGTTCCTTATCACGTAAGGATGCGGTAATAGCATCATGCCACACTAAATCATAGGCATTAAGCACTGATGCCGGCAATTGCGACATACATGCCTGAAATGCACCAAGCTCATATTCTTTTTGTATGGCAATTTCACTCACATAGGCAGTTTTTAAACACTCAAGCACCTGCGATTCAAAAACCTCTTTGCCAACAAGTACCCCATCTGTGGTAAGCACAAGGTTGTTATTAACCAAACAAAATGGTTTGCGTGTTTTAAATGAGCAACACATAGCTCCGGGTATACGTTGCATAGTAAATGATTTGATAAATGGGAAGTACTGCGGCACATACATATGTAATGTCTGTGCACAAAGCTCATCTTGTGCATACAGCGCATGCAATGCAATTCTGATCTTGTGTTGTTCTGTTGATGCAATACGTTGATCATAAATGCATATAATCTGCTGATCTGCACGCAGCGCATCGATGCCCTTTTTAAAGAACATACTTAATGCTATACCTAAAAATAGGTAACCCGCATAACGTATGCGCAGATATCCCTTCATAATTTCCCCCTACGTTACAGATGGCAGCCTTGGCTACAATCATGCTCAATTCATTTATTAACTTTTTTGGGGAGAACTAGTCAATAATTTATAGATTTCGTATTGGTGATCGCAATCTAGCACCATTTTTATTTGGGGTAATTTTAGAGATTGTAACCCTTAGATTGCTCATGCATAGCGCAACATGGTACGATCACTATCAATGATAAAAATATGAATAGCAAGAGGGTTTATATATTGAAGTTAGTAAAATACTTTATATTTTTTACATACATCATACTTAGTATAAGCATAAGCATCAGCATGACTCCTGCTTCATACTCATTGGTACATGCAATTAGCACAGATATGATGGCAGGCCATATCAACAGTTATGTAGAAAATAATGATATGCAACATATATATGCACTAGGCAGCTTTCTTACACAACAAAGAAAAAGTATGTCACAAGATTATGCTTGGGAAGAATTATTACAAAATCTTAAAGCTAAGGTTAAAATTTGTTCCTGCATTTGTTTGCAACATAAAAAATCTGTCGCATTTTTAAATGCAGTTATGCAGGTAGCGCAGCATATGCAGCCAGGTCAAGATTGTACTAATTTACTCATAAGTCGCATAAAACAAGAACAATCCAAATACAATATAGAAACAGAAAAACCTGCTACATTACACGACAATTGGGACTTTTGACCTTAGTTTGACGATGAAGATTAAATTGATATACTCGTTGCAGTAAATTTGTCATATCTATAAAAAGGAATTACGCATGAATATCCGCAAGCAAGTTATATTACTTGGATTAGCTGTACTGTATGCAAGCACCGTAGTTGCCATGGAAAAAGAAATGGCTAATAAAATATGGACTTATACCCGCAAAGATAGAGATATAGAATATATAAAAGCTCTTGGTCAATGGCTCACACAGCAAAGAAGTTATATTACCGAACCCGAAATGTGGAATCTATTACTTGATACGGTCGCTTCTAAGATTATGTTTTGTAAATGTAATTGTGAAGGCAATCAAAGAACCGCACTTGTACGTGATATCATTTTAGACGTAGCACATGCTATGCAGCCAGGAGATAATTGCACTATCCAATTAACAACTCGCATAAACCAAGAAGTAACCGCATTTGATAATAAACTCATTCTTCAAGCATCAGATGACAATCCTGATTTTCAATTCGACAATAGTCCTGATTTCCAATTCTAAAACTTAAATTCTGCCATGCTGTGTCGCTATCAAAAATAATAAAATACCTGCTGCAACTGATGCATTATAAGAGATATCTGAGGTACGTTGTGGCAGGGTAATTTGTGTACCATACTGATATATGTTTTTAGAAATTCCTTGCCCCTCACTGCCAATTACCAAGCATAATGGCATATCATAACTGCATTGTGCTGCATTTTTGCCACCAAAAGCTGCTAAATAGAGTTTATAACCCGCCTTGGTGAGTTCTTGTGCTGCAGCTTCTATGGATGGCGCTACAAAAATTTCCATGCGCTCTGCAAGTCCGGCAGATGCTTTAATTGCCGTAGCACTCAATGGGGCAGAATGTTTTTGCGTGATAATTGCACCATCTGCACCGGCACAATAAGCAGAACGTAAAATAGCACCCAAATTACGTGGATCTTGGATACCATCAAGTAAGACTAAAAATTTTTGTTTACCTGCTTCAAAAAACTTTTTGCGGAATGGGAAGATTTGCGCCCAAGCTACTACGCCTTGATGATCAGCGCTGTTTACCATGCGTGTGAGTATATCACGGGTAACATATTGAATCGGCACTGGATAGTGTGGCATCAATTTTTCTATATCGCTCCAACCTTTTGGTGTTGGCTTGGTGGTATAAATTGTAATTAATTTACGTTTTTTTGCTTTAAGTAACTCTACTACCGGGTGAATCCCGTAAATAAGTTCGCCTACCGTTTTTTGGTCTTTTGTTTTTTTTGCCATAATGCATCCTTGATAATAAGCTCATGAATAGGATATAAGTATACCAAAACATTGGATTATTGCCCACAAAAACCCTTTTGACGAGCATATTGCATACGTTATACTAAGATACAGGTAAAAGACAAATCTTTAATCAAAGGAGTACATATGAAAAAAGCTCTTATTATTATTCCTGCTCTGTCTACATGCCTTATTAGTGCCCATGCACGCTTTTTTGACTTTGATGATGTATTCGAACACATGGAACAAAACATGCGCTACATGCGGCAAGAAATGCATGAACTTCAAGAAGCATTAGAATACAATGCTACCGTACAACCAAAACGAGAACATCAGGGATCAAGTGCACGCATCACTACACAAGAAGCAGGTATTATAGCAACTATCAATCACATACAGTCTGAAAACATAGATGCAACTATAGATGAAGATAATAATCTATTGACTGTTGCTGCAGGCAATGCAAATATTACCATAAAAATACGTGATGCATTTATATCGCTCACCGTACAACAACAGACAGAAAAAGAACTCTCTAAAAATGGACAGAGGGTTGCAGAAGCATCATATAGTTCATCCTCCGTTGCACAAATTATTGCACGCCCCGTACAACTGAGCCAAGCGCATGTAGATTATGATAGCACCAGCGAGCAATTGACAATCACCTTGCCGTACATAGCAGGAAAAAAAGCTAAAAAAATACCAGTGAACATTAAAAAAATAAAATAAATCGCATATACTATCTATAAAAAAAGGACCTGTAGCAATTACAGGTCTTTTTTATGTATAACATTACTTCATAAGGATTCGTATGCATTTACGTCTATTCACTTATTTATTACTTATTTGCAGCACCGCTTTTGCCATGCAACCGGAGGATCGCCCATATATACCGTCTTTACATGAAGCACTTTCTGATGGTACCTACCGACAATTGCCAATTATTTTGAATTTGATAGATAAAGGTGCAGACGTATATAAAGCTAATGAACGCGGCTATAAAGCTTTTGAGTTGGCATCACCACTTATTAAAGCATATATGCAAAACAACAATAAAGAGCAGGTCATACAACAACTGTTGCTTGGCGTTCTTGCCACAAAAAATTTAACGAGTACACAACGTGAAAAAGCAACGGCATGTTTACTCGCAAGGGGTGCTACACTACCAAATGAACATGGATGCATACAAAATGGTGTAACCTACATGGGCGAACAATATCAATGTATAACAGCATATTTACACTATGTATGGACTAAATATATTTTTGTGAAGGTGTAAGTAAAATAATGCAAGATAACTAGAGATGTAAAATAAAAAAATCTGTTATCCTAAGTACATTATTCAAACCTCCTAAGATTGAAACTTTATGCCGTATACCTGGATTGAAATTAGTAAATCCGCGCTGTTGCACAACCTCGCACAATACAAAAAATATATTGGTACTCACAATATTTTGGCACCCGTAGTAAAAGCTAATGCCTACGGCCATGGTATGCTGCAGGTAGCGCACATATGCCAAGAAAGCCCCGATGCTGATTGGTTATGTGTTGCGTTATTATCTGATGCATTGTTACTACGTGAACACGGCATAACCAAGCCGATATTTGTACTTGGGTATATTGATGTTGATCCTGCATTGGCAGCCCATAAGCATATTGATTTATTGGTCTACGATCTGGCAATTGCACAACAGCTCAACACCATTGGCAATAAACACAATTGCGTATTTAATATACACATAAAAATTGACACCGGCCTTTCTCGGCTTGGTGTATTGCCGCATGAAGCTCACACATTCATTGCGACTATACGTACATTGCCCGGCATAGCATTGCGCGGTATATATTCCCATTTGGCTGAATCACAATTAGAAGATACAACATTTACCCACCAACAATTGCAAAAATTTGATACGTTGCTCATGCAGCTTGATCTTCCTTTTGCTCTTAAACATGTTGCAAATACCGCAGCTACCATGCGCTTTAGTAGAAACAATTATAATTTTTTTAGGGTTGGCGCAGGCACCTATGGCCTATGGCCATCAGAGACCGTCAAGAACATTACGCTACAACAAGACCCTAGCTTTACTCTCAAACCGGTACTCACCTGGAAAACACGAATTATGCATATTAAAAAAGTACATGCAGATACCTCTGTAGGCTATAACCGCACACATCAAACTACAAAAGAAAGTACCCTCGCGATTGTACCCATCGGCTACTATGATGGCTACGATATCCGCTATGGCAACAAAGGTATGGTAAAAATTGGTAATGCCTATGCTCCTATTGTAGGCAGGGTCTGCATGAATCATACCATCATTGATGTCAGCAATATTCCACCGGTACAAATTGGCGATGAGGTTACCTTAATGGGAGCAGATGAGCCAATCAGCGCCCCCCGCTTTGCCCAATTGACCGGTAATAATAATGTGCGAGAGGTACTTACTAATATCTACCCCCACATAGAACGTAGAATAGTGCCCTAGGCATAAGCATTAGGCTCCCCTACCGTAAACTGAACCATTGACGCAAATATTCAGATTATCCTTATGGTATAATGCTATATATCAGGAGAATAGCTATGCAAAGATTAATACTTTTAGCCCTTACACTCGCCGGCATGCCACTCTTTGGCATGGAAATGGAAATAACACTACCGGTAACACAAGACATTACTTTTATTACAAAGGATAAACAATCATTTATCATATCGCCCGAGGTTGCCAACTTTATACCCCCCATACGTGGCATAGCGCAAATGAACCAGTTCACACAAAAATCAAAATTTGTTGATGGCAAAACATTCCAACTTATTCTGCAAGTTCTAGAACAATTTGTACACGCCGATACAACCAAAAAATTGCTTAGCCTAGACCCTAAGTTTTTTGAAACCTACACTTTTACCGACATACCTGCTTTAACCAGAAATGCCCTTGCGCTTATTTTAAAAGTCAAAAGCGCAGCAGATGTTAATGAGTTTAAAAAAACTGCTTATTTCTTAGGTATAGAAGGT
>Ga0055451_10001042_pt1 | contig 11252 bp, 4 predicted proteins | sample China_Galinas_PW_3_FD_57745 | JGI IMG/M metagenome (GOLD analysis project Ga0055451, IMG submission 57745) | Wetland microbial communities from San Francisco Bay, California, USA, that impact long-term carbon sequestration - China_Galinas_PWB_D2 | ecosystem: Environmental > Aquatic > Marine >... | reverse complement strand
GCGATCACCAACGGGGGTACGGCCAGCGACAAGCTCGACAATCGCATCGACCCAGCGTAACTCAGCGCCGGCCGATCGTCGCCCGATACCCGTTGGTCGAGGTCATGCCGAACTTGTTGGCGGCCCGATCCGGGACGAACCCCTGCGCATAGAGGTTCTTGCCGGCCAGCGCGACGGTGTTCGGGACCTTGAAGCCGTAGCTCGCCCGCCCGCCCGTCACGACCCTTCCGACACCGACGGCTGGATCGACGAGCAGATGGCACCCCGGCATGCCGAACCCGTCGAGCCCGAGCGGAAGCCGGCCTCCGGCCCAGACCGTGTTGGACCCGCCGAGGAACACGAACACGACGTTCGCGGTCGGCGCGAGCGAGGCGAGCCGGAGCTCGACGTCGGAACCGAGAAACGGCAGGCCGCGACCGGTCAGCGCCGGCACACCGCCCGTTCCGCGGCAGCCCGCGCCGAACAGCTCGGTGAAGTCGCCGGGATACGGAACCGGCTTCGTCGTGCCCTTGAACCTGGGTGTGTCCGCGTTCGTACGGATCAGCCAGGCCCTGAGCTCTGCGCTCAACGACTGCACGAGCGCGGGGTCCTGCTCCGCGAGATCGCGGTTCTCGCGGAGGTCGTTGTCCACGTCGTAGAGCTCGTAGTGGCGCGTCTCGTAATAGAAGTGGAGCTTCCACCTGCCCTTTCGAATCACCGACACCGGCGTCGTCCGCCAGGTCCCGTTGCTCGACGAGGACTGCAGGTACGCCGGGAAGTGCCAGAACAACGCGTCTCGCTTCAGGGCCTTCGCTTTGCCGGTCAGGATCGGCTCGAAGCTCTCTCCGTCGAGGATCTGGTTCGGGAGGCTCGCGCCCGCGATCCGTGCGAGCGTCGGATAGAGGTCGACCGAGCTGACCGGCACGCTCGTCACCGACTTCGGTGCGACGACGCCGTCCCAGCGCACGATCAACGGGACACGGATCCCGCCCTCGTAGAGCGAGCCCTTGCCCGACTTGAGCGGATACTGGTGCGTGATCTCCTTCGCGCCGGGTTGGCCGGCGTCCGCGTAGCCGCCGACGCCGCCGTTGTCCGAGTAGAACACGACGACTGTGTTCGAGATCAGCTTCTTGCCTGGACGCTGTGGATCGCCGGTCGCTTGCAGGTAGCTCATGATCCGTCCGATGTTGTCGTCGAGGTTCTTGAGCATCCCGGCATAAGTCTGATTCTTGTGGTGAACGCCCTTCTTGACGTTGTTGAACGCGTTCTTGTCAGCCGCGGGCGCTTGCGTCGGCGTGTGCACCGAGAAGTGCGTCACGTAGACGAAGAACGGACCGGCCTTGTTCTTGTCCATGAACGCGAGCGCCTCGTCGGTGAGCCGGTCGGCCATGAACTGGTTGGGCTTCTGGTTGGCCGGCATGTTCGGGAGATTGAACGAGCCATCCGACTTCGCGAAGTGCCCGTTCGATCCGCCCGACACGCTGCCCTTGGCCGTCCCGCCGACGTTGAGCACGAAGCCCTGCGACGCCGGTCCGCGCCCCGAGCTGTCGTCGCCGAGATGCCACTTGCCGAAGTGCCCGGTCGCATAGCCAGCGTTCTTCAGAGTCTCGGCAAGCGTCACGATCTGCGGGCTCAGCGTCTTCGTGTTGGGCGCACCTTCGAGCTTGCGGAACTTGCTCTGCCCGCGGTTGGGGCTGTTGACCGTGTAGACCCCGGTCCGCGGCGCGTACTGGCCGCTCATCAGCGCGGCCCGCGTCGGCGCGCAGTTCGGCCCGCACGAGTATGCGTTGTCGAACGACATCCCGGCCGCTGCCAGCGCGTCGATGTTCGGAGTCCGGTAGTAATCCGACGGGTGCCCGCGATTCGTGCTCCCACCCGAGACATCGGTCCAGCCCATGTCGTCGGCGAACAGGAACACGATGTGCGGCTTGACCTGGCTCGCGCCCGAGGACGCGAGCCCGGCCAGCGCGCAACCGAGCGCGAGGAGCGACCGCGTGCTCACCGGCCGCGGATCAGCATGATCGGCCCGGTCGTGTTGAACAGATCAGGCCCCTTGGTTCCCCGCTTGTCGACGCGGAGCTGGCGGCACAGCCCGGTCCCCCCGAGCATCGTCGTCATGACGTTCGTCGTCTTCCAGCTGGTCTTCGCCGAGTCCTGGTGCATGACCTGCACGCTCCACCAGATCGTGTCGTTCGTCGGGATCGCCACCGGCGCCGAGAGCACGGCCCGACCGGTACCGTCGGTCGCGACCGGCAGGATGAACTGCGGATCGACACCGAGCTCGCATCCCTTGAGACCGACGATCCCGAGATCGATCGGCAGCCTGATCGGGCCGATCGAGACGTTCTCGGTGCTCAGCATGAACAGCGCAACAACGTTAGCGGGTGCTCCGGTCAGCGTCGCGGTGTAGGACCCGTTCAGGTGCGTCGCGGCCAACGTCCCGCCGCAGCTGGTGCCCGACGTCCGGTGCCGGGTCGGGTTGACACTCATCGTGTCGTACTTGCGGACTCCGATCGCCGTAGTGCCCGGAGTCCAGGTCTTCTGGATGATCAGGTTCGGCCCAGTGAACGGCCACGGCCGGTCGAGCTTCATCCAAGCGTGAACGTTGTCCGGGCTGCTCCCGCCCGCGTCGGCCGGCAGGTTGAGCGTCTTGTCGAACAGCTTGGTCGCGGACGAGCTCAGGTTCTTGGTCGGGTCGGCGTTCATCTGGCCCCAGGACAGCGACGAGTTGTCGAGCACGAGCGTGAGCCGCAGGCTCATCGCGGCGCTCGCGGCCTTGCCAATGCGCTCGCCGACCTCGAGCACGATGAAGCCCGTCGGCAGATTGTCGCCCCGGAACCAGGTCTGGTGCAGTCTGGTCCCGTCACGAGCCGGGTTGTAGGTCGCGGCTCCGTTGCCCCAGCCCCCGGTGATGGGTTTGGGCAGGGCGCGTTCGTGAGGCGTGACCTGAGTCCGCAGAACGGCGGGGAAGAGCACGGCGGCGGCCAGCGTGAGAGAGACGATCGGGCGCATTGGGAACCTCCTCGTTTCAGTGCGGAACGCGGAGCGTGAGGCCACTCCTGACGGAGCTTCGGGGCCGGTCCTCTCACTGTCAAGGCGCCCGCGGCGACGCCGGGCGCGGGCGAGCCCGCGCGGGTCCCGATCTCATCTGCGAGAAACACGAATCCCAGGCTTCCCCCCGCAGGGCAGTTCTGCTTCTATCGTTCGACTTTTGTTCCGGCTCCCGCCGTTCGACTCCCTGTAGATGCCACGCCGAGACGACATCCAGAGCATCCTGCTCCTCGGCTCTGGACCAATTGTCATCGGTCAGGCCTGCGAGTTCGACTACTCCGGAACCCAAGCCTGCAAGGCCCTGCGGGAAGAGGGGTTCCGCGTGATCCTGGTCAACAGCAACCCGGCCACGATCATGACCGATCCGGAGATGGCGGACGCGACGTACGTCGAACCGCTGACGCCGGCGACGGTCACGAAGATCCTCGAGCGCGAGCGCCCCGACGCGATCCTCCCGACGCTCGGCGGCCAGACCGCGCTCAACCTCGCGCTCCAGCTCGCCGACCAGGGCGTCCTCGAGAGGCTCGGCATCGTGATGCTCGGAGCCAACCGGGACAGCATCGCCAAGGCCGAAGGGCGGGAAGAGTTCCGCGCGGCGATGCGCCGGATCGGCCTCGCAGTCCCCCACAGCAAGCTCGCCTACGACCTCGAAGGTGCGAAGAAGCTCGTCGGTGAGATCGGGCTGCCGTGCGTGATCCGGCCGTCCTACACGCTGGGCGGCTCCGGCGGCGGAATCGCCTACAACATCGACGACTTCGAGGAGATCTGCCGCCGCGGCCTCGACCTGTCGATGACCGGCGAGATCCTGATCGAGGAATCGGTGATCGGCTGGAAGGAGTTCGAGCTCGAGGTCATGCGCGACCACGCCGACAACGTGGTCATCATCTGCTCGATCGAGAACGTCGACGCGATGGGCGTACACACCGGCGACTCGATCACGGTCGCCCCGGCTCAGACGCTGACCGACAAGGAGTATCAGCTGCTGCGCAACGCGTCGATCGCGATCATCCGCGAGATCGGGGTCGACACCGGCGGCAGCAACGTGCAGTTCGCGATCAATCCCAAGGACGGGCGGCTCGTCGTAATCGAGATGAACCCGCGCGTGTCGCGGTCCTCGGCCCTGGCCAGCAAGGCGACGGGCTTCCCGATCGCCAAGATCGCGGCCAAGCTCGCCGTCGGATACACGCTCGACGAGGTCCAGAACGACATCACGAAGGAGACTCCGGCCTGCTTCGAACCGTCGATCGACTACGCGGTCGTCAAGATCCCGCGCTGGGCGTTCGAGAAGTTCCCCGGCGCCGACCTGACGCTCGGGACGCAGATGAAGAGCGTCGGCGAGGTCATGGCGATCGGCCGGACGTTCAAGGAGGCGTTCCAGAAAGCGCTGCGCGGGCTCGAGACCGGCTCGATCGGCTTCGGTAACAACCCCGGTTCCTCGCCGTGGGGCGACGGCGAGCCGCCGAGCAACACCGAGATCCGCGGGCACCTGGCGACCCCGAGAGCCACGCGAGTGCCGTGGATCCACACCGCGCTGTGGGTGGGAATGCCGGTCGAGGACATCCACGAGGCAACCGGGATCGATCCGTGGTTCCTCGACCAGTGGCTCGAGCTCGTCGAGCACGAACGCGAGATCCACGCCCGGCTGGGCGACGGGCTCGGTGGCATCGACGCGGCCGCGCTCCGCTGCGCCAAGGCCCTCGGCTACTCCGACCGCCAGCTCGCACGGATGTCGAAGATGAGCGAACGCGACGTCAAGCGCCGGCGCGAGGAGCTCGGCGTGCGGCCGACCTACAAGCTCGTGGATACGTGCGCGGCCGAGTTCGAGGCCTACACTCCGTACTACTACTCGACCTGGGAAGACGAGGACGAGGTCCGTCTGACCGAACGCGACAAGGTCATGATCATCGGCGGCGGTCCCAACCGCATCGGCCAGGGGATCGAGTTCGACTACTGCTGCGTTCACGCCGCGTTTGCGCTGCGCGAGCTCGGCATCGAGTCGATCATGGTCAACAGCAACCCGGAGACGGTCTCGACCGACTTCGATACGTCGGACCTACTGTTCTTCGAGCCGCTGACACACGAAGACGTGACGAGCATCTACGAACGGCTGAAGCCCCGCGGACTGATCGTCCAGTTCGGCGGGCAGACTCCGATCAACCTCGCCACGGGGCTCGACGCGGCCGGGATTCCGTTGCTCGGAACCTCGGTCGACAGCATCGACATCTGCGAGGATCGGTCTCGCTTCCAGAAGCTGCTGCAGAAGCTCGACATCCTGCAGCCGGACAACGGGCTCGCGACGACGGCGGCGGACGCGGTCGCGGTCGCGCACGAGGTCGGCTATCCGGTCGTGGTTCGCCCGTCGTACGTGCTCGGCGGCCGGGCGATGGAGATCGTCTACGACGACGAGTCACTCGCCCACTACATGGCGCACGCAGTCGAGGCCAGCGACGAGCGGCCGATCCTGATCGACAAGTTCCTGGAGGACGCGATCGAAGTCGACGTCGACTGCATCGGCGACGGCGATACATTCGTGATCGGCGGGATCATGGAGCACATCGAGGAGGCCGGAGTGCACAGCGGCGACTCGTGCTGCTCGCTGCCGCCGTACTCGTTATCGGACTCGATCATCTCGACGATCCGCGAGCAGACGCTCGCGATGGCGAGGGAGCTGCGGATCATCGGCCTGATGAACGTGCAATACGCGGTCAAGAACGAGCGTGTCTACGTGCTCGAGGTCAACCCGCGGGCGTCGCGCACGGTGCCGTTCGTGGCCAAGGCGACCGGCGTGCCGCTGGCCAAGCTCGCGGCGAAGGCGCAAGCCGGGAAGACACTGCAAGAGCTCGGTTTCACCGAGGAGCTCGTGCCCAAGCACTTTTCGGTCAAGGCCCCGGTGTTCCCGTTCAACAAGTTCCACGGAGTCGATCCGATCCTCGGGCCCGAGATGCGGTCCACCGGCGAGGTCATGGGCGTCGACGCGAACTTCGGGTCCGCCTACGCCAAAGCGATGATGGCGGCCGGCTTCGAGCTGCCGACGAGCGGCAACGTGTTCATCTCGGTCAAGGACTCGGACAAGCGCGTCACGGCCAACCTCGCAGCCAGGCTCGCCGCGATGGGCTTCAAGCTGTTCGCAACCCACGGCACCTACAAGTCGCTGAAGAACCAGGGAATCCCGGTCGAGCGTGTCAACAAAATCCCCGAGGGCCGGCCGCACGTCCTCGACCTGATCAAGAACCGCCAGGTCGGGCTGATCATCAACACGCCGCTCGGCAAGCTCGAGCGGACCGACGACCGGCAGATCCGCTCGACGGCCGTCAGCTTCAAGATCCCGTGCATCACGAACCTGGCCGCCTGCGCCGCGGCCATCCAGGCGATCGCGGTCCGACGTGCCGGCGATCTCGACGTCGTCAAGCTCCAGCAGCTCTACGAATAGCTCGCGGGCCCAGCGGGCCGTTGATAAAGTCAGGCTGGCCTTTCCAAACGCGGAGTACGACATGACGAGCCTCGGTGATTCCCGTTCCTTCACGACCGATTCGCCGCTCGCACGAGCGGTCAAGGAGTTCTGCCTCGCGAGGTTCGCCGGTCCGAGCACGGCCGAGTACCCGTCCAACCCGACCTGGAAAGCGCTCCGCGAGCTCGGCACCGAGCTGTGGCTCGACACCGGAGACATCGAAGAGGCGAAAGCTCTGTGGTGCGCCGAGTTCAGTGCGCTGACGACCAACAACACGCTGCTCAACAAGGAGGTCCAGAAGGGCATCTACGATGACCTGGTCCCCGAGGCCGCGGCACTCCTGCGCAAGCAGGACGTCGAGCTCTCGGACGACGATGTGGTCCTCGAGACCTCGTTCATCCTCAACGCGGTGCACGGGCTCAGGCTCGTCGAGCAGTTCGGCGCCAACGTCTCGGTCGAGCTCCACACCGACCTCGCCCACGATGTACAGGCCAGCGTCGCCTACGGGTTGCGCTACTTCGACATCTGCCCGAGTCACTTCATCATCAAGGTACCGTTGACAGCCGCGGGTCTGATCGCCGCGAGGCGGCTGTCGGATCGCGACGTGCGGGTCAACTTCACGCTGGGATTCTCGGCCCGGCAGAACGTGCTGATCTCCCGGGTCGCTCAACCGCGGTACTGCAACGTGTTCATGGGCCGTATCAACGCGTTCCTGTCCGACCGCGGGCTCGGCAACGGTATCGGGGCCGGCGAGAAGGCCACGCTCGCGAGCCAGAACCAGCTGCTTCGACTGCGCGACCAAGGTAAGACGGCGACGCGCCAGATCGGCGCATCGATGCGCGGGCCGGAACAGGTGCCGGGGCTCGCCGGGCTCGACGTCTACACGATGCCGACCAAGGTCGCTGCCGGCCATGCGGCTGCACCGGTTCCGGTCAAGAACCAGCTCGCTGCCAAGATCACGGTCGAGTTCGACCCGGCGGTTGACGTCGACGGCAATCGGCTCGACGTGTTCTGGGACGTTACGCCCGAAGAGGAGCGCGCGATCGACACGCTGGCCGCCGAGCCGATCCCCGAGCTCGATCCGGAACGACTCACCGAGATCATGGCCGAGAACGGCGCCCGCGACTTCCTCCCGGTGCTGACCGACGACGAGATCAAGCGCGTGCAGGACGATGGCAAGATCCCGGACTTCGAACCGTGGCGGACCGACGTCAGCAACGGACGACTCGCCTGGGACACGCTGCTGACTCTGTCCGGCCTCGCGAGCTTCGCGAAGGATCAAGCCGCGCTCGACGACCGCATCCGCCAGCACCTGTAGCAGGCTGGCACGAGTGTAGGTGAGGGAGCAGGAGCCATCGAAAGCTCGCTGCCGTCGGGATGTGCACGGTCGGCGCGGCCCTCGTCGGGCTCGGTTGACGGTCACAGGGACAGGGCCGACAGCACCTCGTCGATCAGGTCTTCGAAGCTCTTGGTTCGACGTTCGAACGCCTTGTCGTAGAAGAACTCGCGGCGCAGGATGCCGCTGTCGTCGGCGACCACCGAGCCGAGAATCAGAAAGCGCACGCGTCCACGACGCAGGTACACGCGCTTCTGGATGACGCCCCTGAGGACCCGATCGCTCGCGTCCTGCTGGGTCAGCAGGCTCAGCTCGAACTCCGCTCGCATGCCACCCGGCCTGCCATTCAGCCTTGCGCCAATGAGCTGGGTGCCGCGATCGAGCTCGGGATTACCGGTGAGCGGGATCCGCACGAGCGTCGTGTAGCTGTCGGCGAGAAACCGGGCCTCGACGTATCGTCGCTCGGACTCGACATCGAGCCCGGCGGGCAGCGTGTCCGCGAGAATCAGGATCTCGAAACGCGGGGTCACGATCTTGGAACCTGCCTCCGAATCGACCCGCCACTGCGGAGGCGCGTACATCGGGTCGACTCGGACCTGCATGCGCGTCGGGAACGTGCTGGTCCGAACCGGTACGAATCCTGGTACGTGCAGCAGAGACACCGCGAGTTCCTCATTGCGATAGACCTCCGCGCCCGGCTCGGGTTTGACGCCGCGATTCCATGAGTGAATCGTGCCACAATCGCTGTCGACGGCACCGCTCAAGTCGATCAGCCGGTAACCGGTCCCTTGCTCGACGAAGTTGAAGACCATCGGGACCTCGAGCTCCATGTCCCGGTATTTGCGGCGCACGAGCGCGTCGACGCGGACGGTCGCTCCGATACTGCTGATCGACATCGGACTGCTATCCGTGAACTCGAGGTCGAACGAGATCGAGCGCAGGGCCGCCGCGAGCTGTGGCCATGGCGCCGACGCGTTCCCGAACGTGAATCCCCGACGGTCAACGAGACGCCCGAGCCTCTCGGCATCACGATCGCGCCAAGCGTCGCAGAACTCGATGATGCGCGAACGGAACTGCGCCGGAAGCGGCAGCTCCCGCCCACTCTCGTCCATCGCGACCTCGACACGCACTTCGGCAGTCTGCGGCAGTCCGTTCGGCAGCGGTGGAAACCGTAGCCGGACGATCCGTTGGCTCCCGACGATCATGTTCGAAACGGGAGCCGGCGACGCGTCGAGGACTCGCGAACCCGCGGGGAGCACCAGCTCGTGGCCGTAGTCCACCCCGGGTACGCGCAGCACCGGAAAGTGGTGAACGATCAGTCCCCCGGGTGTGGTCTGGAACACGCGCTTGGGCAGCGCGAGTCGCCGTAGCTGAACCCAGACATCCCCGGCAGGATCACAAAACCGCGAGAGGTCGATCCTGTCGTACTCCACGTCGCGGGCGCCTTCGAACCGCTCCCACTTGCCTCCGCGCGCGCGAACCTCGAGCCCCGCGATCGGCCCCAGGTAGGCCGGCTGGCGAAACGCCTTGAACTTCGAAGGGCCGTTCGCGAGCTTTCCGTGGATCTCCTCGGTCATCGATACGAGCTGGCGGCCTAGCTCGACGCGACGGGTGAGAGTGAACCCGTGATCGGGCATCCAAGTCCCCGGGGGCTTGCTCGGACACTCCGCGGGCAGATAGTAGGCCAACCGCAATCCGACCGTCACGTCCTGTCGCGACTGGTCGACGGGACGCCAGGCCGTGAGCCGCAAGTCCTCGGGGTCGGATTGGAAGTGGCCCCCTTGGGCGACGACACTCCCATCCGGGTGAACGACCCACTCGGCGACATTGCCGACGAGATCGTCACATCCCACCGGAGAACGGCCGGTCGGCCGGCTGCCTACTGGCTGTGGTGCATCGAACCGCAGCCTGTCGTTGACGACGCGCGCGGGATCGAAGTGCTTGCCCCACGGGTATTGCCAGGAGTGCCCGAGGTTGCCGGCAGCCAGGTACTCGTCGAGCAACGGCAGGTGTCCGCCACGAAACCGCGCGTACGAGCGCGCGGCAGCCAGCGACAGCCCCCGCACTGGCAGTCGATCGTTCCCGCGCCGCGGGCTGTCCCCGGTCCATCCCCGCGGCCGGAGCATGCGCCTGAGCTTCGGATCGGTCACAGATCTCAGGAACTCGGCGTACTGCCGGCACGTGACCTCGTGGCGATCGACCAAGAACGGCGGGAGCCGATCTCCATCGCCGGCCACGTAAACCGTGCCTTCGGGAATCCTCTCGCGCGGGAACGGTCGCAGGCGCAGGACGGTCTCGTGATCTCGTTCGAGACGGATCACTCGCAGGGCCGGAGCACAGCCTTCGGCCGAGACGCGCACGAGCAGCGGATTCGCGATCGCGAGCTTGCCGTCGCGGATCCACGGGTGGTCACGCTTCGGCCACAACACGGCATCGTCGCGGATCTCCGACAGCCGGACCCTCGCGCCCTCGACCTGATCGATCAGTCGCAGCGCCCCGAGCCCCTCGGCCTTGCGGATCCAACCGGTGACGAACGGATCGGTCAGATAGGCAGCCGCCGCGCTCCGCCACATATCCGCGACCGCTCGGAAGGCGTCCCGCGTATGCGCCTGCGAATACGCTTCTTTCGCCCGGCCGTCGAGCAACGCGAGCCACTCCGCCTTGACGGCGTTGTTGCCGAGCACCTGGCGGGCGCGGTCGAAGTGCTTTACGGCCTCGATCAAGCGACCGTCTCCGTTCTCGATCAGCTCGCGAGCGCGAGCGAGTTCCTCGACGGCGGTCATCCGAGCCGTACGCGCTTCGTACCACAGCACACCGGCAAGTCCGACCGAGACGATGGTCGCGGTGACCGCCGACGCGACGATCATCCGCCGCCGACGGCCGATCCAGCGCTTCAAGTAGTCGAGCTTCGTGGGGGAACGGGCCAGGACCGGCTCTCCACGCAGGAAGCGACGCAGGTCCTCCGCGAGTTCCGCAACGTCCTGGTAGCGACGGTCGCGCCGCTTGTCCAAGCACTTGAGAATGATGCTCGCTAGGTCGTCGGGCAGCTCGGGGTTCAGCGTGCGTGGATCGGGTGCGTCGTCATCGACGACCTTGAGCATCGTTTCGTGCGGGTTCTCACCGAAGAACGGGAGACACAGCGTCGTGAGCTCGAACATCGTCGCGCCGAGCCCGTAGACATCGACGCGCGCATCGAGCTCCTTCTCGCCTGTTGCCTGCTCGGGCGACATGTAGGCGGGCGTCCCGATCGCATCGCCGGTCAACGTCAACCCGGCTTGGTCGACGTCCCGGGACAGGCCGAAGTCGACGAGCACCGGCGACCCGTCCGGGCGCAGAAGAATGTTGCTCGGCTTGACGTCGCGATGCAGGATCCCGCGGGCGTGGACCTCGTGCAGCGCATCGCAGATCTCGGCAACCCACGCCGCGGTCGCGGCATAG
>Ga0055451_10001039_pt1 | contig 11259 bp, 8 predicted proteins | sample China_Galinas_PW_3_FD_57745 | JGI IMG/M metagenome (GOLD analysis project Ga0055451, IMG submission 57745) | Wetland microbial communities from San Francisco Bay, California, USA, that impact long-term carbon sequestration - China_Galinas_PWB_D2 | ecosystem: Environmental > Aquatic > Marine >... | reverse complement strand
TCGGCGCCGGCGAGGATTCCGTGACGAATCAGGTTCGCGCGTTTCTCCCACGATGCGCGATCCGAAAACGTCTTGGCGAAGGCTTCGAGGTCGCTCTTGGCCTCGGCTTCGGGGATCTTGATCTGGGCGGACAGCGAAGAGAGGAGCAGACAGGTGGCGAGAGTTACGGCGCGCAAGTTTGGACTCCGGTTTCGAGCGGCCGGGATTGTAGCAGCGTAGAATGATCGCGATGGGCCGCGAGACGACGAAAACCAGGAGCAGGCGCCGGCGGTGGACCCTGCTCGCGCTGGTCGCGTTCGCGCTCTACTGGATCATGAGCTGGTTCGTATCCGGGCTGTTCGTACGGAGCTTCAAACACGGGCTGACCCGGCCGCCCGGGCTCGCGCTCGAGTCCGTTACCCTGCGAGCCGAAGATGGAATCGAGCTCGCCGCTTGGGTCCTCGAGCCGCGCGAGCCCAAGGGGGGCACAGTGCTCCTGTTCCACGGTATTCGAGGCTGCCGTCAGGCAGAGCGGATGCAAGTGCTTCGCGACCGTGGGCTGAGAAGCCTCGCGATCGACTTCCGCGCCCACGGCGAGAGCGGTGGCGATCGGACGACGTTCGGCTGGGACGAACGCAAGGACGTGTTCGCGGCGATCCGCTACGCGCGCAAGCGGTGGCCGAAGGACAAGCTCGGCGCCTGGGGGATGTCGATGGGCGGCGCCGCGATCCTTCTCGCTCACGAGGAGACGACCAAGCTCGACGCTGTCGTGCTCGAGGAGGTCTACTCTTCGATCGAGACCGCGTTCGAGAATCGGTTTCGCATGCGGCTTCCCGGCTTCCTGCTGCCATTGGCGTTCGGCGTCCGACACTGCGCGCAATGGCGGATCGGGGTCTCGGCGGAGGAGCTTGCGCCCGTGCGGTGGCTGCCGCAGTTCGCACCCGAGCGCGTGCTCCTGGCCCGAGGGCGCCTCGATCGAAACGTGACCGCTGTCGAGTTCCAACGCCAGGTCGCGGCGTTGCCCGGGGCTACGGTTCGATACATCGACGGTCTCGGACACACGGACCTGTTCGCCCACGGCGGTCGCGACTACCGCGAGGCGGTTCTCGGGTTCCTCGAAGCCCGGCTCCACGCGCGCTGAATCGAGCCCGGACTGTCGCGAATCCCCTCAAGTGCTCCGCGCGAACGCGCGATAACACCGAGGGTATGGTCCCGTTTGCTCTGACGATCTTCTGTGGCGCGTTTCTGCTGTTCCAAGTGCAGCCGCTGATCGCCAAGTACATCCTGCCTTGGTTCGGCGGTGGCCCGTCGGTGTGGACGACGTGCATGCTGTTCTTCCAGGTCGTCCTGCTCGCCGGCTACGCGTATGCCCATGTCAGCATCGCCAAGCTGCGGCCGAAGACGCAGGCCCGTGTGCATCTCGCGCTGCTCGTCGCCGCGCTCGTCTACATGCCGCTCGGGCCGTCTGTTGGGTGGAAACCCGACGCCGGCGCCGAGCCGATCACGGCGATCTTGTTGCTCTTGGCCGCGAACCTCGGACTCCCGTATTTCGTGTTGTCGTCCTCGGCGCCCTTGATGCAAGGGTGGTTTGCGCTCGAGAACCCCGGACGCTCGCCGTACCGGCTCTACGCCCTGTCCAACGCCGCTTCACTCGCTGCATTGTTGAGCTATCCGTTCGTGGTCGAGCCCGCGCTGACTCGGACCGCACAGGCGGGCGTCTGGTCGCTCGGCTTCGCCGTGTTCGCGGTCTGCGCCGGGGCGTGTGCGGTGCGCATCTGGAAGCTCGCGCCGGCATGCGAGGCGCGAGCTTCCGAACCCGTCTCGGACCCGGCGTCCCCGGCGAGCCGGTTCCTGTGGCTTGCGCTGCCCGCTTCGGCTTCGGTGTTGCTCCTGGCCTTCACCAACCAGTTGTGTCAGGACGTGGCCGTCGTTCCGTTCCTGTGGGTGTTGCCGCTGAGCCTCTACCTGCTGTCATTCGTGATCTGCTTCGATCATGAGCGCTGGTACTCGCGTCGGGTGTTTGCCATCGGCCTGATCCCGGCGACCGGCATCGTCTTGTGGCTGTTGTTCGACGACGAGACCTCGTTGACGGCCCAGGTCGCCGGCTACTCGGTGGCTCTGTTCGTGTACTGCATGGCCGCGCACGGTGAGGTCGTCCGGCGCAAGCCCCACGCGAGCGAGCTGACGCGCTTCTACCTGATGATCGCGACCGGTGGTGCTCTAGGAGGAGTCCTCGTCGGTGTCGTGGCGCCGCTCGTGTTCGACATGTTTCTCGAACTGCACTTCGGACTGCTTGCGTGTGCCGCGCTCGTGCTCGTTTCGCTGCTGACGGATCCGAGCTGTCGGCTCCATGGAGGGACTCCGCGCGTGCAGTGGACCGCGATCGTCGCGGTGTACCTCACGGCAGGGGTCGCGCTCACGGGTCACGTCTGGGTCGAGTCCGATCGCGCGTTGGCCCGCAAGCGCAGCTTCTATGGTGTGCTGACCGTGTTTCAGGTCGGACACTCGCATCGATTCTTGCGCAACGGCGTCATCGAGCACGGGCTCCAGTACTTCGATCCACGCCTCGCGCGCGTGCCAACGACCTACTTCGGCACGACGACCGGCGTCGGGTTGACGATGCGATCGTTCCCGCGCACGCGTAACCGCAACATCGGCGTCGTCGGGCTCGGTGTCGGCACGCTCGCCGCATACGGGCGCCCGGGGGACCACATGCGGTTCTACGAGATCAACCCCGACGTCGAGACGTTCGCCCGCAAGTGGTTCACCTACCTCGACGACAGTGCCGCTCATGTCGACGTCGTGCTCGGCGATGCACGGCTCACGCTCGAGCGCGAGGAACCGCAGAAGTTCGACATCCTGGTACTCGACGCGTTCACGAGCGACGCGATCCCGATCCACTTGCTGACCAAGGAAGCGTTCGAGATCTACAAGAAGCACATGCGTCCCGACGGGGTCATCGCGGTCAATATCTCGAACCGTCACTTCGATCTCATGCCGGTCCTCGAACGGGTCGCCGAGAGCGAGGGGCTCGAGGCAGTCCGGGTGGCCAATGCGGACAAGCCTCCGCTGATCTGGTACTCGGAGTGGGCGCTGCTGACGCGAAACCGCAGGTTCCTGCAGTCGCCTTTGATTCGCAAGGCAGCGAGGCGGACGGGCGCCGACAATGCCGATCTCTGGAGTGATGACTACGCGAACGTGCTGCAGGCGCTGAAATTCTAGCGACTAGTTCCGCGGGATGACAGTGAACGAGTTGGATCGGCTCACCAGCCGGCCATCCACGCGCTTGGAGATCGTCATCTGGAACGTGACGCGCGGCAGCGTCTCGGACACGGTGAAGTTGGTCACACCGGACGTAACCGTGCTTACGATCTCGGTCCCGTCCGCCTTCGTCATCGTGACTCGTTCGAGCCGGCCGTTGTTCAACCGATAGGTGATCGGCAGCGAGTAGGTGCCATCGGCCATCAGACGGTTGAACGTGATCGAGTTGGCGGTGACCGCCCAGTCCGAATCGAGGCGGCCGTTGTTGTTCTTGTCCTCGCCCTGTGAAAGCACGCCGTCCTGGTCAGTGTCCTCGCCGTCACGACCAGCTGCGCGCAGGTCGTCACTGATGCGGCTCGCGACGATCCGCAGCTTGTCGGAGAAGTCCATGACGGCCGAGGTCGTGTTCGACGCCTTCTTGCCGGCGAACAGCGTCGTGTTGATGACGTAGAGGATCGTGATGAGCAGCACCATGCTGATCGAGATCTCGAGCAGCGTGAAGCCCGCATCGCCGCCGTGTCGGGTTGTGGCCAAGCGCTTGTTCATCATCTCATTGGTAGATGTCGTTTTTTCCGACGTTCGACTTGAGCCCGGTCGCACGACTGTGACCCGGTTCTTTCCCCCGTCGGGAAACGCCGGTGGCACCGAGGTGTGTCGTTACCAGAACGTCGGCGGCTTGCTGCCGAGCTGGACCGGCCGGAGCGCGAAGTCGCGGGCCCACTTCAACCAAGGGCCCTTGTCAGGGCCGAGGTCGTGCCCGGCGAGCTCGCGCAGTACCGCTCGTGCCCCCTGCTTGGAGCAGTCCCGATCCTCCTCGTCGACCGTCTTGCTCATCTTGGTTCCGAGCAGCTCGATGAGCACGGGGATCGCCGCCCGGTCTCCGACCGTGACCAGGCAACGGGCCGCCAACAGCCGCATCACCGGGTGGAGCTTCGGCAACAACGCGCGGAGCTCACGCTGTGGGATAGTCTTGGTCTGTTCGAGTGCGACCAGGGCGAACGTGCACTCGCGTACCTTGGTCTGCGGATTGCGAATGATCGCCATGATCTTGTCGGGCCGCGAGAGCCGGGAACGCTTGGTCGCCAGCGCTTGGAGCGCGGCTTTTCGCGTCAGCCAGTTCTTGCGGTCGAGCAGTTCGAACAGGAGCTTCTCGGAGTCACCGGGCAGCCCGGACTGCGCGAGCGCGAGCGCCGCTGCCTGAGTCGTCTTGCCACGGGAGCGACGGACGAGGTCCAGGAGCGCGTCGAGCTGCTCGCCCGGCCGGAGGACCGGGATCGCTGCGAGTGCAGCCGACCGCACGGTTTGGTTCGGGTGCGAGAGGAGCGGGATGATCGCCTCGACCGGCCGCTTCTTCTGGCGGCTCGCGACCTCGAGCGCCGCGATCAACGGCTCGATCTGAGAGTCGGTCAACAGCAAGGCAACCGCCTCGGTGTTCCAAGGCTCGAGGAGATCCGCGCCTCGGATGGCGGTCGCTCGGACCGTAGGGCTGTCGTGTTCGGTCAGTCCCCGGATCGCGTCGAGCGACTCGCGAAGGTCGAGAGCCGCCGCGAGGAGAATGGCCTCGACGAGGTAGGGGTTCGTTCGCTCCTCAGTCAGCAACTTGACGAGGCTCGGGCCGAACTCGTCCTTACGGGACCTGGCCTCGGCCACGAGCGATTCGCGGATGGCCGGCGACTTGGCCCGGCGCAGCTTGCGCAGGAAGTTCGTGAGCTTCGACATCGCCTCGGCCGCGCTGAGGCCACCCCCGCCGGAACCACCGCCCATTCGGACTCGGCTCTTCTTCTTCGGATGCGGGAAGAGCCGGTCCATGCCGATCAGCGGGCGCTTTGCGGGTTCCTCGGTAGCTTCATTCCCTCCCGCCACGAGGCCCACGAGCACGATGCACGCCAAGATCGCGCCGATCACGATCCATGGCTTGGGGTTCTTCATCTTGGACTCTTCGCGGGTGTGTATCGCCAGGCGTCTCCAACCTTGGCCCACGGGAGCTTCTTTGCAACGACCGTGGTCTCGGCGAGCTTGCGGAGGGCCGCGTTGTCCGAGGCAAGCAGCTTCTCGAACAGAGTGCGAGCCCGCGGTGCCGCGTGACCGCCGAGAGATTGGATCGCAGCTTTCTTGATCGACTCGGGCTCTTTCGGACTGTTGACGATCTTGTCGAGAACGGAGACCGCCTTGTCGCCGGAGATTCCGCGCAGAGACTCGACCGCAGCGACACGCACGGTCTCGCTGCCCTCGGCCATCGCGGTTCTCAGGACGAGGTCCTGGTCTTCGGGCTCTCCGATCTCGGCCAGCGCCTGGATGGCTGCGGCGCGCACCCTGTCGCTGTCGTCGCGAGCAGCCGTCCGCAGCGCGGCGCACGCCGAGGACACGCGCCGGCGGCCGAGCGCGCGCGCTGCATCCATGCGAACCAGCCAGATCGGGTCCGCGATGAGCTCGAGCAAGCGCCGGACCGACGTAGAGGTCGTGAGATGGCCCAGAGCCTGTGTCGCGGCTCTCCGCCGGGACCAGGCCTCCGCCTTCGAGTTCTCGACGATGATCGGCTCGCTGGCCTCAGGATCGATCACGGCCAGCGCTTCGAGGACGTGCTGGCTCTCGACGTAGCTCGCGCTGGCCAGCAACCTGGTCAGCATAGGAATGCTCGCGGTGTCGCGCAGCCGCTGCACGCCGGCGATAGCCGCCAACCTGACGGGCGCATGATGATCCACAAGGAACCTGCGGAGGGCCGGAAGGTCCTGGTGGGTCGCGAGCCTCATCATCAGGTACGCCCCGGCGACTCTCTCCGCCTTGTTCCTGCGGCCGGCCAGCGCCGAGACGTGGTGACGAGCCGCTGCCCAGTTCCGCTGGAACACCTCGAACGCCAGCTTGCGCAATTGTGCGTTCCGCGACAGCAGTTGCCTGAGGTTCGCCTCGAAGCTGTGGTCGATTCCAGGAACCTGCTTGGTCGTGGCGGAACCGGGTCCGGAACCTCCGCACGCGAGTACGAGCAGACTCAGCACTCCAGCCAGGTGTTCCGGTCTTGCGTGCATGCGGGGCTAGGGGCCGACTGGGTCCTTGCTGCCGACAGGTATGGGTGTCAACGGCTTCGGGCTCATCGTCGTGAACCCCGTGCGTTTGAGCGAGTGGCTCAGATTGGGGTTGTCCGGGTTGACTTGCAGGGAGCCCACGGTGCCTGGGTCATAGCGCACCGCGATCACCGAATCGGCGTCCTCGTTCTTGGACTCGAGCAGTACACCGCCACCGGCCAGGATGGCTCCGTTGAAGTACATGACTTCGCCGTTCTTGTTCTCCACCTCGAGGAACCCGGCAGAGTAGACGACGCCGCAGATGTTGATGTGATCGTGCATGTCGAGGACGGCGTTGTTGTACATCAGCGCCGGGATGTCCTCGCCCTTCGTGAAGTTGACGTACTTCGGGCTGATGTCGACCGCGTACGGTGCCCTGGCCGGATCGCTGAACGTCGGCGGATACCCGGTCGTGTAGGTGCTCTCGTCGGTCGGGTTCCAGCCGCTGAGATCGGCGGCATTGATGCTGAGCGGCACGAGGACCTTGGTCCGGTAATCGGGGTCCGTGCCGTCCGCGAACCGGAAGATCAACGTGCCGCGAATGTTGATGCCGCCGGGAAGCTCGGTGGCGTCGATGTTGTAGTTGTTCGGGCTCGCCGGGTCGACGTTGACGTAGATGATGCCTTCGAGAGGCTCGCCGGCGGCGTTCTTCCCGTTCATGGCGTTTATGAACGCCTTGATGTGCGGGAAGGTCTGACCCGCGCCGGCCTGCGCGGCGGCCTTGTATCGGTCGAAGTCGAAGAAGTCGTTCCCGCCGAGCGTCGTCATGTCGGGGATCTCGTCTTCGGTCCCCGCGAGTCCGGACTCGATCGAGCCGTTCATCGACAGCACGTGCGAAGCGACGTTCGCGTCCGTGATGACGGTGCCGTTATCGACGATGGAGCCGTTCGCTTTGATGTTCCCGAAGATCACGTGCTGATCGCCGGTGTTGGACTCGATGTTGATGTGGCCGTTCTTGCCGCCCTTCTTGCCCGAGCCGACCGGTCCGATCGGGATCATGTCGGACACGATCGCGGCATCCAGCCCGTGGTTGACCTTGAGCGTGTACCAGGCCGCGACGGTGCGGGTCTTGCCCGAGAAGCTGGCAGTTCCGACGACCCGGATCCGGTTGAAGCCTTCGTTCGGATTCTCGCGATCGGCGAACTGGACTGGATCGTCGCCGTTGTAGTACGTGACCCGATACTGGAACGTGTGGCTGGTCTTCCCGCCGTCGGTGCTCAGGTCGATGACGTCGGAGATGTACTCCTTCTCGACAGAGTCCCACTTGTAATCGTAGCTGGTCCCCACCGAGTCCTTCTCGCTGACGACGTAGGTGGGGTCCTCCTGCATCTTGATGAAGTTGTAGTTCAGCGCGGTTTCAGCGATGAACAGCAGCCGAGTTTCGATCACGCTTGCGACCGTTGCCCTCTGCGTGCCCACCGTGCGCAGCAGCATGGCCATCGACAGGCCGCCAAAGACGATGACAAGGGCAAGCACGATGACCAGTGCGCTTCCTCGCTCGCCTGCTTTCCTCAACACCGCCATGCGACTCCCTGGATAGAACTCTCACCAACTGCGCAGTGAATGCGCCACGCGCCTATCTGCGTTGTCGGGTATCCGAACAGTGGACTTGAGCTTCTGATACGGCGGATTCCAGCGAGAGGACGACCTCGGCGAACCACCGTTGGCTTGGGCGCTTTGCTCGTACCGGCCCGAGACTCGTCCGTCTCAGACCGGGACCCGCGCCTCGCTGCCAGTTTGCTTGCCGCCGGAACTTGAGAACTCGGCGCCGGCATGCCGAAGAGGGGCTGAGTCGCCCCCTGCGACGCGATGGGCACAGTGTCAGGGGCTCGGGCTCTCGAGACGCACAGGATGACCGCACACCGCATCGATGCAAAGACGAGGAAGCGCAGGGAGATCGCGACGGTCGCGACCGCCATCGCCGTTGTCGCCAGCGTAATCCTGACCGGGGTCATGATCCTCAGAGAGGATGACTCGACGAAGTCGGGGCAGGGGCCGATGTACTCCGGACCGGGCGAGATCGCACGCGACCACTTCCGCTTCGACGCGGTCAAGGATCCGAACTACAACCTCCATCCCGAAGGAGGCGGATCCGGCGGGGCGAGCACACCGGGAGGCAGTGAGGCGAAGTCGTTCCGTCCCGAAGAACTGCTGAAGCAGCTGAAGGTCACCAAGAACCCCAACTTCCACAAGGACCTGATCGCGATTGCCTGGAAGCACCACGCAGGCTTCGTCGTGTTCCTGCCGAGGTTCCTGAGCAAGCCCGAGAGCGATCTTACGGGAGAGGCCATCAAGCTGGCCGCGACGTTCAAGCTCAAGCGCCTGCGTTCGGTGATCGCGCGGTTTGCGATGTTCGGTTCGGCCGACATTCGCCCGATTGCGATCATCGCGGCTGGTCAGTTGGAGCCGTGGCAGACTGTCGAGTATGCGCTGTTCTTCGGCGACGAGGACGACGAGGTCGTCCTCGCTGCCACGAAGGCGGCAGCCGGCGACAGGGACAGGCCAGTGTCACTCCTGATCTCGCTGTTCAGTCATCGCGACCCGCGCGTTCGCGAGGCGGCCGTCGCGGCAATCCCCAACAACCTTGCTCGATCCGACAAGGCGTTGCTGATCTCGACGGCGCGTGAGGCGATCGGCGATCAGCGGAGCTGTGCAATCCGGGCGCTTGCGAGGCTTCCGATCGCAAGGGAGTCCGAGTCGGTGTTCGTCGCCAACCTGACGAGCAAGTCGCCGGATGCCCGAACGGCCGCCCTCGATGCCCTGTTGCGCAAGCGTGGCAGGCTCTCACAGCCGGACGCGCTCATGAAGTTCGTCCGGACCGGCCAGGGGAGCCTCGTCGATCAGGCCAAGGCGATCGCCTGTCTCGAGAGCACTGGCTCCCTCGGGGCGATCGACGTCGACAAGCTGCCGAGAAGTCACCCATTCCTACTCTACTTCACCGCCCGTTGCCTGCTTGCGCAGCACGACGTCCGCGGTGTCGGGTTTCTCCTCGATATCCTCGACGCGGAACCGTACGAGTTCGCCGGCGTGACCCCGGCCCAAGGCGCCCTGATCACCAGCGAGTCGCGGCGCCTGCTCGGCGAACTGTCGGGAACCGGGATTTTCGCGACGAAGAAGCGCTGGCGGCGATGGGCGGAAGACCTGAACCGCGTCACCAAGCCGGTTCCGATGCTGCAGCCCAAGCTGTGGAACCAGCTTCGGTAGCCACCTGACGGTTGTACCGGCTACCGGACGATTGCGTAGCCGATTCTGGTCAGCTGGGCAGCCGTGTTATCGAACAGCGCGAGCCGATCGGTCGTGGCGGGATCGTGCCGGATCGCGATCGTGCCGTTGCCGTCGCTGCTGGCCTGGAGGTAGACGCCGGCGCCTCCGAACAGCGCGCCGTTGATGTACTGCACGGCGCCGGTCTTGTTCTCGATCTCGATGAACGCAGGCCCGTAGACGACGCCGCTGATGTTCACCTCACCGTGAAAATCCACGGTCCCGTTGTTGAACATCACCGCTGGCAGGTCGTCGTCCGCGTTGAAGTTCTCGAATCCGTCTGCGCTGATGTCCACCTCGTAGGGCCGCTTCATCGCGGTTCCGAACGCCGGCGGGTAACCGGTCGTGTAGGTGCTCTCGTCCGTCAGGTTGACGCCGGACAGGTTCGCCGGGTTGACGTGGACCGTCACCGCGTTCCCGAGCACGACTTTGTAGTCTGGGACGGTCCCATCGGCGAAGTCGAAGATCAGGGTCCCTCGGATGTTGATGGACATAAGTCCGTTGATGTTCGGGGAGTTGCCCTCCGCACCGGAATCGATCTTGACGATGATGATGCCTTCGAGCGGCTCGCCTTCGTTTTCGGCGTTGGTGCACGCCTGCTCGAACTCGGCGAGGCTGTTGTAGATCACGCCCGCCCCGTGGTTCGCCGCCGCTTCGAAGCGATCGAAGTCGAACAACTGCTTCTGGCTGCTCGGGTTCGTGAAGTCGGGGATCTCGTCGCCGGTTCCTGCGAGGTTGGCCGTGATCTTGCCGGTGTAGGCGCGAAGATAGTCGGTGGCGTTGTCCGTGGACAGGGCAACTTCGTCGTGGTTCTCGCTGTAGATGATCTTCCCGTTGGACTGGAGGTCGCCATGCACGACGTGCTGATTGAGATGTCCTTCGCCGTCGAAGACGATGTGACCTTCCTTCGCGAGGTTCTTTCCCGAGCCACTGTCGCCGGTCGGAACGGCGTCGGAGACGATCGCGCTCTGGAACGCGAACCGGTAGGCGTACCAGGCCGACACGGCCTTCACGATGCCCGCGCCCATGGCCGTGGATGTGACCTTGATGCGATCGAAGGTCTCGGTAGGGGCATTGCGATCGGTGAACTCCACGAGGTCCGCGCCCTTCGTGTATTGCACGCGCAGGTGAAAGCTCTGGTTCGAGCTCGAACCGGCCAGGAGCAACGGCTGTGCCGAGACCCACTCGTAGGCTGACTCCGTCGCGTTCCACACGAACTCCGTCTGGTTCTTGACCGCGAACAGCGTGTCCTTTTCCAGCTCGCTGTATGCGTAGTCGAGGCCGGACTCGGCGACCAGCAACAGCTTCGTCGACAGCAGACCGGACCCGGTCGCCTGTTGGGTCTTGACGCCTTGCATCAGCGTCGGGACGGCAAGCCCTGCGATCAGCAATACGAACGTCATCACGATGATCAGGGCGCTGCCTTCAGCTCCGCGTCTGTCCGGGTACGGCATGGGTTCAGTTCCTGGGCGCTACCGTTACTGTTTGCGTCTCTGCGACTCCGCCGGGTCTCGTGATGGTCATTGCGATCGTCACGTTCGTCCCGGATTCTGAGACGCTGAAGTTCGTTACCGAGCGTGCGATCGGCACCTGGATCGTCCGTCCGGAAGTGAGCATGACACTGCGCCGGAGCTCGTCGCCGGACAGGAAGTAGCAGACGGGCGGGGAATAGGTTCCGTCTGCCATCATGCGGTTGAAC
>Ga0055451_10001037_pt1 | contig 11261 bp, 6 predicted proteins | sample China_Galinas_PW_3_FD_57745 | JGI IMG/M metagenome (GOLD analysis project Ga0055451, IMG submission 57745) | Wetland microbial communities from San Francisco Bay, California, USA, that impact long-term carbon sequestration - China_Galinas_PWB_D2 | ecosystem: Environmental > Aquatic > Marine >... | reverse complement strand
CTCTGAAACTGTACTCGGTCAATCTCCTCTGAGCGATGATTGAGCTGCGCTGCACTATCTCGATCAAGGACAAATTAAACTTCGCTTCCTCCGTACCCGCATCGAAAATACCTTCCATATAAAACTTCTCGGCTATCGAGCGCATGTAGTCAGTAAAGGATGCGGCTGTCTTCTCTTCTCCCTCTCCCACGGGGGATAAATTGCTCAAAAGATCGACGGCCACTACAAGCTTCGCGCCCATTGAGCGGACGGCTCTTACCGGTACGGGCTCAAGTACGCCGCCGTCGACCAAGAGCATATCATTATGAGATACCGGGGTAAGAAGACCCGGAATAGACATGCTCGCCCTGACCGCCCGGTTAAGCGGGCCTTCGGTGAAAGTTACGACCTCCGCCTTGTTCAGATCAACGGATACTGCGGCGTACGGCTTTCCCAAATCTTCTATATTATGAACGTGAGCGGTTTCGTTCAGAAGCCTTTCGACGTAGCTTCCGCTGAATAGGCCTTTGGAAGGCCATGTGGGGCCTAGGAGAAAGGGGATGTCCGTCATTCCATAGCTTTTTGAGAGACGCTCGAGGCTGTCGAGCTTCCCGGCCGCGTAGACAGCGCCGACGAGAGCCCCGATACTTGTTCCGGAAACGAAATCTAATTCGATTCCGGCCTCCGTTAATGCCTTGAGAACCCCGATGTGCGCAAATCCCTTTGCGCCTCCGCCGCCCAGAGCTATCCCGATTTTCATTTGCATACCTCAGGTAATTATATTATCGCGTGTATGATACCCAGATAAGTGTACTAGAAGGACGAGAGAAAGTTTTTGATGTATCCGGTCAGGGTCTTGTATTCGAGTAGAAACGAGTCGTGGCCGTAGGGGGATTCGATCTCGTCATACTCTACTTCTATGTCGTTAGCCTTCAAAGCTGAGACGATTTCTCTTGACTGGTACGAGGGGAAGAGCCAGTCGGAGGTGAAGGAGCTTACCAGGACCTTATCACACCTGATACGGGAGAACGAATCCTCGAGGCTGTCGTAGCCTTCAGCCGCGTCGTATATGTCGATTGCACGCATTATGTATATGTAGCTGTTAGCGTCGAACCTCTCGACGAACTTCTTTCCCTGATACTCCAGATACTGCTCTATGTCGAACTTACTGTCGAGCTTGTGCTTTTTGGTCTCGGGCTCGGGATGCTTTCTGCCGAACTTTTCCCAGAGCCAGTCGTGGCTCAGATAGGTGATGTGCCCGATCATCCTGGCTATAGCAAGCCCCTTTGCGGGAGGCTCGCCGCCGTAATAATCCCCGCCCTGCCACATGGGGTCGTCCAGTATCGCGCGTATCCCGACCTTGTGAATCGCGATCGATTGAGGATTCGAGACAGCGCCCGAGGCTATAAGGATTATCGAGTCCACCAGGTCGGGGTATTGAAGCGCCCACTCTATCGCCTGCATCCCGCCCATCGATCCCCCAACAACAGTCTTAATCCTCGTGATACCCAGATGGTCCACGAGCGCCTTCTGTACATTCACCATGTCCCTTATGGTTACTACAGGAAAGGTTCGACCGTATGGTTTCCCCGTTTCTGCATCAATTGAAGACGGTCCGGTGGTACCGTAGCAGCCGCCTAGGATATTCGAGCACACTACGAAATATTCATCCGTGTCGAAGGCCTTCCCCGGCCCTATCATCACGTCCCACCATCCCGGATACTTGTCATCAAGGCTGTGCCTTCCCGCCGCGTGCGCGCTTGCCGTGAGGGCGTGCACGATGAGTATTACATTATCCCCCGCTTCGCTGAGCTCGCCGTAAGTCTCGTAAGCCACTGTGACAGGCCCTATCTTCGAGCCGTTCTCCATTACGAACTTGTTAGGCGGATAGGCAAACGTGAAATGCTCGGTCTTGACCAGACCGACCGAACCTTCGTCTACTATGACAATAGGGGACTCGCCGAATTCTCTCTGACTCATGCCTTGGCCTTCTGTGATTTCTCCAGAGCCTGGTCGATATCCCACAGAATATCGTCGAGCGTTTCGAGACCAACGGATATCCTCACCATCTCCGGATTTACTCCAGCCTCCTTCTGCTGCTCTTCATCCAGCTGCCGGTGCGTCGTGGAGGCCGGGTGGATAATGAGAGTCTTGGCATCCCCCACGTTAGCGAGGTGGCTTAACAGCTCGAGGCTCTCGATGAACCTTATGCCGGCTTCCATACCCCCCTTGAGGCCGAATGTGAAAATGGAGCCCGCCCCCCTGGGAAGATACTTCCTGCCGAGGTCGTAGTAAGGGCTATCGGGGAGACCTGGATAGTTGACCCAGGTCACCGCCGGGTGGTTTTTCAGGAACTCGGCGACAGCCATGGCGTTCGAGCAATGCCTCTCCATCCTGAGGTTGAGCGTTTCAAGCCCCTGGAGAAACAAAAATGCGTTAAACGGACTGAGCGTCGGGCCGAACGTCCTTAACACCTCGCACCTCGCCTTCATCGTATAACCGAAATCCCCGAATGTCTCGTAGAACCTCACGCCGTGGTATCCCTTGGAAGGCTCCATCATGCCGGGGAATTTGCCGTTATCCCACGGGAATTTGCCCGACTCGACGAGGACTCCTCCTATGGAGGTCCCGTGACCGCATATGAACTTGGTAGCCGAATGCACGACAATATCCGCTCCGAACTCAAACGGCTTGCACAGAAACGGCGTCGCGAAGGTGTTGTCGACGATAAGGGGTATGCCCGCTTCACCGGCGATTTTCGAGACGGCTTCTATATCCAGTATGTTGCCGAGAGGGTTGCTTATCGTCTCCGCGAACAGGACCCTGGTTTTATCGGTTATGGCTTTTCTGAAATTCTCGGGCTCGTCCGGGTTTACGAACTTAACATTTATGCCGAGGTCTCTGAAATTCACGTCGAACTGAGTATATGTGCCGCCGTAGAGTGTGCTTGATGAAACGATCTCATCGCCGGATTTGAGTATGGTAAGTATGGCAACCATCTGAGCCGCCATACCGGAGGAGACCGCGACCGCAGCCCTCCCCCCTTCTAGAGCGGCCATCCTCTCTTCAAAAACCGCGTTCGTAGGATTCATTATGCGCGTGTATATGTTGCCGAAGGTCTGGAGATTAAACAGGCTCGCCGCATGATCCGCGCTGTCGAATATGTAAGCCGTTGTCTGGTATATCGGAGCGGCCCGAGAGCCTGTCGCGGGATCGGGCAGCTGGCCCGCGTGTATACATAATGTTTCAAATCCGAACTTTCTGTCAGCCATTTATCCCTACCTCTAATTAATATTTAGCAGTTATATCATATGAACAATTGTATTATAGTTAACTTTATGCCGATTATGTTCCTAATGCACGGCTAATACGGGAGCCACTTCGATCTCTTGGAAGATACGATTCCCCTGTTAACGCCAATAAAATTGATCCCTCCGAATAGGCGTGCGTGCTCTATCTTCATGCATCTGTCCATAACCACTTCCAACCCCGCGTTCCGGGCCTTCTCGGCAGCCTCTTCGTTTATCACGCCAAGCTGCATCCACACGACCTTGGCCCCGATCTTTATTGCCTCATCCACTATGGGCGGTACGTCCTTGGGCCTGCGGAATATATCCACGACGTCGACCGGTTCAGGTATGTCCAAGAGGCTGGTGTAACATTTCTCACCGAGTATCTCATCATTTCCGGGGTTCACCGGAATTATCCTGTAGCCGTGCTCTTTAAGGTACTTGGCCGCGAAGTAGCTCGGTCTGTGCCATTTATTCGAGAGACCCACTACGGCTATTGTTTTGTCCTCTTTCAGTATTCTGCGCAGTTTCTGTATGTCTTCCATATAAGCTCCCTCAGAATAGATAAGCTACACTAAATTGGCCGATTATTACAGCCCGGAAGATAGCATTCCCCTTATCTTATCACCGGAGTTGTGTTTATCATCGCATTATCCAAATATGTCAATTCCGGGCTGTGTTCCAAGTCATATATGACCGGATCAGTTTGACACGGTAAGACGCAGTACCTATTCTACATTTTTATATGGAAGCCGTTAACAAACATCGTAATGTCGGCGGTTCCGCCCTGCCCCCGGGACCGGGAGGTCTCCCCTTCCTCGGCTCCCTCGTAAACTACTTCAGGGACCCACTCGGCTTCCTTTTGAAAGTCGCGGCGGAGTACGGGGACATAGCCTACTTTAAAGTCGGCTCCAGAAGGATTTATCTCTTAAGCCATCCCGACCTGATTAAAGACGTGCTCGTGACTCACAACCGGAGCTTTACCAAGAGCCGGGCTTTGAACCGCGCAAAGCTCGTACTGGGAGAAGGCCTGCTCACGAGCGAGGGGGAAGTGCATTTAAAACAGAGAAGAATCATTCAGCCCATCTTTCATCATAAGAGGATAAAGACTTACGGCGACGTGATGGCGGAGCACGCGTCACGCATAGGCCGCAGCTGGCAAAGCGGCCGGGTAATAGACCTGCATAAGGAGATGATGCGGCTTACGCTCAGCGTCGTAAGCAAAACTCTTTTCGACGCCGACGTCGAATCCGAAGCGGATGAAATAGGGAAAGCGCTCACGGACCTTGTGGGTCTGTTTCCCAGGTTCGTGTTCCCGTTCTCCGAAATACTCGATTATCTGCCGCTTCCGGGGAACAAGAGAGGCCTGGAGGCGATAAGCAGGCTCGACGATATCATTTACGGTCTCATTGAGGAAAGAAGGAGGAATCCCGGAGCCAGGTATGACCTGCTGTCCATGCTTCTGGAAGCTCAGGACGAGGAAGGAGATGAGGAGGGGATGAGCGACAAACAGGTGCGGGACGAGGCGGTTACGCTCTTTTTAGCCGGTCAGGAAACTACCGCCAACGCGCTAAGCTGGACGTGGTATCTGCTGTCTCAAAACCCCGAAGCCGAGAAGAAAATGTACGAGGAGGTCGACTCAGCCTTAAACGGACGTTTGCCATCGGTCGAAGACCTGGGAAAGCTCCCCTACACACATAAGGTATTCAAGGAAGCGCTCAGGCTGTATCCTCCCGCGTGGCTCCTGGCGAGGCACGCTATCGAGGATTATGAGGCTGACGGATACATCGTGCCTTCGGGCGCGGACATATTCATGAGCCAGTACGCCGTGCACCGCGACTCGCGCTTTTACCCCAACCCGCTGAGGTTCAATCCCGACAGGTGGGACGAGGAAGAAGAGTCGAAGCTCCCAAAATACGCCTACTTTCCGTTCGGCGGAGGGCCGAGGCGATGCATAGGCGAGCCGTTTGCCTGGATGGAAGGAGTGATATCGCTCGCCGTTATGGCGTCGGGCTGGAAGATGCAGCTCGTACCGCATCAGCGCATCGAGCCCGAGCCGCTCATCACTATCAGACCCAAATACGGGATGAAGATGATTGTGGAGAGGCGGTAAGGCTATTTTCCGATACTGTTCATGTATCTAAAATAAGTTATGATGTTGTCCAAGTCACCGTCCGTCAGATCAGGATGATCGGGCATATGTGTGTAACGGTATTCGGACGGGTGTTTTATCATTTCTTTTATCATGTATTCAGAACGGTAAGTAACTATGCTCTTCGGAGCATTGAGATCGGGCCCTATCTTGCCTCCCTGACCGTTCATCGCATGGCATCTAACGCACCTTGTTTTAAAAATCTCATATCCTCTGTAAGCTGCCGAGTCTTCAGGTGCGCCTTTTGGATAAACGAGCGGGTACTGATCGCGAAATCTCATTAGATCTACAGAGGCTATCTGCCACGGCCACGGATAGCCTTCTTTAGTTGTCTGGTTCTTGCCGGTCCATACCAGATAGAAGGGACCGGGGTCTGTCTCCTGTCTCCCGACAGGCTCCCATCCCTCATTATCTCTGTCGGTAAAGGCTATATACCCGCCTTTTTCCATGATTTTGGAAACAGTCGATATGCCCATGTAACCGTCGAGCGCGGTAAACGCGACATCCGTGTAATCGGCGTTATTCAGCTTATTGCCGAATCCCAGTTTCAATACGTCCTGAACCGAAAAGCCTTCAAATCTCTTTGTCTTGCCGTACGACGGGTCGTATAACTCAATCTTATGGACGGAAAGATCGGCTTTCATCTTACTGAGGCTGGTTTCGTTAACTTCCTTCCCGGACAGGAGGAATTTCAAGGACGGCTGCGATTCGGCGGACGCGTATAGGCAGGCGAGAACCAGGAACAAAACGGGCAATAAAAATCTCATAATAGTAAGTTTGTGCAGCACTGCTTGCATTACCCGAACTCACGAATTGATATTTACTATTTCTGAACGATCTCGACCTGCATTTGACTCTCCACTCTGTAAGTAACGCTGTCGGAGCGACCGGAAGAATCGACGACTACCAGGCTGTGTGTTCCGGCTCCAAGCGGTATAAACAGTTTTTTATACGGCCGCGTCGATGCGGCTAACTTACCGTCCTGATACCAGTAGAGTGTGTCCGCTTCCTCACTCACTCTGGCAATCAGTTCAAGCTTCTGATACTCGGAAGGCATTCCTTTCAGCACCCGGTACGGCGTATTCCCGTCGGGCGATACAATCCTCGGAGACCGCTCCGAGGGCACGTCGTTACAGAAAGGACTCAGCGGCGGTGTTGTATCGACCGGTCTTCCCTCGGCCATCCACCACGCGATAAGCTCCGGCGGATATGTGGTCACTATGCGCGTTTCGTGCGGGCGCTCGCTGATACAGTCGCCGAGGAGCAGGTCCCCTGTCACGGCGTCGACGAATATCCGTCTTGAATAACTGTCCTTCGGGATTCTCGATACTCCCTTTATATACGTAACTTTATCCCTCTCGGCGCAGTAAGGCGTAGCCAGCTGGTGACTGTCCCTGCATACCTCGACCATGCCTAACTTGAGACCGTCTGGCATTTCGATCCCCGCTCCGTCACCCTCGACTGCGCGGAATACGTCGAACAGTATAGGGGCCGCGTGCTCCGATCCCGATATGCCCTTCTGACCCCGCCCGTCCGGGTTTCCCACCCACACTCCGATTGTATATCGGTCCGAGTAGCCGACCGACCATGCGTCCCTGTGTCCGTACGACGTGCCCGTCTTCCATGCTACTTCCGGTACGTCCTGAGTTAACGCCCACGTGCCTGACGGCATATCCGGGCGTTTCAGCTCTGTGAGTATTTCAGTAATGAGATAAGAAGCCTCGGGAGAAAAGAGCCTCGTCTCCGCCTTATCGCGATCTTCGGACTCGGTCAGCCTGTATGGGCGATGTACGCCACCCTCGGCAAGTGTCGTGTACAGGTTTGTAAGGTCGAGAAGCGTAACCTCCCCCGCGCCCAGAATGAGCGGCAGCCCGTATTGATTCGAAGGCCTGTCGAGCGTGGAGAGCCCCCCCTTTAACAGCAGCTCGTGAAAATCCCCCAAGCCGACTGTCGAAAGGAGCCTGACCGCCGGAGCGTTTAACGACAGAACGAGCGCATACTTCAACGTGATGCGGCCCCGGTATCTATCGTCGTAGTTCTCGGCCACGTACCCTGAAAAGTCCGTCGGTATGTCAAGCACGTACGTATCGGGAATCACGATTCCCTCGTCCAATGCCATCGCGTACAAAAACGGCTTCAGTGCCGACCCGGGAGAGCGTCTCGAAACGGCGAAATTAACCTGCCCCGAATGCTTCTTCTCGAAATAGCTGCCCGACCCCACCATGGCTTTTACATCCCGCGTTCCGTTCTCGATAACCACTATTGCCAGGTTGTCTATGCCGTCATTCCTCAATGAAGAGATATGCCTATTCGCTACCTGTTCCGAAATAGTCTGAATATAACTATCGAGCGTAGTCTTCATGCTCTTCCCGCCCGATTGTCCGTAGTACACGAATTCGGAAAAGTGGGGAGCGGAGAAAGGCTGAGGCCTTCTCTTTGCGGGAACCGACCTCCGAATACCCTCCGATACTTCTTTATCCGTAAAAATTTCCATGTCCCCGAGCTGCGCGAGCACCTTGTTCCTTTCCTTCAGAGAAACGGACGGGTTACGGATCGGATCGTACGCGGTAGGAGAGCGCGGGAGAACGGTCAGGAGCGCTATCTCTTCAGGCGAAAGAACCCGCGGGCTCTTGCCGAAGTAAAAATACGATGCGGCGCCGACTCCCTCGATATTTCCTCCGTAAGGAGCGATATTGAGGTATATCTCAAGCAGCTCTTCATCACTAAATCGCCGTTTCAGCTGAAGCGCCCGGAACGCCTCCTCGACTTTGGAGAAAACCGTTCTGGGCTTGGGTTCGGCCATACGCGCAATCTGCATCGGGATAGTCGAAGCCCCGGACACGATGCGCCCTTCCTTGAGATTGGTATACGCCGCTCTCAGGAACGCGAGCGGGTTCACGCCCGGATGTTCGTAGAACCATCTGTCCTCCGAAGCGATTACGGCTTCTACAAGCCTGGGCGAGACGTCCTCAAGCTCTACCGGAAATCGCCAGCGGTTGTCCCGGGGCAAGAAGAATCTGAGCGGCTTCCCTTCCGAGTCGGAGATCACCGCCGTCGGCTCTCTTGTCAACGATTCGACAGGAAACGGGAAGAAATAGTCGAGAGCGATGAACAGTAGAAACCCGCCGGCAATAAAAATCAGCATGGATATACAAAACACCGCCGTAAGCTTCCGGGGCGATAAAAGCATCATTGATGCTATTCCCTTAATATTCATATCGTTATCCTTCGCAAGGATCTCTTACTGCCTGAGCTCGACCTTAAACGGCTCCTCCAGTTTTCCCGTGAATCTGATGCCTGGCGAGTACATCGCCTCCGCCTGCACAGGGGGGACGGTAAACGTCCCCGGATTCACCACACGGAGGAGAGCGTAGTAGTTGTACCACTTCGCGTCGGGCAGGTCGGTGAAGATCAGAATACGGTCGTCCCTGATGTCGATGTATTCAGGCTTGACGTTATTACCCGTGGCCCACTTGAGTGTCTCAGTCGTCTTGAGCCTGGGGTTTTCGACCTCGAAACCAGAAGGCAGCAGGTTTTCAATGACGACGTTCCGGAGACGTCCGGCGCCGCTCTGTATTTTTGTCCTGACGACTATAAGGTCTCCCTGCTCGATCTCTTCCGGATTTACCGGAGCGCCCGCGCGGGTGAGAAACTCCCTCTCCACGAGAAGGCCGTCCTGTACGGGCGTGAACCCCTTTCTGGTCGGCGTTCCGGTTGTTAATAGCGAATAAAACGCGCTTCCGCTCCGATAACCGTCGTCCATTTTTATCGTGATAGGCTCCTCGCTCGCTATAGCTGTAAGGCTTAATGTATTTTCGCTCGTGAATGAGGCGATTTTCTTTTCCCCCACGTAAGCGGCTCCGCTGTAGGGTGGGGACTCTATCTGCTTTTTCACGAACTGTCCTATCGCGAGGAGTGCGAATGAGCTTTCCTGCGTGGTCCACCATTCATTAACCTCCGCGTCGCGAGACAAACGGTCCACGAGTGCGGGTACCCGCGGATCGTCCGGGTTTACGTCCAATATCGCGAGCAGGAATATAGCCCTGTTTCTTATAGTGGAATTGAAGTTGCCTCCTGTCTGCCTCGTTACATCCTCCACGTCGTTCAGTCCCTTAAGAAGCGTCTCGAGCGCCGAAGCGTCACCTGAAGCGGCGTAAGCTCCTCCCAGAAGCGCCCTTGAGGTAACCGTAAGCTCGCTCATGTGGCGGTCCCTGATAAAATCCATCGTTGTGGTATCGGGCTTCCCGTCACGGCTCAGAACGTACAAGGCATACACTATGCGCTCAAGCTCGCCCGCGCTGTACTCGGGTTTTGCCTTAGCAATTGTTCTCACGTATTGAATCGCCCCGGAGTAGAGAGAGTCCTCGACGAAGTATCCGGCCTTCCTCGCCTCGACGAGGAAATGAGCCGTATATATGCTGACCCACGGCTCGGCTGAAGCTCCGCCCGGCCAGAGTGAGAATCCGCCTCCCTGTATCTGCATCGTCCCTATCTGTCTTATCCCTTCCTGCACCATGGCGGCGGGGTCGGACTTCTTAAACAGCTCAGGATCCACCTCCTCCGCGATGTCGGAGAGATACAGGAGCGGAAATACACGGGACGTTATCTGCTCGAGACAGCCGTAGGGATACTGAAGGAGATAGTCGAGCTTCCCCGAGAACTGTATAAGGGGAATCCTGCTTATAAACAAATCCCTAGTTACGGTGCCGGGCCTGTACGAATCCATGTTCTCGATATCAAGCGTCGTATCGGCTTCTTCCACCCTGCCGGTTTTCTCCGTTCTCCTTTCCGGCAGGTCGGCGAGTACGGGCGCGTCAATGTCCGAGCTTGAGGATTCTCCGTTCCCTGAGGCGGTAGTGTTTATTGCCAGCGCCCCCGTATCCTCTCCAGTATTAATGCGGAAGTAGACAGTTTTCTCGCCCCCGTCCGGAATCTGTGCTTCGATCATTGCCTCGTTTGCGTTCCCGGGCTTCTCGCTGTCATTGTCTTTGTCCGTCACAACGGAAACCGACGCCGGCCCCTCGACCGTCATCTTTACGTTAAGGACGCCGTCGCTCTTTGTATCGTTCCTGACGGATACCGGAATGATTACGCTCTCGTTCAGGGAAAAGAACCTCGGGACAGTCGGCAGCAGCACGATGGGTGACTTTACCCTTGTGAACTTCCCGGATGAGCCGAACTGCTCACCCTCGATAGCGACGGCCATAATACGGACCGCACCCTGAAACTGCGGGACGTCGAACGTTACCGAAGCGTTGCCTTCCGCGTCCGCCTTCAGCACGCCTGACCAGAATGCAACCGGCTTCACTCTTCTTATACCCTGCGTACTCAGGAACTGCATCTCTTTCATCGCCCCAAACCCACCGCCCGGAGGCGAAGTCCCTAGCGCGACGTCGGGGAGTAGAAGCGAGAAAGTATCGTAAGCCGACACTTCCAGAGCAAGTTTTCTATAGAAGAAATCGAACGGGTCTGCCGTTTTCTGGTCGATAAGCTGTAGTATGCCCTCGTCTACGGCGGCTATGGTTACTGACGCCCCCGGCACGGTCCTGACGCTTATCTCAAGCGGTGTGAGAGGTCTTATTTCCTCGGGCGCGGTTATATCCACATCGACCTCGTTCGCCGAACGGTCGACGTTTATCGGAACCGCTCCGAAAGCCCTGCCCGCGGAGCCCGGCTCGAGCTCCTTCACGCCTCTCACGAGAGTCGCGGTTACATACGCGTTTGGTCTGTATTTCTCGCTTACCGGAACCGTGATTGAGGCGGTGTTGCCGTCCATGTCGTGTATTTCCGTATAGTAAACCTCGTCGCGCTCGACTGTGATCAGCAGCTTGCCTGAGAAC
>Ga0055451_10001035_pt1 | contig 11269 bp, 8 predicted proteins | sample China_Galinas_PW_3_FD_57745 | JGI IMG/M metagenome (GOLD analysis project Ga0055451, IMG submission 57745) | Wetland microbial communities from San Francisco Bay, California, USA, that impact long-term carbon sequestration - China_Galinas_PWB_D2 | ecosystem: Environmental > Aquatic > Marine >... | reverse complement strand
GGCTTGAGTCATTCCTCCAAAGGCTTCCTTACGCCGAGCCTGAAACTAAAAAACAAGCCCCGGCTTCTTGTCCGGAAATAAAGTGCATGGACGTGTTTTCACTTGCCGGGGGATTGAATCAGGCTTACAAACCTATCTGCGTTTTTTATTCCGGGAAGACCAGGGAAAATCTCTCCTCGCTCTCGCGTATGACCGTCTTCATAAACCTCTATGCGGCCAGGTTCGGCGCGATGAGTGAAAGACTCGCCATGCGTTACATACACGGCGCGGAGGCGCTCGAGAGTCTTGCGCCCGAGGAGGAAGCCCGGCTCCTTCTCTTATGGCTCAGGGGACACGACACGGGCCATTTCATGGGCACGGACAGGCTCGGACGTGCTATGCACGAGATGGACAGGGACTATATGATACTCCACGAGCTCAAGGCCGATATGGTTGCGCTCTACAACTTGAGACACCTTACGGACGGTGTGCTCGACGGCTGCACGCTGGAGCAGGCATATCTCGTAGTCGTCGCCGAGATGTTCAGGTACATGAGACGAGGGGGTTTTTACGTTCATCCCGATACGGGCTCTGCTTATCTGGCGTACAGGTTCTTCAGGGACAAGGGTGCTGTGAGATTCGATCCCGGAAGCGGGAAATTCCACATCGAGCTTAAGGTCTTTGAGGACGCCGTGGAGGAATTTACCGCCGGGCTGCTGAAGCTGTTTTCGGATGGAGACATCTCGAGGGCGAGGGGTTTCATAAACAGCTGGGGATGGCTCGCGGCCGCAGAGAAGGACGGTCTTACAAGGGACTGCCCCGACGAGCTCAGGTCCGTTATCGAAGATGCCGAAATACCGAACTTAATAGATTATAACTTCGTCACCACCGAAGACTGAAAGCCGTATGTATGTACCCGCGTTGGATCCTGTCGGTAGTTTCGGCCTTGCTTGCTCTTATTGAAAATATTATTGCCATCGAGTAATTTGAGGTGTGGCCGGGTGCAACAGGCCGCTCACTTTACAACTGAAAACGTATAGAGTCATCATGCTCTAACTCAATATTTTTTGCGGAGAAGGAAAATCAAGATAGTAAAACCGGACTCGAAATACCGCATAGCTATAGTAATGGCAATAATGCTTGCGGTTTCATACTGTTATTTCCTTCAAAATCCCTACAACTGGAATTCCGTGCCGCGGCTTGCTCTTACAATCTCTATCATCGAAAACGGCTCGTTTACGATAGACAGGTTCAAGGATTACACACAGGATCTGGCCTATTATGAAGGTTCATACTATACGGACAAAGCGCCGGGCATGTCCTTTATGGCGTTGCCGTCGGTAGCGGCCGTGAGATACTATCTCCTGAGCGAGTATAAGAACGTTAAATGGGTAAGTTTGTTCAGCGGGCTGACTCCCGAATTCATATTTCTGGAACAATGGGCAACGATCACGACCTCGGGCCTGGCGGCGGTACTCACCGCACTCGCGATATATTTCCTCGCGCTCAGGCTGGGAGCAGGCGCGGGGGGAGCTGTCTTCGCGGCTTTATCCTACGGACTCGCCACTCCCGCATGGGGATGGGCTACGGCGTTTTTCAGCCACGCTACTGCGGCGGGTTGTCTCTTTCTCGGCCTCACGGCGATATATATTATGCTCGATTCGGCTGCCTGTAAGAGGCGTGATGTCTTTCTCGGATTTGTTTCTGGCGCTTTTTTGTCGTGGGCGGTCGTTGTAGAGCTTCCGTCGGCCCCCGTGTCCGCTATGATCGCGGTGTACGCGCTCTACTCCGCGAGAGGGTGGGAGCGGGAGAGGTTTCTAAGGGTCTTGATATCGGCTGCCGCGGGGACGCTTTTGTTCATATTACCTCTCTTAATTTATCATTACATGATAACCGGAGATCTCTTCACTCCTATGTACAGTTATACGATATATTTTGCTGAGATGAAGGAAGGAATTTTCGGTCTCGGAACCCCCAGGCTTGACGTTCTGATTTCGCTGATCTTCAGTCATAAATACGGTATATTCTGGTTCTCCCCGCTCCTTCTCGCGGCTGTCCCTTCACTCTATTTTCTTTGGCGTCACGGTAAAAAAGGACTTACGGTTATAATTGCCGCGACTGCGCTTTATTATCTCCTGCTTAATTCCTCCTTTGCGTACTGGACCGGAGGCGGATCCACAGGGCCGCGCTATCTTACGCCAATGCTGCCGTTTCTCTGCCTGCCGATTGCTCTGTTGTGGACCGCGGTCGGGAAAATGCTCAAAACGGTTCTGCTAGCACTCTTCGGTCTCAGCTTCACTCTGAATCTCGTTTGCGTATCCGTCTTCATGACCCTCCAGTACGAGAAAGATTTAAACATCTTTACATATGCGATGTTTCCGCTTTTTCTAAACGGGGAGAATTTTCAATTCTCCCTTCCGCTAAGATGGTTGTTCTCGGTATCTGCACTGAACGACAACAATAATATATTGTTTCTCATCCCGCTTCTTCTGTTTCTTGCTTGCTGTGCCTTTTACCTCGTACTCACAATTTTGAGATCGAACGAGAAATCCACGTGATTTCAGCCAAGCCATCAAGAATCAGGAACTCAGGAACGGGGCGCAATTTTATTTTGCTAATTATTGTATGGAAAACACCGTCGTGAAATTTCTGTTGCAGCGGTCTTCTCAACAGGGAACACAGGATATATAATATATTTGTACTGTCCGAAGGATTCGGGCACGCTTGGCATGGAAGGAGGATGCAATCGTGAAAACGCTTATTACGTTAATACTTTTGCTCTTTATCGGGATTCAGACAGCGGGCGCCTGGGATAATTTGAGAGGCACAATATTCATCGAGGGATTTAACGCGCCTGACGAAATTGAACATTACGATTCAATTGAGTACGTGACGGGAAAGAGCGAGAGGCACTTCCGTCTTGCGTGGATGAGGTTATATAACGAGGAGATGTACGTTGACCAGTGCATAAACGCGCTCAAAGACCAGGCGATACTGGTCGGAGCCAATTCCGTCCTGAATCTGAGCTGGAATCTGGAGAGGGAGTATCCGGACAACTGGTATACGGTCGTTTGCCAGGGGCTTGCGGCCTGGAAATACTGATCACACACCCGCATCGTATTTTAAAATTATAAATAATCACCTAACAGCTCCCGTCTTTACGATCATACAAGATTCATAGTTTATACGGCGGCGGTCGTGTTGACCGGGACCGTTCATAAAATCTGTTCGCTAACTAAACTATCCTAAAATATTAAATTGACTTAAAAATCATGAGGCTGAAAATTTCCATTCCGTGTCTGAGGGTTATTTCTCATATCTAAAGCCTTTAATAAAGATCGATATGTATTTATAATTGTTTTGGGGTTATTATTTGTAATCCAGCCGAGCATTAAAATCTGAACGGGCTTTCATAGTTTTGTTCTCCGTTAAGGGAGGAGAGGATTTGGATAAGGTAGATTCGGTGCCGCTTTCCGAGCTGTTCGGAAACGATACGCAGGGACGGCTCATATACGATCTGGTCAGAGCCATTGTCACCGACAGGGTGAAGATTTCCGCACTCGAACAGCTCCTCGTAGACAAGGGAGTCATAAGCAGGGAAGATCTGAAGGACTATTATGATGAGATTCTAGCAGCCAGCACGGACGAGGTTATTAATGAAGTGCTCCAGGAGTTTGGAAGGGAGGCGGATTCGTAGTAAAGAGCGGCTATCCGGCCGACTAAAAAAAACGTAGTTTACCCTATATTAACCGGAGCGGTATGTGTCCGGGTCGTGTCCGCACACGCCGCGTTTCGAGCCAATATCACGTCCCCCTGAATAGTCGGGTATGATAGCGGGAGAAGGTTAGTCCATTCATCCGCCGATGAGAGGTAATACCGGAACCGTGTATTCCGCATCTCGGAAGTATAATCATACCGATGAATTACAGAGCCTTTTTAATCTTTTGCATGAGGAGCTGACTGATGAAAAATGCAATATTTCTTTTATTTCTGATATCTTTCGGAGTCGCATTCATTGCCTGCTCCAGGGATAAAAACGGGGATAGCGAGTCTGCTGATAGAAACTACAATTTCAGGAACGTACGCTGGGGTATGAATCAAGAGGAGGTCCTGGCATCGGAAAAGCTCACACCCACGACGAAGAGGCCGGATTTGATATTGTACCGGGGAGAATACGACGGAATGAAAGCCCTTATCGGATTCAACTTTGAGGACAAAAAACTCGTCAGGGCAGGGTATCTGATGAGGGAGAGATATGAGGACCCGAACTCTTTCATCAAAGATTTTGAAGGTATAAAACAGAACTTGATAGAAGAATACGGCAGTCCGGCGAGTGACGTAATCAGTTGGAAAGAGGGCGAGAAGGTTGAGGAAGACCCGGAAAAATTCGGCGGGGCGGTCTGCGAGGGGAGGCTTATGTACTACGCTCTGTGGGAAACGGCTAAATCGTTAATAAAACTCAGGCTCGACGGCCTCAACGGAAAATGCCAGCTCGGATTACAGTACGAAAGTATCGATCTCTTCGTGATTCCGCAGATAGATGCAAGCATGCGGCAGCAGGCCGCGCCCACACCGGGGCCGTCAAAGGCCGAGTAGGGTGTGTAGTATCAGGTCTACGGGCATCAGAACTGGAAAATCCTGCGCCGAGGGGTGCGGTTTACATTATAATCCGATGGTGCCGGATAGGTTTTAATTGGCTTCTTTCCACTGTTCTTTCCGGCAGCCTATTGCCTTGAGCTTTTCTTCGAGTTTCCGCAATAACGAAGTCTGATACTCGTCAACAGGCCGCTCGAATTCTTCGGCGTGCAGTATGCGTATGCCGACGACGTAGTTCTTTCGCTCCGGGTGGTTCCCTCCCGGCAGGTAAAATACCTCGCCTTCCCGCTTTCTCAGCTCGATCCTGACGTTCGGGGTTTCCTCCGGGATAAGCGACTCCGCCAGTTTAAAGAGCTCGTCGAGGACGGAAGCTATTTCCTTTTCCGCGCTATCAGTACCGACAAGCACAAGTGACATTCCGACCCTTACTATCTCTCCCTTGCCTTCTGAAAGCTCTATAGGTACGACTGTCCAGAACACCTTATGATCGCTCACAATCCGCTTTGCATCTTCGTTCATTTATAGAGATCCTACAGATTTTGTAATTTGCTTTGTTAAGCGTTGCTTCCCGTCTTTTCGTTCGCACCGTTTTGTGCGCCGCCGAACTGCGCCCGTTCTTCAATAAGGGCCAGATACGATTCGTCTTCCTGCGCGAAGTGGAGCATCAGTATGGCGTACAGACCGTATAGTATTCGTCTCAGCTCCCGTATATCGTCAGGGCCGGGGCCTTCGCTCGGAAGCTCCTCGAGCAGCCTGCCGAAGACCTTTACCAGGTGGTCGATTTCCAGATGCGCCCGGCTCATCGTAGCCGTGGGATCCTGCCCGCCGATCAGCCTGGCCACGAGCGGATAGACGACCTCGTCCTCGGCCTTCTCGTGGGGAATGAGCTGTCCGGACAGAAACTGCTTCAGCTCGTTCAGCTCCTGAAGCGCTTTTCCGGGGGGCATCTCGTCCAGCCTGTCGGCGACGTAGCGTATCCTTTTCACCTCCGGGAGTAGCTGCTCATGCTCGGCCTTGAATTTGAGCCCCATTCTGGCCGCCTCGGCGTCGGCGGGCTTGATCTCGTCGCGTCTTCCGTCCGTAAGGGCTCTCAGGGCATTGAGTATGACTATTATGTCTATGCCTTCCTGCAGCAGCGCGCCCACGACAGGTATTAGAAAACCGGCCGCGGCGAATCCCATGGCCGCGACGGAAAGGCCCATGCCCACTATGACGCTCTCAAGCGCGATAGAGCGTGAGCGGCGGGAGATTCTGACAGCCTCGATCAGCCGGTCGAGTCTGTCGACAACGAGCACGATATCGGCTGCTTCGGATGAGGCCGTAGCTCCCCTGGCTCCCATCGCGATACCCACGTCCGCGGCGGCAAGCGCCGGGGCGTCGTTTATTCCGTCTCCCACCATTACGGTCACTCCTTCGGTGAGCTCGGAGCGCACAGCTTCAACCTTCTCTGCGGGTGAGCGCTCGGCCAGCACCTTGTCGATTCCAATTGCGGCTCCGACCGCGGCGGCTACGTCCTTGTGGTCTCCTGTGAGCATTACTATCTTCCTGAATCCTATGCGCTTTAACGCCCTTAGGGTCAGGGGTGCATCGGTTCTTACGGGATCGTCGAGTATGAGCGCGCCCGCGAGCGAGCCGTCGACGGCTACGAAGACGCAGGAAGAGCCTTCGAGCAGGGCTCTCCTGTGGAGACGGTACACGTTCGGCGAAGGAGCCTCTCCCTTAATCACCCAATTCAGTCTTCCGAGCCTGACTTTACGCCCGTCCACCATTCCTGCAACGCCGGAGCCGAGCTCCTCGGTCACATCCTCGGGGAACGAGAGTTTAATCCCCCTCTTCCGAGCGGCGTTGACGATAGGCCTCGAGAGCACGTGAGGGGAGGCTTGATCGAGGGAAGCGGCCAGCCTCAGAATTTCTTCCGGGTCCGTGTCTCCCAGGCTCTCGATATTGCTCATGGAGGGTGAGCCTCCGGTAACAGTACCGGTCTTGTCTAGAACCAGTATCTCCCCGCGTGCCAGTACTTCAAGCGCTCCGCCGCCTTTTACGATGATTCCCCGGCGGGCGGCCCGCGAGAGCCCTCCGACTACGGCTACAGGAACGGCCAGTATCAGCGGGCACGGGGTGGCGACAACCAATACCGCGAGGGCGCGGACCGGGTCACCGGAAATTGCCCATGCGATTGCCGAGACAGCGAGCGTAAGCGGCAGGAAAAACATGGCGTACCTGTCCGCGAGCCTTACCATCGGGGCCTTGGACGCCTGCGCCTGCTCGACGAGTCTGATGATGCCGGCGTACGTGCTTTTCTCCGCCGTTGCTATGGCCCTCATCTTGAAAGGAGTTTTAGATGCGTTGACCGTACCACTTCGTATCTGGCCGCTTTCCTTGTGCTCCACGGGTTTTGCCTCGCCTGTAAGAGCTGATTCGTCCAGCACGGCGGCTTCGTCGGCAACTATGCCGTCGACGGGCACGATCTCGCCGGGCTTCACCAGGAGAAAGTCGCCCGGCTTCACACTATCAATTGGGACTGTGTTAATCGTATCCCCCGTGAGGAGATTTACGATTCTGGGGGTTCTTCCGATGAGAGCCGTCAGCTCCTTCCGAGCGCGGGACTCCGCGTAGTCTTCGAGAACCTGTCCGCCCGAGAGCATAAGAGCTATAACGGCTCCGGCAAGATATTGATCCAGAATGAGGGACCCGGCCATCGCTAGCAGCGCGATAATATCGACCCCCATCTTACCGTCTAGCAGCGCCCGCAGTACGAAATAGGTGAGAGGGAGCAGCGCCGCTACTGTCGTGGCGGCCCATGCTAAGGAAGCTATACCGGGAACGCCGGCAAAATATGCCAAGGCTCCGACGCATATTCCCGTTAGTGCGAGAGCGAGTATAATACGGTTAATTAAGCGAGTATCCAGAGTCAATTATCCAGCACTCCGACGCTGTGTTTATTCATAAAAAAAAGTCACGCCTGCGGAGAAACGGTCTCTCCTACACAGTCAATAATACATCAGTTGTCCCGGAGGGCAATCCGTGGGTGCCCTCGCATATGTTAGCAGACCACGGGGCTTCGCGCCGCTTCAGTATTCATAATAGCAGAGCTTTTATCCCCAAACCAGCCGGCCCGGAGCATATCATTACAGTCCAATTGCCCGAATATTACATTTTTGTAATGTTAGGCCCCAAGGTTACCAAAGCATGGATTGCGAGCGGGGAATGAAGTAAAATCGTCATATGGGAGGGACGCCGGGTGTACATGCAATATTCGGCTGTTATAGCGTTTGCTACTCTATCTTCGCTTTGACGGGTGAGAGATGCGCAGAATTGACGGGAGACTGCTCCCTGTAATTACGGTTGTTATTTCATTGGTGATCCATGCCATGGAAACCAGAGGCCAGGAATTCGTGAGAGGGGGCTTCAATCCGGATGACCCACCCGAAGCGAATATCAGGCTTCTCCCGTACCTGTCCTTCGGAGCACAGCTGGAAGTTGAGTACGAGTACCAGAGGAACGCGGACCTAGACCCCGGTAATGACGAGGACGAGAGTACGTTTGAGCCCGCACTCGTAATGGCGCTTTCCTTCGACCCGGTCAAATATTTTCAGGCGTACGTCGCTCTTAAGTTTGCCGGGGAGTTCGAGTTTGAAGACGGAAGGACCACAAAGGACAGGGCGACGCTCGAAGTCGAGCTTGCGTATCTGTTGTTCAAGGAGCTGTGGGACGACAAGCTCGCGTTTCAGATTGGCCGACAGAGGTTCGAGGACGAGCGGCAGTGGCTTTACGACGCGGAGCTTGACGGGGGCAGGGCATTTTTTTACTTCTTCGGCATAGATGCCGAGTTCTCCGTAACGCGGGGAGGTATTCTCGACAGGGACTTACTCAACAGGGACGCGGGGGACAAGACAAATAACTACATTACATACTGGACGTATCATTTCTCGGATGACACCAACGTCGCCGCATATTTTATCTTTCGCGACAACACGAAGGACGGAGACGAAAGCGCTATTACGCTCGGCGTCCACTCGGACGGGGACCTGACCGAGGAGCTGGGGTACTGGCTCGAGCTTGCATACGCGAAGGCGACTAACGACAGGAGCGGAATAAACGGCATTGGGCTCGACATAGGAGCGAACTACATTTTGTACCCTGTGCTCGAACCCTCGCTGACGCTGGCCTACGCCTTCGGCAGCAAGAACTTCGCGCAGACCGGGCTCCAGGGGAACGAGAGCGATTTTAACGGCGCGGCGGATTTCCTCTACTACGGACAGCTGTTCGATCCGGAGCTGAACAATATGTCCATCTTTACGGCCGGAGTGGGAATAAATCCCACGGAGGAGACCTCCTCGATCGACGTCGTATACCACTACTACCTGCAGACGACGGCCAGAGACAGTCTGAGAGACACGCACATAGACGCTGATCCGGACGGCAGGCACAAAAGCCTGGGGAGCGAGATAGACCTCGTCCTCGGATACGAAGGAGAGGAGAACGGTTTTGCGGCAGCATTCGTTCTTGGTTACTTCATCCCGGGGAGCGCATTTCCGGGCGATGCCGCGAACAGCTTTCTTGCCTATCTAACGGCCGAGTACAGGTTTTAGGTAATAGACGTGAGAATTCAAGTTGATTTATCATTAATGAGTGACGAGGAATCTATTGGTAACGATGGAAACGGGAGCTATAGATGAGGGTATTGGTAGTAGAAGACGATAAAAAGATAGCGGAGTTCGTGATGAGCGGCCTCAAGCAGGCGGGGTTCGTCGTCGATCACGCCGCGGACGGTGAGGAGGGGCTTCATCTCGCACTCCACGAATCCTACGACGCCGCGGTCATTGACATCATGCTTCCCGGTTTCGACGGTCTCAGCCTTATCGAGGAGATGCGCCGTAAAACGATAAACACGCCGGTGCTCATACTGAGCGCGAAGCGTACGGTAGACGACAGGGTCAAGGGGCTTCAGAGCGGCGGGGACGATTATCTGACGAAACCGTTCGCGTTCTCAGAGATGCTCGCGCGCGTGCAGGCGCTCATAAGGCGCTCCACGGGCTCTTCGGGGACTACGTTTCTCAAGGCGGGCGAGCTGTCCATCGATCTTCTCTCCAGGAGAGTGGTGCGAGAGGGTACGGAGATAGAGCTTCAGCCGAAGGAATTCGCGCTCCTCGAATATTTCATGAGGAACAGCGGGAGGGTGCTTTCCAAGACGCTCATTCTCGAGCACATATACGATTACAATTTCGATCCTCAGACCAACGTTGTCGATGTTCTGGTCTGCAGGCTCAGGAACAAGATCGACAAGGATTTCGATACGAAGCTGATTCATACGATCAGGGGGGTGGGATATGTTCTTAAAGAATCCTAGACTCCTTTTCAAGTCGAGCGGCTTCAGGCTTATCACCTGGTACACGGTCTTATTCGTCCTGAGCTCGCTCGCAATAAACATATACATATACACCGTCATATCGTCTTACATCTACGAGCAGAGCAGGCTGGAGGTAACGGAGGATTTGTACGACCTGGCGGAAATTTACGAAGACGAGGGCATGCAGGCTCTCAATGACGAGGTATTCGAGGACGAAGAAGACCCGTTTCTCGTTCATCTTTCTGAGGGTGGGGAAAGAACTGTAATGCTGAGGACTCCCGGGGACCGGGAGGATTTCGACACGGAGGCGCTTAAAGTGGGGGCCGAAACCGAAGAGGGGGAATGGCTGGCTCTTTGGGAGGACGAAGAAGATGAATACGAAATAACGTCGCTTCCGCTCAAGGACGGCCATATCCTCACCATGGGTCAGGATATAACCGAGCGGGAGGAATTATTAAGCAGAATCCGAAAAGTGTATCTATTTGCGATAATACCGATAATACTGATTGCCTACCTGAGCGGACTGTTCATAGCCGACCGCGCACTTAACCCCATCCATCAGCTTATTAACACGCTTAACTCCATAGTCGCGAGCGCCAGGATTGAAGTGAGAGCCCCTGTGCGCGAGGGAGACGAGCTCAACAACGAGCTTATCGCCCTGTTCAACACCATGCTGGACAGGATTGAGGCTCTTATAAACGGCATGAGGGATGTACTCGATAACGTCGCGCACGATCTCAGGACGCCCATGACGAGGCTCAGGGCCACGGCCGAGGTGGCACTACAATCCCGGGAGAACGGCGAGGGGCTTCGCGAGGCGCTGAGCGACTGCATAGAGGAGTCTGAGCGGATACTGATAATGCTCAATACGCTGATGGACGTATCCGAAGCCGAGACAGGGGCCATGAAGCTAGAGGTCGAGGAGATGAACGTATCGCCCCTCATAGAAGACGTCGTCGATCTCTACGGCTATGTGGCGGAAGAGAAGGGCGTTTCGGTTCACAAGGGCCTGCCGGAGGAGCTTTATCTCAAGGCCGACCGCAGCCGGATAAGGCAGGTACTGGCTAATCTGCTCGATAACGCAATCAAATACACACCGGCGGGCGGAAAGATAGACGTAGAAGCCCACAAGAGGGAGAACGAGGTAGAGATTACGTTCAGGGATACGGGCGTAGGTATCTCGAACGAGGAGCTGGACAATATATGGGACCGTCTCTACAGGGGCGACCGCAGCCGCTCCGAAAGGGGACTCGGTCTCGGTCTGAGTCTCGTTAAGGCGATAGTGGGAGCGCATAGCGGGCATGTGGAGGTCTCAAGCCGGCCCGGAGCGGGCTCTGTATTTTC
>Ga0055451_10001033_pt1 | contig 11276 bp, 7 predicted proteins | sample China_Galinas_PW_3_FD_57745 | JGI IMG/M metagenome (GOLD analysis project Ga0055451, IMG submission 57745) | Wetland microbial communities from San Francisco Bay, California, USA, that impact long-term carbon sequestration - China_Galinas_PWB_D2 | ecosystem: Environmental > Aquatic > Marine >... | reverse complement strand
TTCGACGCCGCTGCGTTGGGCGCGACCGATGGGCTACGCCTGGCGCTGAACGTCGCGGCGATGCTGATCGCGTTCGTGGCGCTGCTGGCGCTGGTCAACTGGCCGATCGGCGCGATCGGCGACTGGGGGCCGATGGCGCAGTGGCGCGAAGCGAACGGTGTGCCGGAGCTGAGCCTCCAGGTCGTCCTCGGCTGGATCCTTGCGCCGCTGGCGTGGTGCATGGGGATTCCGTGGGGCGACGCGACGATGGTCGGCTCGATGCTCGGCGAGAAGATCATCGCGACCGAGTTCATCGCGTACGGCTCGCTGGCCGACGCGTTACAGGGCGGCGCGATCGGAGCGCGCAGTGCGCGCATCACCGCCTACGCCCTGTGCGGGTTCGCCAACTTCCCGTCGATCGCGATCCAGATCGGCGGGCTGACGGCGATCGCACCGGGCAAACGGGACGCCTTTGTCAGCCTCGGGCTGCGCGCGATGGTCGGCGGCGCGCTCGCATCGTGGTGCACCGCGTCAATCGCGGGGATCTTCATCTGAGGCATTGGGCACAAGGCACTAGGCAAAAGAGGCAGAGGGCATGGGGCTTGGGTCTTGACCCTCGGGAAAGATCGCAACGTGGTGGCGCGTGGATGGAGGAGTGTCGTCCGTGACCTGGGCTACTTGTTTGGTGCTTTGGCACTCTGCTGTTCTGGCGCTCCGAAAAAGAACCCCGGGCGCGGAACCCGGGGCCCCTCGTCCCACTTAGGACGAGAACATCACAGCCGTGCCAGGTCGGCCAGCCCGAGGATGGGCGTGCCGAGCGTGGACCACCCGCCGTTGAGGAACCCGTCGTAGTGGGTCATGCCTGCGACGATCGGTGCGTCGCTGGTGACTTCGATCGAGAAGGGGACGAGACCGCCGCGGGAGAGGATCGCGTCGGTCTCGTGGAGGTTGATCACGCCCACGCCCTGCGCACCGACCTCGATGTCGATCGAGGTGGTGGTCCCGTCCTCGAAGACGAAGCGGACCTCGACGTTGGCGAGCACCGAACCGGGGTTGGCGATCGCCAGCGTCTCGAGGTAGTCGGTGCCAGCGAGGAGGGCGTTGATGAACGCGTCGCCGAAGAGGAACCCGAAGGCGGCCGAGTCTGACGCCGACATCGCCTCGGCGTCGCCGTGCGCGTCGCGCGTTGCCATGACCGTCACGGGCAGTTCGCTCTCGAACGTGATCGCGGCCTCGGAGAACGGGATGCTGAACGTCGTCGGGTCGAGGGTCAGGGTGGAGTGTGCGCCGACGACCAGCGTCTCGAAAATCGGCGCCTGCCCGTCGCTCGCGAGGTACGTCATGTTGACGTGGGTCGCGACAGGCGCCGTGTTCATGACCAGGATGAAGCTGGAGGTGGGATCGACGAGCGGGATGACGCCGCTGAACGCGCCCGCGCTCGGCTCGCCGATCACGCCGTACCCGGACTGGTTGACGAAGTCGTAGGAGCTGAGCGCGGCGACGATGGGCGTGTCGGCGGCGATGACGACGCCGTAGCGCCCCTCGGCGGTGATCGCGGGGTGCCCGTCGATGTTGATGCCGCCGCGCCGGTGCGCTTCGAGCGTCTTGGTGATCTGGATGGGCTGCCCGGAGACGGGCAGGAGTGTGACGGTGACGTCGGTCGGCGTGTTGTTGGGGTTGTAGAAGACGACGAAGTCGCGGTAGCGATCGTGGTCGCGGCGCACGAGCGGGAAGGTCCACGTCTGCGAGGTGGCGCTGGTGAACGATTCGCCGGTGGTCACGCCGAAGTCGTAGTGGCTGAGCGTGGCGCTGATGGGTCCGTCGGCGATGATCTCGATGGCGTAGGGGATGCCCTCGATAGTCTTGGAGGTGGCGTCGTCGCCGCGGGTGCTGATGGTGACGCCGCCGCGGGTGTGCGGGGCGATGACGCCGCTGCGGAGGACCTGGTCGCGGACGCCCCATTCGTAGCGGGCGATGACGGTGAAGGTGACGGGGGCATCGGTGGGGTTGACGATGGGAACGAACTCGCTGATCGCGGGGCTCGAGAAGCCCTCGGGGTGGTAGAGGTGGAAGACGCTCTGGAGCGTCTCGACGCCGACGTCGTACGCGCCGGTGGTGACCCCGGTGCTCTCGACGATCACGCCGTAAGTCTGGTGCTCGATCACCGGAACGGTGAGCACGATGGGCTCGCGCGGCTGGGCGGCGTCGAACGAGGAGAGGACCATGCCGTCTTCGTTGACGATGCTCAGCGAGCCCTGGAAGGTGAGGTTCTCGAGGCGGACGGTGGTGAGCCCGGTGGCGGTGGCCTCGAAGCGGAACAGGTCGGTGTCGCCGGCGAACTCGATCTCGCCGTCGTTGACGCCGCGCCCGTCGAGAGGCGTGAGCGCGATGCGTGTGCCGGCGGCGACGGGCTGGTTCATGTCGGGGTGGTCGTCGTCGGGGGTGATCGCACCGCCGTCGTCGTCCCCACCCCCGCCCGAGGTGTCGATGTCGGTGAAGTTGTAGACGCTGGTGTCGAACCAGAGGAAGGCGAGCAGGTTGTAGTCTCCGACGGAGCTGTCGCCGAACTCGTTGAGTTCGCCGGCCTGGACGACGAAGAACAGCTCGTCGTCCTCGTTGATGAACCCGTAGTCGTACCCCAGCATGAGCGTCGCCGACTCGCCCGGCGCGACGAGCGGAGCCGCGATCAGATCGACCGACCCCGTGTCCGGGTCGCGCCGGTAGAGTTCGAAGTTCGCCGCCAGGATCGGGGCAGAGAGCGTGCTCCCCGCCATCAGCAGGTAACTGGTGGCATCTACGGGCGAGACGAGGCGGAACACGTCGGTATCGCCGGGCGTCTCGATCGAGCCCTGGTCGAGCGCGAAGATGCTGCCGAAGATGTCCGAGTCCTCATACTCGACGATGAGCTCGGTGGCGTTGTCCCAGTCCCCGAAATCGGCGTGGTCGTCACCGCTGAGCAGCACCCGCCGCTCGAGCGCCTCGAAGAGCGTCGCAGCCATGGCTCATCTCCGCGAGGGGTCCGCGTCCCTCCAAGTTGTTCAACCGACCTGCCGGTCCGGTTGCGGGTCCGGGCGCGAAAAAAGCCCCGCACCGGTGTGGTGCGAGGCAAGTGCAGTTGAATCAACTACTTAGGTTGCGTCGGAGTTTCAGCCGCCGGTGATCTCGTCGGCCAGGAAGTCGGCGTCGTAGACCTTGCGCAGGGCCTCGATGATCGCCCGCGAGTCGACCGAGACCGACCGCCCCTGCGTGTCGTCGTAGACGACGTCGGCGATCAGGAACTGGATGTTGCCGTCGAAGATCAGCCCGACCACCTCACCGTCGCGGTTCACCACCGGGCTGCCCGAGTTGCCCCCGATGATGTCGTTGTTGGAGACGAAGTCGAGGGGGGTGGAGAGGTCGATGCGCCCCTCGGCCTCGAGCCAGCGCTTCGGCAGGTCGAACGGGGGCGTGGCGTGGCGTTGCGCGCGGCGCTCGTACAGACCGGCGAAGGTCGTGTACGGCGCGACCTCGTGCCCGGCTTCCGAGTACCCCTCGACCCGACCGCAGCTCATGCGCAGCGTGAACGTCGCGTCGGGGTAGAGGTCTTCGCCGAGCAGGGCGAACTGGGCGGCCGCGACCTTCGCGTACGCCTCGCGCTCGACGCCCTCGACCCGGTCCTCGTGCATCTTGCGGAGCCTGCGCGCCTCAACGTCGAGGACGCGCATGAAGTCGAGGAGTGGATCGTGGGCCGCGTCGATCGCGTCGGCCCCACCCTCGACCAGGTTGCGCCGTGCCTCGACCGTCTTGATGGTCGTGTCGGCGACCAGCTCGTGTGCGCGGGCTCGCGGAGATTTGCCGTCGAGCAGGGAGATCACCAGCGGATCGTCGCACCCGAGCAGCTCGCCCATGTGCCCGAGGAACTCGGCGAACTTCATCTCCTCGACGTTGTCGTGGATCGGTGTGGGTGAGTAGAGCGACCGCTCGATCGACGGCAGGTTGGTGTCGCGGTACTCACGCAGGCGCTCGCCGCTGGGCTTGGGCAACTCGTCGCCCATCCGCACGATCCGGCGCGCATCCGTGAACAGGTCCGACGACATCCACAGCGTGCTCTGACGCAGGTAGAAGGTGGTATAGAGGTCCTCGGCCTCGGTGATCTGGTCCCACGCGTCGCCCCAGTCGGACTGCCACTGCGGGTTGTCGGCGACGGCGGCGCGGAGGTCGGACTCCTGCTCGGCCTTGCGGGCGATGATCGCGGGGTCCTGGAGCCCGGCGAGCAGCCCGGTGCGGAACTTGCGCCCGTTCTGGACGCCGAGCAGGTCGGCTTCGATCAGGCGTGCGTTCTCGTCGGATCGCGAGCCGAACTCGGTGTACTTCGACTCGGCCCGCCAGGTCGAGGCGAGGCGGATGGGGTACTCGACGTCGCGCAGGAACCTGAGGTGATCAACGGTGTAGAGGCGGTGCGTCCGCCCGGGGTGACCCCAGACAAACGTCGGCTCGCCGTCGGTCGACCCGTCGGGCGACCATTTGAAGTAGTGCTCGGGGTGGTAGGGCTCGCCGTCCTTGTACACACGGACGAACGAGACGTCGAGGCAGTAGCGTGGGTACTCGAAGTTATCGACGTCGCCGCCGAACGCGGCCGCGGCCTGTTCGGGCGCGAACACCAGCCGCACGTCGGTGAACCGCTTGTAGCGGTACATGTTGTACTGGGCGCCCTGGTAGAGCGTCACCGTTTCGCTGACCAGCCCCGTGCGCTCTTCCGATTCCTGCTCGAGCCGGGTCATCGCCTTGCGCCGCGCCTCGGCCGCCTCGGCGGGGGTCATCCCCTCCTCGACCGCGCCGAGCACCTTGTCGGTCACGTCCTCGATCTCCCACAGCACGTCGAACTCGGCGTCGGGGCAGGGGATCTCGTCGGCGCGGGTGCGGGCCATGAACCCCTTGTCCACGAGGTCGTTGTCGGGCGTCGAGAGCTGGCTCAGCACGTCGCGCACGACGTGGTGGTTGGTCATCACCAGCCCGTCGGGGCTGACGAACGAGCCCGACCCGCCCCACGAGATCCGCACGGCCGACTTCTGGCAGTGCTCGAACCACTCGGGCGACGGGTCGAAGCCGTACTCGGCGTGCAGGAGCTCGGTCGGCGGGCGGTCGGGGAGCCACATCCCCTCCTCGGCGACGGCGGTGAAGGCCGACCCCGTGACGACGGCGGCGAGAGCACATCCGAACAGCGTGTTGTAGCGCATCAGCCCCTCGTTTCCCGGGCGTATCGCCCGCGACGAGAGTGTAGCGCTGCGCACTCAGGGACATGCGCGAGCGGGTTTCCATGCCAGAGGCGTCTCGGTACGCTGGCGGTGTAAAGGAGGGACGTCATGAAAGCGTTTCTGATCTTCGTGGTCCTGGCGGTGGTGGCGGTCGCGGTCATCGGGGTGACGGGGGGGCTCGACGAGAAGCCGGAGCTACCCGCCGCCAAACCCGTCGATCCGCCCGCCGACGCGGTGATCCTGCCCGGCGAGGTCGGGCCGTTCCCGATCGTGCACGAGGTGCTCGCCGACGCGGGGGCCGCGGAGCTGTACGTCGGGGCGTGGGTCGGCGAGCGCGGGTGGATCGGCACCGCGATGAAGAGCGTGCGGCGCGGCGACGTCTACCGCATCGCGATGGAGGTCCACGGCTCGACGGTCCCCGGTTCGGTCGTCGTGCGCGCGACGGTTGACGGGTTCCCGGGCGAGATCGAGCCCGAGGCCGCGTTGACGCTGCGCGGGCAGATCGCCAGCATCGAGCCGAGCAGCGACATCATGGTCTACCCGCACGTGATCGAACTGAACCCGGCGACGGTGGTGAAGTTCAGGAACCCGTAGCGGCCGGCGACCGGTAGACTGCGAATGTGAAGCGCCGTCTCGCCATCGCGGCGGTCTGCCTGCTGCTCGGCGCGGTGATCAATGTCCTCGTGGCGTGGGGGTGGATCGTCGTCTTCGGCGTGCCCCGGCACGACTTCAGAGACATCGACGACCACCCGCTGTTGTGGCGAGGCTACGACGGCGAGCCGTTCGAGCCGGACGAGGTCGAGTACGCCCACCGGGCGGACTCGTTGGGAGTGACCTACCTGCTCGGCGGTTGGCTAAGGGACGACGAGTACCCGCCGCTGGGGCTGCTCGCCGAAGGGGCGTCCCGGCGCGTGGTCGCCGCCGGCTTCCCGATGCGAAGCCTGTACTACGAGCGGACAGGGTTTGCCCGGTACTTCGACGGAGACGACGAGGGGTCCCTGAACATGATCACGGGCTGGACCGACGGCATCTGGATCCCGTGGCGCAAGCCGTCGTACTTCTACTACGGCTTCCAGCCGGGGTGCGTGCTCCCGACGCTCCCGGTCTGGCCCGGCTTCGCGGTGAACACCGCGATCTACGGCGTTCTGATCTGGCTCGTCGGTTTCGGGCCGTTCGCGTTGCGCCGCACGCTCCGCCGCCGACGTGGGCGCTGCGTGCGCTGTGGGTACGACGTCGCAGGGCTGACGAAGTGCCCCGAGTGCGGGGCGTGTGCGAGTCTCTCCAAGCGCCGAACGGGCGAACCCGCGGAAGCGGGCGGACGTAATCCCGGGTGTCTGTAATGACTGAGAACTGCGAACGCTGCGGCTACGACCTCACCGGGCTCGATGTCTGTCCGGAGTGCGGCGCGGGCGCCGGCGAGCAGGAGCGGCTCCTCGAGGCGCGACGCGGGCGGGCGGTTCTCACCCTGGCCGCGTCGTTTGTGTCGCTTTGTGTCTACGTGCCGTTCCTCACGCACCTGCACGGCCACCGCCTGTTGAGCGTCCCCGGCAGCTACGCCGTCGGCGCGGTCCCGTTTGTCTGGATCGTGCTTATCGTCGCCCGGGCCCGCTGGCCCGTGCTCGCGCAGCGGCTTATTCTGGCGGGTTCCTGCGCAACGCTGGGACTCATGGCGATCCTGTGGGTGGGTTGGCTTTGCGCTCATGAGTGTGGCGCTGGACGGCTTCTAGCGGGCGGCGGCGCTACCCGATGATCGACCGGCGCATGCCGACGTAGTCCCAGAGGACGAAGCGGTCGAGGTCGGTCCCGCCGGTGAAGAAGACGCGACCGCGGGTCGTCTCGGCGACGCGGTGGGCGAACTGGATGTCCTCCGACGACTGCCACCAGTTGGGGAGGACGAAGAAGTTGATGGTGATGCCGTCGCGTGCGCACAAGCGTGCCTCGCGCATCGTCTGCTCCTCGGTGCGCGGGTCGGGCGGGTAGAGCATGAAGAGTTGCTCGTCCTCGAAGTGGGCCGTCGGCAGCCCGTCGGTGATGAGCACGATCTGGCGGTTCGGCGTGTCGCGGGTGCTCAGGAACCGCCTGGCGAGGCGCAGCCCGTGCTGGATGTTGGTGAAGTGCGGCGGGATCATCGACTCGACGATGTCGTCGCGGCTCATGTCGGCCCGCAGGCGCACCACCGGGTCGTAGATCGTCACCGGCTTGGGCATCAGCTTCGGCGCGTCGGCGATCGGCACCGGGCGGGCGAAGGTCGCGACCTCGATCAGCTGCAGATGGTCGCCGGGGAACTCGCGCCGGATCAGCCCGTCGAGGGCGATCGCCATCCGCTTGCAGTTGACGTACTGCCCGCCGTAGCGCATCGAGCCGGACATATCCATGAGGACGGCCGTGGCGCACTTCGGCGTGTTTCGCGTGCGGTGGATCTCGATATCCTCGGGCTTGAGGCGGACGCGCGGGCTCTCGCCCGATGATGCGCCGCGCTCGGCGCCCTCGCGCAGCAGGGCGTTGATGAAGCTCTGCGGCACGTCCATCTGCGCCGGCGAGTCGCCGAACTCGTACCCCTTCGTCGCCGGGATCTCGACGGCGCCCTCGCCGGAGATCGGGCCGGTGTGACGCCCGGAGCGCGCGGCTTGCAGGTCCTCGAAGATCCGCGAGAGCAGCGACCCCTGGAACAGACGCATCGCGTGCGGCGTGAGGCGGTAACCCTCGGGCGATTCCTCGAGCCCCTGCGCCTCGGCCTGCGAGCGCAGGAAGTCCTCGATCTGTTGGCGCATCCGCTCGAGGTTCTCGACGTCGCTCTGCTGGGCGAAGCGGGCCAGCTCCTCGAGGTTGATGATGCCGACCTTCGCGTTCTGGCGTGCCTCGCGCAGCTGTTCGAGCAGCCGGTCGATCGCCTCCAGCTCCTCCTTGATCTCGATAGCCCGCGGCACGTCCATCGGCGTGCGACCGGTGAACGTGTAGTTCGCGGCCAGCTCGTCCACCTCGTACATCTCGCCCAGCGTCTCGATCAGGCGAAGCAGCTCGGCCGCGAAGCGGTCGTCACGCCCGCGTCGCGAGTGGCGCTCGTTGTCCACGGCGTACCACAGGCGCTCGAGTTCGCGGATCTGCGCGTCCCGCACGCCCTCGACGAACGCCCGGGCGTGCCGGTCGGGCGGGTTGATTTGGGCCGCGTGCTCGTGGTAGGCACGCGACGCCTCGTTCTGGACGGTGTCGGTCTCGTAGGTCGAGAGGATCTTGCGTTTGCGCTCGAGGAGCATCTGGATGAGCGCGTCGAGCGACGGGCCGAGCCCCGCGATCTGCGAGACATCGAGCTCGACGGCCTCGGCGAGTTGCTCGGGCGTCAGTCCCTCGGTCGAGCCGAACGCGAGCATGTGCTCGAAGGCCGCCGAGGCGAGGTCCGGCGGCGGCGCGGTCGGCGACGGAAACCGCTTCGGGTCGTACCTCTGGTACGTGTGGACGATGCCGCCGAGGCGCCGCCCGCGCATGGTCATTCGTCGTCTCCTTCGCCAACCGGTGTGACCGGGATGAGCCCGTCAGCGTTGGCGGTCCGAACACTGTCCCGGCGGGGCAGATCCGCGGGCTCGGTCTTTGGCGTCCTGACACGAGCTTTCTCTCGTCTACCGAGTGGATCATTCCATGCCGTCATCGCGAAACACTACGACTCGGCGGGCGCTTCTGTCGCATCCGTTTTCCTGCTCCCCCCGGTGATCTTCTGCGCCAGCCCCCAGATCTTCTGCGGCCACTTCGGGTCCATCGTCGGGCGTTCGACCAGCGCAAAGAGTACCGCGCTCACCGAGATCGCGGCCGTCGCCGCGATCAGGACGTACAAGACGAGGTCGAGCAACCCGGTGCCCGGGTGCATAAACCTGAAGTAGAGGATCCTGAACCCAGCAATAAACGGGAAGTGCCAGAGATAGATCGTGTAGCACATCCCGCCAACAATCACGACCGGTGTCCACCGGAAGAACGTGCGCACCAGCCCGCTGCGAAATACCGCCGCGTACCCGGCCAGGATACAGCACGGTGTGGCGATCACCGGCGCCCAGCGCAGCAGGTGCACGCTGAACACCATCGCGAGCGAAACGAGCGCCAACGCGTCCCAGGTGAGGTGCGTTGGCCTCATCCGCCCAGACAGCTTCTCCGGCAGCGGTTTCTTAAGCCACCCTGTCAGGTAGAGGTCGGCCAGCAGCAGCCCCACCAGGAAGTACGGCGCCTGGTTCCAGAGCATCCTGCCTTCGATCGGCTTCTCGTGCCCGAACAGGATGCTGAATACCACGATCCCGGCCGCGAGAATCACCCGGCGCAGCAACGCCGGGCGGATCGCGAACATCAGCGCCAGCAGCGGCATACAGAGGTAGAACTGCACCTCCACCTCGAGCGACCACGCCACAATGAGGATCTTGCTCGGCTCGCCGTAGGAGATGTTGTGCACGTAGAACATCGACGCGAGCAGGTTCGGGAAGAACTGGAACCCGTGGTTCTCGATCACGTTCTTGACAAACAGCACGCCGAGCGCGAAGAAGTAGGGCGGTTCGAGGCGTGTCACGCGGCGCAGGAGGTACTTCTTCAGGCTTACCGGCTTGCCGCCCGTGAGGAACTTTGCTGCGAACGGCAGCCCGAGGATGAACCCGGAGATCGCGAAGAACAGGGGTACCCCGTACTCGCCGGTCTTCAGGACCGAGTCCAGGGCGTTCGCCGCCGCCCCTGGGTACGTGGCCGTCTGCCCGCCGGCCGCGTAGAAGCGGAAGTTGCCGGCGGCGTGGAACAGCACCACCGACACGATGGCGATCGACCGCAGCCCGTCGATCTCCGGGATCAGCGCGCCGCCCGACGTCCGGCGGGACAGGTGCCGCTTCAGAAACCCGCCGATTGCACGCGCTGCGCCGGACATGACGGGGAGTCTACCGGCTTGCCCCACCCCCGTCGCGCTAAACCTCGTACTCCACCCGCCCGTGGCGCTCGGCCCGGCTGATGCGGTCGGTCGCCCACAGCCCGGCGAGCACAAACTCGACGCAGCTCGCGCGGACGGACGGGTCCTCCGAGGCGTTGACCTCGAACGCCTTGTCCCACGCCGGCGGCACGCGCCTGAGCAGCTCGGCGTAGTGCCCGCTCGGCAGCATGTCGCCGACCTCGACGCGCACGCCCGACGCGAAGACCTCGGCGATCTCGCCCAAGCCGTGCTCGTCGGTGTACTCCTCGAAGACGTCGCGGACGGCCTCGGCGAGGATCGCGTCGAGCACTTGCCGCTCGCTCATCTGGTGCGAGCCCATCAGGTCGAGCTCGAGCTTGCCGACGGCCGACGCGTGGAAGTGGGCGAGATCGGAGATGCGCGGGACGGCCGGCTTCTCGCCGAGGACGATCCCGCGCCGACGGGCGTTGGCGATCATGGTGCGGTAGTTGGCGATCGAGAAGCGGGCGCTCACGCCGGACTGGTGGTCCACGTACTTCGAGCGGCGCGCCGCCACCGACATCTGCTCGCAGACCTCCTTCATGAACGGCGGGATGAGGACGGGGTGGTCGGGGTCGTCGCGGACGGCGGCCTCGGACTCCATGATGCGCACACCCAGCTCGCGCGTCCGCGGGTAGTGCGTCTGAACGGTCGCGCCGATGCGGTCCTTGAGCTGGGGGATGACGCGCCCCGAGCGGTTGTAGGTCGCGGGGTTGGCGCTGAAGAGGATGAGCACGTCGATGTCGAAGCGGACGGGGTACCCGCGGATCTGGACGTCGCGCTCCTCGAGGATGTTGAACATGCCGACCTGGACCAGCTCGTCGAGGTCGGGCAGCTCGTTCATCGCGAAGATGCCGCGGTGCATGCGCGGGATGAGCCCGAAGTGGAGTGCGTTCTCGGCGGACATCGACTCGCCGGCCGCCAGCTTGCCCGGATCGATCTCCCCGATCACGTCGGCGAACTTGGTGCCGGGTGCGAGGCGTTCGGCGTAGCGCTCGTCGCGGTGCCACCACGCGATCGGCACCTCCTCGGGTTTGTGGGCCGCGACGAACTGCCGCCCGACGCGCGTGATCGGGCGCAGCGGGTCTTCGCGCACCGGGCATTCGGGCAGGTCGAGC
>Ga0055451_10001032_pt1 | contig 11276 bp, 6 predicted proteins | sample China_Galinas_PW_3_FD_57745 | JGI IMG/M metagenome (GOLD analysis project Ga0055451, IMG submission 57745) | Wetland microbial communities from San Francisco Bay, California, USA, that impact long-term carbon sequestration - China_Galinas_PWB_D2 | ecosystem: Environmental > Aquatic > Marine >... | reverse complement strand
AACGCGCTCTCCGCGGCCGACTCGGTGCTGATCCCGTTGCAGACCGAGTTCTTCGCTCTGCAGGGCTTGAGTCAGCTGTTCGAGGTCGTGCAGGTCGTGCAGCAGCGACTGAATCCCGACCTGTCGATCGTCGGGATCCTGCCGTGCCTCGTCGACCAGCGCACTCGACTGGCGGCCGAGGTCATCAGCGAGATCCGACAACATTTCGGTGAGCTGCTGTTCGAAACGCGCGTTCGCAAGAGCGTCCGATTGGCTGAGGCTCCCGGGTTCGGGCAGAGCATCTTCTCGTACGCGCCGGGATCTCCCGGGGCCGAAGACTACCAGAGTCTGACGGCCGAGCTGCTCGCGCGCCTCGGTCTCGCGAAGCCTGTCGAGGCCGAGCCGGTGCTCGAGGCCACGGCCCGATGGTTGCGCCCCGACACCGCCCCGGCGCTGCCGGCGCCCGCGCCACCGGCCAGCGTCGAGCCACCGCACCTCCCGAGCCTTCCGATCGAGGCCAGGCTTGCCGAAGACGGTCTCAGCGAAGCGGGGATGGTCGCGGACTTCCTCGCCGGAACCCAGCCCGAGGACGTGCCGCCGGCGCACGGCGTCTCGCCCGACGCAGCGGTCCCGCTCCGCCGGCCGGCCGTGGGGCGACCGCTCGACTCCGAGCGTTCGGACCAGAGGCTGTCCGCACCCCCGGCGACCGGTAGCGAGTAGCGCGCACGCCCGCAAGTCCGATATGCCAGGATTCTGCGCGGGCAGGCTCATGCCGGGATCATCGAATCCCGATGATTCCTGCATATGGACGCGCTACCCGATCCCACGGCCGAGGACCAGCTGCTGGCGAAGCTCGAGGAGTTCCTGCTCTGGCGACTTCCCGGTTTCCTTTCCGATCTCGCCGAACGGGTCGCGCAGCTGCAGTGGGCGCCCGAGCGTCTCGAGGCCGCGATCGATCGGGTTTCGCGCTGCGAGTTGCTGGTGACCGATCTCGTCGCGGAGATGTCACGCCCGGACGCGCATCCGATCCCGGTCGGCGTCGCCGTCAGTCGTGCGACCCAGGAGACTGCGGTCCGTTCGGCGCAGCCCATTCTGATCCGGCACGCCGTGTCGGCCGAGCTCTCCGAAGTCGAGGTCCAGAGCTGGTTCGTCGAGCTGCTGCGCGCCATCCTGCAAGGCATCGCCTACGAGCTCGGCCCCGGTGGCAGCATCCAGCTCGTTCTCGGCGAGGACCAGGGTGTCCTCCAGCTCGAGCTCATTCTCGACCATCTTGCCGACGAGGGCCGGGTCCACCACTGGGCGGCCGGCGACCCGACGACCGGATCCGTGTCCGCGGAGCTCGTCACACTCCTGCTGACCTCCCTCGGCAGCAAGTGTCCTGTTGCCCTCGGCAGCAAAGAAGGTGTGGTTCGGCTCGCGATCCCGCTACCGGCGACGGTCCGCGTCTGACACGTCCGGCGTAGAATGCGGCTGTGGATTCGCTCGCAGTCGCCTTGCTCTGCTACCCGACGATCGGCGGGAGTGGGCGCGTGGCCACCGAGCTCGCCGCTCAGTTGGCAGGGCGGGGTCACAACGTCCATCTGATCAGTTACGAACGTCCGGTCGGGCTCGACCCAGCGGTCGACTTCCATCGCGTTCGCGTGATCGACTACCCGTTGTTGCGGTATCCGCCGTACGATCAGGCCCTGGCGACCGCAATCGTCGAGCTCTACAAGCGGAGCGGTGTGACCCTGTTCCATGCCCACTATGCGCTGCCGCACGCGCTCGCCGTGATCCTCGCGGACGAGATGCTCGGCGGCGAGCGGCTGCGCCTCGTCACGACGCTGCACGGAACCGACATCACACTGGTCGGTGGGGATCCCGCCTACCGCCAACCCTTGCGGTTCGGACTCGAACGGTCGCACCTCGTGACCGCGGTCAGCCACAGCCTCGCCGCGGACACGCGCGAGATCCTCGGCGTCGACTCCGAAATCCGAGTGATCCCGAACTTCGTTCGCTGCGAAGTCGAAACGGCGCGACGCCCGGCCTGGCGGCCCGAGTCCGGGCGGGCGGTCGAGCTCGTGCACATCAGCACGTTTCGTCCGGTCAAGCGGGTCCTCGACCTCCTGGTGTCCGTGTCGGTCCTGGCTCGCCATGTTCCGGTTCGCCTGACCCTTGTCGGTGACGGTCCGGAGCTCCCGGAGTGCCGGCGCTTCGTCGCCGACTCTCCGATTGCGGACCGCGTGGAGTTCGCGGGGCTCGTCGAGGACCCGTCGCGCTATCTGCGATCGGCGGACCTGTATCTGTTCTCGTCGCGGACCGAGTCGTTCGGGCTGGGCGTGCTCGAAGCCATGTCGGTCGGAGTCCCGGTCGTGGGCCCCGACGTCGGGGGCGTGCGCGAGGTCGTGGGTTGCCCGCCGGCCGGCCGGCTGGTCCCGCGGTCGCAACCGACGGCCCTGGCCGAGGCCGCATACGAGCTCCTGACCGCGCCCGAGCACTTCGAGGCGGCATCCCGGCTCGGGCTCGAGCGGGCGCGCAACGAGTTCTCGCCGGAACGCGTGTTGCCGCAATACCTCTCGGCCTATCGTGAGGCACTCGCCTGAGGAACCGTCATGACCGAAGTCTGGAACCTCGACTACAACGCCGGTGCTCCGATCGATCCCCGGGTCCGCGACGCGATGGCCGCGGTGCCGGACGATGCCGACGGCAACCCGGCCAGCCCGCACCGGCTGGGCCGCAAGGCCCGCGACGTGCTCGAGGGGGCTCGGGAGCGGATCGCCGAGGTGCTCGCGCGGACCCCGGACGAGATCGTGTTCACCTCCGGCGGCACCGAAGCGAACAACCTCGCGGTTGCTTCGGGGCTCGCTCGCAGTCGCGCGACCGGACACGACTTCTGGTTCAGTCCGCTGGAGCATGCATCGGTGCTCGAGCCGTGTCTGCACCTCGTCCGCAACGGACACGACAACGTCCGGCAGCTGAGCGTGGACCGCACCGGGCAAGTCGTTGCACCGAGCGAGCCCGCGGGGTTCGCGACCGTCGTGTATGCCCATCACGAGCTCGGAGTGATCCAAGACTTGTCCGCGATTCGTCAAACCATCGATGACGGAGGCGGTGTCGTTCACAGCGATGCGAGTCAAGCCCTCGGCCGGGTCACGCTCGAACCGGTACTCGCGTACGCCGACCTCGTAACGCTGTCCCCGCACAAGGCCGGCGGCCCGCGCGGGATTGGTGTGCTCGTCGTCGACCGTAACTGCAGAGTCGAGCCCGTCCTGCGAGGTGGAAGCCACGAGCTCGGACGCCGCCCTGGAACGCCGGTACCGCGCTTGGCGGTCGGCGCCGCGTGCGCGATCGAGCTTGCAGTCCGCGAGACCGGTGCTCGCGCACGGTGCATGCAGAACGCACTCGATGCATTTCTATGCAGGTTGCCCGCGGCATGCGAGGTGCTGTGCGCCGACGCAAGGCGACTGCTGCCCAACACGCGCACGGTCTCCTGCTATCCCATCGAGGCCCGACTGCTGCAACCCGCGCTCGACATGGCCGGGATCTGCGTATCCTTCGGTGCTGCGTGTAGTTCCGGCGCGATGCAACCGTCCCGTTCGCTGTCGGCCATCGGTGTCTCGGAGGAAGTGGCCCGCGCTTGTCTGCGCATCAGTGTCGACTCCCATGAAATCGAGAAAAAACTCGAGGACGCGGCAGACCTTTTTTCGCAGGTGTTTGCGCGCTTCGCAGCAGGTCGTGAAACACACGAGCAGTTTGACAAGCCTACTTCAACTCACTAGCATCCCGCTGTCGCGTCGGGGATGTCTGCTCGGTGGTTTTCGACCGTCGGCGCAGACCGAGGCGCGATCCGTGTTCGTTCGTAACTGTCGCCGTCGCAAGCGGTTTGCTTTATTAGCCGCTGCGGCTTCATCCGCCGCTCCGGAGAACCAAGCAAGCAGCCGCGCGTTCTTGCATGAGTCGGCACAACGAATGATCGCGGTCGAACGAGGATCGAGTCGAGGGGAGCGCTGGCGTCTAATTGAGCCAGTTCAATCGGGTTATTGGCGAGGTTCGTCGGAGCCTATTCCGTAACTGGTGAGTCGCGCGACACCGCGCTCCTCTCGCAGTCGTTGCGTCCGTTTTCTGCGGGCGCGGATCTGCCAATCGGCGATGCTCAAGAGGAGGCCATTGATTGTGTTCGCTGACATGTATCTGCGGTTCGGACCCGGCGCGTCCAAGGCTGTCGGTCCTGCCTGCGGAGCATGTCATCCCGGTGACCGAAGGTCGTGGGCGATCCTGTCCTGCGATCGACCGTCATCACCATTGTCCATGCGTCGGTCGGGAATCGGAATCAGCCGTCGAGCGGGAATTCATGCACCCGCAACCCACGAGGCAACCGCCTTGCACGGGCTCGCTGACACGGTTTTCGCCTGACTCACTTGTAGAAACCATCATCGTCTTTCCGCGCTGCCAGACACACTGGGTACGACTGCGTCCCGGATTGCGTCTGCTTCGGAGGGGGAGGGGGACGTGTTGACCCGAGAGAAACAGAAATTGAGGCACGGGCAAGCAGTTGGATCGTTCTGGATCGGGCTGGCCGAGAACCTGCGTAGGCAAGTCGGACAACCGCACTTCGAGTCCTGGTTGAGTCGGCTTTCTTGTCTCGGCTACTCGAGAGATCGCGTCGACCTCGTGTCGCCGAACTCCTTCACCAAGGACTGGATCCAAGGGCATTACCTGCAGGTCTTGCGTGACGCGATCGCCGAAGTCGACGGATGCGAGCGAGAGCCGAAGATCCTGTTGGCCGGCGAACTCGAGGAATACGAACGATCGGGCTTGCCGCTGATCGGCGAGCTCGCCGAGAACGATCGCATTGCCTACTGGCATCCGCGCGCAAGCGTTCGCGCACCAACGGTTCCTCTCGTGGGCGCCGGCAATGGGAATCAGGGCAACGGCAACCGCGCGCGGGCGGCCGAAAAAACCGTGGCACTCGGGGCTGTCATCGACGACGTGCTTGCGCCGACAGGTCCGGGCGACGTGCGTCCGGGATCGGAAGCGGATCCGGCGGCTCGGAACGGGCAATCCGCGCGCCACAGTCGAAGTGGAGGGTTCGGCTCGCGATCCGGGGCGGTGCCCGATGGGGCCGGTCGGATGTCTCCGGTCGGAACGAATGGAGTTAACGGATCAGGGGAAGTTGGTCGGCGCGGTCTCGCCCAAGGTCATGCGTTGTCGGGAGCATCGGTGTCCGAAGCACCCACAGCCGGCGAGACTGCGGCGGCCACGGTTCCATCGGCCGAACCACGAACGGGTCCGAACCCGTCGAGCCTCGACTTCTTCCACGGCAACTCGGATTTCGTCCTCAACAACGCGTTCACGTTCGACAACTTCGTCATCGGCGGTGCGAACGAGCTCGCGGCCGCGGCCGCCAAGGCAGTCGCCGAGTATCCAGCGGGCCCATACAACCCGTTCTTCATCCACGGTGCATCGGGGCTCGGCAAGACCCACCTGCTGCAGGCGATCTGCCACGCGGTGCTCGCGAGGTCCGTGCCTCGCCGTGTGATGTACCTGTCGTGCGAGAGCTTCGTCAACCAGTTCATCGCTGCGATCAGCGCGGGTCAGCTCGATACGTTCCGCTACAAGTATCGGAAGGTCGACCTGCTGCTGATCGACGACATCCAGTTCCTCGAAGGCAAGACGCGGACGCAGGAAGAGTTCTTTCACACGTTCAACACGCTATTCAACGCGCAGAAGCAGATCGTCCTCAGCTCGGATCGCCCGCCAAAGGAGATCGCGACGCTGCAGGAGCGGTTGGTCTCGCGATTCGGGTGGGGCATGGTGACTTCGCTCGAAGCCCCTTGCCTGGAGACCCGCGTTGCGATCGTCAAGCGCAAGGCCCAGATGCGCGGCGTCGACTTCCCCGGTGGAATCGCTCAGATGCTCGCCGAGCAGATCGATTCGAACATCCGCGAGCTCGAGGGTGCGGTGACGCGCCTGATCGGGTGGTCGAACCTGATGGGGCGCAGCATCGACGAGGCGATGGTCCAAGAGACGCTCCGCGACCTGCTCGGCGCGCGCCCCGAGGTCGGCGTCCAGGACGTGCTCGAGACCGTGGCGAAGGAGTTCGGCGTGCTTCCGCGCGAGCTGCAGTCGCGGCGCCGCATCAAGTCGGTCGTGATCCCGCGGCACATCGGGATCTATCTCTCGCGCCGGCTCACCCGGCATTCGCTGGAGGAGATCGGCGGGTTCTTCGGCGGTCGCGACCACTCGACCGTGCTCCACTCGATCCGCAAGGTCGAGGAGCTGGTCGAAGCCGATGCCGATATCAAGGAGCGGATCGAGCGGCTGAGCGGGGTCCTCAGCCGGGCCTGAGTCGCCTCGGTTCGCAAAGGTCCATGCCGCGGCATTGATCGGAACGCGGTGTCCGGGTAGGACTTCGCGCCTCGTTTCGGCTGTCCCACGACCGTCGCAAACGACGCTTGCTGCCTCCGTGAAGCGTCTTGCAGCGGTCCCTCCCTCACCGCCGCCCGGGGCTTCGCGGGTCGAGTCCCGCCGGTCGTTCGGACCGATGAGCTCGCCCAAGACATCCGTTGACACCGGAACAGAGCCTGAGATCCGCCCCCGATCGTCTGCGGAAGGACTTCCCACTGCACGTGGCTTTCGACCACACCAAGACCCCGAGCAGGCGCGAACGTCGAGCCTCGGGATTCACCATGAAGAGGACAGTTTTCATGACACCACTGACACGTTTCGGGCTCGCACTGGCGGTCGTCGGTTCGGCCCTGCCCAACCTCTCAGCGCAGGACGCGTTCAAGGCAGCTCTTCCTGACTCGACGGTTGCGTACTTCGCCGCTCCCGACCTGCCCTCCGCCTACCAGCAGTTCAAGCAGTCCGCCCTCTACAAGATCTGGGAAGAGGAAGAGGTCCAGGAGTTCGTCGAGGACCTGCTGGCCGAGGGACAGAAGTACTGGCAGATGGGGCTCGCGCGCGCCAAGGCGATGCACGAGCAGGGCATGCCGATCAGCCCCGATGACCTGCTCAAGATTCGGCTCAAGGGAATCAGCGCCGCGATCACCGACCTGAGCCTCCAGGGCAAGGCGGGCCCGCGTGTCTCCATCGTGCTGGCCATCGACTTCGGCGACACGGCGCCGATCGCCAACAAGGTGTTTGAGGTCCTGTTGGCCATGGGCATGCAGCAGCCCGGTGCTCCGGAGGTCCAGGCGACGAAGGTCGGTGGCGCCACTCTGCGCACGATCCGGGAGGAAGACTGGCCGCCGTTCCTGTCGTTCAACCTCGCGTTCGCCGGTAGCCGCTTGCTGATCGGCACCGATACCGCGCGCATGAAGTCGATCATCGGCACACTGGTGTCGGGTGACAAGGTCGCCGGCATGACGATGAATGACCAGTACAAGGCCGTCGCCAAGCGGCTCGATGCCTCGGACTCCGTGCTCGAGATGTACGTGCGTCCCAAGGCGTTCGTCGACGTCGGTCTGCAGGGGCTGGCGATGGCCGCGCAGATGGGCCAGCTTCCGCCCGAGGTCGATATCGAGGGCATCGCCAAGGCCGTCGACGCGCTCGGATTGACCTCGATGCATGCGATGGGCATGGTCTCGGGCTACGACCACGGCAAGGGCTACATTCGCGGCTACATGCTGTGCCCGGAGAACGAACGCAAGGGGTTCACCGCGATCGGCAGCAACGCGACGATCAACCTCGACCACCTGGCCTACGTTCCAAAGGACGTCGACAGCTTCTCGATCGCCAACTACGAGCTGAAGCCCGTCTACTCGGCGATCGTCAACGCCGTCAAGGCCTATAACAAGGACATGGCCGACATGCTGCTAGCTCAGCTCGGCGAGATCGAGAAGCAGGTCGGGCTCAGCGTCCAGAACGACGTCTTCGGGGCTTTCGGTCCCGAGTGCATCTACTACGCGATGCCGGTCTCGGGCCTCATGGGCACTCCGGAGATGGGTGTCTTGGTCGGGTGCAAGGACCCCGCGAAGGGCCTGCGCGTCATCAAGACGCTGGCCGGCCTCTCGAAGGGCATCGTCGAGATCGTCGACGACAAAGACGAGGACGGAACCGTGTTCCATTCGATCGACGTCGACTTCACGGACATTGCTCCCGGCTTCGACATGTCGATGCTCGGCGGTGAGCCGACCTTCACGTTCAAGGACGGGTTCATGGTGTTCAGCATGAGCCGCGCGGATTGCCGCAGCATCCTCAAGCGTCTGTCCGGTGACGGTGGCCCGGACGTGCGCACGAACGCGGCGTTCAAGCCGTACGTCGCGACCCTGCCCAAGACCATGAACTCGCTGAGCTTCACCGACGTCGCGGCCTCGGTGGAGGGTCTCTACCAGGTCGTGTCGGGCGTCTTCGGCATGTTCCCGGTTCCCCCGGAGATCCCGATCGACGTCGGGCTGCTTCCGTCGACGGACACGATCACGAAGCACTTGTTCGGCTCGATCTCGTACAGCACCGCAGATGCCAACGGCTTCTACTCGAACATGGTCAGCCCGTTCGGCCCCGAGACGTTCGTCTTCGTCGGCGGAGCGATCGTCGGTGGTGCCAGCGCTCTGGCCCTGGTCGCGGAGCGTCGCGGGGCGCCGATGGTCCGTCGCGTCGGCCCCGGCAAGCGGATCAAGTAGCCGCTACCGCCAGTTCGCCGTCGAGGGCGCCCCTCTCGTGGGGTGCCCTCCTTGCACGTACTGGGCCTCGTCCGCTCGCGATCCCGGCGACGCGTTTGCGGCGAAGTCGCGTATGTAGTGGAATCCTCTACGGGAATCGCTGAGAGATGCAGATACGTCGCTGGTTCACGGCTGCCGCGGGTTTGATCCTGGCCCCGGTTCTGTGTGCGACGCCGGTCACCCATCCCAGCGAGTCCGAGACACCACGCACCGGGCTGCTCGCGTTCCGTCAGGCCTTGCTCGACGCGGCGACCGACACCCGCGTCCTGATCGTCGCGACGCACCCGGACGATCCCTATCGCGGGCTCGCCCTCGTGCTCCGCCGCCGCTATGGGATGCGTGTTCGGGTGCTCGTCGCAACGCGCGGCGAGGGCGGCCAGAACGCGGTTGGATCCGAGCTCGGGGCCGAGCTGCGCGAGATCCGCACGGCGGAGACCGAGCGCGCGGCACGGATCCTCGACGTCGAGCTGCAGTTCCTCGATCTTCCCGACTTCGGGTACTGCCGCACGGCGGCCGAGGCCCTCGACCGCTGGCGACAGCAGATGCCGTTGACCCGCCTGCGACAGGTGCTCGACGACTATCGGCCCGACCTCGTGCTGACGCCGCACCGTCCGGGTGAACCGCATGGGCAGAAGCGTGCCGTGTTCCATCTCCTCGAGACGGCAATCGGGCTCACGAGCCCGAGGCCGCGCTTCTTCCGAGGCGTCGCCAAGGGCGAGAAGGGATCCCTGTCCCTCGATCTCGAAGCGTTGATCCGCGACCTGGGCAAGACCTACCGCGAAGTCGCGTTCGAGGCGCTGCAACAGCACGTGACCCAGGCGCCCCCGAGCTCGCTCGAAGAGGGCATCGATCCCCAGATCCAACTCCGCCAAGAAGGCAAGACCAACTCGCTCTACGAGGGTCTCCCGAGCATGTGGTCGTGGGAAACGGACATCTCGGCCTGGCTCGAGGCGCTCGGCGTGGAGGTCGACGACCAGCAGGTCGACAGTGCGTGGCTGCGGCGAAACCTCAGCAAGCTGCCCGAGACCTACAAGATGCCGGAGGGCTCGCACCGATGCTTGGAGCTGCTCACGGTGCTGCGCGGGTTGCGGGCACGGGCCTCGGCGGCGGGGGATACCGATCTTGCCGACCGGCTACAACAGCGCGAGGACGCGCTCGGGCGCGCCGTATTGGCTGGGATCGGCATCCACCTGCGGTTCGAAGAAGCCGAGACCGAGTGGATCGAGGGGCAGCCGGCACCGGTGCAGACACTCCTCGTGAGCAACAGCGGGTCGTGGCCGGTGGCGATCGCAGTCGATCGCCTTGCGGCCGAGTCGAGCCAGAGGTTCCAGCAGATCGGGATGTCCGGGACCAACGGGGATCCGCATGTCGTGCGCCTGCGGCCCGGCGACAAGGGGCAACTCGCGATCCAGGTCGATCGGAGACCAGGCATCCGTCCACGGGCGACGGAGACGCTCGTGATGGTGTGCAGCATCGAGGTGCGCGGCGAGAAGATCGGCTTTGCCGTCCGGCGCCGGTTCAAAGACATGAAGACGTTGGAGATCGAGGCCAGCCCGGGGCGATTTCTGGCGGACGTGAACGGGAAGGAACAGCGCTTCTCGCTGCGGTTTCGCAAGCCGCGAGGGGTCGCGATCTCGGGGCTGTTGGCGATGTCGGGTCCGCTCGGCTGCCGGTTGATGCCCGAGTCAGACCTTGACAAGGCCCCGATCCGCGTCGACCTTCCGGCGGAGTCGACCGACCGACAGGTCTCGGTTCGTGTCAGCCTGCCGCGTGATTGGCGGCGACCTGATCAGAATGCGCCGCGCTCGGTGTTCCTGACGTTCAAGCTCGAGCCGCTCCAGCGCGGCGGCACAGTGCCCCGGGCCCATTGCATCGTCCAGATCGATCCTGTCCGGATCCAGGTCCCGCACGGGGTTCGCATCGGCCTGCTCAAGGGACCGGACGAGACGGTTCAGCGCACGCTCGAGTCCCTCGGGCTGCAGGTGGGTTTGCTCGATGAAGACACCGTGGCGCGTGAGTCGCTCGACAACTACGACACGATCCTCGTCGACAGTCGTGCGTTGCGCCGGCGCGAGGACCTGCGCAGCCAGGTCGGAAGGCTGCTGGCGTACGTGCGCCGAGGTGGTCATCTCGTCGTGCTCTACCACAAGGACAACGAGTTCAACGTCGACGCCGTCGGTGACCGTCTGGCGCCCTATCCGCTGACGCTCGGTACCGAACGAATCACGCGTGAGGACGCACCCGTGCGCGTGCTCCTGCCGAAGCACCGGTTGATGACGACGCCGAACGTCATCGTGCCCGCCGACTGGGACTCCTGGGTCCAGGAGCGCTGCTTGTATCTGCCCGCGGTCTACTCGGACAAGTACGAGGAAATCCTGTCGATGCGTGAGGTGTCAATGCGTGAGTCACCCGGCATCGCTGCGCCCAAGCGCGTGCTCGAGTTCGCGCCGCAACGAGGCGCCCTGCTGTATGCGACCTACGAGAAGGGCTCGTACGTGTACTGTGCCCTCGTCCTCCATCGCCAGCTTCACAACTACCACCACGGTGCGGCCCGGCTGCTGGTGAACCTGATCACTCCGCCACGCTGGAAGGGCGGTCGCTAGAGCACTTGAACGACCAACATGTTGACAGATGAGTCAAGTTTCGCGACGAGTC
>Ga0055451_10001030_pt1 | contig 11280 bp, 18 predicted proteins | sample China_Galinas_PW_3_FD_57745 | JGI IMG/M metagenome (GOLD analysis project Ga0055451, IMG submission 57745) | Wetland microbial communities from San Francisco Bay, California, USA, that impact long-term carbon sequestration - China_Galinas_PWB_D2 | ecosystem: Environmental > Aquatic > Marine >... | reverse complement strand
AGGGAAGGCGAGTTTCATCCCGCAGACGATTTCCGAATCTTCATCGCGCTCGTGCCATGCCTTGCCGGCGCCTTCCTGGCACTCCTTCCGGTCGGTCTCGACCTGCTCTTCTTCGAGCCCGCGACCACCCTGATCTTCTCCAGCATCATGTATGCGACGGTCGTAGTGCTGGTCCTCCTCGTGGTCGTGATCAGGAACGTGCGTCTTCCGCCGGATGCGAGATCCGTTCTGTCGCGGCCGCTGACGCTCTTCTTCTACGCCCTGTTTGCGTCGTCAGTCGTTGCGAACCTCGTCAACGCCATGTCACTGTTCGGCGAGCCACGTAGCGGCGTCTACTTCCTCGGAATCATGGCGATGCTGGTCAATTCCGCGACAGTGTTCGCCCGTATCGTGTTCGTTCGGCCCGCCGCCTGACGAGCGCTCGTCGCCGTCGGATCTTCCCCGGAGAAGGCGGACACGGTGCGAGCGGCGGCGTTCATCTTCTCATGCTGGTCCGAAGCGCGGCGGCCGAGGGTCGAGTGCAATCGGCTCGTGTCGTAGAAGCGCTCGGCCACGGCGTCGTCCCGGGATCGCCCGGGGAGGCTCGTGCGGCAGAGGATTCCGCGGGCGTCGAGCTGCCCGCGGTACTCCGCGCTCGGGTACCAGCCTCCGCGATCGGTGGGGTGCACGGGTTCGGGCTCGAGATTCCGAGTCTCAAGGGCCCTGGCGAGAGCCTCGAGGGCGATCTCCTGGACTGGCCGTCGCGCCGGAAGGTCTCGGTGTCCCACTCTCCTGGCGAGCTCCCGACGCCCAACAGCTCGATCCGATCGGTCCGTGTTACCGTTCTGGCGCTCGGCGCCGGCGAGCGCCGCTGAGCCATCGATCCGTTGGGGGCCTCACGGCGAAGGCCGAATCGATCGAGTGTGATCTTCCGGGGAGCTCTGGATGGGCCGCGCGATTCGCCTGCTGGCCGTTCTCGTCGTCGCCGTGGTGGCCTTTGGCGGCGGGTATCTGTTCAGGAGTAGCTTGAAGCCGGATCTGCCCTACGAACGGCCCAGCTACACCTTGAGCGGTTCGGTCGTGGTTCCCGGCTTCGAGCTGCCACCTTCGGAGCTGATGAGCGAGGAGGCGAAGGCCCTGCTGAAGCTCCGCGCCGTGGTGCCCGCCATGGCGCCGGATCCGAGCGAAGCCATCGATCGCACGAGGGAGGGCCTGGCGGCCACGCTGTCGCCGCTCGTATGGGCCATGGGCGAGGCCTATCCAGCCGATGTCGTCGACGAGGTGATTGCGGACGTGCCCGTCCGGATCTTCACCCCGCCAGGCGACGAGGGCGATCCCGATCGCGTTCTGATCAACCTCCACGGCGGCGCCTTCTCCATGTGCTGGGAGTCGTGCTCCGTTCTGGAGTCGGCCCCGATCGCCTCGGTCGGCGGCTACCGAGTCGTCTCCGTCAACTACCGCATGGCTCCCGAACACACGCATCCGGCCGCTCTAGACGACGTGGAGGCGGTCTATCGCGCTCTTCTGAACGACTACGGCGCGAGCAGCATCGGCATCTATGGCTGCTCGGCGGGCGGTGCGTTGACGGCGCAGGCCGCCGCGCGATTTCCCCGGAAGAGCCTTCCAGAGCCGGGTGCGGTCGGCATCTTCGGTGCCGGTGCGGTGCGCTTCGGGGCGGGAGATTCAGCGTATGTGGCCGCCTTCATCGACGGCTCCTTCCCGCCGCCGGCGAAGCCGGACGAGCAAGCAGGGGACTTGACGCATGGCTATTTCGACGGCGCCGACGTGCGCGGACCCATCGTGTCGCCCGCGCTGCATCTCGAGACGCTCTCGACGTTTCCGCCGACCCTGATCATCACGGGCACGCGCGCGATGGACATGAGCCCCGCGGTCTATACGAATTCTCGGCTCATCCAGGCCGGCGTGCCGACCAGGATGATCGTTGGTGAAGGCATGGGGCACTGCTACCTCTACCTGTCGCATCTCCCGGAGGCGCGAGACGCCTACGACGCCATCGCGCAGTTCTTTCGCCAGAACCTGAACTAGATCGAGGGGCGATCACGCGATCGAGGGTCCGCGGCGTGCAGCCCGGCACGCGCCAGGGCTTCGCTCGGGCCAATCGATCCGTGGTAGTGTCTGGCGTCGAGACTCGGCGCTCCGGGCGCGCCCCGGGCGGCTGCCCGGCCGCGGAAGCGCCGATCCGTCGGGCAGGGGGAGAGCCCATGACGTTCGAGCTGTGGACCCTCGTGGCGGCGGCGCTGGTCGGGCTGGTCCACGTCTCCGCAGCGTCGTTCTCCTTCAAGGCACAGGTCGGCAACGAGTACACCGTCGGCCCTCGGGACGAGGACATCCAACCCACCGGGATCGCGGGGCGACTTCATCGCGCGCAACGGAACTTCCTGGAGACCTTCGCTCTGTTCGCCGCCCTGGTTCTCGTGGTTCATGTCTCTGGACGCGCGGGAGCGGTGAGCCGATGGGGCGCTTCGCTCTACCTCGTCGGGCGCATCCTGTTCCTGCCGCTCTATGCCCTCGGCGTTCGGTGGCTGCGAACTCTGAGCTGGAACCTGGCAACCCTCGGGCTCGTCCTGGTGGGCGTGCAGCTCTTCGTCTAGGGCGGGCCGTGTCTCGAACGTGTCGACACGTTGGAGACACGGCGCAATCCAGCTCCTCACCGTCTTCACCCTCCGCACCGGAGTGGCCGCCCGCTGCCTCACGCGACGTCGCGCCGGAGCCGTCGGGTGGCGCGGCGTGATCGGGCCCGCGATCCCCCTCGAGAAGCTGACGCTGGAGCAAATGGCTTCGGGCAACCTGTCGCTGCGACTCACGGAGCGGGTCGCCTGGGAGGACTTCCCCGAGTACGCGGAGGCGATCGCGGCCATCCTCGACGGTCACATCGTCTCTCGCGCGGACTCCGTCGTAGAGCGCGTCTACTCCATGCAGGTGGGCGACGATTCGTACTGGATCGCCTTCGACGACTTCGCTGCAGGCGTCTCCGTCGATTCGAGGACCGAATCGGCCAGCGCCGCCCTCGAAGCCCATCGAGGTCGGCTGCTCGAGTGGAGGAGCGCGCACCCCACCTAGCAGGCCGTTGCGGCGGATCGGTTCGCGCTCGAGACCCGCTGGCGCGTGGCGGAGTCGCGGGCACCCGAGGTATGCTGCAGGTGCGCGCCAGGTCGCTGCGATCCGCCGGGCTTCGGCCCGTGGGGCGCCGCCACTTCGAGGGAGCCATGGCGCAGGAACCGCTGGCCGCGCATCTGCACTTCGTTCCGCGCGCGCTGCGTGTCCCGCAGAACGCTCTCGTTCGCCTGTTCCGCCGCTACTTCGAGCAGGCACCCGGATGGGTCCTGCTCACCACGCGGGGCCGCAAGACCGGATTGCCGCGCGAGGTGCTCCTGCCCTGCGAGCGCTCGCCCGAGGGCCTGATCGTGATCTCCACCTACGGCTGGCGCTCGCATTGGGTGCGAAACATCCAGCGATGCGCAGACGTCCAGATCAGTGCGGGCGGCTGGGTGCTCTCGGGTCGGGCGGAGCTGGTCGAAACCCTCGAGCGCAAGCTGGAGCTCGTGTCGCGACATCCGTTCTTCCCCGTCGCGCCCTTCGTGGCCGTTCACGCGATCGTTCGCACGGTGCTTCGGCCACTTCTCCTGCTGTTTCTCCGGCGGTGGGTTCGCCCGCGTCCGATCGTGGTCGTTCACCCCTCGAGGCTGGTCGTCCCGCCGCCCGCAGACGGGAACGTCGGCGTGTAGCCCGGCGCTGCGGCGGTCCGGTCCATGCCTCGCCTGGACCGGGCCGTGGTAGGGTCTGGCACTGGAATCCGGGGGCGTCGAGCGCGGCCGGTGGGCGGGCCCGGCCGCAGGTCGGCCATCCTCCAGGCGGCCGGAGGAGCGAGGTGCCGAGGGTCGGAATCATCGCCTACGGCTCGCTGATCGGGGATCCCGGCTGCGAGCTCGTCTCCCACATCGTCGACGGGCGATCCCTTCGCACACCGTTCAGGGTCGAGTTTGCCCGAAGCAGCTCGACACGGTGTGGCGCGCCCACCCTCGTCCCGGTACGACAGGGAGGCGCCCGCGTCTCGGCCACGGTGCTCCTGCTGGACGAGACCCTCTCCCTGAGCGAGGCGGAGGACCGGCTCTGGCGGCGGGAGACCGGCAACGTTCGCACCGGGAAGCTCTACCCGAGGTCATCGCGCCTCGGGCGGAACAGCGTACGCATCGAGCGGCATCGAGATCCCGCCGGGTCGGAGATCCTCCTCTACACGGAGATCGCGGCAAACATCGATCCGCTCCATGCGTCGGCGCTCGCCGGACTTGCCCTCCAGAGCGCCCGGGGTGAGAGCGGTGCGGAGCGCAGGGACGGAATCTGCTATCTCGCCGCAGCGCTCGAGGCCGGAATCGAGACGCCGCTCTCCGAGGAGTACCGCGCCGAGGTCCTCGCGCGGACCCGCGCGAGGGACCTCGAGGAGGCGTGGGAGCGCGTCAGCGGAGGTCGGCGATGAGCCCCGCGGGCGAGCGCCGGTCCGATGAGCGAGACGAAGAGGTGAGTGGAACCGTGACCAGTCTTCTCGGGAGTCGAGACGCGAGGATCGCGCTGGTCCGTGAGACCCTCCGTTCGGGAACTGCCGCGGGTCTCGCGATGATTCCGTTCGCCATGGTGTTCCGAGCCCGCGGATTGCGTGTCAACGAGTACGGGAGGAAGACGCTCGGCCTGCTGGTGGGAGACGTGTCGCCCCCGCTGCACTACCTGCTCACTCTCGTCCAGCATCTGTTCATCAGCTGGATGGTCGCGCTGCCCCTGCTCCTGTTGCTCGGAACGATCCCCGACCGCCGAAATCGAGTTCTCGTCGGGGTGTTGTACGGAGCGGGATTCTACGCTGCGATCAATTCCCTGGCGCTGCCCCTCGTCTTCGGGGATCCGACGCCCTGGCAGCTCGGGTTTGCCACCGTCTATCCGAGCCTGTCCATCCATCTCGTCTATGGCCTCGTCGTCGCTCTGCTCGCGCGGCCGGCCGCCTTCGCGCGAGCGAGTGGATGAGCCGCCTCTCCCTCAGCGCAACCCGTCGATGGGTCGCTGCCGCTTCGCCTGACGAGGCGAACCAGCTGCCAACGCCCGGTGCGTTACATCCAGGCCAGCGCTCTGGCGAGGATCTGGGTCGCGCCCGTCTGCGCGCAGGCGCCGTGGGCGATCAGGAGCCGTTCGGGCTTCCACGCCAGGAGGCGCGCGCGGGCCGCCCGGGCGGACGCCCGGCGCAGGAAGCTGGCGCGCCATTCACGCGGGGTGCTGCCGTTCTCGCCCACCAGTCCGTCGAGCCGCATCAGCATCCCCTTCAGCCCCCTCATCTCCGAAGGGTCGTTGCGCTGGACCAGGTCGCCCACGATCGCGGTGCGTGAGGGGCGATGGAAGAAGGCGACCTCGGTCAGGGCGAGCGAGCCGTGGAAGATCGTCTGGTCGATGTCCGAAGCCCAGGCGGGGTCGGGCTCGTCGCCGAGCTCCTGGTGGAAATGGAGATCGCGTCGACGTCGAGCGAGTCCGGGTGGCGCATGGATCCGCGCTTCCGGCCAGCGCTCGGCCCAATCCCCCAGGAACAGATGGTGGATCTTGTTCGGCGAGACGATGTGGCGAACGGGGCCGATCGAGTCGACCGCTCGCTCGAGCTCGGGAGTGAGCGCGATCGGCGACCAGACCCATGCACTTCCGTCGGAGAGCCGCGCGAGGGCCATGCGGGTGGGATAAGGGAATCCAAAGAAGGAGACGGTGGGGCCATCAGCGACGTAGAGGGACGGGCCGAACTCCTCGAGCATGGGGGTAGTGTATTTCCGTCCGCGCCCATCACCAGGCCGGCAGGGCCTGGGTCGGCGCGGTCGCTTGCAGCGGATGCGACGCAGCGCGGTCCAATCGAGGTCTGGTAGGCTGCCGACGTCACTCGGGGTGGCGGGGGAGGGTGCGGAGATCGCGATGCAGAGAGTCGAGAGCGCAACCGACACACCGCTGCTCGTCGAACGCGACGGGGCGGTCGAAACCCTCGTCATCAACGACGCGCCCCGAAACCGGATGGGCCTCGAGTTCATGGACGCATTGGAGGCGGAGGTCGGACGCCTGGCCGGCGATCCGACCGTCCGCGCCGTCGTGATTCGAGGCGCTGGCGTGGAGAACTTCTCGGTCGGAATGGACCTGAAGCAGCTTCCAGAGGGGATCGCCCGGAAGGGAAGCGCCGAGGCGCTCTTCGATCAGCGTCTCCAGGTGCTGGACGCGATCGAGAACCTCCCGAAGCCCGTGGTGGCCGTCCTCTACGGCTATTGCCTCGGTGGAGGTCTCGAGCTCCCACTCGCATGCCACTTCCGGCTGGCGGCGGCGGAAGGGGCGAGGATCGGACTGCCCGAGCTCGAGCTGGGCACGGTGCCCGCGTGGGGCGGCAGCGCGCGGCTGACGCGCTGCGTCGGGCGGGACCACGCGCTCGACATGATCCTCCGAGCGAAGAAGATCTCCGGACCCGAGGCGCTTCGAATCGGGCTGGTGAACGAGGTCTGGCCGAACGAAGAGCTCTTCCAGCGGGCCCGGGATCTCGCGGCGGAGCTCGCCGAGATGCCCGCGATCGCCGTTCGAGAGATGCTTCGTTGCGTCGTCGGAGCGGCGGAGAAGTCCCTGGCCGAGGGAATCGCGGAGGAACGGCGCGCGGTCCTGGCGACCATGGGCACGCCAGACCAGCGCGAGGGGATCCAGGCCTTCCTCGAGAAGCGGCGGCCGCGCTTCAATCGCGGCCCCGAATAGAGGGTTGGATCCGGAGCCCTCGCTCGCTCCCGGCCCGTGGTACCGTCTGGCATCGGAGCTTCGATGCTTCGAGGGGGTTGCGGATGCGCCGTGGCCCGCACCAGAGTCCCCGGTCGGTCGGGCGGCCGTGCGACGCCCGGGGACCGCACGAGGAGTCCCGCAATGGTCGAGCCCATTCCCGATCTTCCCGACAACGTCCTCGGCTTCACCGCGAAGGGAACGGTGACCGCGCGCGACTACGAGTCCGTGATCATTCCAGCCGTCGAGGCGCACTTCTCCCGCCATGCCAAGGCCCGCTTCCTCTATCACCTCGGCGAGGATTTCGCGGGATTCGAAGCAGCCGCCATGTGGGACGACACGAAGCTGGGACTGAAGCACCTCGCTGGCTGGGAGAGACTGGCGCTCGTCTCGGACGTCGAGTGGGTCCGCGCGGCGATCAAGGTCTTCGCGCTCGCAATTCCCGGCCACGTTCGCGTCTTCCACAATCGCGAGCTTGCCGAAGCCACGCGCTGGGTCGCCGAGTAGAGCGTTCGCCATCCGACCGAGCGCGCGAGCGAAGCGCAATGGAGGCCCGGAGATGCCCGATCGGCCGACCTCGAACCCCAGGCAGTTCATTCAGGGCGCACCCGTGCTGCACGTCGCGGACGTCACGGCGACCGCAGCCTACTACCGCGAGCTCGTAGGGCGGGGGGCCGAGAAGATCGGCGAGCCGGAGAACCGCCCCTACGACATCCGCGAGTTCAGCGTCGAGGACCCGAACGGCATCGAGCTGGTGTTCGGTCAGGACATCGACTAGAAGGCCAATCCCTGGAGTCCGCGCCGCTCCATGTTTCGCGTCCGCATTCTCATCGCCGTGGTGATTCCCGCCCTGGTCGCGTGCGACCCGGGCTCCTTCTCGACCGGCCCCATGGAGATCTGCGAAGAGGCGGGCGCGCAATGCCTTCTTCCGAAGGGACCGTTGGGCGTCTGTGAGCAGGCGCCGTGCGAGTCCGGTGGCGCTCCTCCCTGCTTTCGCTGCACTCCCCAGCACTAGGGGGGCCGCGGGCGCTGAGCGACCGGCGGGCCTGCGCTAGAGTGCTCCGACCCCCGCTCCCCGTCGGTGACTCACCACCTGCACCGGATGGGCGGAACAGGAGATTCCATGCCCAGCGTGATCGCGACGATCAAGGTCAAGGACGACAAGATCGAGGAGGCGAAGAAGCTCTTCGCCCAGCTCGCCGCCGGCGTGCGCGCCGACGAGCCCGGCACCCTCGCCTACATCCCCCACCAGCGGAAGGACGAGCCCGCCACCTTCATCTTCTACGAGAAGTACCAGGACATGGACGCCTTCAAGACCCACGGCGCGAACCTCGCCAAGAAGGGCAAGGAGTTCGCGGGCGTGATGGCGGGTCCGCCGGAGATCCTGATGGTGGACGAGGTCTCCTAGGCGGGATCCGGCGCCACCCGGATCATGCGCTTGCCCCGGTTCTCGCCGGCCAGCAGGCCGATGAGTCCCCGGGGCGCGTTCTCGATCCCTTCGATCACGTCCTCGACGACGGTGAGGCGTCCGTCGCGGCTCCATTCGGAGAGATCGCGCTCGGCCTCGGCGTCGCGGTCGGCGAAGTCCATCACGATGAAGCCCTCCATGCGGATGCGCTTCACCACGAGCAGGCCCGGCACGCCGATCGGACCGGTCAGGGGGCCTCCGTCGTACATCGAGACGGCGCCGCAGCAGGCGATGCGGCCCCGTTCGTTCATGGCGAAGAGCGCCGACTGGAGGATCTCGCCTCCGGTGTTGTCGAAGTAGACGTCGACGCCGTGCGGACAGAATCGCGCCATCTCCTTGGCGAGCTCCCCTCCCTTGTAGTCGATGCAGGCGTCGAAGCCGAGGGTCTCCACCACCCAGGCGCATTTCTCGCGACCCCCCGCCACGCCGACGACCCGGGCGCCGCGAATCTTTCCGATCTGTCCGACGAGGCTCCCCACCGAGCCCGCCGCTGCGGAAACCAGCAGCGTCTCCCCCGCCTCGATTCCCGCCACGTTCAGCAGTCCGTGGTAGGCGGTCTTGCCCGCGATCCCGAGCACCGAGAGCAGGTGGGAGAGCGGTCGGTGGTCGGGGCAGCGCTGGAGCGCCCGGGCGTCGAGGGCCGCGTACTCCTGCCAGCCCGCCTCGCCCATCACGAGGTCGCCGGGCTGGAGGCCCTCGGCGCTCGACTCCATCACCTCGCAGAGCGCGTAGCCGTGCATCACGTCGCCGGCGTTCACCGCCTCGCGGTAGGTGGCGCCCTGCATCCAGGCGCGGTTGGCGGCGTCCAGGGAGAGCAGGATGGTGCGCACCAGCACCTGGCCCTCGCCGGCCGAGGGCATCGGCGCCTGGCGCACGTCGAAGTGGCGCTCCTCGAGGCGCCCCGTCGGGCGTTCGACCAGCAGGATCTGGGTGTTGTCGGCCATGGGGCTCCTCGTGGGCTCTGGGGACGGGCCAGCATACCCCCGGCGGCACCCCTCGCGGCTCGGCGATCGGACCCCGCTCGGGTCTTGCATTAAATTAACTATCGAGTTAACTATTAACCGATTTCATCAACCGTCTCGGATCCTCCCCGCTCTCCGGATCCGTCCGACCCCTCGGAGGCCCCCGATGTCCCAGAACCCGCCCGCCGGCTGCCAGCGCGTGATTCCCATGCTCTCCTACGCCGACGCCCCGGCGGCCCTCGACTTCCTGTGCAAGGCCTTCGGCTTCCAGGAGCGCTCGCGCATGGCGATGCCCGACGGCCGCATCGGCCACGCCGAGGTCGGCTACCAGGACAACGTCGTGATGCTCGCATCCGAGTTCCCCGAGATGGGGCTCGCGAGCCCCCAGGACGTGCCGACCCGGCACTGCCAGCTGCTGTGCTATGTCGACGACGTCGACGCCCACCACGCCCGGGCCCGGGAGGCCGGCGCGACGATCATCGCCGAGCCCGAGGACCAGTCCTACGGATCCCGGATGTACCGCGCCGTCGATCCCGAGGGACACCGTTGGCTGTTCGCGACCCATCTGCACGACTTCACCCCCGAGGACGCGAGCTCCCCGGAATGAGCGCCGCCCAGGCCACCGCCCGGGACCTCGACCAGACCCTCGCCGCCCTGGCCGATCCCACCCGGCGCCGGGTCGTCGATCTGCTGCGGGTGCGTCCGCGCCGGGCGGGGGAGCTCGCCCGGTCGTTCGCGCTGAGTCCGCCGGCGATGAGCCGTCACCTGCGCGTGCTCCGGACCCGCGGGCTGATCGAGGAGGAGCGCGTCGAGAACGACGCCCGGGTGAAGGTCTACCGCCTGCGCCGGGAGCGCTTCGACGACCTGCAGGAGTGGCTCGCCGAGGTCGAATCGTTCTGGACCGACCAGCTCGGCTCCTTCAAGGCCCACGCCGAGGCGACCCGTGGCAAGCGCCGGAGGCGCGCGCGATGATCGGCAAGGACTGCATCACCGCGACGACCGTCGTCGCCGTCGATCCCGCGGAGGCCTTCGAGGTCTTCACCGACGACGTCGACCTCTGGTGGGGACAGGGGCCGCGCTTCCGCTTCCACCACGACCACTCGGGGACCCTGCGCTTCGAGGGCGGCGCCGACGGACGGCTGGTGGAGGTCTTCGACGAGGCCGCCGGCGACATCCACGAGGTCGGCCGGGTGCGGGCCTGGGAGCCGGCGAAGCGCCTGGTCTTCGAGTTCCGCGCCCTGGCCTTCGAGCCCGGGGAGTCGACCGAGGTGGAGGTCCGCTTCGAGCCGGCCTCCGGCGGGACCCGGGTGACCGTCGAGCACCGCGGCTGGGGGCGTCTGCGCGCCGACCACCCGGTTCGCCACGGCCTCGATGGCGCGGCCTTCGACAACCTGATGGGCGTATGGTGGGGCGATCAGCTGGCGGCCGCGGGCCGACACATCGCCCGGAGACACGCCGGGCGCAAGGGAGGACGAATCCGATGAACGCAACCCGCTTCGATCTGGCCGACACCTATCTCCACGTCGCCGACGGACCCGACGTCATCCCGCTCGAGGTCGGCCCGGATTTCTGGGAGAAGCTCGCCACCCGGACCGATCTCGGCGACGGCCGCCTGGTCGGGGCGTTCCGCTTCGACGCGGACTGGGACAGCTGGGAGCGTCACCCGGCCGGCGACGAGATCGTGGTGCTGCTCTCGGGGGCGGCGGACCTGGTGCTCGACGAGCCCGGGGGCGAGCGGATCGTCCCCCTGCGCGGGCGCGGGGCGTGCATCGTGCCCCGGGGCGTCTGGCACACGGCAAGGATCCACGAGCCGAGCGAGACGCTGCACATCACCCGGGGCGCGGGAACCGAGCATCGACCGGCGGAGCCAAGCCGCTAGAGTCGCCGCGCCGTCGCTCCTCGGGGCGCGGTCCCCCGGATCGGATCCCGAGGTCGGTTCCCCCGGTATGTCTCCCGGTTCGATCTCCTCGTTCTGGCTCCCAGGAGGTGCGATGGTCCGCTTCGTCCTGCTCTCTCTCGCGGTGATCGCGTCGTTGCTGGTCGCGGCGCCGCTCTACTACGCGCTCGACCCCGAGCCGATCCCCGCGC
>Ga0055451_10001025_pt1 | contig 11305 bp, 9 predicted proteins | sample China_Galinas_PW_3_FD_57745 | JGI IMG/M metagenome (GOLD analysis project Ga0055451, IMG submission 57745) | Wetland microbial communities from San Francisco Bay, California, USA, that impact long-term carbon sequestration - China_Galinas_PWB_D2 | ecosystem: Environmental > Aquatic > Marine >... | reverse complement strand
TCGGCGCGCTGGGCCGGATCGCAGCGGGCCGCTGGTCGGACTGGATGGGCTCGCGGCTGCGCCCGATCCGCATCATCGCCGTCGCCGCGGCGGCCACGATGATGGGGCTGGCGCTCACCGATGCACTGCATTCCTGGCTGAGCATCGCGATGATGATCGTCGCGTCGGTGGTCACCGTCAGCGACAACGGGCTGGCATTCACCGCCATCGCCGAGATCGCCGGACCCTTCTGGAGCGGGCGGGCGCTGGGCGCGCAGAACACCAGCCAGCTGCTCACCGCCGGGATCACGCCGCCGCTGTTCGGCGCGCTGATCGGCGCGGTCGGCTATCCGGTGGCCTTCGCGGTATGCGCATTGTTCCCGCTGGCGGCGCTGCCGCTCGTTCCCGTCGAGCAACCCGTCCGGCAGGACTGAAGTGCAGCCACGTTGGAATGCTGCCGCCGGCCCACCGATGCCGTGACTTGCCCCTCACCGCACGTCTCGGCTCAAGACGTCACCAAGACCCCCGGGTATCCTGCCCCGGGGATGGTCCGCAGCGAAAGGGCGTCCACAGTCGTAAGGAGTGAGGCGTTGGCGGGGATTCGGTACCACGCGCTGGTCGCAGTCGCATGCTTGGTAGCCCTGCTTGGTATGGCGCCCGCAGTCGTCCCGCAGGCGAGCGCCGAGCCCGACGCCGATCCGTAACCGGTTACCGTCGCGATCCACACCATCGAGCCGTTCGTCATGCAGACCAGCAGCGGAGAATTGACCGGTTTCAGCATCGACCTGTGGAGCCAGGTGGCCGAGCGCCTGGGGTGGGGCCACCGAGTTCCTGACCACCGACGATGTGCGCGGACAGTTGGCCGCCGTGGCAGACGGCAAGGCCGATGTCGCCCTGGGCGCGGTTTCGCTGACCGCCGAGCGCGAGAAGTCATTCGACTTCTCCCAACCCACCCTCGACGCCGGGCTGCAGATCATCGTCCCCGTGCAGGACACCCACCCCTCGGTGCCCGGGCTGGGAGGCTACCTGGACCTGCTGTTCTCGCGAACGATGCTCATCTGGCTCAGCGCCGCCATTGTGGTCAGCGTGATTCCCGCGCACATCTTCTGGTTCATCGAACGGCGCAGCGCCAAACCCGTGGTGTCGCGCTCCTACTTCCCCGGAATCCTGCAGTCCTTCGGGTGGGGTATCGGATCGCTGGTCGGCAAGACCACAACGACGGCGACGAGAACGTTCACCAGGGCACTGGCGATCCTGTGGGGTTTCGCAGGCATCGTCTTCATCTCGTTCTACTCGGCCAACCTCAGTGCCACCCTGACCGTGGCCAAACTCGATGCGCATATCAACGGGCCGGCAGACCTGTATGGGAAGTCGGTCGCGACCGTCGCTGACACCACCGCGTCGACGTTTCTTCGCAGCATGGGTATCGATGCCACCGAAACCAAAACCATCGACGAGTCCTACCGCCTGCTGCGCGAAGAAGGCTATGACGCGGTGGTCTTCGACGCACCCGCCCTGCGTTACTACGTCGCGCACCGCGGTGAGGGTGTCGCGGTCCTGGCTGGCCCGGTGTTCCAGGAGGAAGATCAGGGCTTCGTGTTCCGCATCGACAGCCCACTGCGCAAACCGGTCAACCAGACACTGTTCCGTATGCGGGAGGACGGAACGTACAACCTCATCAAGGAGAAGTGGTTCGGCGACGACATCGCCACCACTGCCGGCGACCTCAACTCGAGGCTAGAGCAGCCCCCGAATCCGCACGCCGACTTCACGAGTCGAGAACGTCTTGTCGCCGCGGGTGGCCAGATGCGCCGCAACGGCCTCGTCGACGCGCGCCGCCGCGACATCCTCCCCCAGGTGCCCGAGCAGCAGCGCCACCGACATCACCGCCGCCGTCGGGTCGGCGACGCCCTTGCCGGCGATGTCGGGTGCACTGCCGTGAACCGGTTCGAACATCGACGGATTCGTCCGGGTGGCGTCGATATTGCCGCTGGCCGCCAGCCCGATTCCGCCACATACCGCCGCTGCGAGATCGGTGATGATGTCGCCGAACAGGTTGTCGGTGACGATGACATCGAATCGTCCCGGGTCGGTCACCATGAAGATGGTGGCGGCGTCGACGTGCTGGTAGCCGACCTCAACGTCGGGGAACTCGGCGCCGACCTCGGCCACGGTGCGCGACCACAGCCCGCCCGCGAACGTCAGCACGTTGGTCTTGTGCACCAGCGTCAGATGCTTGCGCCGCTTCTGAGCCCGGGCGAATGCGTCACGGACGACGCGGCGCACACCGAAGGCGGTGTTCAGGCTCACCTCGGTGGCGACCTCGTTGGGTGTGCCGACCCGGATGGCGCCCCCGGTTCCCGTGTAGGGGCCCTCGGTGCCCTCACGGACGACGACGAAATCGATCTCGGGGTCGCCCGCCAGTGGGCTGCTCACCCCCTTGTAGAGCCGGCCCGGGCGCAGGTTGATGTGGTGGTCGAGCTCGAAACGGATCTTCAGCAGCAGGCCACGCTCCAGCACCCCGCTGGGCACCGAGGGGTCGCCGATCGCGCCGAGCAGGATCGCGTCGTGGCCGCGCAGCTCGTCGAGCACCGACGCGGGCAGCACCTCTCCGGTGGCGTGGTAGCGGCGGGCGCCGAGGTCGTACTCGGTCTTGTCCACCCCGGGTAGCACCGCATCGAGCACCCGCAGGGCTTCGCCGACGACTTCCGGGCCGATTCCGTCGCCCCCGATTACAGCCAGTTTCACGACAGATCCACCACTTCCAGGGTCACCGCGCCGACCGCGGCGCCGATCGTCGCCCGAACGTCGGCCGGCACGTCGCGGTCGAGGCGCAACATCACCGTCGCGCCCTCACCGCTGGTGTCCTGGCTCATCTGGGCGGCCAGGATGTTCACATCGGCACCGCCGAGCAACGTGCCGATCTTGCCCAGCGCTCCGGGCTGGTCGGTGTAGTGCAGGACCAGGTTCACCCCTTCGGCCCGCAGGTCGAAGTTGCGCCCGTTGATCTGCACGATCTTCTGGACCTCCTGCGGCCCGGACAGCGTGCCGGCCACGTTCACCGTCGCGCCGTCGGGTCCCACGACGCGCACGTCGACGAGGCTGCGATGGTTGGGGCTTTCGGACAGCTGCAACAGGTCGGTCTGCAGACCACGTTCAGCCGCCAGCCCCGGAGCGTTGACGAACGTCACCTGCTGGTCGGTCACGGTCGAGAACAGCCCGCGCAGTGCCGAAAGTTTGAGCACCTCAACGTCTTCGGAGGCCAGCTCACCGCACACCCGCACCGACAGGCTGGCCGGGGCCTCGGTGGAGAGCATGCCGACGAGCAACCCGAGTTTGCGGACCAGGTCCAGCCACGGCGCGACCTCCTCGCTGACCACACCGGCGCCGACGTTGACCGCGTCGGGAACGAACTCCCCGGCAAGCGCAAGTTTGACGCTCGCGGCGACATCGGTGCCGGCCCGGTCCTGCGCCTCGGCGGTCGACGCACCCAGGTGCGGGGTGACGATCACCTCGGGCACCTCGAACAAAGGGCTGTCGGTGCAGGGTTCGGTGGCGAACACGTCGAGCCCGGCGGCGCGGACGCGCCCGCTCTTGACCGCATCGGCGAGTGCGTGCTCGTCGATGAGCCCGCCGCGGGCGGCGTTGACGATCACCACACCCGGCTTGGTCTTGGCCAGGGCCTCCTTGCCGAGCAGACCCGCGGTCTCCGGGGTCTTGGGCAGGTGCACGGAGATGAAGTCCGCGCGAGCCAGCAGGTCGTCGAGGCTGAGCAGCTCGATGCCCAGCTGTGCGGCGCGCGCCGGCGAGACATAGGGGTCGTAGGCGACGAGCCGGGTACCGAATGCCGCCAGCCGATGGGCCACGAGTTGGCCGATGCGGCCCAGACCCACGACGCCGACGGTCTTGCCGAAGATCTCGGTACCCGAGAACGACGAGCGCTTCCACGTGTGCTCCCGCAGCGTCGCGTCAGCGGCCGGGATCTGGCGTGCAGCGGCGAGCATCAGCGCCAGCGCGTGCTCGGCGGCACTGTGGATGTTCGATGTGGGCGCGTTGACCACCAGCACACCGGCGGCGGTGGCGGCGTCCACGTCGACGTTGTCCAGACCGACACCGGCCCGGGCGATGATCTTCAGTCTGGGCGCGGCGGCGATCACCTCGGCATCGACCGTGGTAGCCGAGCGCACCAGCAGCGCGTCGGCGTCGGCTACCGCTGCCAGCAGTTTCGGCCGATCGGGACCGTCTACCCAGCGCACTTCGACCGCGTCTCCGAGGGCCTCGACGGTCGATTCGGCGAGTTTGTCGGCGATCAATACAACGGGCAAATTCACGCGGGCCAGCCTAGCGTGGCGACGATGCGGTCCGACACGGACCGAGGAGGAGCCCCGCAATCGGACCTAGTGTGTGTCACTCTTGGCACGACCATCGGCTGCTGTGGGGTGTACTGGACAGGTGGATGTCACCGTCGTCGGCAGTGGTCCCAACGGGTTGTCTGCTGCCGTCATCTGCGCACGCGCCGGGTTGTCCGTGCAGGTTCTGGAGGCGCAGCCCACCTTCGGCGGCGGGGCGCGCAGTGCGGCCGATCCCGAGTTCACCGGCGTGCGGCACGACATCTGTTCGGCGATCCACCCGCTGGCGCTGGCCTCACCGTTCTTCGCAGAGTTCGACCTGGCGGCCCGTGGCGTGGAGTTGGCGGTGCCGGACATCTCCTATGCCAATCCGCTGCCGGGCAGGGCCGCGGCGATCGCCTTTCACGACCTGGACCGCACCTGCGCCGCGTTGGACGACGGCGCGTCGTGGCGCCGTCTGCTGGGCCCGCTGACCGGCGGTGCCGACGCCGTGCTGGGGCTGCTGCTCGGAGACAAACGTTCGATTCCCACCGGTCTGCCCGCCACGATTCGGCTGGCGCGACGAATACTCGAGCAAGGCACCCCGGCCTGGGGCGCGTTGCGCGGCGAGGACGCCCAGTCGCTGTTCACCGGAGTCGCGGCGCACACGATTTCGCGGATGCCTTCAATAGTCGGCGCCGGCGCCGGCCTGATGCTGGCCACCTTGGCACACACCGTCGGCTGGCCGGTGCCGGTCGGTGGCAGTCAGGCCATCGTCGATGCGCTGATCGCGGATCTGCGCGCGCACGGCGGAGTCCTGCATACCGATGCCGAAGTGACCGCACCACCGTCGGGCGTCGTCCTCTACGACACCGCACCCACCGCGCTGCTGCACATCTACGGCGACTCGTTGCCGGCCCGCTATGCAAAGGCACTGCGCCACTACACCTTTGGCCCCGGTGTCGCGAAGGTCGACTTCGTCCTGTCCGCCGACATTCCGTGGTCGGATCGCCGCCTGGCCGAGGTGGCCACGTTCCATCTGGGCGGCACCCGCGCCCAGATGGCCCACGCCGAGCGCGAGATCGGCGCAGGCCGCCACGCCGAATGGCCGATGGTGCTGGGCGCATCCCCGCACACCGCCGACCCGGGTCGCGTTGACGCCCGGGGCCGCCGGCCGTTCTGGACCTACGCCCACGTTCCCGCCGGCTCGACGGTCGACCAGACCGGCGCCGTCACCGCGATCATGGAGCGGTTCGCACCCGGCTTCTCCGATATCGTCGTCGCCTCACGCAGCGTGCCCGCCGCACGGATGGCCGACCACAACGCGAACTACATCGGCGGCGACATCGGGGTCGGCGGCAACTCGGTGGTGCGGGCCATTGCCGGGCCCACGCCGCGGGTCAACCCGTGGACCACGCCGATTCCCAAGGCGTACCTGTGCTCGTCGGCCACCCCGCCCGGCGGCGGCGTCCACGGCATGGCCGGTTACTTCGCCGCGCGGACGGTGTTGCGCAAGGAGTTCGGGCTGGCCCTGCCGGAATTGCGGCCCTGACCCGAGCCGCGAGCTAGTTCGACACCTGCTCGAAGAGCAGCGCGAGCTGCGCCGGGGATACCGACACACCGCACTGGTTGCGCATGTCTTTGAGCGGACTGGCGATGTTCTGAAGATCGAAATACTCGTTGGGGTGCGATATGAAGTAGCCCCGCACCGTGGACTTCGCGGCCTCCGGCGGCTGATCGACCGCGGCGGTCAGCACATCGTTGGCGCCCGGATGATCGGCCAGGTACCCCCCGGCGGCGCTCAACACTCCGCTGGCTGTGGTCGCGAGCCCGCTCGCGCTGCACGGTGCGGCGTTGGCCGTTGGGGCACCCAAGCCGAGCGCAACACCGACCGCTCCAACCACCAGTGCGCCGCACCACCCACGACGCGCAATTTTGCTAAACGTGTCCATTGCCGGGCTCCCTTGATGTCTGTCGGCCGAAATCACCTGAAGCGTGCCACAGCGCCGCGCGCCGTGCTGGCAATACCCGCGCCACCGATGGTGCTCGGCCATCGTCGGCGACACCGGCAGGCGCGGCCCCAACGGTGCCGCGAACTCGCCGTTTACCGATGCCGTCGTTGGCGCCGCAATCGCTACGATCACCGGTGCGCGCTACTTCGACGACCTAGCATCAGCAGGCGTGACCACCTCCCCGCTCGCCCCCGCCAGCGAGGCTGGCACAACCCGCGTTCCCGTGCCGTTGCGTGAACGGCGCTACGACTGGTTCTTCATCATCGCGTTCGCGATCTTCGTGGGCTCCTCGTTCACCGGTGACATCGTCAACATGGTGGCCCGTCCAGATCCTGACTCGGGCTTCATCTTCGCCCGGCTGGTCTATCACGTCTATGCCGGCGATGCCGATCCGCTGCTGATCGCCAATCCGCGCTTCCTGCAAGTCGGGGCCAGCATCTCGGCGCTGGTGTTCGGGACGTTCTACCTGGTGGCGATCTACGCCTTCGCCAAGGGACGCGAATGGATTCGGCTCCCGTCCTTCATCTACACGGGGATGATCGTCCAGACCACGTTCATCGTGCTGATGGTCGGCTTCACCGGTGACGCAACGTTATTCCGCGCGGTGTGCGGTGCGGGTTACGACGGCTTCGACTACACCTTCACCAACGTGGCCAGGGTGCTCGCGTACAACCTGCCCTACATCGTCGTGCCCGTCGCACTAACCGCACGAATGTGGCGGGCGCATCCGTTCACCCGTCCGCCCACAAGTACATAGGAGCGCCGAAACGGAATTCCCGGCCGTTGCCCCCACGGGATGACGGCCGGGAATTCCGTTTCGCGAGAAACCGCTACGCGGTTTCGGTAATCGGCCGGTCGACCCAGCTCATCAGGTCGCGCAGCTTCTTTCCGGTGACCTCGATCGGGTGCTCGGCGTTCTTCTTGCGCAGCGCCTCGAGCTCCTTGTTGCCGCCCTCGACGTTGGCAACGAGCCGCTTGACGAAGGTGCCGTCCTGGATCTCGGCCAGGATCTGCTTCATCCGCTCTTTGGTGCCGGCGTCGATGATGCGCGGGCCGGACAGGTAGCCGCCGAACTCGGCGGTGTCGGACACCGAGTAGTTCATCCGGGCGATACCACCCTCGTACATCAGGTCGACGATGAGCTTGAGCTCGTGCAGCACCTCGAAGTAGGCCAGCTCGGGGGCGTAGCCGGCCTCGACCATGACGTCGAAACCGTTCTTGACCAGTTCCTCGGTGCCGCCGCACAGCACGGCCTGCTCACCGAACAGGTCGGTCTCGGTCTCGTCCTTGAAGGTGGTCTTGATGACGCCCGCGCGGGTGCCCCCGATGCCCTTGGCATACGACAGCGCCAGTGCCAGGCCCTCGCCGGCGGGGTCCTGCTCGACGGCGACCAGGCAGGGCACGCCTTTGCCGTCGACGAACTGGCGGCGCACCAGGTGGCCGGGCCCCTTCGGGGCAACCATGCCGATGGTGACGTCGGCCGGCGGCTTGATCAGGCCGAAGTGAATGTTCAGTCCGTGACCGAAGAACAGCGCGTTGCCGGCCTCCAGGTTGGGCTCGATGTCGCCTGCGAAGATCTCGGCCTGCGCGGTGTCAGGTGCCAGCAGCATGATGACGTCGGCCCACTTGGCCACCTCGGCCGGGGTGTCGACGTCGAGGCCCTGCTCGGTGACCTTTTCCCGCGACTTGGAGCCCTCCTTCAGACCGACCTTCACCTGCACACCGGAGTCGCGCAGGCTCAGCGAGTGCGCATGTCCCTGGCTTCCGTATCCGATCACACCGACCTTGCGGCCCTGGATGATCGACAGGTCGGCGTCATCGTCGTAGAACATCTCGATTGCGCTGGAAGACACGTTGACTTTTTCCTTCTGTTTGATTTTCTTCAGTTGGGGCTTATTTCGGGGCCGTCATCGCGCGCGGACCGCGTGACAGTGACACCACACCGGACTGCACGATCTCGCGGATGCCGTAGGGCTCGAGCACCCGCAGCAGCGCTTCGAGTTTTTCCGGCGTGCCGGTGGCCTCGATCGTCAGGGATTCGGTGGAGACGTCGATGACTTTGGCGCGGAACAGGTTGACCGCCTCGATCACCTGGCTGCGAGTGCCGGCGTCGGCGCGCACCTTGATCAGCGCCAGCTCGCGGGCCACCGAGTTGTCCTCGTCCTGCTCGACGATCTTGATCACGTTGACCAGCTTGTTGAGCTGCTTGGTGATCTGCTCGAGCGGGGTTTCCTCCGCCGTGACCACGATCGTCATACGCGACATACTCTTCTGTTCGGTGGCACCGACCGCCAGCGACTCGATGTTGAAGCCACGCCGGGAGAATAGTGCGGCCACCCGGGCGAGCACACCCGGCTTGTCCTCGACGAGCACCGAAAGCGTGTGCGTCGTACTGGGTCCCGTAGTCGCCATCAGGCTCGCCCCTCCTCGTTGTCGTCGAACAGCGGACGGATGTCGCGGGCGGCCATGATCTCGTCATTGCCGGTGCCCGCGGCCACCATGGGCCACACCTGGGCGTCGGCGCCGACGATGAAGTCGATCACCACCGGGCGGTCGTTGATGGCCCGCGCTTTTTCGATGACGTCTGCCACATCCTCTTCACGCTCGCAACGCAATCCGACGCAGCCGAGCGCCTCGGCCAACTTGACGAAATCGGGGATGCGGTGGCTGTGAGTGGCCAGGTCGGTGTGGCTGTACCGCTCCTCGTAGAACAGCGTCTGCCACTGACGCACCATGCCCAGGTTGCCGTTGTTGATTAGCGCCACCTTGATCGGCACCCCCTCGACGGCACAGGTGGCCAACTCCTGATTGGTCATCTGGAAACAACCGTCACCATCGATGGCCCACACCTCGGCGTCGGGGCGAGCCATCTTGGCGCCCATCGCTGCCGGGACGGCGAAGCCCATCGTGCCGAGACCACCGGAGTTCAGCCAGGTGCGGGGGTTCTCGTAGGAGATGAACTGCGCAGCCCACATCTGGTGCTGGCCGACACCGGCGACGTAGATCGCGTCCGGCCCGGCCCTCTTGCCCAGCTCGGAGATGACGTACTCCGGGCTCAGGCTGCCGTCGTGCTGGGGGGCGTAGCTCAGCGGAAAAGTGGAGCGGATACCGGACAGGTACTCCCACCAGTTGTCGAGATTGGCTGTGCCGCCGCGCAGATTGGTTCCCGAGTCGCTTCGCTCTGCCCCGTCGATCTTGCGCAACGCCTCGATCAGATCGACGATCGCCAACTTGACGTCGCCGACGATCGGCACGTCGGCGTGGCGGTTCTTGCCGATCTCGGCCGGGTCGATGTCGACGTGGACCACCTTGGCCTCCGGGGCGAAAGAATCCAGCCTGCCGGTGACCCGGTCATCGAAGCGTGCGCCGAGGGCGACGAGCAGGTCGCTGCGCTGCAGCGCGGCCACCGCGGCGACGGTTCCGTGCATCCCCGGCATGCCCAGGTTCTGCGGGTGGCTGTCCGGGAAGGCGCCGCGCGCCATCAGGGTGGTGACCACCGGGATGCCGGTGAGCTCGGCCAGGTCCAGCAGTTCCTCGGTTGCCTCACCGCGGATCACCCCACCGCCGACGTAGAGCACCGGCTTGCGCGCCTCGGCGATCAGCCTGGCCGCCGCGCGCACCTGCCTGCTGTGCGGCTTGGTATTGGGTTTGTAGCCGGGCAGGTCGATCTCCGGTGGCCAGGAGAAGGTGCACTGGCCCTGCAACACATCCTTGGGGATGTCGACCAGTACCGCACCGGGACGTCCGGTCGCGGCGATGTGAAATGCCTCGGCGATCACCTGCGGGATGTCGTCACCGTTGCGCACCAGAAAGTTGTGCTTGGTGATCGGCATCGTGATACCCGAGATGTCGGCCTCCTGGAAGGCATCGGTGCCGATCAGCGTGCGGCCGACCTGCCCGGTGATGGCGACGACGGGGATGGAGTCCATCTGCGCATCCGCCAGGGGGGTGACCAGGTTGGTGGCGCCGGGACCCGAGGTCGCCACGCACACCCCGACCTTGCCGGTGGCGTGGGCGTAGCCGCTGGCCGCATGCCCGGCGCCCTGCTCGTGGCGAACCAGAACATGGCGCAACTTCTTTGAGTCGTACAGCGGGTCGTAGACCGGCAGCACCGCGCCGCCGGGGATGCCGAAGATCACCTCGACGCCGAGCTCCTCCAGCGAGCGGACCACCGACTGCGCGCCGGTGAGCTGCTGTGGGGCAATGTTTTTCGGCGTAGCAGTGCCCAACTTGTGGGCTGCCTGGCCGGCGGTCTGCGCGGTTGCAGTACCGTCGGCTGCGGTGGACGCCGCCGGCGGCTCAGGGGCTCGCGTGGTGGGTGCGCTCACGATATCCTCTGCGTCCTCTTCGTCGATTCGTGTGGGATGTTTTCCTTCGGGCAAGAAAAAACCCCCGTCAGCATCGGCGGCTGTACGAGGGTTGCGCGCTGGTGCGGGTGGCTATGCCCGGGTTCGGACAAGCGCGGCACCAACGCGCTTCCCAATTACTACGAGCAATCCGCCGAACTTCATAACTTGCGACGGTAGCCTCCGCACAGGTCAGGCGTCAAATCCCGGTCCGGACCGACGTGTACCGTGGCCCCGATGCGATGATGCAGGCATGGCTTCCGGTCCCTCCCCTCGCCCCGCATCGGCGGCCGGTGCTCCGGTGGTGATCCGGATGTCGCCGATAGCGCACTTCGCCCCCGGGTTCCTGGCGCTGTGCCTGCTGGTCTCCATACCGCTCTTCCCCATCTGGGGTGCTGTGCTGCTGATCCTGCCGATCGTTGCCTCGGTGGCGATCGTGCGCCTGCGCACGGTGGCCGACCGGGACACGGTTACGGCGCGCACGCTGCTGGGCAGTCGGTCGGTGGCGTGGCAGGACGTCGAGGGATTGCGCTTCACCAAGAGCTCGTGGGCTCGCGCTCAGCTGCGCAACGGTGAACAGCTGCAGCTTCCTGCGGTGACGTTCGCAATGCTGCCGCTGCTGACCGCGGCCAGCGGCGGG
>Ga0055451_10001024_pt1 | contig 11319 bp, 10 predicted proteins | sample China_Galinas_PW_3_FD_57745 | JGI IMG/M metagenome (GOLD analysis project Ga0055451, IMG submission 57745) | Wetland microbial communities from San Francisco Bay, California, USA, that impact long-term carbon sequestration - China_Galinas_PWB_D2 | ecosystem: Environmental > Aquatic > Marine >... | reverse complement strand
GGATCCTGCAATATATTCTTCAGTACATTGATAAAATATGTATTACAGGAGTTCTGTATGGCTCCAATAAGATCCAGCGGGGTATCATGAAGGTGACACGCAGTGTGAATGTTTCCGACATAGAATCCATAATAGCAATAAAACTCGGTGCTTGTCGATATGACCTGCTCCTGGAGCCCAACGAGACCCATGATGGTCTTAAATGTTGAACCGGGTGGGTACTGTGCCATCAGTGCCCTGTTAAACAGGGGATTCAGCGTGTCAGCAGCCAGCTTGCCAAATTCAACTCCTACATTTCTCCCAACCAGCAGATCGGGAGAATAGGATGGTGCGCTTACCATCGCCAGTACTTCGCCTGTAGAGGGCTCAATTGCCACAATACTTCCCACATAGGGAGACATCAGTCTTTCACCATACTGCTGGAGATCCATATCCAGTGTGGTAGTCAGGTTTTTACCCACTTCTACTGTCTCATCCAGCCTTCCGCCCTGGTAAGACTCAATGGTCTGGTTATGCACATCCTTCAGGTAAACGGTTTTTCCTTTTTTCCCCCTTAAATACTGTTCATATGCTTTCTCCACTCCTGATACACCGATATAATCGCCCAGCTGGTAATAGGGATAGCTGTCCAGTATCTCCTGGTCGACCTCTCCGACATATCCGAGCGCATGCGCTGCGATGGGGCTGGTATATTCCCTGAGGGTACGGGTCTGCACATACAACCCGGGAAACTGGAACATTTTTTCCTGAAGCAGTGCTGCATTCTCGTAGCTGACCTGTTTCATAAAAACCGAAGGAACGAGATTGGAATAAGATCTTGCTGTGTTCAGTCTTTTAATTACGTCATCACGTGAGATTTTCAGTATTTTGCACAATTCAGTTGTATCAAAAGGTTCCAGCTGGTGTGGAATGACCATAATATCATAGGCAGCCTTATTGTATACCATGATTTTTCCATTACGGTCATAGATCAACCCCCGGGCCGGGTAGATGACCCTCACACTCTGGGCATTGCTCAGTGCATACTGTTCATAGGATTTGTCAACCACCTGGAGCTGGAAAAGGCGGACCAGGAATACCAGTCCTACCAGGATGATTGCAACAGAAAATACATACCTTCTGTCCCTGTACTGGTTCATCTACTTTCGGAATACAAAATACTGACTGAGTACAATTGTTGAGGTTGAGAGGATTGTACTCAGAATCACGCGGAGCAAGGTACTGAAAAAAAACTTCAGCTGGAACACCTCCAGGTAGAAGAGTGCCAGGTGATGGATCAATACAATGAGAACAGTATACTTCAGGAACCAGAGTAAACCATAATAGTGGATACGTGGGAAGGTATCAGGGTCGTACCCATCCCTTGATGCAAGCAAACCTAACAGATAGGGACGAACAAATGCCACCAGGACGGTGGCAGCAGTATGCATGCCGGGAGTACCTGTGAACAGATCCATTGCAAGTCCCAGTGCAAAACCGGATAACAGCTGGACCCATCGTGGGGTCTCAAAGGGCATTAAAAGAATGAACAGGAGATAGATGTACGGAATCATATACCCGTTGATCATCACGTTGTCCATGACCAGCACCTGGAAGAGGATGACCACTACAAAACGGAAGATATTTCGGGCCAGGATATACATTATCTGTTGGTTTCTTCCAGGTTTAACTGCTCCTCCTGCCTGTAATTACGGATCACATTCACATGATACAGGCTCTGAAAATCGGTGAATAGTTCAATCTGTATATCATAGAAATTTCCCTTTTCCAGGGAAAATGATTTGATCCTGCCAATCTCGATCCCTTCAGGGAATATGGATGAAAATCCGCTGGTCAAGATGGTATCCCCTACCGCCAGTTGAACATGAAATGGAATTTCTGTAAGTATGGCATATTGGGGAGAAGCTCCTGTCCACTGGAGGATCCCTGCGTAGTTGTTGGATTTAATCTTGGCGCTTAATCTGAAATCCCTGTTTATCACCGGGATAACCGTAGAGAAACTGGAGGAGCTTTCCAGAACGATACCTACCAGTCCCTGGTCGGAGATCACCCCCATGTTTTTGAAAACTCCCTGTTTCTTCCCTTTATCAATGGTCAGATAATTATATTGTCTGAAAGTGGTGTTGTGTACAACATTGGATTGAACATAGTAGTAGTGATATTCTCCTTTTAATTCACCGATCACCGAGGCACTGTCAAGCCGTGATGAGATCAGATCAAGCCTGTTGCGGAGTTCCACGTTCTCTTCAACAAGTCTCTCGTTAAGCTCTTTCAACGAAAAATACTCCCTGGCACCATCCACCATGCTGTAGATGTATCCCGTCACCTGCCGGTTCAATCCCATTAGTTTGGATCTCTGGTAACCGCTTTCCCTCGTCATAAAGGTTATAGCAATTATTTCCAGTAACAGAAACAACAACAGGTTGGAGTACTTTTGAAAAAACCTGAGCAGTGTCCTCATAATCTATATGCAAGCCCGATCCTACCTCATGAGGAACGGGAACTTATCCACATTCCTCAGGGCAATCCCCGTTCCGCGGGCCACGGCCTGTAAAGGATCTTCTGCCACGAGGAAGGGAATGGATATTTTCTCCGCAAGTCTTTTGTCCAATCCCCTGAGCAGGGCACCACCACCGGCAAGATAGATTCCCTTGGATACAATATCAGCGTATAATTCAGGTGGTGTCTGTTCAAGTACTGATAATATGGCGGTTTCAACTTTAGAGATAGACTTGTCCAGACAGTGCCCGATCTCCTGGTACGAGATGGGTATTTCGATGGGCAGCGCTGTCATCAGGTTGGGACCCCTGACATAAAAATCCTGAGGTGGATCATCCAGTTCAGGCAGGGCAGAACCAACCATGATCTTAATCTCCTCTGCGGTTCGTTCCCCAACCTTGATATTGTGCTGGTGCCTCATATAGGTCTGTATATCGCTGGTAAATCCATCGCCAGCCACCCTGATCGACTGGTTGCAGACAATGCCCCCCAGTGCAATCACAGCAATTTCTGTGGTTCCTCCGCCGATATCCACAACCATACAACCTTCAGGAGCCTCTACATCCAGCCCGATCCCGATGGCAGCGGCCATAGGTTCAAAGATCATATATACATCACGACCTCCAGCATGTTCGGATGAATCTCTGACAGCACGGCGCTCTACCTCTGTGCTTCCTGATGGAATGCACACAACCATCTTCAGTGAGGGGGTAAACAGTCTGCGTTTGGTGTTGATCAACTTGATCATACCCCTGATCATCAGCTCTGCAGCCTGGAAATCGGCAATCACACCATCGCGCAGGGGGCGAATTGTTTTTATATCCTCATGGGTTTTGCCATGCATCTGCCTGGCTTTCTCTCCAATGGCTATCAATTTCCCTGTGTGTTGATCAATGGCCACGATGGAAGGTTCATTCACAACCACTTTATCATTGTGAATGATGATCGTATTGGCAGTTCCCAGGTCAATGGCAAGTTCCTGCTGGAATGAAAACAATCCCATATTTTTTTTCTGTTATAGGTTTAATGTTTAAAATGTCTTATTCCGGTGAAAACCATGGCCATGCCATGAGCATCACAAAAATCGATGGAATCCTGATCACGCACTGAACCGCCGGGTTGAACCACGGCCTTTACCCCTGCCTTCTCCGCAATCTCCACACTGTCGGCGAAAGGGAAATAAGCATCCGAAGCCATCACAGCTCCATCCAGATCAAATTCAAAATACCTCGCTTTTTCAATACTTTGTTTCAGTGCATCCACCCTTGAGGTCTGTCCTACACCCGAAGCCAACAGTTGCTGGTTTTTTGCCAGTACGATGGCATTGGATTTGGTATGCTTTACAATTTTGTTGGCAAATACAAGGTCGGCCAGTTGCAACGGTGTGGCAGTAGTTTTGGTGACCGGTTTCATGTCGGATACTTTTTCGGTAGCAAGGTCACGGTCTTGTACAATCACTCCGTTGAGTACTGAGCGTACAGTTCTGTTAACAGTCTCAGCACGCTTATGTTTCAGAATTATCCTGTTTTTTTTCGTTTGAAGTATTTTCAAAGCCTCCTGATGAAAGGATGGGGCAATCGCCACCTCAAAAAAGATCTTGTTCATTTCTTCTGCCGTCTCCAGATCTATCTCCCTGTTGGTAATCAGCACTCCCCCGAAAGCGGAAACCGGATCGCCGGCCAGTGCATCTTTCCATGCATCTACCAGCCTGTTCCGTGTGGCAAGTCCGCATGCATTATTATGCTTCATGATGGCAAAGGTGGTCCCATCAAAATCACCGATCAGTCCAACGGCTGCATCGATATCAAGCAGGTTATTGTAAGAGATCTCCTTCCCGTGAAGTTGTTCGAAAAGCTCATCCAATTTTCCAAAAAAGAGGCCCTGCTGGTGCGGATTCTCCCCGTAGCGAAGTTTCCTGGAAGATTTTTCACTTATCTTCAAGGCACTCATCCCGCCTTCATCGAAGAAATTAAATATTTCTGAATCATAATGAGATGAGATATTGAAAGCCTCCGTTGCAAAAGCTTTTCTCTCTTCCAGGGTGGAGACCCCTTTACCCGATTCAAGAAGGGTATATAGCTGATAGTAGTGATTGCGTGATGGTACCACTACCACATCCTTAAAATTCTTGGCAGCCGCCCTGATCAATGAGATCCCCCCAATATCAATTTTCTCAATAATTTCCTGCTCAGTCGCGCCCGAACGCACTGTATCTTCAAAAGGATAAAAGTCAACAATGACCAGGTCAATTTCCGGAATCTGGTATTCTGCCAGTTGTTCCAGGTCCTCTGATTTTTCTCTTCTGGCCAGGATACCACCGAAGACCTTGGGATGCAGGGTTTTCACACGACCACCCAGTATAGATGGATAAGAGGTAAGATCCTCCACTGCTGTCACAGGAATATCAAGTTCATCTATGAATTTCTGAGTTCCACCGGTGGAATAGATGGAGATACCCAGTTCATAAAGTTTTTTTACTATAGGCTCAAGTCCCTCTTTGGAGAAAACAGAAATGAGGGCACTGCTAATTGGTTTACTGGTGGTCATTGGTTTTATGGATAGTTCTTCCTACTTTTAACTTTCTTTGCAAAAGAAAGAGTTTCCATTGACATAAAGAAGTCAAAACGCAACAATTTATTAATGGTTATCATTCGTTTAGTTTGGGAAAGTTTGATCATGGCAATCCAGTCGGTTATCGTTAACCGTCTCAGGGCGATGCTTTCCCTTTTGGGAATAACAATTGGGATCTTCGCTATCATAGCTGTATTTACTATTGTTGACTCACTTGAAACCAATATACGCGAGAGTGTAAACTCTCTTGGAAGTGATGTGATATATATTGAAAAATGGCCATGGGCTCCTGAAGAGGGGAAGGAATTTGCCTGGTGGAAATATATGAACAGGCCGCTTGTAAGCCTCGATGAATATGAGTTTATCAAGGAGAAGAGCCGATATGCAGAGAACGTATGTTTCCTGTCTGCCGTGGGCCGGCGGATCGAGTACAAGAATAACAATGTGGAGGGGGCCACAGTGTTTGGCGTAACCGATGGCTTCCAGAATATCAGATCATTCGAGATGGCCGAAGGCAGGTATTTTTCTCCCATTGAAGCAAAGGCCGGCCGGAATGTGGTGGTCATAGGAAGCAAGATCGCACAGGACCTCTTCCAGGGAATCAATCCGTTAGGAAAATATATCCAAATAATGGGGCGAAAGGTAATGGTTATAGGTGTACTTGAGAAGGAGGGAAAGGGAACATTCGATGCCTTTATCCTGGATGAAGTGGCCATTCTTCCCCTGGAATATTACAGGGGGTTTATTGATATAAGGAGCGAAATGGCCAGTCCTCAGATCTGGGTACAGGCTAAACGAAAAGTGAGTGTGGAGGAACTTACATTCGAGTTAACCCAGTTATTACGCTCATACAGGAGACTTCAGCCCTCTGATGAGGATAACTTTGCCCTCAACCAGACCAGTATTATCAACAACCAGCTGGATCAGCTTTTTGCTGTTCTCAAGATCGCAGGTTTTTTTATTGGGATCTTTTCCATCATTGTGGGGGGATTCGGGATTGCCAATATCATGTTTGTTTCTGTAAAAGAACGTACACATATAATTGGGATCCAGAAAGCAGTAGGAGCCAAACAGTACTTCATTCTTCTGCAATTTCTCTTTGAGTCCGTTATGTTGTCTGTTGCAGGCGGAATCATCGGTTTGACGATTGTATTTATTGGCGCCACCATAATTACCCTGACAGGTAATTTTACAGTGACGCTGACACTGCAGAATATTCTCCTGGGTGTAGGGCTGTCTAGCGGGATCGGGCTGATTAGCGGCATTTTCCCTGCGTGGCAAGGCGCAAGAATGGATCCGGTCGTTGCGATCAATAGCTCATTCTGATCATCCGGTCAGATAAATACACCATACAATAACCTGCCCATCAGGAAATAGATAAACAGCCCCATGATATCGTTCATCGTGGTTATAAAAGGCCCGGTGGCAAGAGCCGGATCAATTTTCAACCTGTTCAGGAACAGGGGGATCATCGTTCCGAAAAGTGCCGCAAACATGATGACCACGAGAAGTGAGGAACTGACGGTAAAAGTGAGGGCGAGGTTGTGATTGATAAAGAAATTATACAGAAACAGGATAGTCGCCAGTATCAGCCCGTTCATCAGTGCCACAATCACCTCCTTTCCCAGTTTACGGATTGTACTCTCCAGTCCAAGACTGTTGCTGGCAATGCCCTGAACGATGATTGCCGACGACTGGATCCCCACATTACCTGCCATGGCAGCTATAAGCGGGATAAAAAAAGCCATTTCCGGGTTGATCTGGATATCCTCCTCGAATCTGCTGATAACACCTGACACCACAATTCCTCCCAGCAACCCGATGATGAGCCATGGAAGCCTGGCACGGGACAGGCGGGCAGGAGAGTCGGTGGTTTCCACATCGGTCGTAATACCGGAAGCCAGCTGGTAATCTTTTTCGGCTTCATCCCGGATCACATCCACCACATCATCGATGGTGATCCTGCCCATCAACCTTCCGATGGAATCAGTAACAGGCAGCACAATCAGGTCATACTTTTCCATGATCTGTGCGACTTCCTCAGAATCGGTATCCGTCCTGACGGACCGGATATCAGCTTCATAAATATCCTTGACTTTACTTGATGCACTGGCCAGCAACAGGGCTTTAAGGGAGAGAACACCCAGAAGCACATTTTCATCACTGACCACGTAGATATAGTATATTTCATCGAGGTCCGCCGCCTGCTTTCTCATTTCCCTGATGCAGGTGGTCACTCCCCAGTTTTCGTTTACCCGGATCAACTCCTTTGCCATTAGTCCGCCTGCAGAATCCTCGTCGTAACCCAGAAGGTCGACAATATCGCCGGCCTGATCCACATCATCGATATGGAGCAATACCTCCTGCTTCTTCTCCTCAGCGAGGTCGCCGATCACATCAGCGGCATCGTCCGAATCCATATTATCGATAAAATGGCTTGCAATTATTTCTGAGGGAAGTGCTTCCAGAAATGACTCCCTCTCATCCTCTTCCAGTTCCACCAGCACATCGGAGGCTTTTTCGGGATCCAGGAGCAGAACCAGGTAAGTGATCTCATCCAGCGAGAGGTTTTCATACATTTCAGCAATATCGGCCGGGTGGAGCTGCTCCAGTTTTTCGAGGGCGGCGTTGTCATCCTTTTTTTCTATAATGGAACGCAGTTCATTGATATAATCACGGGTCAGCAAAGTGCTCATAGCTCTTTCTTTAGTTGGGATTGTATCCAGTTCGTCAGTTCTATAAATTCCGGAACGCCAAGCTGTTCAGGACGTTTGGAAAGAAGATCAAAGTCACTATCTAAATTTAACAAAATAGATCTGATTGAGTTTCTGATCATCTTTCTCCGCTGGTTAAAAGTAGTTTTCACCACCCTGAAAAATAGTTTCTCATCGCATGGCAGTTTATCCGTACTGTTCCTGGAAAGCCTGATAACACCTGAAGTGACCCTGGGAGGAGGGAAAAATGACCCCGGCTTTACCGTGAACAGGTACTCGATATGATAGTAAGCCTGTAACATAACACTCAATATGCCATACTCTTTGGAGCCGGGGGGAGAGGCGATCCTGCCTGCCACCTCTTTCTGGATCATACATACGATTGACGGGATACGATCCCGGTAGTCGAGTACCCTGAAAAAGATCTGGCTGGAAATATTATATGGAAAGTTGCCAATGACGTGGAACGGACCGGTAATATAGTCATCAAAGGCCATCTTCAGAATATCATCTTCAATAACCTGATCATCCAGCTCCGGCCATTTCTGTCTCAGATACATTACCGATTCGGGATCGATTTCCACAGGCAGCAGATGGATCTTTTTATCCATCAGGAATCCGGTGAGTATTCCGGTACCTGCACCGACCTCGACAACGGTTTCACCACTGTTTACATCCATGGCCTTTACAATTCTCTCGGCTATGGAGGGATCGGTCAGGAAATGTTGACCAAGATGTTTTTTGGGTCGTACCATCGGTGTCCAAAGTTAAAATGATTTAGGTACTTTTGCCTATTAAATATTGAGCTGACATGACTAAACTCAAGAATCCCTACGCAAGTTTCCCGGGACACAACTGCTTTGGCTGTAACCCGAACAATCCATCAGGACTGCAAATGGAGTTTATTAAAGAGGGGGACGAAATTGTATGCAAGTGGGAGCCCGATCAGCATTTCCAGGGATTCCATGACATGCTTCACGGAGGGATCCAGGCAACGATGATGGATGAAATTGCCAGCTGGGTGGTGCTGGTGATCCTGGATACAGCAGGGGTAACCTACCAGTTGAATACCCGGTTCCGGAAACCCGTCTACATTTCAAAGGGTGCCATCACCATCAGGGCCAGACTGGTCCGCCAGCAAAAAAGGATTGCGGAAATTGAGGCCCGGATATTTGACGCTAACGAAGTACTTTGTTCCGAAGGCCAGGTATACTATTTTATTATGCCCCGCAACAAAGCTGTCGAGGAGTTGCATTACCCGGGGAAAGAGGCTTTTTTGAAGTAGATGGTTATGAAATACGATTTTGATACGGTTATCGACAGAAGGGGGACAAACAGTGTAAAATATGATTTGACGGGCACGCTGTTCGGTAGAGATGATGTACTGCCTATGTGGGTGGCGGATATGGATTTTCCGGTGGCAGGGTTCATACTGGATTCTATCAGGGAAAGGTTGAAACATCCTTTCCTGGGTTATACTTTCCGTTCGGACCGTTTTGCTGAAAGTGTGACAGCCTGGCTTGACGGGAGGCACTCATGGAAGGTGGACATTAAAACTGTCGGGTTCAGTCCGGGAATTGTACCGGCTCTCAATATGTGCGTCATGGAGTTCACCGAACCGGGTGACCGTGTGGTTGTACAACCGCCGGTATATTTTCCATTTTTTTCCGCAATTACCAATCATGGGAGAGAGCTGGCATATAACCAGCTTGTAAAGAGGGATGGCAGATATGAGATGGATATGGATCATCTTGAGGAACTTTTCAGGGAGGGAGCGAAGTTGTTCTTCCTCTGTAATCCGCATAATCCCGTGGGGAGGGCCTGGTCACAGCGAGAACTGCAGCAACTGGCCTCCCTTTGTATCAAATACGATGTACTGGTGATCAGTGACGAGATCCACTCGGACCTGCTTCTGTTCGGGAACCGGCATATCCCGCTGGCATCTCTCGGAAAGGACATTGCAGACCTGACCCTGACCTGTATAGCACCCAGTAAAACCTTTAATCTTGCAGGGCTTTACACTTCAGTTATGATTGCCACCAATCCTGACCTTAAAAAAAGGTACGACAGAATCCTGGATACAGTTCATGTCGGAGGCGATAATATCCTGGGACAGGTAGCCCTTCAGGCAGCTTATAAAGAAGGTGACGAGTGGCTAGGCCAGCTGATTGCGTATCTTGAATTGAATTTTACCTCGTTTTGTTCTGTTCTGAATGAAGCAGTTCCCGGCCTGATTATATCACCGTTGGAGGCCACCTACCTGGCCTGGCTTGATTTTTCCTTTATGAAGCTGAATGATAAGGCACTCAGGGAATTTATCATTAACAGGGCCGGCCTTGGTTTGAACGATGGTCCAATGTTCGGTCCGGGCGGATCGCAGCATATGCGTCTGAATATTGCAACACCCCGGAAGATCCTGTTGGAAGGGGCCAATCGACTGGCAGCAGCAGTGCAGGAGGCGTAATCTTTTTGTAAATTGTATTCGCTATTGAGGTACTTAACCATTTGCAATAGAATGTCAGGTTTTCTTTCACTATAAAGATCCTTTTACCATACCTGGTGCTTGCACTCATGTTTTTCTCTGTATTTCTTGTCGAACTTCGAAGAGGGCAGTCTCTGGAGGCCTGGATGTCTTTTCCGGGCCTTATGGTGACAATACTTTTCGGGAGAACTCCTGAAGGAGATCGAGGACCTTCGTAAAGGATCAACCTGATCCTATATTCTCCATATGTCACTATTGAAAAAGCCTAATATGCCATTATGGCACTATGAAACAGCAGAGATATGTCATAATGACAGCATTATTGATAGTTCTATTGAATGGTACACGATTTGACCTATGGATATCAGTAATTGAAAATTCAAATCAAAAACAAATTAAATAGGAGGAATAAACAATGTTAGCAAGATTCAACAGAAACTATGTTCCCGCTTACTGGGATGATTTTTTCAATGACGGGTTTTTTAATCAACTGAACTCTTCGACCAGTAACAGTAATACTCCGGCAGTGAATGTGTCAGAGGATGAGAGTGGATACACCATTGAGGTAGCAGCTCCGGGACTCAGCAGGAAAGAGTTCAACCTGGAGGTTGATGATGATATATTGACCATTTCAACCGAGCAAAAGGAGAGCAAGGAAGAGAAGAAACAGAACTACCTGCGCAGGGAATTTAACTACCATTCATTCAAGAGGAGTTTCAGGCTTCCCGAAACCGTTGACCAGGAGCAGATCAGGGCGACTCATGAGTCAGGTATCCTGACACTGAGCCTGCCCAGGAAAGAGGAGGCAGTTCAGAACTCCCCAAGGCAGATCGCAGTAGAGTAAAACAGTTAAGAGTACTCAAATGAGAGTGTATAGTTAGGTTAGAGGGTTGAGGCAGGGACCGTATCAGGTTCCTGCCTTTTTTTTATACTTCATTTTACCCCAGGTCATCACGATCACGCCCATGATAGTGACCAGTCCCCCGGTCAGCTGGAGCATATCAGGCAGCAGGGAAAGATAGATCATGGAACCCACCAGCACGAAAAGGGAAC
>Ga0055451_10001018_pt1 | contig 11359 bp, 9 predicted proteins | sample China_Galinas_PW_3_FD_57745 | JGI IMG/M metagenome (GOLD analysis project Ga0055451, IMG submission 57745) | Wetland microbial communities from San Francisco Bay, California, USA, that impact long-term carbon sequestration - China_Galinas_PWB_D2 | ecosystem: Environmental > Aquatic > Marine >... | reverse complement strand
TCCGGCGAGGTCCATGCCGTACTCGGACATCGCCTGGTCGAGCTTCGAGGTGAGGAGCTTTGCGATCGAGACCTCCGGACCGGGCGCGGTGCCGCGCAGGCCCGCTGTACTCACGCGAACCGAGATGTTTCGCAGCGCCTCGACCTCGACCGCGAAGCGCACGAGCTGCTCTCGAACGACGGGATCGTCGATCTGCGGTCGTCCATCGACCTCCAGCTCGCGGGCAAGCCCGACGAGGATGGCCAGACGACGCTCGATCCGTTCGGTGCGCGAGAGGCCCGCCCGTTCGAAGCTGAGCGTCGAGTTCGCGACCTTCCAGCCACCGTTGAGCTCGCCGACGAGACAGCTCCGAGGCACGCGGACGCCGTCGAAGAAGACCTCGTTGAACTCCGAGCGACCGCTGATCTGTCGGATGGGGCGGATCGTGATGCCCTCGCTGCGGAGGTCGACGAGCAGGCAGCTGATTCCCTGATGCTTGGGTGCGTTCGGATTGGTGCGCGCGAGCACGAAGCACCAGTCGGCGTAGTGGGCCTTGGAGGTCCACACCTTGTGTCCGGTGAGCACGAACTCGCCGCCGTCGCCATTGAGCTCGGCTCGGGTCCGAAGTGCAGCGAGGTCGCTACCCGCGTCCGGCTCGCTGAACCCCTGGCACCACATGTCCTCGCCGGAGAGGATCCTGGGCAGGAAGTGCTCGCGCTGCCAGTCGCTGCCCCACTGGATGAGGGTCGGCCCGATGTAGGCGACGGCGCTTCGGTTGATGGGTTCGGGCGCACGTCGGCGCGCCATCTCCGTGTTGTAGAGCATCTGCTGGACGAAGCCGGCGCCGCGCCCACCGTGCTCCACGGGCCAGCCGATGGCGATGAGTCGGGCCTGATGGAGTCGTCGCTGCCAGTCGCGCTGCAGCTCGATTCGGCCGGCCTCGTCCCGGGCACCCTTGTACGCGCGCGTTCCCCAGCCTTCCGGAAGGTTCGCGTCGAGGAAGGTGCGGACCTCGTCCCGGAAGGCCTCGTCCTCGGGCGAGAGGTCGAGCTCGAGCTCCGACGATCGACTCATCGCGCGTTCTCTCCGCGGCCGGGGTCCGCGCTCGCCGGGGCCGCACGATCCTCGTCCTCCGGCAGGGCATAGTCGCCCAGCCGCGGCGGCGGGCGTAGCGCGATGGCGTCTTCCCCGGCGAATCGCCATGCCAGGCCGACCAGGCGTGCGCCTTCGAGCTCGGGATCGGGATGGTCGATCTCGGGAAAGAAGTCGCGGGCTGCGAGGTGGCGGTCTTCGATCAGCTCGGCGGCGGTCCAGACCGGACAGGCCCTCACCCCCGCTGCTTGAAGTGGGTGGAAGAGCGCGTTGGCGTCGACGCCGACGGTGATCTCGTCCAACGCTGCCTCGATGGCGCGTCTCGACTCCCAGCGCGCCGAGGCCTTCGACCACGCCGGATCGCGCAGCGAAGCGGGCCTTTCGAGCGCTTCGACGAGGGCGTCCCACTCGGCGTCCGATTGGACTGCGATCGCCAGCCAGCGATCGTCAGCCGTCGGATGGACACCGTGGGGCGCGAAGGGGTACCGGTCGCAGCCGACGGGGGGTTGGCACGCGCCGCCCGCTCCGGCCTCTGCGATGAACTCCGCCAGGCGACCCGCGACCACCTCGGCCATCGAGAGGTCGACGACGCCCCCAGGTCGTTGGTCTCCGAGGGACCATGCCGCGACCACCGTGGCGGCGGCGAGCGAGGAGAGGGGATCCGCGATCACGGTGGTCATGTGGATCGGCTCGTCCTCGGCGTCGCGCGTCAGGTGGCTCAACCCCCCGTAGGCGTGCACGGTGTTGGCATAGGCGCGGTAGTTCGCGAGTGGCCCGGATTGACCGAAGCCGGAGATGCTCACGTAGAGCAGTCCCGGGTCCGCGGCCAACGCGTGGGCGGGATCGATGCCCAGCCGTTCCATTCGCTTCGTACCGAAGTTCTCGAGCACGACGTCGCTCTGGCGCGCCAGTCTCTGGGCGGCGTCGGGGTCCCTGGAGACGTCGACGGCAAGACTGTGCTTCGAATGGTTGGCCACGGCGAAGTAGGCGCCGCGCTCCGGGCCGGCGACGCCGTGCGCGAAGGGCCCCGTACGTCGATACAGATCGAGGCGCGCGAGGTCCTCGAAGCGGACCACATGCGCCCCCATGGCACCGAGCAGGGCGCCCGCGATCGGTCCCGACAGAACGTGCGCGAACTCTGCGATCCGCAGCACCGCGAGACCTCGACCGTCTTCCTCCACGCTGGCGGCACCACCGCTCGGCGTCCAGGTATAGGGACGGCCGGGCGCTCGAGTGTCGAGCCCGGCCACGGTTGTGGATTCGATGAATCCCCTTGCGGCGAACTGTGGCGATCTCAGCAGCTCGTCGGGGCGGTTCACTGGAGTGGAGGGCACGCCGTGCTGCTGCAGACGTTCAGCACACGCTGCGATGTCCTGGGGCAGCGTCCAGCGTTCGACTTCGCGGTTGATGCGCTCCGCGTGCTCGGCACGGGCGGGACGGTCGTCCAGCCCTCGGGTCCATTCGGGCTCGCCCATGGCGCGCACCATGCCGGCCCACTGGTGGTTGTCCGGCGCCGTGATGCGCACGAACCCGTCGCGGCACGGAAACAGGCCCGACGGAGCGACGTAGCGCCCACTCCCCGCTCGTCCCGGGCAGGCGTAGATGGCGTGCGCGCAGTCGGCGAGCGCACCGGTCATCACGACCGCTTCCTGGGAGGAGACATCCAGATGGACCGGGCGCTTCTCCGCCCGATGCCGGTCGAGTCCGTGCAGGGCTGCAAGTGCCCCGACCTGTCCGGTCGTGAGCAATCCCTGCCAGCCCGGGAGCAGGCAGGGCTTTCCTCCGTCCTTCGGGACGACCGTGGCCGCGAGACCGCCGGATGCGGAGGCAATCAGCTCCGAGCCGCGATAGCTCGCGTACGGACCCGACAGCCCGAAGGCTGAAAGCGTCACCCATACGCCGCGGTTGCTGCGGTCGACGAGGGCCATATATGCGTCGGTGGGCTCGGGAAGACCGGCTGCGTCGACCACCCGGTCGCAGACCACGATGTCCGCGTCGCGCAGCTCGAGTGCGGAGGTGAGGTCGTCCGTATCTCGGAGAATCGTCTTGTCGCGATCGAGCAGCGCGGCGAGGATCGATGTCCGCGCGCCCGACGGAGTGACGAGCGAAGGCTCGAACGGAGGAAGACCGGAACCCGTGGGCTCTAGCTTGCGGACGCGAGCGCCCAGACTCGCGAGGATCGCGGTGCAGCTTGCTCCGCCGATTCCGTTGCCAATTTCCAGGATGTGGATTCCGTCGAGCACGTCGCTACCGCCGACTTCCGGGACCCGCTCACGGCGTCAAGAAGTCAATCCGCGGATCACATGGTCGCGGAAGAACTTGCGCCAGGCCTTCGGGTCAGTGCCGCGAAAGGTCACCGCGGGCATCGATGCGATCGTGAACAGCATGCGGGCGATCCACTCGGAGGCTGCGGCCACGTTCAGGTCGCTCCGGAGCTCACCGTGCTCCTTGGCGGCTTCCACGTAGGGACCGAGGAACTCGATCGTGTCGCGGAGCAGGGGCTCGGAGTGGCTCGTCAGCAGCATGGCGAGGCGTTCGCGGCTCACGTCGATCCGGCTGCGGGCACCGGTCGCGACGTCGTGCTCGAAGGCCGCCAGGATTCCCGCACACTCGACCACCTGCTCCTCGAGGGACCCCAGTCGATCGAGCTGCTTGCGCATGCTCTCGTGGAACAGATGGGATTCGTAGCCGAAGACACCATCGATCAAGTCGGCCCGGTCGTTGAAGTAGCGATAGACGGTTCCCCGAGACAGGCCCGCCTCGCGCGCCACATCGGACATGGAGGTCTTCTCCGTTCCGAAGCGCAGGAAGCAGCTGCGGGCTGCCTTTACGATCTGCTCGCGGACCCCTTCCGGGGCCGCTCCGGGGGCGGATGCGGTCGACGTCATAATGTACAATTCTACAGTGATTGACTCACTGACTCAATCCCCACTGTGCTGGATGGGTGGAGACGTGTGCCGAGAGAAGCAGGGTAACGCTCAGCGGACCGGAAACAGGCGCCAGAGCGGACCGAAGAGAGGAAGAGAGGAACGCAATGGGTGAGCTCAGCGAACGCGCAGTGATCGTGACCGGTGCGGGCAGGGGGATCGGTGCGGCCGTTGCCGAGGGCTTGGCCGCGGAGGGCGCCTGCGTGCTGGTCAACGACCTCGGCGTCGAGCTCGATGGCTCCACGGTCGACGCGGGCCCGGCCCAGGAGGTCGTCGATCGAATCGTGGCCTCCGGCGGTGTCGCGATCGCGGATCCGACAGACATCACCGACTTCTCCGCCGTCGAGAAGATGATCCAGCGTGCGGTGGACGAGTTCGGGCGTCTGGACGTGCTGATCAACGTCGCCGGCATCCTGCGCGACGGAATGATCTTCAAGATGGCCGAAGATCAGTGGGACGCCGTCATCGACGTCCACCTCAAGGGCACCTTCAACACGACGCGCCATGCCTCCGCGTGGTGGCGGGAGCACCGGGGCGGAGAGTACCGGCTGATCAACTTCACATCGGCGTCGGGTCTCTACGGAGCGCCGTCGCAGCCGAACTACGCGGCGGCCAAGATGGGGATCGTCGGACTCACGATGTCCTGTGCGAATGCCCTCAAGCAGTACGGCGTCACCTCGAACGCGGTCTCGCCGATCGCAACCACACGCATGACGATGAACATCCAGCAGGGGCGGGCCATCGGGCAGTATACCCCGGAGAACGAGAAGCTCAGCGCCCGCAATGTCGTTCCGGCCGTTGCGTACCTGGCGAGCGTGCGCTCGGGGTGGCTCAACCGCCGCGTGATCACCGCGGGCAACGGTCGGATCGGCCTGATGAACGAGCCGGACCTCCTGCGCGAAATCGTCGCTTCGAATGGTGTCTGGGAAACGGAAGCGGCCTTCCAGGAGATCGAGGAGTCGTTCCGCGCCGCGATCGAATACCCGAACATCTTTGACCGGCCGCGGAGCTGAGCTTGGCGACGTGAGCCCACCGTGCCTGCACTGCGATCACGGTGACCTCCCGGACGCGTGTCGGCCTCGTGATCGCGGGATGCGCGGTCTGCCAGATGGGCCTCGGCTTCACCTACCTCTTCGATACCTACCCGCGAGAGATCACCGCGGAGTTCGGGTGGACGCGAGCGAGCTTTTCCGCGGCCCATGCCTCGCGGCTCGTGGCGCTTGCCCTCGCCAGCCCGCTGGCGGGCTGGGCAACCGAGAGGTTGGGTCCGCGCGCGGTACTGGGTACGGGCTTGGTCGTGCTTGGAACGGTCGGCCTCGCCTTCCTGCGTCGAGAGACGGGGGTGGTTCAGGAGAGCCGGCTCGCGAGGCGCGCGTCGGCTGGGCCGACCGCGCCCCAGTAACGATCGCGGAGCACCTTCTTGTAGAGCTTGCCGTTTTCCTGGCGCGGTAGGTGGCCGATGAAGTCGATCGACCGCGGGCACTTGAAGTGGGCCAGGTGGTGTCGGCAAAACTCCACCAGCTCGTGCTCGAGCTCCGGTGAGGCTCTCTCTGGGTCGACGAGCTGGACGACTCCTTTCACTTCCTCGCCCATCTCGTCGTGCGGCACCCCGATCACAGCTGCGTCGAGAACTTCCGGGTGCAGCACGAGGATATCCTCCGCCTCGCGTGGAAAGATGTTGACGCCTCCAGAGACGATCTTGAAGGTCCAGCGATCGGTGAGATAGAGATAGCCGTCGTCGTCCACATGACCGACGTCGCCGAGCGTGCGCCATCCGTGTACGTCCTGGAGCGCGGCGGTCTCTGCCGGATCCTTGTAGTAGACGTTGCGCACGTTGGGATCTTCGAAGTAGACGGTTCCATCCTCGCCGGGGGCCAGCTCGTTTCCATCGTCGTCCACGATGTGGATGATTCCGCGCTTCGACTGGCCGACCGAGCCTGGACGCTCGAGCCATTCCTCGGGCGTGATCATCGTCATGCCCGCGCCCTCGGTGCCCGCGTAGTACTCGTGGATGATCGGGCCCCACCACTCCATCATCCGCTTCTTCACCTCCGCCGGACAGGGCGCGGCGCCGTGGACGACCTTCTCCAGCGAGGAGAGGTCGTATTTTCGTCTCGTGGCTTCCGGGAGCTTGAGAAGACGCGTGAACATCGTCGGGACGAAGTGCGCGAAGGTGATCCGGTAGCGCTCGATGGCGCGCAGGGTGTCTTCGGGATCGAAGCGCTCGGTCAGCACCACCGTTCCACCGAAGCGCTGGACGTTCGTCGCGTATCCGATCGGTGCGGCATGGTAGAGCGGGCCCAACGACAGCTGCACGGTCCGACCGTCGAAGCCCCAGTGTCGGGAGAACGAGAGCGCCACTGGATCGCCGCGCCCCATCACGCCCTCGGGCAACGGTCGCAGGACGCCCTTGGGTCGGCCGGTGGTGCCGGACGAGTACCAGAGGGAGGTCCCTTCCGATTCGTCGGGGAGTGGCGAGGTGGATGAGCCGTCGGCCGCCGCTTCGAGCGCTGTCCAGCCCGTCGGTGGATCGACATCGGCGCCGGACGACTGGGCCATCAGGCAGCTCACGGTGGCGGGGATGTGTTCGCGAAGCGCATCGGCGACCGGGGCCAGTCGCGTCGATGCCACCAGCACCTGGGCGTCGCTGTCCTCGACGACGTATGCGGCCTCCTCCGCGGTGAGCAGGCAGTTGATGGGTGTGTAGTAGAGACCCGCGCGCAACGCCGCCCAGACCAGCTCGAGATAGCGCGGATGATTCTCCATGAAGAGGGCCACGTGGCCGCCGCGCTCGAGGCCGAGCTCTCGAAACAGTCGAGCGTGCTGATTCGAGCGCTCGTCGAGCTCGCGGTATGTCAGGACTGCACCGGTCTCCGCGAGGATCTGTGCCGGATGATCGGGGCGCTCCCGCGCCCAGGTTCCCGGGTACAGCGGTGTCGCTTCGTCGGGCTCCTCCATCAGGAGTCCTGCTCGTCGAGGAACTTCTTCACCTGCTCGAGGTGGTCGGCGCTGTTCATGGCCTCGGTCTCCGCCGAGATGGCGTACTCGAGCAGGCCACTGAACGCGCGCTCGAGGTGCAGGTTGAGGGCGCGCTTGGTGTCCTGGAGCGCTTGGGAGGGCAGCTCTGCGAGCTCGTGCGCGAGCTTCAGGGCCTCGTCGAGGGCCGTGCCCTTCGCGACGACACGATTGGCCAGGCCCATCGCGACTGCGTCTTCGGCGGGGATGCGCCGGCCGAGGAACAGGTACTCCTTGGCGCGTAGGATGCTCGTCATGAGCGGCCAGGCGAGCGCTCCTCCGTCCGCCGCGACCAGGCCGACGCCGACGTGCGGGTCCATCAGGAATGCGTTCTCGGCGATCAGCACGATGTCGCAGAGCAGGGCCACGCTGCATCCGAAGCCCACGGCCGGACCGTTGACCGCGGCGACGATCGGGAGCCGGCACTCGACCATGTGCTTCACGATCTTTCGCGCTTCTTGCATGCCGCTGCGGTGGAGCTCCTTGCGCTCGATCAGCTCGCGCTGCCACGCGAGATCGCCACCGGCGCTGAAGGCCTTGCCCGCACCGGTCAGCACGATGGCGCGCGCCTCGGGGTCGCGCTCCAGCTGTGGCCAGATCCAGCAGAAGCCTTCGTGGAGCGACTTGTTGACCGCGTTGAAGATCTCGGGTCGGTTCAGGGTGACGATGCGAACCGGGCCGTCGCTCTCCACGCGAACTTCTTCGGGTACGTCGTAGCTCACTGGGTCTCCTCGCGACGACCGAGTCGAAGATCGGCCAGTCGGGCGTAGTGGATGTTCTCGTCGCCCAGTGTGAGGCGCCCGAGTAGCGCGCGTCGCAGATGAACGTGCGGCATCGCCTCCCACGTCATGCCGATTCCTCCGTGCATCTGGATTCCCGTCTCGCAGACCTCTCGGGCCTGCTCCGAAGCGTACGCCTTCGCCGCATGGGCGGACTCCAGTGCTTCGCGCATCGGAAGCGCATCGACCGACCAGGCAGCGTGCCACGCACAGCCCCGCGCGGCTTCGAGCGATACGAGGGCCTCGGCGGCGAGGTGCTGCAGAGCCTGGAAGGTTCCGATCTTGACGCCGAACTGCTCGCGCTCGCCCGTGTATGCGACCGCGAGGTCGAGCGCGGCGTGCATGACACCGACGAGATCTGCCGCCAGCGCGGACAAGGTGAGGGCGAGGACGCGGTCAGCCGCGTCCGGAGTGATGGCGCCCCCGAGGTCGCCGACGTCGATCGCAGCCGCGTCGGGATCGATGCGTCGCAGCTCGCGGGTCAGGTCCTGACTGTCGGCGAGCGGCCCCAGCTCGACGGCCGTCAGTCGGGCGGTATCCGGGTCGAAGACGAGTCCCGCCGCAGCGCCGCGGCTCTCGAAGGCGAGTCCGGGTTCACGTCTACCCGCGAAGCCACTCAGCGACGCATCGAGAACGGGGGCCAACCGCAGGCTTCCATCCGCCAGAGACCGCAGGATCTCGTTGCCCGCGCCGGCGACCCGCAGCAGCTCGCTGGCACAGACCGCCGAGCCGATGAATGGAAGGGGAACGCTGAAGCGTCCGAGCTGCTCTGCAACGAGCGCGACCTCGACACCCGAGAGGAGAGATCCGTCCGCCTCCTCCGGAATGCGCAGCCCGACGAAGCCGAGCTCGGCAAGTCGACGCCACGACTTCTGCCCCTCGTCGCGCTCGGGAAGGCTCTCCGGCGAGTCCGGTCCGAGCTCGCGGGCCAGCTGCTCAGCGGTTTCACGGATCTGTTCCTGCTCGTCGCTGAGACGGGCGTCCACTGGGACCTCCGGAAGATGGATTCTGCAGGCGTCAGAAGAACAACTGACGTTTCATTGTACCATCCTGTGCTACTCTGGAGCAAGACTGCGCGATGGAGGAGGAGGCGTATGGCTCACGCGGATGGCGTTCCGGAGAGGTGGCGGCTCGGAGAGGACTTCGTGCCGAAGGGGCGCTACGTCGATCCCGAGTTCCTGGCGCTCGAGTACGAGCGACTCTTCCCGAAGGTCTGGCAGATGGCCTGTCGAGAGGAAGAGGTCGCCGCAGTGGGCTCTTTTCTGGAGTACACGATCGGCGACCAGTCGATTCTCGTCGTGCGCACCGAGGAAGACCGCATCCAGGCCTTCTACAACACCTGCATCCACCGCGGTAGCCAGCTGGTCCAGGGGACGGGCCGCGTCAGAGAGTTCCGGTGCCCCTTCCACGGCTGGCGTTATACCCTGGATGGTCAGTGCACGTTCATCCACTGTGAGGACGAGTTCGACCCGCGGCCCGATGAGTTCAAGCGTCTGCGCGACGTTCGCTGTGAGCGCTGGGGTGGCTGGGTCTTCATCAACATGGATCCAGACGCGGAGCCGCTCCTCGATTGGCTCGATCCGCTGCCGACTGCGCTTGGGCCCTTCGAGCCAGAGAACATGCGCTTCGCCTGGCACAAGCGGACCATCCTGCCCGCCAACTGGAAGACCGCGATCGATGCCTTCATCGAGGGCTACCACACGCCTGCGACTCACCCCCAGTACATCCGGCTGGGGACCGAGGGCAAGGCGCGATCGTTGCCCTGCGAGGTGAAGGAGTACCGCTTCGCGCCCTACAACCCGACCTACGTCTATCGCAACCACTCGCGCTTCATCTTCGGGCAGCGCAAGGACGCTCCCGTCGCGGGAGCCGCGAGCCTCGGGAACCCGGAGATCATTCGCGCGAACATCGCGTACCAGCTCGAAGAGCTGAAGGCGCTGAACAACGAGTACGACCTCAAGGCCGCCGAGGAGCTCTGCTCGATGGATCTGGGCGACGAGCCCTTCTTCGAGACCTTCGGGAAGTTGCGGCGCAAGTACGCGGAGGAGGCGGGCGTAAAGACGCCTCGACTCAGCCTGGAACAGACGTCCGCGGGCCAGGGCGACTGGCACATGTTTCCGACGATGGTCAACCTGGTGGAGCCCGGCAGCATCCTCGGCTACCGATCGCTTCCCAACGGCAATGATCCCGACTCGTGCATCTACGACGTGTGGTCGCTGTACTTCTGGCCGGATGGGGAAGCGCCCGCGGTGGAGCTCGAGTTCATCGAGAACTGGAAGGACGGCGACTGGGGCGAGGTGCTGACCCAGGACTTTCGCAACATGGGAGGCGTCCAGCGAGGCATGCACTCCCGCGGCTTCGAGGGGCACTGGCTCAACAAGGATCAAGAGATGTCCGTCCACAATGCCCATCGCATTGCGGACCGATTCATCTTCGGAGTAGATGATTGAGCCGGGTCGCGCTGGTAACGGGCGGTGCGCGCGGCGTCGGGCTCGCGATCGCGAAGCGGTTGCTCGATGACGGGTTTGCGGTGTGTGTCGTCGACATCAACGACAAGGCCCTGGCTCGTCTGGAAGAGGAGGGGGACGACGTCGACGGTCGCTTCGAATGGCAGCGCGCCTCGATCGTAGATCGTGGCGAGATGGAGCGAGTCTTCACCGACCTGGTCGGTCGCCGCGGGCGCTTCGATGTCCTGGTCAACAACGCCGGCATGACGCGTGCGGGTACCCTTCTCACGCAGACCGACGAGGAGTGGGACCTGGTGGTCGACACGAACCTCAAGGGACCCTTCATCTGCAGCGCGATCGCGGCGCGCTACATGAAGCAGGGAGGAGGCGGCGCGATCGTGAACATCGGCTCGATCTCGGCCCATGGTATTCGCAGTGGGCCGCCCGCCTATGCGGCCGCCAAGGCGGGGCTGGAAGGGCTCACGCGAAACTCGGCCATCGAGCTGGGACCCGATGGGATTCGCGTGAACCTGATCGTACTGGGGACCATCGCGTCGAAGTGGCTGCTGCAACGCAAGAGCGAAGCGGAGCTGGCCGAGATTCGGCAATCCACGCTGACCGGGCGGCTCGGAGAGCCCGACGACGTGGCATCCGTCGTCTCGTTCCTGGCCTCCGAGGACGCAGGTCATGTCACGGGCCAGCTGTTTTCCGTGTCTGGCGGACAGTGGCTGCCCTGATCAGCTGCTGAGTGGCCAGGAGAGAAGCGCATGAGCGAATCCAAGGAATCCAAGGGTTACGGTGCCGACTTCGAGCACGACGAGGATCCGGAGTCCTGGGTTCTCTACGAGAAGCTCGAGGGTGGGATTGCGCGCATCACGCTGAATCGCCCCCACCGCCGCAACGCGATCCTCTCACCCGACATGCACTTCGTCCTGGCCGATCGTCTGGCAGAGGCCCATGAGGACGACGCGATCAAGGTCATCGTGCTGGCTGGCTCGGGGGAGGACTTCTGCTCCGGTGATGACGTGCGACGCATGCCGGTCGAGCGGGCGGGGCTCAAGAAGGGATCGAAGCTGCCCCAGACGGCGCGCATCCAAAACGCGGTTCGCCTCGACGAGAA
>Ga0055451_10001017_pt1 | contig 11365 bp, 8 predicted proteins | sample China_Galinas_PW_3_FD_57745 | JGI IMG/M metagenome (GOLD analysis project Ga0055451, IMG submission 57745) | Wetland microbial communities from San Francisco Bay, California, USA, that impact long-term carbon sequestration - China_Galinas_PWB_D2 | ecosystem: Environmental > Aquatic > Marine >... | reverse complement strand
CGCGAGTCGATGCGCCGGAAGCGACACCGGACCCTCGTCCGCGTGCCGTCCGCGCTCTCGGTCCATGCCGCGGGGAGGCTCTGCAACAGCTTTCCGGTCCGCGTCACGAGGGCGAGGCGACCGCCGGCTTCTTGACGAATGTCGGTGATGCCTTCGCATCGGAGCACGACGTCTTCGACACGCGCGCCGGGCGCGAGGATGACGTCGTACTCGAGGACTCGGCCGTTGTTTCGGATCTCGAGATCGATGCCGTCCCACAGCCCCGCATAGCGCAGCTTGCCGAACGTCCTCGCACCATGGAGCCAGCGCGAACGGTCCTGCCCGCGCAGGAAGTTGAGCTTGGTCGGCTGCAGCTCACGCCCGGAAAGAGCGGAGTGCGCTCGCGCGTTCTCGAACTCGAGGCGGACGACTTCGGCCTTCAAACCGTACTGCGACGCAGGTTCGACGCGCTGCAACGCGATCGCGTGGTCTTCGAAGTGGGCGACGAGCTTGCCTTCACGAGCGATGAACCGGCTGGCCGGAGCGGCTTGTCCGATGTTCTCGGCGAACAACGACGGAAGCGATCGCTCGACTGGCGCCTGTTGCTGAGCGAATGCGGGGGCCGAGAGTCCGATCGCAACGAGGGTTGCGAGGGCTTTGGACGAGGGGCCGGAGAAGAGACGAGCGAGCGGAGTTTCGATCACGTTTGCGGACCACCTTTCGAACACGGGCGCCTGCAATCCGACGCCCCCGTGCGGTATCATACGTTTCGCGTATGATCTCGACAAACATGGGCCGCCGGACCGGGATTGGAGCGCCCGCGAGGACGAATGAGCGAGCAGGGGCAAGACGACACTGAACACCCGGCGCCACCGGCGAAACGCCGGCGCTCGAGCGACCTCCAGACGCTGCTCCGCGTCCTCCGCGAAGCGCGTCCGTACCGCGGGCTGCTGCTCCTGAGCTTCCTCCTCGGCCTGCTCGCGGCCCCGCTCGCGCTGCTGCAGCCCGTGCCGCTCAAGGTCATCATCGACAGCGTCCTCGGCTCCGTCGAGCTGCCGGGATTCCTGCACGATTGGTTCTCGCGAGGTCCGGATGGCTACGGCGCGTCGCTGCTCGTCGTCGCCGTTGTCGCGCAAGCCGTCGTCATTCTTCTCGCTCAACTGCAGTCGGTCGCGAACTCGCTGCTCCAGGTCTACGTCGGCGAGAAGATCAGCCTCGGCTTCCGCGCCAAGCTCCTGAATCACGTGCAACGACTGTCGTTCGCGTTTCACGACCGGCGTGGGACCCACGACTCGATCTACCGCATCCAATACGACGCCACATCGATCCAAGGGGTCGCCGTCTACAGCGTGATCTCGTTCGTCGCCGCGAGCATCACGCTGGTCTCGATGGTGGTCGTGATGTTCCGCATCGATCTCGAGCTCGCGCTCGTCTCGATGTCGGTGCTGCCGTTGCTGTTCGGCTTCTCGCGTGCCTACGCCAAACGCATGAAGCCGCGCTACAAGCACGTCAAGGACCTCGAGAGCTCGGCCCTCGGAGTGGTCCAGGAGATCCTGACCGGGTTCCGCGTCGTCAAGGCGTTCGGACGCGAACAACACGAGCAGCAGCGCTTCCTCGAGCATTCCAGCGCAAGCGTACGCGAGCGGGTGCGCCTCGGCATCGCGGAGGGCGCGTTCGGCCTGCTCGTCGGAGGCACGACGGCATTGGGAACCGCCGCGGTCATCTACATCGGCGTGCGCAACGTGCAGGAAGGGAGCCTCAAGTTGGGCGAGCTGCTGATGATCGTCTCCTATCTCGCGCAGCTCTATGGCCCGGTCAAGACGATCAGCAAGAACGTGTCGGGGCTGCAGAAGCAGCTCGCGAGCGCCGAGCGCGCGTTCGAGCTCCTCGACGAGGTGCCGCACATCGCCGAGAAACCGCACGCGGCCGCGATCGGGCGCGCGCGCGGCGCGATCGCTATCGACCACGTGTCGTTCGCGTACGACGGCCAGAACAACGTCTTGCAGGACGTCTCGTTCGCGGTCCGGCCCGGCGAGCGCATCGGCATCGTCGGAAGGACCGGCGCCGGCAAGACCACGCTCGTCAGCCTGCTGACGCGGTTCTACGCGCCCGATGCGGGCAGCATCCTGCTCGACGGCCGCGATCTGTCCGACTACAAGCTGGCGGACCTGCGCAACCAGTTCTCGATCGTCCTGCAGGAGCCGGTGCTGTTCTCGACCAGCATCGCGGACAACATCGCGTATGCCCGTCCCGACGCGAGCATGGACGAGATCGTGTCCGCGGCCAAGGCCGCGGGCGCCCACGACTTCATCGTTCGCATGGACGACGGCTATGACACCGTCGTCGGCGAGCGCGGCAACCGGCTGTCCGGCGGAGAGCGGCAACGCATCTCGCTGGCCCGGGCGTTTCTCAAGAACGCGCCGATTCTGGTCCTCGACGAGCCCACGAGCTCGGTCGACGTCGAGACCGAGGCATCGATCATGGGCACGATGGAACGTCTCATGGAGGGCCGTACGACCTTCATGATCGCCCACCGGCTCAGCACCCTGCGCGGCTGTGATCGTCTGCTCGAGCTCTCCGACAAGCAGGTGACGGTCCGTGAGCCGCTGGCCCGTCTGGCTTCCGAAGGAGGGGCGCGCTGACGTGGGCGCGGCGGCCGAAAGCAACCTCGAGCCGGGCACGTCTCGTCCCGTCTCCGATGCCGCGCTCCTCGAAGGGCTGCGCTCTGTCCTGTGCAGCGATGCCGAAGATCGCGAGCTCGAGATCGTCGCGCGGAGCGTCAATCCGTCCGCGAGCTCGTGTCCGAGCGAGTTCGTGACCGTGCGCACGAGCGACGACGTGCTCGCTCGTCTGTTCTGCAAGTTCGACGCTTCGCCGGAGGTCGCCGTCGGCGTCCACAGGCGGGGCCTCCGATACGAAGAGCTGGTCAATCGTCAGATCCTCGCACACCTCGGCGGCTCGACGCCGCGCTTCGTCGGTTCGTTCCGCGTGCGCGCGTGCGAGCTTCTCTGCCTCGTGACGGAGGCGATCCCGGCGGCAGCACGCGTCTCGAGGTGGGGCGCAGCGCGGCTTCCGGAGGCGGCTGCGTGGATCGGACGGTTCCATGCGCGGTCGCAGGCGCTGCTCGCACGCGAGACGCCGGCGTTTCTCGCACGCTACGACGAGAACCACTTCGCCCGCTGGACGCACGAGGTGCACAACGTGGCGGACGACCTCGGTCTCGCGCCACCATGGCTGTCGGACGTCCTCGCGGGCTACGAGCGATCGATCGCGCTCCTCCGGCGCGAGTCGCCGGTGATCGTGCACGGCGAGTACTACCCGAGCAACGTGCTCGCGTCGCTCGCCGGGGTCCACCCGATCGACTGGGAGTCCGCCGGGATCGGCCCCGGCGTGATCGACATCGCGAGCCTGACGATGGGCTGGCCAGCAGCGGACACCGCACGCGCGATCCGTGCCTACGTGGACAGTCGCTGGCGCGGAGCGGCGCCTGAGCACTTCGATGCGAGCCTGATGTTGGCCAGGTTCTATCTGTGCCTGCGCATGTTGGGTGATCGGCCGAAGCAAACGGAGAAGGGCGGCGGTCCGAGCTTCTTCGACTACATCCGCGCGACCGCGATCGCGTGCGGCTACCTCGAGGAGCGGGACCGTGACTAGGACCGAACCGGAACCCCTGGGGCGGCGCACCAAGCTCACGATCCTGGTCGGAGGCCTCATCGGCCGCGCGCCCGTCGGCGGCTGGCACTACCTGCAATACGTCGCCGGACTCGCCGGGCTGGGCCACGACGTCTACTACCACGAGGACACGTGGTGTTGGCCCTATCACCCGATCAAGAAGACCTACACCGACGATCCGAACTACTCGGTCCGCTACCTCAACAACTTCTTCACCGACTTCGTGCCCGAGCTCAGTGACCACTGGCACTACGTGCATCTCCACGACAAGAGCTACGGAATGCAGCGGGCGCGGTTCGACGAGGTCGCGGCGAGCGCGGACGTGTTCCTCAACGTCGGCGGGGCGTGCATGCTTCCGGAGGCGCTCGCGCCCGACTGCGTCAAGGTCTTCATCGACACGGATCCCGGCTACAACCAGATCGTGTTCAGTGAGAAGCCCGCGTGGTCGGAGAACGTCGAGCGTTGGTGCAAGAGCATCGAAGCACACGACGAGCACTTCACCTACGCCGAGAACATCCACGGCGATGACTGCGGCGTTCCGATGCTCCACTTCGACTGGAAGACGACGCGCCCGCCGGTCGTCATGGACCTCTGGGAACCGCTCGCCGACGCAGCGCCGCCCGAAGGCGCGCCGTGGTCGACGATCATGACGTGGAACCCGTTCAAGGGCCGGTTGCTGTATCGCGGCAAGGAGTACGGGGGCAAGGCGGCGGAGTTCGAGAAGCTCCTCGACTTGCCGAACCGCACGAAGCGACCGTTCGAGGTCGCGATCGGCGGAGTCGATGCACCGAGCGGCCGGCTCGCGGAGCACGGCTGGCGGACGGTCGACGGACCGAGCGCGACGTTGTCGCCGCGGCTGTATCGCTACTTCCTCGAGCGCTCGCGCGGCGAGATCTCGTGCGCCAAGCAGGTCTACGTCGCTCTGCGGACCGGCTGGTTCAGTGAGCGAACCGCCGTCTACCTCGCGTGCGGCCGGCCCGCGGTCGTGCAGGACACGGGCTTCAGCAAGAGGCTGGGCACGGGCAAAGGCCTGCTTGCATTCGAGACCGCCGAAGAAGCCGGCTGGGCCCTCGACGCGGTCGAGCGCGACTACTGGACGCACTCCCTCGCCGCCCGCAAGGTCGCCGCGACGATGTTCTCGGCCGACAAGGTGCTCTCGCGCCTGCTCGACGAGCTCGGGAGGCGGCCGTGATCGCGTCACCCATCGGACTGTCCTCGATTCGCGTCATCGTCCTCGGGCACATCGTGCGCGGACCCGTCGGCGGCATGGCGTGGCATCACCTGCAGTTCGTCCTCGGCCTCGCGCGCCTCGGGCACGACGTCCATTTCTTCGAAGACAGCCAGGACTACCCCGCCTGCTACGACCCGTCGACCGGGCGCGTCGGGACGGATCCGACGTACGGGCTCGAGTTCACGAGAGCGCTGTTCGACCGTGTCGGTCTCGGCGATCGCTGGACCTACTACGACGCCCATCGCGCGGTCTGGCATGGACCGGGCGCGGACCGGGCCGTCGATGTGTGCCGGGACGCCGACGTGCTGCTGCACATGTCCGGCAAGAGCCCGCTGCGCCCGTGGCACAGCGAGATCCCGATTCGGGCCCTGATCGACACCGACCCGGCGTTCACGCAGATCCGGCACCTGACCGACCCCGACGCGCTCTCGCGGGCGCGCGCGCACAACGTGTTCCTGTCGTTCGGCGAGAACATCGCGAAGCCGAGCTCGAGGATCCCCGACGACGGATTGCCGTGGCGCACCACGCGCCAGCCGATCGTGCGCGACTGCTGGCCAGTCGCACCGGCCCCGGCAGATGGAAGGCTCACGACCGTCATGCTGTGGGACAGCTACCCGGCACGCGAACACGCAGGTGTCCGCTACGGCATGAAGTCGGCGTCGTTCGAGAAGCTGTTCGATCTCCCTGCGACGGCCGCGTTGCCGCTCGAGCTCGCCGTCGGCGGCCCCGGCGTTCCGAAGGACCGCTTGCGAGAAGCCGGTTGGACGGTCGTCGATCCGCTCGAAGTCACGCGGACTCCGTCCGACTACCAGCGCTACCTGCGTGAATCGAAGGGCGAGTTCAGCGTCGCCAAGCACGGCTACGTCGTCAGCAACAGCGGCTGGTTCAGCGAGCGCAGCGCCGCCTACCTCGCGAGCGGGCGGCCGGTCATCGTCGAGGACACCGGCCATTCCGACTGGCTGAACGTCGATGCAGGCGTGCTGAGCTACCGGAACGCCGCCGAGGCCTTGGACGCCATCGACGAGGTCCATAGGCGATACGCGACACACGCGCGGGCGGCGCGCGAGATCGCGGAGGCGTGGTTCGACTCCGACAAGGTCCTCGCCCGCCTGCTCGCCGACCTCGAGACTGCGCGCCGCGGCCCGAAGGTGATCGCATGACCAAGCCGCTGCGAATCGTCGTTCTCGGCTACGTCGTGCGTTGCCCGCTCGGCGGCATGGCGTGGCACTACCTGCAATTCGCGCTCGGACTCGCGCGCCTCGGCCACGAAGTCTGGTACCTCGAAGACAGTGAGGACCATAGGTGGAGCTGCTACAACCCGGTCACGCACGAGCAGAACAAGAGTCCCGAATACGGGCTCGCGTTCGCCGGCTCGGTCTTCGCTCGTGTCGGTCTCGGCGATCGCTGGGCCTACCACGACGCCCACACGGCGACCTGGCACGGTCCCTGCGCGGACGATGCCGTGTCGATCTGCGAGAGCGCCGACGTGTTCCTCAACATCTCCGGGGCCAACCCGGTTCGGCCCTGGCTAAAGGACGTACCGTGCCGAGTGTTCATCGATACGGACCCGGCGTTCGAGCAGATCCGCCAACTGACGGTCGAGCGGAGGGCGAGGCGGGCGGCGCAACACAACGCGTTCTTCACGTTCGGAGAGAACTTCGGAACCCCCGAGTGCGCCATCCCCGATGACGGTCTGCCATGGCTGCCGACCCGCCAGCCGATCGTGCTCTCTGAGTGGCCGGTCGTCGCCAGGCCGGAACGCGGCATGTTCACGTCGGTCATGCAGTGGGACAGCTACAAGGAGCGCGAGTACGGCGGCAAGGTCTATGGCATGAAATCCAAGTCGTTCGGCGACTACATCGAGCTACCCGGGCGAGTCGAGGCCGAGCTGAGCCTCGCGATCGGAAGCAAGAGCGCACCGCGCCCGAGGCTGCGGGAACTGGGTTGGCAGCTCGTGGATCCTCTGGCCACGACCAGGGACCCCTGGACCTATCAGGCGTTCCTGCACAGCTCCGCCGCCGAGTTCTCGGTCGCCAAGCACGGATACGTCGTCAGCCGCAGCGGCTGGTTCAGCGAGCGCAGTGCGGCCTACCTCGCCAGCGGCCGGCCGGTCGTTGCACAGGACACGGGATTCGGGCAATGGATGCGAGTCGGAGAGGGCGTCCTGACGTTCACGAACCCCGACGAAGCCGTGAAGGCGATCGAAGCCGTGTGCGCCGACTACGAGCTGCACGCGTCGGCTGCTCGCACGCTCGCCGAGTGCTACTTCGATTCGGATCAGGTCCTCCGGCACCTGTTGTCGAGAGCGATGTCGGTCTCGCGGGCGCCTGCGTGCTCGGACGGGTAGAGGACGGGGGGATCGCGACCCGCGCCGACTATCGTCCCGACGGCTTGCCCTGCGCGCTGCGATTGCGCGTGCGGACTTCGACGACCTTCCACTCGTCTCCGGAGCGCTTCATCTCGACGTGACGGACGCTCGGCCAGCGATGCCCCTTGTCGGGGTCGAGAATCGCCGTCGCCTTGTCGCCGGTGAGCTCGATCTTGCGCACGGTCAGGCGCTCTTGCTGGTATCGGGTCTCCTGTTCGCTCACAGACTTGGCGACGTTGGCGTGGCACTCCTTCATCAGGCGAGGTGACAGCCAGTAGGCCAGCCGCGCGACCTCGCGGTCGACGACGTGCTTCATGACCTTGCTCTGTTCGTAGCGGCAACGCAGCTGCAGGTCGGCGTAGGATTTGGCGGCCGCTTCCGCGTTGCTCCAATCGTCCGAGAACTCGGGCTTCGTGCTCGGCAGCGCCAGCCTGACCTTCGGCAGGTGGCTCTCGTCGACTTGGAAGCCCTTGCCCTTGCACACCCGGCAGCGCCCGGTCCCCTTGCACGCGAAGCACTTGCGCTTGGATGGCTTCGCCTTCGCGCACCTCGGGCACGCACCGCTGCCATGACACGACCAACACTCCCGCGAGATCTTCTCGATCAACCATGCATCGCCGTGCTTCTTCAGCTCGAACGTCAGGACGCGCTTCGACGCGCGTTTCGGATCCGCGGATCTCTGGATCGCGACTTCGACCTCGAGCGTCGCGCTGTCGTCGCCATCGCCGGACCGCTTGACGACTTTGGTCTCGATCGTCGGTGTGCCGAGCGCCGCGACGGCGTTCCGATTGCGCTCGCGTTGCGCATCCATCTGCTCGCGGGCCTTGCCCGCGAAGTGCTCGGCGCCGAGGACCTCGAGCTCGAGCATGTGCTTGAACGCTTTGGAGTTGCGGGCCGGCATCCCCTCCTTCCATTCGAGGAAGCCGGTGATGGTCTTCTCGGGTGTGCTGCGGTCCGGTGCCGTGCCCTGGGGCACGAGAAAGAGCGTGACAACGAGTGCGGCTGACAGCATGGGTCTCCTCGCGCGGTGGATCCACTGACTCGTCGGAATCCGGTCGGTCACGGCTGCAGGGCGGCCCGAACCGCCGCCGGGATGGGATCGCAGCTACCGGCCGGGCCCAGCCACCGGCCGGCCGACCACGCTCATCTCGAGCTCGATCTTCTTCCAGCTGCGCGGCCGGCCGCGCTCGTCGAACGTCTCGGCTTCGAACTTCTTCGAGCTCCCGTCGGGACCGACCTTCAAGAACACGGGGACCGCGCCGACGATCTCCCCGCGTGCGTCGTAGAGCTTGAGCCGTCCGTAGCAGGTCTTGGCCTTCGTTCCACCGTGGCGCGCGCTGAGCTGGAAGCCATAGACCCCCGGCCGCGACGCCCTGCATCGCACGACCTCGAACTCGACGCCCTTGACCGTCCGGCGCACGGGGTTGTCCGCGGTCGCGACCGCCTGGTCGCGCTCGACCGAGCGAACGATCCGCCACTGCTCGCCGGTCTTCCCGAGCTCGATGTGGACCTCGCGCGACCATGGTTGCGGGCGCTTGGGCAGAAGCACGGCCTTGGCGGTTTCACCCTCTTCCGAGAACGACTTGACCATCATCTGCCTCGCAAGGTAGCGCCGAGGCCGCTCGCGAGTCGATCTGCGCGCGTTCTTCCGGCACATCTCCAGCAGCTCGGGGGCGTACCAGGTCGGAGCCTGCTTCAGGGACCGGGAGATGAACGCGGCGCCGGGCATGTTGCTCTCGTAGACGCGCCGTGAGAGCAGGTCGGCGTACGCCTGCGCGGCCGCGCGTGCCGTCGACCAGTCGTCGCTGAACTTCGGCTCGGCCGCGGGCAGCGCCAGCTTGACGTCGATCTGGTAGCTCCTGTCCTCGACGAACCCGGCCCCTCCACAGACGTCGCAGTGCTCGTCCTCTCCCGAGCAATCCGGACAGCGAAGCAGTGCGTCGTGCAACAGCCACGATGGACCGACCTTCTCGAACCGCATTCGCGCGAGCCTTGCCGAGCGCCCGACCGCGAGCTTCACGTCCAGGGTGACCGTGCCGTCTTCGTTCGTGGTCCTGTGCATCACCTCGACACCGATCGCCGGCTGTGTGAGCTCGCGCAGACGCTCGCGCATGTCCGCGAACCTCTGCTCGGCATCGGCCCTGGCCTCGCCGGTGAGGTGCTCGAACCCGGTGCCCTCGGCGGCCACCGCCGCTTTGATCAGGTCGAGGCTCTCGAAGATCAACGTCTCGCGCCACCGGACGAGTCCTTTGCAGGCTTTCTCGGGGGTACTGCGGTCGGGAGCCTGGCCCGGGGCTCCTTGGAGACCGGCAAGCGAGAGCAACAGTACGGCAGCGAGCATGACTTCCCCCTGGGATCTGAGACACTCGATTCTTCGACATCCCGGCGAGAGCTCCGTGACCCTTTTCCCGGGGCGACCGGCCCCGCCAGCACTGCGTGAGGAGCTCGAGCTCGTGAGATCCCCCGCTGCGAGCGGATGTTGTGCGTCGTGGACATGAGCGGTTGCACCGCCCCCGCTCCTCGGCGAGGCTTGTGCCGGTAGCCCAATCGCGTTAACAACCAGCGTGGAAGACCTGTCCGCCCTCAAGATCGACCGTTCGCAGCACAAGCGCGCCGGCAAGCGCAGGCGGACGAACCGGCCGTGGCTCTGGCCGTCGATCGGGCTGTTTCTGATCGCTGGCGTGGTCTGGCTGTTCTACCGGCCGATCACGGGCTTCATCGACCGGATCCGCCTGCCGTCCGTTCGCGTCGTGCAGGTCGTCGAGAGCCACCCGGCGGCGGTCGGCGCCGTGGAGGGAACCGCGGCCAACGGATACATCGTCGCGGCCCGCCGCGCGGCTCTGTCGGCTGATACGCCCGGGAGGATCGTCGAGATCAACGTGACCGAGGGTTCGGTCGTCAACAGGAACGACGTCGTCGCCCGGCTTTACTTCAAGGAGTACGAAGCGGCCTTGCAGCGCGCGATCGCCGATCACGAAGCGACGGCCGCCGAGCTCACACGGTCGCAGGCCGCGCTGTCGGGGGCCAAGTCGGGCGTCACGCGAATCGAGCGCCAGGAGCAAGAGGCCGCCGCACAGGTCGACGAGGCGCTCGCCGCGGAGAAGCTCGCCCGCCTGCGCTTCGAACGGACCACCAAGCTGCACGAGCGCGGCGTCGCCTCGCAGGACGCGCTCGACGCGGCGCAGGCGGACTTCGACAGCCAGGCGGCGCGGTTGCAATCGGCCCGAGCAAGGCTCGAAGCTGCGAAAGCCGACGTGGCCGACAGCCATCACCAGCAGCAAGTCGCCGAAGCCACGGTCAAGGCTGCCGAGGCGAGGCAGGCGGTCGCCGCGGCCGCGGTCGCCGAAGCAAGAGCCAAGCTCGACAAGACCTACGTCCGGGCCCCGTTCGACGGCATCGTCGTGCTCAAGGACGCCGAGGTCGGCGAGGTCGTGTCGCCGAACTCCCAGGGCGGCAGCAACGCACGCGGCTCGGTGTGCACGATGGTCGACTTCGCCTCGCTCGAGGTCCAGGCCGACGTGCCCGAGACCAGCATCTCGTCGGTCGTCATCGGGTCCCCGGCGCAGATCTTCCTCGATGCGTTTCCCGACCGCGTCTACCGCGGCAAGGTGTCGCGCATCTGGCCGACGGCCAACCGCCAGAAGGCAACGATCGAGGTCCGCGTCGCGTTTCTCGACCGCGACAAGGATCTGCGCCCCGACATGGGTGTGCGCGTGGTCTTCGTCCCGCCCGGCGCGGACACGCAAACCGAGATGACGAAGCCGAAGGCACAGATCCTCGTCCCGATCGAGGCAATCGTACAGCTCGACGGCAAGACGGGTGTGTTCGTGCTCGAGCGCGACCTCGTTCACTTCCAGCCCGTCGCGCTCGGTGAACGCCGGGCAGGACAAGTCCACGTCGCCCGCGGACTGACACCTGGCCAGCGCATCGTCGTCGACCCACCGAAGGACCTTCACAACGGCGGCCGCGTGCAGGAAGCAGGCAAGTGAACGCATGGAGTATCTGATCGACCTCAGGAACGTCAGCCGCAGCTATCAGCGCGGCGGCGAGACGCTGACCGTCCTCGAGCAGCTCGACCTGCAGATGCAGGAAGGCAGTTTCTATGCGCTGATGGG
>Ga0055451_10001016_pt1 | contig 11366 bp, 11 predicted proteins | sample China_Galinas_PW_3_FD_57745 | JGI IMG/M metagenome (GOLD analysis project Ga0055451, IMG submission 57745) | Wetland microbial communities from San Francisco Bay, California, USA, that impact long-term carbon sequestration - China_Galinas_PWB_D2 | ecosystem: Environmental > Aquatic > Marine >... | reverse complement strand
CGGCACCATGCCGATGCCGAAGAACACGATGGCCGGGATCAGGTAGACGAAGGTCGGCAGGGTCTGCATCAGATCGAGGATCGGCCGCATCACCGCAAAGGCGCGCCGGTTATGTGCTGCCCAGATGCCCAGCGGAATGCCGACCCCCATGCACAGGATGCAGGCGGTCACCACCAGGGTCAGGGTCTCGGTGGTCTCCTTCCAGTAGCCCTGGTTGATGATGAACAGGAATGAGAGCACGACAAAGACCGCCAGCCCCAGCGACCGGCGCCACACCCAGACCAGCGCGGCGATGATCGCCACCACCAGCAGCGCCGGAGGATACTGCAGCACGGTCAGGATGTGGTCGATCAACCACTCCATCACCATCGCCATGCCGTCGAAGAACCAGGCGAGGTGGTCGATCATCCAGTCGACCACCGCGGCGGCCCAGGCGCCCACTGGAATCTTTGCCTCTTCGATCCAATGCATTGTGTCGGCCTTTCGGGAAATGCTGCGCCTGTCGAAGAGCTCCCGCAGGAACCGGGCGGCCGGTCTTGCGGGGAGCGGAGGCCTCCCCCGCTGCGCGGGGGAGGGTGCGGCAGCAGGCTACTTCAGCGTCGCCTTGACCGCGGCCACCGCGTCGCCGCCGTCCTTGGTGGTGACGCCGGCGAGCCAGCCGTCGAGCACGTCCTGATGCGCGGCCAGCCAGGCCTTGGCGGCGTCGTGCGGCTTCTTGCCGTCGTCGAGGATCGCGCCCATGATCTCGTTCTCCAGCGGCAGCGAGAAGACGAGGTTCTCCAGGAGCTTGCCGACGTTGGGGCACTCCGTGGTGTAGCCCGCGCGAATGTTGGTGTAGACGGTGGCGCCGCCGAAGTTGGGGCCGAACCAGTCGTCGCCGCCGCTGAGATATTTCATGTCGAAATTCGCGTTCATCGGGTGCGGCTCCCAGCCGAGGAACACGATGTCCTTCTTCCGTCTCACGTCGCGGGCGACCTGGGCCAGCATGCCCTGCTCGGAGCTTTCCCTCAGCTTGAAGCCGTTCAGCCCGAAGGCGTTCTGCTTGATCATGTCGAGGATCAGACGGTTGCCGTCATTGCCGGGCTCGATGCCATAGATATCGCCGCCGAGGTCGTCCTTGAACTTGGCGATGTCGGCAAAGTCCTTCAGCCCCTTGTCATAGGTGTAGCTGGGCACCGCCAGGGTGTACTTGGCGCCTTCGAGGTTGACCCGCAGGCTCTCGACCGACTTGTCGTCGAGATAGGGCCGGATGTCCGCCTCCATGGTCGGCATCCAGTTGCCCAGGAAGACGTCGATGTCCTTGTTCTTCATCGAGGCATAGGTCACCGGGACCGACAGCACCTTGATGTCGGTCTCGTAGCCCAGAGCGTCCAGCACCAGGGTGGTGGTGGCGGTCGTGGCGGTGATGTCGGTCCAGCCGACGTCGGAGAACGCGACCTTGTCGCAGGCGGCGACGGCAGGCGCGGCGAGCGCGGCGCTGATGGCGAAGGCGCCGGCGGCGATGGTGAGCTTCGACATGATTGATTTCTCCCCGCTTTCTCGTGCTGATGTGATTCGTTTTCCCGAGCCTAGCGACAACGCAAGGGCGATGTGCAGGGAAATTTCCGTTGATCGGCAGGTCGGGCACCAATAGCCTCGCCTGCACACACTGCGAATTGGCCGGTCTGGAGCGCTGCCGATGACCCGTCCGAACATCCTGATCCTGGTGGTGGACCAGCTGAACGGGACCCTGTTCCCGGACGGCCCGGCCGCGTGGCTGCACGCGCCGGCCCTCACGGCATTGGCGGCACGCTCGGTCCGGTTTGCCAATACCTACTGCGCCTCGCCCTTGTGCGCCCCGTCGCGGGCGAGCCTGATGTCCGGCCAGCTTCCCCGCCGCACCGGGGTCTACGACAACGCGGCCGAGTTCGCCTCCGACATCCCGACCTATGCCCATCACCTGCGCCGGGCCGGGTATCGCACCTGCCTCTCGGGCAAGATGCATTTCGTCGGCCCGGACCAGCTGCATGGCTTCGAGGAGCGGCTGACCACGGATATCTACCCGGCGGATTTCGGCTGGACCCCGGACTACCGCAGGCCGGGCGAGCGGATCGACTGGTGGTATCACAATCTCGGCTCGGTGACCGGGGCAGGGGTGGCCGAGATCACCAACCAGATGGAATACGACGACGAGGTCGCCTACCACGCCTGCGCCAAGCTCTACGACCTGTCGCGCCGCCAGGACGACCGGCCGTGGTGCCTGACCGTCAGCTTCACCCATCCGCACGACCCCTACGTGGCGCGCAAGCGGTTCTGGGACCTCTACCAGGATTGCCCGCATCTGCAGCCGGCGGTGGGAGCGATCCCGTTCGATCGGCAGGACCCGCATGCGCAGCGGCTGATGCTGGCCAGCGACCATACGAACTTTCCGATCGCGGACGAGGATATCCGTCGCTCGCGCCAGGCCTATTTCGCCAACATTTCCTATCTGGACGAGAAGATCGGCGGGATCCTGGATGTGCTGAAGCGCGGACGGATGGCGCAGAACACCGTCGTCCTTTTCCTCTCGGACCACGGCGATATGCTGGGCGAGCGCGGGCTGTGGTTCAAGATGAGCTTCTTCGAGGGTTCGGCCCGGGTGCCTTTTATAATCGCTGCGCCCGAACTGGCGCCGTGCCGGGTCGATGCCCCGGTGTCGCTCGTCGACGTCACCCCGACGCTGGCGGACCTCGCCGGGGTGTCGCTGGACGAGATCATGCCCTGGACCGATGGCGAGAGCCTGCTGGGGTTGGCCGAAGGGGCTGGGCGCCAGAGCCCGGTGGCCATCGAATACGCCGCCGAGGGCTCCTATGCGCCGATGGTCAGCCTGCGCGCGGGGCGGTGGAAATACAATCGCTGCACCCTCGACCCGGATCAGTTGTTCGACCTGGAGGCGGATCCGCAGGAGCTGACCGACCTTGCCGCCGATCCGGCCCGCGCCGGAACGCTGGCGGAGCTGCGTGCCAGATCAGAAGTCCGCTGGGACCTCATAGCTTTCGACGCCGAGGTGCGCCAAAGCCAGGCACGGCGCTGGGTCGTCTATGAGGCGCTGCGCAACGGCGCCCATTACCCGTGGGACTTCCAGCCGCTGCAGCGGGCCTCGGAGCGCTATATGCGCAACCACATGGACCTCAACGTGCTGGAGGAAAACCAGCGGTATCCAAGGGGAGAATGAGCATGATTACGGTCTGGGGCCGGCCCACCTCGTCGAATGTGCAGGTGGTGATGTGGGCAATCGGCGAGCTGGGGCTGGACCACGAGCGGATCGACTGGGGCGGCGACTTCGGCGGCAATGACGAGCCGTTCTATCGCGAGATGAACCCGAACGGGCTGGTGCCGACGATTCGCGACGGCGCGTTGGCACTGTGGGAGAGCCCGGCGATCCTGCGCTATCTCGGGGCGCGCTATGGCGACGAGAACTTCTGGCCGACCAACCCGGGCGAGCGGGCGCCCTTGGACATGTGGGCCGAATGGGTCAAGACCAGCGTCTGCCCGGCGCTGACCTACCAGGTGTTCTGGCAGCTGATCCGCGTGCCCGCGGCCGAGCGCGATCAGGCGGTGATCGACCAGGGGAGCCAGAAGCTGAAGGCGCTGATGCCGATGGTCGATGAGCGGTTGGGCGAAGGTCCCTATCTTGGCGGCGAGCATCTGTGCTTTGCCGATATCATGCTGGGGCATGTGCTCTATCGCTACCACACGCTGGAGTTCGACCGCGCCGACACCCCGAACCTGGCAGACTACTACGCCCGGCTGCAGGAGCGGTCGGCCTACCGGAACCACGTGATGGTCTCGTACGAGAGCATGCGGGTGTCATGATCCCATCGCTGGAGGAGTTGCGTCAGGCCTATGCGGCGACCCGGGCGGCGACGCAGGAGACCCCCTTGCTGGAGGCCCCGGCGCTGGCCGAGGCGACCGGCGCGCGCCAGGTCTTCGTCAAGCCGGAGTCGCTGCAATGGGCCGGGTCGTTCAAGATCCGGGGCGCCTATTGGCGGCTGATGCAGCTCTCGCCCGGCGAGCGCGGGCGCGGTGTGGTGGCCTACTCCTCGGGCAACTTCGCGCAAGGTCTGGCCGCGGCGGGCCGGGCGCAGGGGGTGCCGGTGACCATCGTGATGCCGATCGATGCGCCCGAGTCGAAGCGGCTGGCGACCGAGGCGTTCGGGGCGAAGGTGGTGCTGTCCGACCACGGTGATCGGCCCCGCGAGGAGGCGGCCTCGGAGCTGGCGCAGAAGCTGGCGCGCGAGCAGGGACTGGTGCTGCTGCATCCGTTCGACGATCCGGCGATCGTGGCCGGGCAGGCGGGCGCGGGGCTGGAGGCGATCGCCCAGCTCGGCGCCCGGGCGGCGGCGGTCGACATGGTGCTGTGCTGCGTCGGCGGGGGCGGGCTGATCGGCGGGGTGTCGCTGGCCTTCCACTACCTCTCGCCCACCACCGAGATCGTTGCCGTCGAGCCCAAGGGGTACGACGCCATGGGCACCTCGCTGGCCTGCGGCGAGATCCAGCGGGTGGCGAGCGGGCTGCCGACGATCTGCGACGCGCTGCAGGCGACCCAGCCGGGGGCGGCGCCCTTCGCGGCGGCCAGGGCGGCCGGGGCACGCGGGCTGGCGGTCGGCGATGGCGAGGTGCGCCAGGCGCTGCTGTTCGCCTTCGAGAAGATGAAGCTGGTGCTGGAGCCCTCGGGCGCGGTGGCGCTGGCGGCGCTGCTGTCCGGCGCGGCCAAGGCCGAGGGCAGGCGGGTGCTGGTCTATCTGACGGGAGGCAACGTCTCGTTGCCCGCGTTCATGGCGCATATGGACGGGCTGAATGGACGCTGATTTCGTTGTCGTCGGCTCGGGCTCCGCCGGGTCGGCCATGGCATACCGGCTCAGCGAGGACGGCCGCCATTCGGTGCTGGTGCTGGAGTATGGGGGGACGGATATCGGCCCCTTCATCCAGATGCCCGGGGCGCTGAGCTATCCGATGAGCATGGGGATCTACGACTGGGGCTACCGGACCGATCCCGAGCCACACCTCGGCGGCCGGCGGCTGCCCTGCCCGCGGGGCAAGGTGATCGGCGGCTCGTCCTCGATCAACGGCATGGTCTATGTGCGCGGCCACGCCTGCGACTTCGACCACTGGGCCGAGGTCGGCGCCGAGGGCTGGGCCTTTGCCGATGTCGCGCCCTATTTCGAGCGCATGGAGAGCTGGCACGACGGAGCACATGGCGGCGACCCGGCCTGGCGCGGCACCTCCGGGCCACTGCATGTGACCCGCGGGCCGCGGAAGAACCCACTCTATCACGCCTTCGTCGAGGCCGGGGTGCAGGCCGGGTTCGAGCGCACCGGCGACTATAACGGCGAGAAGCAGGAGGGCTTCGGGCCGATGGACCAGACGGTCTGGAAGGGCCGGCGCTGGTCTGCCGCCAACGCTTATCTGAAGCCCGCGCTGAAGCGGCCGAACTGCGATCTGCTGCGCTGCCTTGCCCGGCGGGTGGTGATCGAGGAGGGCCGCGCCACGGGGGTCGAGATCGAGCGCGGCGGGCGCGTCGAGGTGGTGCGGGCGCGGCGCGAGGTGATCCTCGCCGCCTCGGCGTTCAACTCGCCGAAGCTGTTGATGCTCTCGGGGATCGGGCCGGGGGCGCATCTGGTCAAGCACGGGGTGGCAGTGGTGGCCGACCGCCCGGGGGTGGGGCAGAACCTGCAGGACCACCCGGAGCTCTACATCCAGCAGGCCTGCAGCCGGCCGATCACGCTGTTCAAGTACTGGAACCTGATCGGCAAGGCGCTGGTCGGGGCCGAGTGGCTTTTCTTCGGCACCGGGGTCGGCGCCTCGAACAACTTCGAGAGCGCGGCCTTCATCCGCTCGCGCGCCGGGGTCGAGTATCCGGACATCCAGTACCATTTCCTACCCATCGCGGTGAGCTACGACGGCCGGGCGGCGGCCGAGGGGCACGGGTTCCAGGCCCATGTGGGGCCGATGCGCTCGCCCTCGCGGGGGCGGGTGGCGCTCAGGTCGAGCGACCCGCGGGAGGCGCCCTCGATCCTGTTCAACTACATGGCTCACGAGCAGGACTGGAGTGACCTGCGCCACTGCATCCGGGTGACCCGCGAGATTTTCGCGCAACAGGCGTTCGACCCCTTTCGCGGCAAGGCGATCAGCCCCGCGGAGGCGTTGCAGAGCGACGACGAACTGGACGGCTTCATCCGGGAACACGTCGAGAGCGCCTATCACCCGAGCTGCACTTGCCGGATGGGCCGCAGGGACGATGCGGCGGCGGTGGTGGACCCGGAGTGCCGGGTGATCGGGGTCGAGGGGCTGCGGGTCGCCGACAGCTCGATCTTCCCGCGCATCCCCAACGGCAACCTGAACGCCCCCTCGATCATGGTCGGCGAGAAGGCGTCGGACCACATTCTGGGGCGGCAGCCGCTGCCGCGCTCGAACCGCGAGCCCTGGATCAATCCGCGGTGGCGGGAGAGCGACCGGTAGGGAAGCCGGCCCGAATCTGGGCGTCCGCGGGGTGTCCAAGGTTGGACGCGTTTCAACATGTTGAAAAAACAGGGAAAAAGAGCTAACGTCCGCGGCGGGCGCTCGCGGACGGGCGCGGGGTTGGGTGGAACATGTTCCACCCAACCTACGGCGGCTTGATCATGGTCGGCGAGAAGGCGTCGGACCACATCCTCGGCCGCGAGTCGCTGCCGCGGTGGGAGCCGGCGCCCACCATCCGATGCCCCGGATCGAGCCCGGGACATTGGGGGTGAGTCCCGGTCAACGCACATTGCATGGCGCTCAATCAACCCGTTCTGATCGATTGCGTAAAGGTGATTTGCCAACACGGCAATGGCTGCCACCGCGTTCCTGGCTATATGGTGTGGAAAACGGAGAGAGCGATGGCCGACACGGATTCGATCACCGGCTGGCATGCCCATGTCTATTTCGACGCCGCGACCGAGCCGCAGGCGCGGGCGCTGTGCGAGGCCGCCGTGCAGCGGTTCGGCATCGCGATGGGGCGGATGCATGACGGTCCCGTGGGCCCGCATCCGATGGGGAGTTGCCAGCTGACGGTGCCGCCGGATGCCTTCGCCAAGCTGATCCCCTGGCTGGTGCTGAACCGCGACGGGCTGACCGTCTTCGCCCATGCGGAGAGCGGCGACCATCTGGCCGACCATACCGAGCATGTCCTCTGGCTGGGCGAATCGCTGCCGCTGGACCTGTCGATCTTCTGAGGCGTGCAGACGTCAACCGATTCACCATCTTCCTGAACGCAATCTAAAAGCCGCGCCCCCTAGGGTGACCTCCTGTCTTTTGCGGGAGTGCCAGGGCCATGAGGAGTGCGGCGGCTTTGCGTCTATCAATCCGGCCAGTGGGGGGGCGCGGCGCATGAGTGCGCTGCAACAGCCCGCCGCGGAGCTTCGTCTCGGGGCCGGCCCCGATGGCAATCGGCGCGAGCGCACGGGGCCGCCAGCGCCGCAGTCGGTCGCCGGGACCGGGCTGGAGGAAGGGTTCCTGGTCGACCTCCTGATCAAGACCCTCTACCGCATGGGGCTCGAGCGCCCCAGCGAGATCAGCAAGGCGATGAAGCTGCCGGTCACCATCGTGATCAAGCTGATCGAGGCGGCGCAGGCGCTGAAGCTGATGGAGACCCTGGGCCAGCTCGGCGCCAGCATGACCGCCGAGATGCGCTATGCCCTGACCGGCAAGGGCCGCGAATGGGCGCTGGAGGCGCTGGCGCAGAGCGAATGGCACGGGCCGGCGCCGATCACGCTGAAATCCTACGCCGACCAGCTGATCGCCCAGTCGATCCGCCGCGAGCGGTTGACCCGGTCGATGCTGGACAGCGTGTTCCGCGAGCTGACCCTGTCGCAGGAGCTGATGGAGAAGGTCGGCCCGGCCGCCAATTCCGGGGCCTCGGTGCTGCTCTACGGCCCCCCCGGCAACGGCAAGTCGTCGATCGCCGAGGCGATCTGTGCCGCGTTCAAGGGACGGGTGTTCTTCCCCCATGCGCTGGTGGTCGACAAGCAGATCATCACCGTGTTCGACCCGACGGTGCATCACCGGATCGAGGACGACGAGGGCGAGAGCATCCGGCTGCGCCGCGACAGCGGCTACGACCGGCGTTATGTGCTGTGCAAACGCCCGGCGGTGATGACCGGGGGCGAGTTGACGCTTGACCGGCTGGACCTCGCCATCAACACCGTCAGCCGGGTCTACGAGGCGCCGATGCAGCTGAAGGCCTCGGGCGGGGTGCTGGTGATCGACGATTTCGGCCGCCAGCGCCAGAGCCCGCAGGAGCTGATCAACCGGCTGATCATTCCGCTGGAAAGCGGCGTCGACTATCTGTCGCTGCTCACGGGACGCAAGTTCCAGGTGCCGTTCGATGCCCTGGTGGTGTTCTCGACGAATATCCCGCCCAAGCAGCTGGTCGACGACGCTGCGCTGCGCCGGCTGCGCTACAAGATCCTGGTCGACAAGCCCGACCGCAACACCTTCATCGAGATCTTCTACCGCACCGCCAAGCGCTTCGGGCTCACCCTCGACCAGGAAACGCTGGTCTATGTCCTGACCGAGCTCTACGCCAAGGAGGCGGGGGCGGAGATGCACGCCTACCATCCCCGGTTCCTGATCGAGCAGACCAAGGCGATCTGCGCCTTCGAGAACGTGCCGGCGCAGCTGAAGCCGGACTTCCTGCGGCGCGCCTGGGGGAACCTGTTCATCAAGGAGTGACCGGGTCATCAAGGAGTGACCGGGGCGGCGGTGGATGCCGGTCATCTCACGCGCAGAGAATTCGATGAAACAAACCGTTATGAGGCGATGTTGTATTCTGGCTTCAGGCACCCAATCTCTGATATCGTGAACGAAACAACGAGCGAGGAGAACCAGTCATGCGCATTTCGAAGGGTGTCCTTATTTGCGCTGCCGCGCTGTCGCTGGCGGCTTGCAGTTCGAACCCGGCTTCGCGGGCAGTGGAAGGCGCCGGAATCGGCGGCGCCGCGGGTGCCGTTGGCACAGCGGTGGTCGGCGGGCCGGTGCTGGCCGGCGCTGCGGTAGGCGCGGCGGCGGGGGCGGTCGTCGGAGCCGTCACCACCGAGAAGCAGATCGACCTGAAGAAATAGCGCCCTGATGGCGAGGCGCCGCCTCTCGCCCGCATTCGCTCTCGCAACGGGAGGGGACGCATCGTGACCGGCCCCCTGTTCCACATGATCCCGGGCGGCCCACGCCCGGTGGCGCCGTTCAGCCATGCGGTCGAGTGCGATGGCTGGGTACTGCTGACAGGGCAAATGCCGACCGACCCGGCTGCCCCCGATGCGCCGCTGCTTGAGGGAATCGAGGCGCAGACGCGGCGGGTGATGGAGAACCTGAGGCTCGTGCTGGCCGGGGTCGGGCTGGACCTGAACCATGTGCTGCAGTGTCGCTGCTATCTCACCCGGTTCGAGCGCGACTACGAGGCATTTAATCAGACCTACGAGAGCTTTTTTGCGCTCGACCGGCGGCCGGCGCGCACCACGATAGGGGTCACGGCGCTGGCGGTCGGCGCGCTGGTCGAGATCGACATGCTGGCACGGCGGCCTTAGGCGGATTGACGCCGAGCGGGCTGGACATCGCGGTGAGGCGCACGATATTTCTACCTGACCCCGATGTGGAAGGATGCGGCGATGCCGGACAAGCAATACGACCCCTGGTGGCTGGTGAAATACGTGCTGATCTCGGCTGCCGATGGTGTCGCCGCGGGGTGGACCTTCCTGCTGATCCTGCTCAACACCGGCATCGGCCCGCTCGGCCACCTGGTGCACGGCTCCGACGACGGGGTGATCGCGCTTCTGATCCTGCTGATCTCGTTCGGCATCACCTTCAGCCTCATCGGGATCGGCTGGCGGGTGATGGTGCTGCTGCCGCGCGACGACTGAGCGGCCGCGAACCGCATTCAGGCCGCCATCAGGCCGCATTCAGGACGTGCGTCGGCGCCAAAAGCAGGGTAGTGTGCGTGCGGTTTACGCCGCGCGGGGGCGCTACGCAGCCTTCGTTGCAGCCATCGCGACGTTCTAGAGAGACGATGAGCAGCGACCGGATACGGGAGTCGATCCAGGCCCGCTTCGGGATTGCCTTGGCCATCGCCAGGGACGAGCTGGGGGGTGCTGACATCGCCCCTCTGGCGCCGCTGCTCGACCGGCGCACGTGTCGCGACTATGCCGAGACCCCGGTGCCGGAGGCGCTGGTGCGACTGCTCCTCGCTGCCGGTCTGAGCGCCCCGACCAAGAGCGACCTGCAGCAGGCCGATGTGGTCTGGGTGCGCGACGGCGCGCTGCGCAAGGCGCTGGTCGAGGGCCTCCCCGGCGCCGACTGGATCCAACGCGCGCCGGTATTCCTGGTGGTCTGCGGCAACGGCGCGCGGCTGAAGGCGCTGTTCGAGGGCGAGGCGTTCCCGAACGACCATTTCGATGCGCTCTTCAACGCGATCGGCGATGCCGCCATCGTGCTGGAGGGGATCGTCGCCGCTGCGGCTCTGGCCGGGCTGGGCACCTGCCCGATCAGCGTGATTCGCAACAAGGCGGCGCGGGTCTCCGAACTCCTGGGCCTGCCGGACCGGGTGTTCCCCTTCGCCGGGCTCTGCCTCGGCTATCCGGCCCGCGAGGCGACCATCAGCCCGCGGCTGGATTTGGGCATCACGGTGCACGAGGACCGCTACGACGGCGGTGCCTTCGCCCGGCTCGGGCCCGCCTACGACGCCCGCCGCAACCGGACCAAGCCGTCTGCCCGGCAGCGCGAGCCCGAACGATTCGGGACTGCGGCAAACTATGGCTGGCGCGAGGACAAGCGTCGGCAATATAGTGCGTCCCAACGGACCGATTTCTGTGCATACCTGCGGGGCATGGGTTATTCGTTCGAGTGACCGCCGGTCGTGCAAACAAGGACTGAGGAGGCCATCATGAGTGACGCGAAGAGCAATCTGGAAGCCTGGAGGGCGCTCGCCGAGCGAGATCTGCGGGGCCGCTCGCCCGACGAGCTGACCTGGCACACGCCCGAAGGGATCGACGTGAAGCCGGTCTACACCCGCGCGGACGTCGAGAGCCTGGACTTCGTCGATTCGGTCCCCGGCCGGGCGCCGTACGTACGCGGACCGCGGGCCACCATGTATACCGGCCGGCCCTGGACCATCCGGCAATATTCCGGCTTCTCGACTGCCGAGGACTCGAACGCGTTCTATCGCAAGAACATCGCCGCCGGGCAGCAGGGCTGCTCGGTCGCCTTCGACCTCGCCACCCACCGCGGCTATGACAGCGACCATCAGCGGGTGGTCGGCGATGTGGGCAAGGCCGGGGTCGCCATCGACTCGGTCGAGGACATGAAGATCCTGTTCGACGGCATCCCGCTCGACC